>Ga0137415_10002605_pt1 | contig 17944 bp, 19 predicted proteins | sample CZODoug3_1_1_16f_FD_183082 | JGI IMG/M metagenome (GOLD analysis project Ga0137415, IMG submission 183082) | Vadose zone soil fungal communities from Angelo Coast Range Reserve, California, USA - CZODoug3_1_1_16fungal (Hybrid Assembly) | ecosystem: Environmental > Terrestrial > Soil > Vadose...
ATTTTGACATGTACAGACGATACTCGGACAGCAAGCCGCCGGTCGGCTATGATCCGATGGCGATGCAGAGGCAGATCAAACGGGCTGTGGACTTGATTGAGCAGATATTGAAACAGAGATGGGAAAGTGGGGGAGACGAAAGAGAATGACAGCCTGTCGCGCTAACTCTCCATCTGCGCATGGATGGGCCTAGAGCTAAACCCGATAAACCCCTAGACCCGGCCCCAAAGAGAGACAGAGTTGTCACTGGAAGGATTCGAAGTCGCAGTAGTCGGAGCCGGCCCAGCCGGAAGCGCAGCCGCACTCACCCTCGCCCGAGAAGGAGTCCAAGTTCTACTCCTTGAACGCGGAACATTTCCCGGTTCAAAGAATGTCTTTGGCGGACGCATCTACAGCTACGCCCTGAAACGTATCCTTGGAGACCAGTGGAAAGACGCGCCCATTGAACGCTTTGTAAGAAAAGAGGGAATCACGTTCATGACGGCGGACAGCTCGTTCAGCGTCGAATACGAAGCCAGAGACCCGAAAGGAAGCTTCACTGCCGTCCGCGCAAAGTTCGACAAATGGCTGGCCGAGCAGGCGGAGAAAGCCGGAGCATCTCTAATAACGGATTCAAGAGTAGACGACGTCATAATCGAAGATGGACATGTCAAGGGAATAATCGCAGGACAGGACAAGATTCCAACCGACGCCGTGATCGCGTGTGATGGAACCACAACAAGCCTCGCCCGCAAAGCCGGACTCGCCACCATGCTAGAACCTGAAGAAGTATCGATGGGTATGAAGGACGTCATTGAACTGCCGGCTGACAAGATCGAGGAGCGCTTTGGGCTTGATCCGGAAGAGGGAGCCGCCCATGTTTTCGTCGGAGAATGCTCGGGCGGACTGCGAGGCGGAGGTTTCCTCTACACCAACAAAGACAGTCTGGCTTTAGGAATGGTCGTCGGCGCAGACGATGCATCAATGAAAGCGATCCCTTCCCACACGGTGATGGATAGACTACGAAACCACCGGAAAGTCCAGCGGTTCATAAGGGACGGGAAGACGATCGAGTACGACGCTCACATGATCCCCGAAGCTGGGCCTAAGATGTTGACGAGACCCTACACAGGAGGCATGCTCGTAGCGGGCGACGCAGCTGGACACCTGCTCAATAATGGTTACACTTTCAGAGGCGTCGATATGGCAATTCTATCCGGCGTTGCCGCGGCTCAAACAATACTTGAGGCTCGCAAGAGGAAGGACTATTCAGCGCAATCGCTCCAAGCTTACGAACGGAAGTTAAGAGATGAGCCGGCCCTCAAAGACATGTACATCTTCAGCAAAGTGCCAAGATACCTGCGCAACAACAGGCTCTACGGTGTCTACCCCGAGCTAATTTGCAATGCTGCCGAAGCAATCTATAGCGTTGATGGAAATGGAAAGCGAAAAATCTACAAAGAACTGAGGGCACAGACAAAAGGGAAGGTCTCCACGATCAGTCTAATCCGCGACCTTCTTGCCGGAGCGAGGACATTCTAGACATGCCTGAGAGACAGGAAGAAATGAGCCTCGACAAACGCTTGGCCCTCGTGAGCTTCAGCAAAGACCCCGATCCGTTCATTGTAGTAGATACGAAGCTCTGTCAGAAATGCGAAACGAAGCCTTGCCTCTACATTTGTCCAGCTCAGGTATACTCGTGGCAAGACCAGCTGAACTACAACACTGAGGGCTGCATGGAAACAGGCGCCTGCCTGATTGTTTGTCACAAGCTCGGAGCCAAAGCTATCAGTTGGAAGTACCCCACAGGCGGAAAAGGAGTAAGCTTCAAGCTAGGCTGAGCTTGGAAACCCTCTTAACCAGCAACCTATCGCCTTCAAAGTCAAGAGATCAGAAATGAGCAGCCAAATGGTCGAAATAGCCCACGAACCTCTGAAACGGATCGTCGTCCGAGAACTCGTCAAATACGATAATCCACCACAACTCGTGAATGCGTTGTCGTTCATCATGAAGATGGGACAACCCGTTTTATTGACCTGGGCAGAGAATATAGTGTTTGTATCACAGCCAATCCCGCCCTCCGACATGCCGGAGGAATATGCCCGCGGGGAACTCTACATAGCGTCCATAAGCTACGCACCCATGGCAGAATTTGTCCACAATGTGAGGTCGGGAAACGTTGAGATGCCTGTAATCGACGTGTCTCGAAGCCCACTTAGCCAAGAACTTGCAAAATTCCTAAAAACGAGGCTCGAGAACACGTAACAAACCCAGCTCAGCTCTTACCGTAATACTTTCGCATCTCCTGAGTGAGAGCCGGGACGACCTCGAAAACATCCCCCACGATCCCATAGTCCGCGAATCCGAAAATGGGCGCCTCGGGGTCCTTGTTGATCGCGACTATCACCTTCGAGTTTATCATGCCAACTCTGTGTTGAATGGCTCCAGAGATGCCGCACGCGATGTAAAGCGTCGGAGAGACCGTTCTACCCGTCTGTCCAACCTGGTCTGAGTGCGGCCTCCAACCGGCATCGACAGAGGCTCTCGATGCTCCGACAACACCGCCCAGGACACTAGCAAGTTCCTCCAGAATCTTGTAGTTCTCAGGTCCTCCCATTCCTCTTCCCCCGGAAACGATGACTCCTGCCTCTGTGAGGTCTTGTTTTTTCGCCCCGTGGGTAACGAACTCCTTCACGGTCATCTTAGTGGTTGGCTTCTCGAATGGAAGAGATTGGACCGACGGACTGGTTGCAGGAATTCGCTCCTTGGCGGTGAATACGTTTGGGCGAAGACTTGCAATCTTTGGATTACCCCTCATCTTGACTTTCAGCAACACCTTGCCTGCATAAGCAGGGCGGGTTGCAATGAACTGATCGTCACTGATTTCCAGCTCAGTGCACTCTGTTGCGACGACGGTGTTGAGATGGATTGCGAGACGTGGCGCTAGGTCCTTGCCGGTCGAAGTGGCTGGGAGGAGGATGACGCTGGGGTTGATCTTCTTCGCCAAGTCGAGAGCGATTTGTCGATAAAAGTCTGGTTGAAAGAGCTTCAGCGTTTCGTCGTCGGCGACCGAAACCTTGTCCGCACCGAACTTACCGAGAGAATTTGCCTGGTCTCTTATTTTGTGACCGATGGACAATGCGTGTACCTCTGTCTTTGACAGATCGGCTAGCCGTCGGCCCTCCGTTACCGCTTCGAAGGCTGACTTTCGGAACTCGCTTCCCGAGGATTCTGCGAAGACGAGTATCGGGCCCTGCATCCGACTAGATCACCTTGGCCTCTTCGTGCAGAACCTTGACCAACATTGGAACAGCCTCAACGCCCTTCCCTAGAACCCTGCCTGGGGGTCGAGGTGGAGGGTATTGGACTGAGATCGTCTCTAGCGAGCCGGGAAACTGCTGAGGCTCTTTTGCGAGAATGGGTTTCTTTCTAGCAGCAACTAATTCTCTGAGCGACGCATATCGGGGAACCGTCAAGTCTTTCTCCGCAGTAAATGAAGACGGAAGGGTAGCTTCGACAACGATTATCCCTCCCTCAACTTCTCGATGAGCCACAGCTTTGCCGTCGGAGATGTCAAGTTTGACGATTTGAGTGACACATGGGATTCCGAGAAGCTCAGCTACCATTGGCCCAACTTGTTGATTGTCGTCGTCAACACCCTTCTTGCCAAATAACAGAACGTCGAATTCGACAGTTTTCAGTTCCGCCGCAATTGCCCGGGCAACCGCGCTCGGGTCATCTGGATAATTTTCGCTCTTGAGATGAATAGCCCTGTCTGCGCCAAGCGCTAGAGCTTTGAGAATTATGCTAGTTGACTTTTCTGGTCCGAGGGTGAGAACCGTGACTTCGCCGCCGTGTTTCTCCTTCAGCTGGACGCCCTGTTCTAGGGCATATTCTTCGTAAGGGTTGATCACGAACTCTGCGTCGCTCGTAACGATTGATTTGCCATCTGGAGCTATCTTGATGCGCGTTGCTGTGTCCGGGACGCGCCGCAGGCACACGACTACCTTCAGTTCTTAGCCGCCTAGCCGAACCCAAATTGAGGCGAAGAATAAGGTTTCCTTGAACAAAGCGGGTTTCTGTAATAATTATGGTAAACAGTTAAAGCTCGGAACAGGTGTCAGTTAAAGTGGGTTTAACATGGCTTTAACAGACCCGGTCAACATCCTACTCGTACTAGGCGTGCTGGCAGTCATACTGATCTGGGGCCCACAAAAGATACCGGAGCTGGCAAGGTCTATCGGTAGAGCACGTAAGGAGTTCGACGACGCTTCAAAGGGACTGACGAACCCGACCGGATCTCTTCAGCAAGGGGTTTCCGCTTCTGACCCACTAGTAGATACCGCGCAAAAGCTTGGGATCAATACGCAAGGCAAGACGCGTCAAGAGATATCCGACGAGATCGTCGCAGCAAAGTCGAAATAGCCGAACTGATTCCTATCGGCAACTAGGCCTAAGCGTCAGTTGTGATGGGGCCAGTCGAGTACGAGATATGATCTTGTAGAGTCTTAATTAGGCACGCAGAGGACATCAGGAACTCTTGCCCGAGGACGAATCGCACGAAAGAGTTCAACCTCTTTGGGACCACATTGAAGAGCTTTCGAGACGAGCGAAAGTTTGGATTTACTCTTTTGTAATTTCGACGCTCCTATACCTCCTAATCCCAGCTGACTCCTCTTTTCTGCAAAACCCGTTTCAAGGCTACCATCCCATTATCACAGCCATCCTCCTCGGAATCAAAACAAGGCTGTTACCTTCACAGTACATTCTGATTGGCGGAACTGTTACAGCACCTCTGGAAATAATCCTGGTAGCTGCGGCGGTGTTCGGATTCGCCACGAGCGTCCCTGTGCTCGCGTACGAGATCTACAAATTCATAGATCCCGCGATCAAGCCCAACGAGAAACAATCAGTCTATCCGTTCGTCGCAGCGTTCTCAATTCTCTTCTTCGTAGGCGGCGCGTTCGCGTTTTTTGTCCTTCTGCCCTTTGTATTCTTCTTCTCCCTTCCCTTCTTCACCGGTCTCGGAATATCCCCCTTCATCTACGCAGACCAATTCTACAACCTGATTTTCTTCGTCATCGTTGCCGCAGGTTTCGCCTTCACGATTCCCGTGTTCTTTGTCCTCCTCGTCAAATTGCACGTTCTCGGGACGAAGATGCTTACAAAGAATCGAAAATATGTTTGGGCGGTAACCTTGATTCTAACTGCGATCGCTTCACCCGATGGGGGCCCTCTCGCAGACATTGCCTTGTTTGTTCCGATAATCATACTCCTCGAAGGCTCAATCTGGTATGCAAAGAGATACGAAAAAGGGCGCGAGGAAGAAGAACCGAAGAGCATGACCATTCGAACAACGTGCATCTTCTGTGGAGGAGACATGGACGCAGGCGGAGTGTTCTGCGGCCGCTGCGGAAAATCAAGGTTCTAACCCCTAGCTATATCCTTTCACCGGAAACCTCCAGATCCGTTAAAAGAGGCTGATTCGACTTTGGAACCAGATGATGAATTTCCGCAAATACATGCGGACGGAGCGTTCTCAGCCAACGCAATGACGAACGACATCGGGCGGGCTGATAATAGGACATTGTCCGCCCGAATCCCATCCTTCCGAAATTTCATTCCATTTTGAGCATCGAACAACTGAGCGAAGGATTGTAGTGATAAGTACCGATATCATTAACAGATTCGAAGAAATATTATAACGGGACGAAAGAGAGAGAACTCGAACGAACTCGTCCAACAATTTTGTAGACGAATAAATTTGACAACGCCAAAGTCGCAACTGCTTCCTCAACTTGGTCAACTCTTTCACAGGATCCCATTTCTCCTGACCACGACAAGAGAAGACCCCGAGGCATCTCTCTACGGCGAGAAGTATCTCAAGCGACTCGTATGGTATCTGTTCGCTGGCACCCGCGGAGGACCTAGCAGGGCTGAGATCATAAAGGCTCTCCAGAACCGTCCCAGCAACGCCAATCAACTCGCGCAAATTCTCCGTGTAGACTACAAAACCATCCAACACCACGTTAGAGTTCTGGAGGAGAATGGCCTAATCGTTCCATCGGACAAAGGAACGTATGGCGCGGTTCTCTTTCTTACTCCCAAGATGGAGGAAGCGCTTCCAATCCTCGACGAGATTTGGGGTAGAATTGGAAGAAGAAAGATAAACAAAACAAATGCGGAGTAGAGTGACCGAGCTTGGGTTTTGCACTGTGGGCTAGCGCGATAGTCGCTTTTGTAAACATAGCCATGACCCTTGCGTTGCTGGCAATTTACCTAGGGACGTATAGAAAGGTCAAGTCTTCCTTCACCATGGGTCTCGTTCTCTTTGGAAGCTTTTTCGTAGTACTAAACCTGGCAATTCTCGTATTCTGGCTCTTTCTATTCGAAAGTGCGAGTTCAGCCGCCACTTTTGTGGATCAAGCCTCAACTTACATGCTCCTGGTGAATGTCGGGGAAGCCCTGGCTCTGGCAAATCTGCTAAGAGTGACCTGGAAATAGGAGCACAACCCAAGACCTCTCGCGACCGTTCTCCTCTGCGAGCACCCGAACTGTTGAGATGGACGTCCTGAAAGTGTCCTGAAACGATCTGAACCTTGGCCAGCGTTTGTCCCTCCGAAAGACGGCTTCGCTGCCGATTCCTAGGATGGTAGCCTTCTGCAGCTATCTCCGGGTAGAATATGGGCTAGATTCCGGGGAGATTTGGAAAAACCGTTAAAAGCCGTGGTTCGGACCTTGAAAACCATAGTTGGCATAAGAATGGCAGATCATCTAGATTCACCAGGTCTGACGTCTCCAGGAATGGACGCTAGAGTAGACATAACCGACCACTTCGCATTCCAGAAACCAGGAGACCCGAGTAAATCAATCCTGATAATGAACGTCAACCCCCTCGCGCGGGCCAGCGCGTTCAACCCTGATGCTATCTATGAGATTCTCATTGATACTGATGCAGACGCTCTGCCGAATGTTGCTTTCAAGATAAACTTCGCAGATGTCAACGGTGGCCAGTTGGCGACGGTCCGGAGAGCAGCGGACTCGCTAGCTCTCGGACGAGATCTCACCGGCGACATCATCTTCCAGAACGCGCCTGTATCTTTCACCTCAACACCGACCATCAGCGAGTCAGGCGATTTCAAGTTCTTCGCTGGGCTGCGTAGTGACCCGTTCTTCTTCGACCTTCTTGCGTTTCTGAACGGACTCAAATTCACCACACCAGGCACGGATTTCTTCATCAAGGCGAACGTCTTCGGCATGGCCTTGGAGGTTCCTAACAGCGCCCTCGGGTCGAACCCTGAGATTGGAGTATGGGTTAGGTGTCTGACCCCGGAGAACGGTGACTTTACTCAGGTCGACCGTATGGGACGCCCTGCCATCAACACCGTCTTCATGCATGGAAAAGAGAAGACGATGTTCAACCGGGCCCAGCCTAACACTGACGTGGCACGGTTTACAGGTGATATTGTAGCGGTCCTAGAACAGTTCGGCTATAGCTCAAGCCAGGCAGGTTCGCTTGCAGCTATACTCCTGCCAGACATACTCACTTACAACTTTAACAGCTCAAATGGCTTCCTGAACGGACGACGTCTGTTCGATGATGTTATCGATATAGAGCTGGGGCTTGTTACAAACGGCACGATCACCACTGACGGAGTCGGGGCGCACACAGACTATCTCAGCGACTTCCCGTACTTGGGAACGCCCCACTAGGATGGTGAAATAAGGTTGAGAGAGATATCCCGTCGAGATTTTCTGAAACTGGTTGGTGGAGGTTCCGCGATAGCGGCGGTAGGCGCAATGCTACCGCAGGTCGGGCTTTTGACCCCGGCTTCCAAAGAAGCTTTCACCTTCCGAGCTGTGGCCGGCGTTCCAGGAGGAATCTTGCCAAGCTATGCTTCGTACGTGGTCCAGGGAGGGGTCAACCTGGCAACGCAGACCGGTGTGATTACGAAGAACCTCTTCGCGGGCCCACCTGAAGCCGCCAGCGCCTTCGCATTGCCTGGATTGGCACGAATCGTCCGGGTCACCACCGTGCGAGAAATGGGAAGCACATTGGAAATTCTTGGAACAGTTGATGACGCGTCGGTCCTACTCAAGGGTGAAAGCTCCAAAGTCCAGATCAAAGTTGACAAATCCGCAGGGACGGTAAGAACCCCGTTCATCGACGAAGAAATAGAACTGAAGCTCGAATAGTCCGGCCCACGTCCGTTTCACAGGCCTCGACGTCTATGACCTCCCCATTTTCGAGGTGATTCAGGTTCAGTAGACAATATCACGACGGACTGTGCCGTGAGCCTGGTAACCTAAGGCCTTACTACAGGGAATCCCGTCCAGCCACCTAATACCGCGCCATTACTATCTGTATTCCCTACCTCCCCCATCCAGTCCTCTGCTACGAACACTCCCACGACACCATTTAATCTGGACCAAAGTGCGGCCTTTTGCACCCGCACCCCATTCTATTTTTGAGAAACAATTCTAGTTCGTGCCATCACGACTCAACGACCCGGTCGTAAGCCGACTCCCTCACACTTCCGAACTCGATCAGAAAACTGAGCTAAGTCAGAAGTATTTCTCAGAGAATCATTTCAAAAGTCTTATTCTACCGTAGTTCTACGCTGCTTGGATACCAGTTGCCCTGCACGGTTATTGTCGGCGGATTCTTCGGAGACGAAGGGAAGGGAAAGATAGCGGCTTATCTGGCAATGAAAGACAAGCCCGACATATGCGTTCGAGGCGGGAACGGACCCAATGCTGGCCATACTGTGATCCACGGTGGAGTCCAGTACTCCCTCAGACTCATCCCGAGCGGCTTTGTCAATCCCTCGACCCGCCTTCTAATCGGACCCGGGGTCCCAGTCGACCCGACCGTCTTACTGGAAGAGCTCCGGAAAACCGACTCCGAACGCAGGATCGAAGTTGACAATCAGTGCGCCATTGTTGAGCCGCGCCACAAAGAGCAGGAGTCACGATCAGATCACTTGTCAAAGAAAGTTGGCTCTACCAAGAGTGGAGTCGGGGCTTGTAATGCTGAGAGAGCCTTGAGATTGGCGAAATTGGCTCAGCAGATTCCGAGTCTCAAACCGTACGTGGGCGATACTGTGGGGGAAGTTCAGAAAGCACTTTCAGAGAAAAAGAAAATCATGATTGAAGGGACGCAAGGCACCTTTCTAAGCCTCTATCACGGAACCTACCCCTACGTCACCTCAAAAGACACGACCGCCTCTGCAGCCTGTGCCGATGTAGGTGTCGGCCCGACTCAAGTTGACGACGTCATAGTCATCTTCAAGGCATACGTAACACGCGTAGGAGAAGGACCATTGCAAGGGCAACTAGACCGTGATGAAGTCGCTCGCCGTGGATGGACAGAATTTGGAACCGTTACAGGGCGAGAGAGGAGAGCCGCACCTTTCGACTTCAAGCTCGCAAAGAGAGCGGTCCAACTGAACGGGGCAACTCAAATAGCTTTGACCAAGCTCGACGTGCTGTTCTCTAGTGCCAAAGGAGCTAGGCGGCTGGAGGATCTCGACACAGAAGCGAGAGAGTTCGTTTCGAGGATCGAGCAAGGGACCGGAGTCCCAGTTACTTTGATTGGAACTGGACCTGGAGAGGAGGACATCATTGATCGAAGACGAAACAGCGCGGCTATGGCTGTTCAACCGGTGATAGAGCGCAAGAAACTCAGCCGCGTCGAGGCTAGAAGATAGGGCGCGTCTACGGAGTTTTCTGAGCTTGCGCAGCCGTTGACGGCTTCATCCTAGCGAACCAGGTTCTGACTTCCAAATTGGGCGCAGCTCTTGAAAGAGCCTTTACGACAACGAACGGTACGACCGTGGCCAGCACGGTTTGAATTACATTGTATGTTGCGAGCCCAACGAAATAGAAACTCAGGTATGAAGTCGAGAAAACCGTATTGGGGAAAAATACGAAAATTAGAAACACGTAGTTAATCGGAGTCAAGATGATTGCCCGAAGGGCGGCTCCTGTTCCAGACATAATGCCGAAGCCGGTGATCACCCCTCCCCTGCGCTTGAGGATACGAGCGTAAGCTCCGTATCCCAGCCACATTCCTAGGAGCATGCTCGTTACGCCAAATAGCTTGAGCAATGGCCCGAATATTGGGGACGGGGTAGGTAGGAAGTTGAGAACCAAGTAATGGATAAGCGTAGTGAACAACCCGACTGCAGGGCCAAACAGCAAAAAGGCAAGAACGTCAACAATCTCTGCTAGGTCGAGCTGAAGAAAGGTAAAGCCCGGAACGGGCCAGGGAATCTGAATAAGAAAAGTAATTACCGCTGCCAGAGCGCCGAAGACCGCTGCTCCAGTGAGTGAAGTGGTTCTCGAAACACTTGTCCTCTGGACACTCATGAGCCGCCGGCTAAGTTCTACTCATAAAAGAGTTTCTACTCATAATTGAGTTGCAGTTCTAACCCCTCTACCCAGAGCTTCGCGCCATGACATGTATCGTCATTTCCTGAAGACATCGAGCGGTATGTGTCTTTCCCTGAGGATCCCGCCTCCTCATGGTGATCAAGTCCTCAGGAGTATCGACGTCGAAAGACAAACGGGAATTCGAGATTGAATAAACAGCGGCCCCTGTCTTCTGCGCTGCTCGAAGGTGGGTGCTGAAACTCCATCTTCCGTATGATGGGCCGATAGCGTTGGGAGGTTCTCGAACCATAACGTTGGTCCCCGCCTTTAACGACGGGGACAGGACGACCCTCGGTACTGTATCTCCCATCGAGTACAATTCTTTCAGGTCTCTCGACTCCAGAAGGGGAATATCTGCAAGTATTACGGCCACGGAGGACGCCTTCTCACCGAGAGCGAAGTGCGTTGACTGTCGGACACCTGCGTTGAGCCCTTGTCCTTCTTGGTGGAGAAATGACCCATGGGCTAGCTTAGCCTCTTCCGCAACATTTGGGTCAGGAGAAACAACTAGGACCCGGTTGAAAAGCTCAGATTCCTTGACCGCGGTCAGCACGTCTTCCAATAAAGCAATGACGAGTTTTTTCTTGTCTTGTGCTCCTAGTGAGCGGGAGAGCCTGCTCTTGCTATCGAGCAATCCTTTGACCGGGATGATTGCTAAGTTCTTTGTCATAGTGTCTCCGCCAGCTTCAAGGTATCCTCTGCCAACCGGACTCTCGCCGCGGATGAGTCCATGATCGTCTGGGTTGAAGCGACCTTCATTCCAAGCCCGTTAATCTTAGGGGCAACAGCTTTGTCAACATCATCGATAACGAAGCCTCTCAGGAGTCCTTTGTAGAGCTGGGCAACTCCGAGGGGAGAGACTTCCAACCCCAAGTGGCGCATGATCCGATCCAGTGGACCCTTTATGGATCTTCCCCCAACGATAGGACTGATACCAAGAATTCGGCCTTTGGTCTTCGCCAGAGCGTTACGAATTCCGGGAATGGCGAGGATCGGTCCGATGCTAAGAATAGGGTTGCTTGGGCAGAGAATGATGACGTCCGATTTCTCTATCGATTCCACAACGCCCGGCGCAGGCGTCGCTATGCTCGCTCCCTCGTAGCTCACGTCTTCTACATTATCCTCGAATTTTCTCTTGACAAAATACTCTTGGAAATCCAATAGCCCTGCGGAGGTCTTGATCTTGGTAGCCACCATCTGGTCAGTCATAGGCAGGATTCTGACCTTCACCCCTAGGAACATTCGAATTTTCTCGGTCAATTCCGATTGGCTGAATCCCTGTTGGAGGAAGGCTGTTCTGAGAAGGTGGGTTGCGAAATCCCTGTCGCCTATCCGAAACCATGTTTCCGCAGAATAACGTTCGAGCTGTGCCATGCAGTTGTAAGTGTCCCCAGCGATCCCGTATCCCTTTTCCGTGTCCACAATTCCCGCGAGCGTGTACGTGACAATGTCAAGGTCAGGACTGATATGGACACCGAGATAATCAAGATCGTCCCCAGTGTTGACGATCGCTGTTACCTTTTCCGGCGGATAGACTTGCACAAGCCCGTCCAAGAAACGCGCTGCACCTACCCCGCCTGCCAGGCATACCACTGATCGGAACATGCTGAAACGCCTGCGAGAGGGCTTGCGCCAGCCGAGCCACTAGTTAAAGACTAGCGCTTTTTCGTACCAGCTTTCTCAAGAATGTGGTGGGCTTCTCTAAGCTTGTAGACTGCGGTCCTGAGATATCGGTACCCTTCCAAGGGCGATTTACCGCGAAGCGCTGTCGCGCGCCGTAGCGATTCGTCTGATTCCTTGACCAGTGGAATGGGCTCGGCGTTCCTCTTCCTCACTGGGACGGGCGGGTCCTCGTCCTCGAGACTATAGGTGAGCGAGTAGAGGAGACTGCTGTACTCGGCTGCTTCCTCAGCCCACCAGACTTTCTTCACGGATCCTGTCCCACCTTTGGAGAGATTATCCAGAGCCGCGTCGAGCTTGGCCCTCGCCTCTTCCAAAGCCTTGCCCACTTTCTCCTCCAGCATTCGCTGCTCTTCAGCAAGATCCATCAAGGCGATCCCGACGGTGACTATTCTACCGTGACGCTCTTCGCCAGATTTCTCGGATAGTCAGGGTCGTGGCCTAGAATTACCGACATGTAGTAGGCTAGGAGTTGCAGGGGAACGACGTAGACGATTGGGGTTGCGAGCGATGGGAGGGATTCTGGTATTTCTATCACATCGTCGGATAGGTTTCTGATCTCTTCGTCTCCCTCTTCAATGATCGAGATTATTCTTGCTCCGCGAGCCTTCATCTCCATAATGTTACCGATTATTTTCTTATGAGTCTCGTCCTTCGGTGCCACGAATACCGTTGGGAATCCTTCTTCGATGAGTGCGATAAAGCCGTGCTTGCTCTCGCCTGCAGGATACGCGATCGCTGGGATGTAGCTCAGCTCTAGGAGTTTCAATCGTCCTTCCAAGGACGTTGGCACGCTGATTCCTCTCCCAAGGAAACAGATGCTAGAGGCGCCGCTATAGCTCTCCGCAATCTTCTTCACGTCCTCCACCCTGGTATTCAGCAGATTCTGGATCAGGGCAGGCGTCCTGTGTAGAGCTTCTTCCAGTTTGCTGATCTCTTTCGATGAGACTTCCCCCTTCTTTCTGCCGATCGCGATCGCGAGTCTGAGGAGAACAGTGACCTGTGAGGTGAAGGTCTTTGTTGCTGCGACACCAATCTCGGGTCCCGAGTTCTGTCCGATATAGACGTCGGACAAGCGCATCAACGTGGAACCCAAGACGTTTGTCACGCTGACAATCGAGGCTCCCTTCGCTTTCGCGTCTCTAACGGCGTTGAGAGTGTCCATAGTCTCACCGGACTGGCTGACCGCGAGAATAGCTGTTTTGGAGTTGACCAGGTCGAGAGCTTCGTCTGAGAACTCAGATGCAACAACGACTCTTACGTTCATTCCTGCCAACTTCATTAGGGCTTGTCCTCCAACCAGCCCAGCGTGGTAAGAGGTTCCGCAAGCGACGATGAAGACCTTCTCGGCTTCCATCAGCTTGCTGGCGAGAAGATCATAGTAGATCTCATGGGTCCTCATCGCGTCCCTTATCGTATAGACTTGCTCGTGGATTTCCTTGAGCATGAAGTGTCGGAAACCCTGTTTCTTAGCGGACTCCGGGTCCCAGGTTATCGTGATAGAATCTCTTTTTACAGAAACCCCATTCTTCGCCTTGAGAATCTTAATCCCGTCTGGGTCGAGAATGGCCATTTCCCCCTCCTCAAGCATCAACGCTTTTCGAGTCAGGGGTAGGAAGGCTGCTATGTCGCTGGCGCAGTAGTATTCTCCATCTCCGAGTCCGAGGACCAAGGGGCTTTCCTGGCGGGCGCAGAGAATCGTCTTCGGCTTCTCGACACTTGTTAGGACGATGGAGTATGCTCCTTCCAGCCGGTTGATAGTTTTCCTGAAGGCTTCTTCGAGAGTGAGTCCCTGGCTGAGATATTCCTCAACCATATGCGGGACAACTTCCGTGTCTGTTCTGGAGGCGAACCGGTGCCCTTTGGTTTCGAGTTCGCGTTTGAGGTCGAGATAGTTTTCTATGATACCATTGTGGACGACGGCGATCCGGGATTTGCAGTCGACCAACGGGTGAGAGTTCTCCTGGACTGGACGGCCATGGGTTGCCCAGCGGGTATGTCCGACACCTACGGGTCCGGGGAGATCGTCGAGGTTGTACTTCGCGTGGACCTCGTCAAGTCGTCCGCTGTCCTTCTTTACACTCAGGGTTCCATCGGATATGGTTACTTCGCCGACAGAGTCGTACCCTCGATATTCTAGCCGCTTGAGGGCGGCGTGGATGAGCGGAGCGGCTTCTTTACCGTCGTGGAGAACGCAGCCGAATATGCCACACATTGGACATTACGGATAGTCTGCGTGGTTGGCATTAAGAGTTCTTGAACGGAGCGTGAGGGGCGGCGCAAGACTCGAGTAGGCCCCCGGGTGGCCGGAAAAATCGCGGTTGCTTGTTTCAAGATGTGATTTGAGACCGCTTTCAAGAGCGTTTCAGGAGCCAGTTTCAGATGTCGTTTCGTAACGGGTTTCAAAGAGCGATTTTTAGGACCTAATTTCTCATGGCGATTCCAATTTCTGATTCAGCAGTTCTCGCCATTCTATGTTTTCTAGGGAAAAAGGTATAGTAGAGAACGGAATGGTACATCATAATAATCAGAACCGTCAACTCCGAACTGGTTCGAGCATATGGCTGAAGCACTATTCCTCGTTCTCCTAATCCTCCACATTGGAGCAATAGTTGCTTGGATGGGAGGAGCCGCACTCTTCGTCTCCGTCATCATTCCCTCGCTCTCGAAAATGTCTCCGGCTTCCAGAGTTGAATTCATTATGTCCGCGTTGCCAAGATACCTCAGGTTCATCACCGGAAGCTCAATACTTGCAATAATAGCCGGACTCATCCTCTACGGGTACTACTTCGCAACCTCTCCCGCCTCAAGTTTCCCCGGACTCGTCTACATTCAAGCGGGCGCCGTGCTTGGACTGGTCGTCCTCATAATTGCACTTGGAATCCTAGTCCCCTCAGGCCGGAAACTCATATCACTCGTAAAACAAGGTCCCAAACCACAAGCAGAACAAGCTGCTAAAGATCCGACATTGGCGCAAATCGCGAGGTTGCAACGGAGGATGGGAATGGCCGGGCGACTAGGAGTCACCCTCCTCGGAATCGCCCTAATCCTGATGATAATCGGAGCCAGCTAGATTATCTCTACCTAGGCCGCTCCAAGTCCAGTTCCCACCCGCGTTCTTTCCCCTAGGGATGGAGAGGGGATCGAAGAACCTCATTCCATAACGCTAAATAAGCGGGCGAGACAACTTAGAGATATCTCTGGTGTGAACGGGGATGGGTGGTCATCTTTACTGGCATAGGCCCGCTCCCGAGACCCTCATCCAGGTCTAAGCACCAGAATCAGACTCCAACTTTCACATCAACCGAGCTAGGATACCGACCGAACACTCCTGTGCGAACGCGTCAACGCCGCCGCCTGATCATAGCGAAGTTTGGCGGGTCCAGCCTATCCAACGGAAAAAAAATCAATCTGGCAGCAGGATCTGTCGCTAAGGAATACTCAAAGGGAAACAGACTCGTTGCAGTGGTCAGCGCGGTCGGAAGAACCACTGACGACCTTCTCGAACTCACCAACCACGGCGCAGGAATCGTAGAAACAGATAGAGACGATATTCTCGCGATGGGCGAGAGAACGAGCGCCAGGATCTTCGCAGCATCATTGAAATCACGCGGGATACAAGCTCGCTACTTCGACCCTTCAGATCGAGACTGGCCAATCATAACGGACCATGACTTTTCAAATGCGAACCCGTTGAGAACGGCGAGCATTCAACGTATTCGAAAATATGTCAAACCTGTGGTCGAGGACGGAATTGTCCCGGTCATCGGCGGCTTCATAGGCCGGACCAGGGATGGACGAATCAGCACGCTGGGACGTGGAGGAAGCGACACCACCGCCCTCCTACTCGCCACCGCACTCGGAGCAGACGAGGTGGTCCTGGTAACCAGCGCGCCAGGAATTCTCACGGGCGACCCTAGCTTGATCAGTAACGCGCATGTTCTCAGAACCATCGACATGAAGGCGCTGATTGGAATCGCCGATAGCGGGACAAAATTCATCCATCGAAAGGCGCTACGATACAAGGACCCAGCGATCAACATCCGAGTCATACCCAGCGCAGCAGGAAGACTCGACGCTCATGGAACACAGATCACAGGCGGACCACTGCCCGAACTGGAAGTGAAAATCCACAATCCCGACCCAGTCGCCTCCATAACCCTAGTAGGAAGAGATCTACCCCAGAATCCAGAACTTATCCGGAAAGTCACGACGATCATCAGAACGAATCTGGTCGCGATCTCACAAGACAGCGATAGCGCGATAGTCTACCTCAGCCAGACACCCAGCTTACGTCGACAAATATCAAGACTCCACGACGTAGTCGCAAAGGACCCTCACGGTCTTGCGCTTGCCGCCAGGATGGGAATGGCCCTCATCACAGTCAAAGGAGTCGGCTTGGAAGAGACGCCTGGAGTCGTCGCGAGAATAAGCGATGCGCTGCGTTCGAGTAACATCAACATATTCGGCGTCCTCACCATAACATCCTCAGTCCTCGTCCTGGTCGACTGGAAGGTCAGGAAACAGGCGGGTAAGTTGATCAGAACCTCGCTGGAGAACAACTAGAATGGTCAACAAGAGAAAGGTAGCCGTCCTCGGTGCCACCGGAATGATGGGTCAGAAATTCGTCCAGCTACTAGCCCACCACCCATGGTTCGAGGTAAGCGCGGTCGCCGCATCCGACAAGAACTTAGGTAAAGCATACGCCACCACGATCGGATCAAGAAAAGAAGCAAACCTTCCCGAGGAGCTAGGAGAACTCGTACTTACAGAACCCAAGCCACAGGCCCTAGACGACCCAGACATAGCCTTCTCAGTCCTGCCTGCTGAAGTCGCAGGCCCAGTCGAGGAGGATTTCGCCAGAGCTGGGATGCCGGTGTTCTCTAACGCGTCGTCGCACAGAATGGACCAATACGTCCCGCTCCTCAATCCAGAAGTAAACCCTGAGCACGCTGAGATGATAGAAGAACAAAAGCGACGGATGAAGACAGACGGTTTCATAGTAGCCAACCCCAACTGCACCACAGCGATCCTAACCCTCTCTCTCAAACCCCTCCAAGACAACTTCGGCCTCGAAACCGTTATCGTGTCGTCGATGCAGGCTGTGTCCGGCGCAGGCTACCCTGGAGTCGCATCCCTCGACATCATGCAGAACGTCATCCCATTTATCCGAAACGAAGAGGAAAAAGTCGAACATGAAACCAACAAGATACTCGGAACCATATCGAAACCCGCCGGAATTACGGTCTCCGCAAGCTGCAACAGGGTCCCAACACTCCACGGACATATGGAAGCAGTCTTCGCCAAAACACGATCATCCGCAACACCCAACGAAATCATCAAAGCGATGAGAGAGTTCAAGGGAACTCCTCAACAGCTCAAACTCCCCTCAGCACCCGAGCATCCGATTGTCGTCCGGGAGGAAGAGGATCGTCCGCAGACAAGGCTCGATGTCGATGAGGGAAACGGAATGACAGTAACGGTTGGACGAGTCCGCCAAGACCCAGCGTTGAACGGTGTCAAGTACATGGCGCTAGGCCACAACCTGATCCGGGGTGGAGCTGGATGCTCCATCCTCAACGCCGAACTCTTCCTAGCAAAGAAGCTCATCAAGTGATCTAAGAAAAATGGAAACTGGAAAAACCCGCAGACTCAGACGGATATTCCGACAAGATGGCAAGACTGTCATCATCCCGATGGACCATGGAGTATCCGTCGGACCAATCGAAGGACTCGCTGACATGAACCAGACGATCGACAATGTGGCCAAGGGAGCAGCGGACGCCGTGCTCGTCCATGCCGGCATAGCCAAGACGGTTGACAACCAAGGAATGGGCCTCATACTCCACCT
>Ga0137415_10002606_pt1 | contig 17942 bp, 20 predicted proteins | sample CZODoug3_1_1_16f_FD_183082 | JGI IMG/M metagenome (GOLD analysis project Ga0137415, IMG submission 183082) | Vadose zone soil fungal communities from Angelo Coast Range Reserve, California, USA - CZODoug3_1_1_16fungal (Hybrid Assembly) | ecosystem: Environmental > Terrestrial > Soil > Vadose...
GCGTAAGTGGAGACTCTCGCGGTTGTCGTCTTTGTTAGGAGCCAGACATAGGATGAGAAGCCTATCAGGGAACCGAATACTATCAGATAGATGAACGAGACAAGAGAGAGAAGCGATATCTTACCGGGCTGAAAACCAGCCCATTCTTGAGAGATCAATGACGCCACGAGGAGGAGGGCTCCACCGGCTAACATCTCCATTCCACTGCCTAGCAACGGCGTTTTTGGGAGAGGTGCATTTCTAGAATAGACTGAACCGATTGCCCATGAGAGCGCGGCCAATATGAGAACTCCAGCCCAGAGAGGGTTCAATCCACCACTACCGCCGAGGTCGCCGGGTCCTACCAGCAGAATAACTCCTCCGAAGCCCAGGACTAGGCCGATAACGACATGTAGAGTTGGGACTATGCGGTCCTTTCGCAACAGCTCCAAAAGAGCCATCCAGATTGGGACAGTCGTGATCAATACCGCAGCCAAGCTGGAGGGAATCACCTGTTCGGCCTTCGTCACCCCACCGTTTCCTCCGAGCAACAGTAATCCCCCGATGATCGCCGCAGCTTTCCAATTGGCCCGTGTTGGACGCGGTGACCCTCTCAAACGCATCCAAGCGTAGAGCACACCTCCTGCAATCAGAAAACGAATTGCGGCCATCAGAAACGGTGGGAATGTTTCGATCGCGAAACGGATCGCTAGGTAGGTGGACCCCCAGATCGTGTATATCGAGAGAAACGCAAGCACTATGCGGAGTCGCAATGTCAGAACAGACATGGAGGAGATCTCGTGGAGAGCAACGGCTCTGACGATCCGGATAAACCATGCATTCGATGGAGGGAGAATTTCTTGTCGCCCATAGGAACTCTTTTACTCCACAACCTACCCTTGCGGACGGCGAGTTGTATGTTCAAACAGATCGACTATGTAATGATCGGAGTATCGAACATGGACCAATCAGTTGGATTCTACAAGGACATTCTCGGTATGCCTCTCAAGTACAAGACGAATGAGTGGACTGAGTTCCAGACTGGTGCTACTACTCTCGCGCTTCACATATCAAAGCCCCGCATTGCCTCGACGCCCGCGCCGAGGGAGATGATCGCAGGAACATCATCGATAGGATTCAATGTGACTGATCTTGACAAGACATACCGCGACCTCAAGGCGAAAAACGTGAGATTCGTTATGGAACCAAAGATGCGGGAAGAGGAGGGAATCAAACTAGCTGTGTGCCTTGACCCAGACGGCTTGGAGATTTCCATATCGGAAACCGTAAAACGGCCAATGTGGGCCGAAGCGCACGCCAACTAACTTCTAACCTCTTGTCCAAGGCAGACAATCTCCATGATGCGCCGAAACCCTGACTAGAATTGTCAAGCGTGCCGATCTCCGACGCCCCAGTGACGCTGAAGAACGGAAGAGCGGTTAGGCTCGCGACATACCGACCTGAGGATAAGGAAGCACTTGTCTCCATGTATGCTAGCATGTCATCGGAGGCTATCAAGTGGGGCTTGCCTCCATACGATCGCGCTAGGATAGAGCGCTGGACATCCGACCTTGCAAACAGGATCATTCTAATCGCCCGACTGGAGGAGAAGATTGTCGGACACCTGCAAATATTCAGAATTCTCGACGAACGACGCAAAGGCGTCACGGAACTTTTCATTTACGTCCACCAAGACTTTCAGAACTTAGGGCTGGGAACCAGGATGATGAAGAAAGCGATAGAGCTGGCGAAGGAACGAGGGTTCCATAGAATTGGATTGACCGTGGTTGCGGATAATCACAGGGCTATCAAGGTCTATGAAAAGGTTGGCTTCAAGAAAGAAGGAATAGCGAGAGAGACCTTCTACGGGGACGACCATCGCTACCACGACGAGGTCGAGATGGGCCTTCTGCTTTGATGATCAGCTAGAGCGTTCCAACGTACAAACCGCGCCCCATTAATCCCTCTGAATCATAGCTTGTCTCAAGGCCTGCACGTCGAAAAGCGTCGAGATATTCATCATGAGTGAAAAGCCCTAACTCGAGTCGTTCAACAAAATGCTCCACTCGATTGGGAGTGGCGACTAGATGATGCATATCCAAGACTGACAGCCTTCCCCTGGTTTTACTGATGTTCATGCGAGCGACCTTGAGTTCCGGTTGGTCTACGAAATTGGCGTGAACCGATCCTTTGCGCCACTGCTGAGGGGTAATCCACGGTTCCACAATCAGGACTCCGCCTCGCTTGAGATGTCGAGACATGTTTCGAACAGCGAGACCCAGTTTGGCTTTGGTTTTCACGTGGCCAATCGCGCTGAATAGACACGTAATGGCATCGAAGCGCTTCTTGAGCTTGAATGAAACCATGTCGCCTCGATGGAATATGATATCAGGGTGTTTCTTCTTGGCGAGTTTCAGCATTTGCTGATTAATATCTAACCCTTCGACTGAATAGTCGTTTTTCAGATATGCAATGTGGCCACCCGTGCCGCAGGCAACTTCGAGCAGATCGTTGCCTAGGGAACGTTTGTGTTTCTGGATCAGCTGGTGAAGCTTTGCTACTTCTTTCTCGTAGCTCTTGAACGAGTAAATAGCGTCGTAGAGTTCTGCCGAACGATCGTACAATTGCCGATAAAGATGGGTAAATCGTCAGGGACAGATATGGCTTGGGTAGACCGCCTAGGGATGCAGAGGTAGAACCATCGCGTCCTCAGGAGATATCAATCCGATCGCGACTAGCTGAGTAACGACTTCTAGTATTTGCATCCGAATCTCACCGGGCGAGACCTTCTTTTCCGTGGCAAGCTCTGACGTTAACTCGTCAATGGTCTTGTTTCCGTCGCTCTTCTCCCAGAGGCTGGCGATGTCCTCGTTCCCGAGATACCGTGAATTCGCCTCATTAATCAGGACAATAGTCCCGTCAGGGTTCTTTGCAATGTGCCCCTTCCTTCTAGGCGTGAAACTGGCGGGGTCAAATTCGATCGTCACTGGTTCTTGGTTTGCCTGGAGACGTTCTCGAGCCGCCGCGCTCATCTTGTCAGGGGTCCAAGGCGGGTCCCAGACGATGTCGACATCAGCGTGAGTGACGCCGGGTATCTTCTCGATCAGTTCCTTGACCTGATGACTCAGGTAGGCGCTGGCGGGGCAGCCCATGGCCGTAAGGGTCATTCGAACCTTCACAAGGTCATTGTCTATGGCGACGCCGTAAACCAAACCGAGATCGACAATGTTGACGGGTATCTCTGGATCGTAGCAGCTCCTGAGCACTTCCATTACTCGGTCGACGGAAAGACCTTCGCTCAAGCGCTTCGACCAAGGTTCATAATGGCAAATGAGCCTAATAGAGCTATTCGCTCGCCGGAGCCGCCGCGCAGGTCATCAGACTATAAGAAGTGGACCTCGAGAGTATCCAAGTCCCATACGTGTATGTCGCACGAAAAATATGGAGAGCCGCTCGAAAACCAATTCGATGACAATTGGGATGGCGAGATGTTCAGGTTTTCGAGAACCATCGAATAGTATGTCGAGGCCGGGGCTGTCCAGTTGAAACCGACAGAACCGGCACCATTCAGGTGCCATTGCCCCAACGAACTAGGCCCGACCGTCCAAAAGATACTGCCTGTCTTAGGGTCAGTCAAATCGATCTTAACAGAGCCGGCGGTGACGTTGAACTTCCACATGTAAGAGTGGAATTGAATCAGAGTCAAATTGAAAGTTGGAGCCGGACCGTTGAACGAAACATTGTCACTGAAGATTAGACTCGGCGCATTCCGGATACGGGGAGATGCTGTTGGTTGTGAACCGGGAAAAGGGAGGGGCAGGCCTCTGGCCAGAAGAAGGAGAAGTATTAGCACCAGGCTTGAGATACCTAGTATCCTCTTGGTGTCGTGGGAGACGATCATCTAGTCTTTCTTGCGTTTCTTCGCCTTCTTGCTCGGGTATCGTCGGCCAAGCTCGGCGAGCTCGTTCTGCCATGGACGGTTCACGTATTCGCCGAGAATTCCGCCTCCTTCGGGGTTGGGAAAGCTAACCGGATGTTTTTGGGATTTTTTTTCATTCCTACGCTGGTTCTGAAGGAGATAGAGCATGAGTGCTTCCGAGCTCGCCCAGACTCCGACTAAGAGCGCCCAGCTATTGAACGGGGTAAGGTTGTACAAGAGGGCGATTAAGCTGGTGGCTGTGAAAGCGAAGAGAACGGACGCGATAACCTCGCCTCTCTTAGGGCGGAGCAATACCCTCCCCACTATGACGTGGGCACCCGATGCTAAGAAGATTACCTAGACAGATTTTGTCCGATACGGAGCGTCAGAGTATTCGGTTGAGCCTGTCGTAGGCGGCCGGTAGAAGCCGATTTTCAGCATCGATGAGAGGTTTCAGCTCTCCCGATTTCAACAGCTTAGCGATCCCCGTTCCAGTCGCGAGTTTTCCATGACGCCAGCTTCGTAAGATAGGGCCGTACTCTCCCTTCAGGCTCCTCGTAACGCTCTTGACTACGTTCTGGCCTTTCTCGGACTTACTCTCCACTTCGACCTCGAAAAGGCGAATCTTTTGATCGTCGAAGTCGTAGAGCACCGAGTCAATGTCTAGTTCTGCAAGGACGGGGGATCCTTCAGGGCTAGACGTCACATCTCGTACCTGCCGTTGTGTCTCTCGATGCTGGATGGGAACTAGGCCTTTGCTCTTCAATAGTTCAATCGGATCTGAAGGAGTTATCTGGCCGACGGGGCTAGGAGTATGATGCGGGACTTTCAGCTCGTTAACCACTTTTTCAATCGTCTCATGTGACCAGGGAACCTCCATCTCGGATCGGACCATTCCACCCCAGAGAGTTCGTCTAGGATGCGTCTTCATGGTGATCCAACGATCCTGGCTATCTGTCCGTATTCTCAAATTCAACTTGCGATGTGAAAGAAAGTGGCCGGGAGTGTCGAAGTATGTGTCGGCAAGAAACTTCGTCTTCTCCCCAACCAATAGATAATCTCCGACACTTTTCTTATCAGCAATCTTTCTGACAATCTCCTCAGGATGGTCCGACAAGATGAGAAGGATCGATTCGATCTCCCGGCCGAAACCGAGAGCCCGAGGTAGCTTGACCATCCTAGCCCAACTCATAGTTTTGAACGGAGAATGTGTGGTTACTGAACTTTATCTGACTCACCGAAACTTGCCATAGAGACAATTGACAGAGCCCAACAGAGTAAGGAGACAACGGCGCGCTTTCTCGTACAACAAAGAGGTCGAGATCAAGAAAGCAACTCCTCCAACGCCCGTTCGGACCCAATCAAAGACACCGGGCTCTACAAGAATCGACCTCTTCATACTAAGACATGGAGAGGCTGGGAACCGAATGACAGTTGTGGAGAAGGATTCCGAACGACCCCTAACACCAGAAGGCCGAGCCGAGATCCAGAAAATAGCAAAGTCATTGAAGGCAATCGGATTGCAAACCGACCGGATCTATACGAGTCCGTTGAGAAGAGCTCGAGAGACCGCTGAAATTGCGGCCAAGATCCTCGAGATCCCGACATTGGAAGAATGGGACGAATTGAAACCAGACGGAAGCAAAACAGGACTCTATCGCAAACTTGCACGACTCGAACAAAACTCCAGACCAATCCTAGTAGGCCACGAACCTTACCTGACTTCTATGATAGGAGAGATGATCGGGACCACGAGCGCTAAGATAGTTCTGAAAAAGGGAGGGGTCGCAAAAGTCCGAATAACATCGTTTACTCCTCGAATCTCCGGCGAACTCCGTTGGCTTCTCACGCCGAAAATTATCGCTAAGGTGTCTTGATAAGCCCAAGACGAATACCCTTGAACCCGCCGAAGTGAAACCTAAACGACGGGCGGGCCTAGCCAAGTTTGAAAGTCTCCGTGATAGACCTAGGCTACAACTCGCTAAAACTGGTGAACTACGAAGTTAGGCGGGACAAGACGTTCGTCGCGTATGGACAGCATTCGGCCCTCGCGAAGGTTGGAGAAGGGCTTGATCAAACGGGCTTTCTCGGAGACAAACCCATCCGACGTACCCTCAAGGCTCTGAAACAGTTCCGCGCGATTGTGGACCTAGAGCAATCAAGCCATGTCCTCCCTGTCGCTACCAGCGCCGTCAGGGAAGCTGGGAACAGAGAGGAATTCCTCAAACAAGCCTACCAGGAGACTGGATTCAAGTTCAAAGTTCTCTCCGAAAAAGAAGAAGCGGTATACGCGTTCGAAGGAGCAAAGAGCGCGACCAGCGTTCATGCCGGCTTGTTCTTCGACCTTGGAGGAGGAAGCCTGGAGATGGTCACCTACTCGGAGCCGACTATCAGAAAAATCCTTTCAGTCCCCCTAGGAGGATTGAGGCTGACCGACCTCTACGCTAAGCCAAATGGATCCTACACAAAGAAAAACTATGCACGGATGAGAAAACGGATACTCGAACTTCTGCCAGAAAAGAAACATCTTCCAGCTTCCAAAAATCTCGACCTAGTAGGGGTCGGAGGCTCCGTGCGCGCATTAGCCAGGTATGACCAGATGCGCCGCAAGTACCCTCTAAACAAGCTACACAATTATTCGATGAAGAGGAACGCCGTGGAATCAGTACACCGCGCCCTTCGCAGAATGAGTCTAAGAACTATCAGAAAGAATCCAGCCATTGGCCAAGAAAGAAGCCAATCAATCATCGCTGGGTCCCTAGTAGTTCACTTGCTGATGAAGAAGATCGGCTTCCGCAAACTCATTGTTAGTACCCATGGTCTCAGAGACGGGGTCCTCTCAGCTTTCCTCGAAAGTCCCAGCTCGTACCGCCAGGGACTCGTGGACAGGGTTTTGATGCGCGAATTGACACCAACACACACGAAACCTTCCACCCAAGACAAACTAGCCAAGTCCCTCTTATCACATAGAAACCTGACAAAGAGGGAGTACGCGATTCTTTCCGAAGCCCTCGATCACATCTTGCCAGGCCTCCCCATATACAATCCGGAGACCCTGTTCTATATCGTACTGGAGGCTGACAGCGTGCTGCCTCACCCGGACCAACTCATCATGGCTTTGTCTGTGGCAAGAGCGAATGGAATGAGGAGGACAGATTGGGCTCAGACAAGCTACAAGCGCCTGCTAGACAAGAAAAACATGGAGATGGTAAAGAAGATCTCAGTCCTGATACAACTTGCTCGACTCCAACAGAAGACGGACATCCATCTATCCATAGGGTCTGAGCGCGGAATCCCTCGCCTTCACATATCCCAAGGCAAACAACACATTCCAAAGGTGCTCTTGAAGGATATTCTGAGAGACCTTGAGGACCTTGAAGGCGCTTTCAATCTTCAGCTCGCCCTATAGGCGCCGAAGAAAACCTAAGTAGTCTCACTTCTCGAACCCAGCCTTCCCTTGATTACCCGCGACTCTTTCGCGAAAGAGTACGACAAATTCGCGAAAGCGCTGACTCGGAAAGTCAAGGCCTACCTCAGAGACCCAAACGCTGAAAACGTTCACAGGCTTCGGACCGCGACTCGTCGACTGCAGGCTGCTTTCGCGTTGCTTCCCAAGACCACCCGAAACGAGAACAAGGCACAGAAAACTATGGCTCGTATCAAGGAGCTGATGAAAGTCAACGCTAGCGTAAGGGACCAAGATATTATCCTCTCGAAACTGTCAATGTACAAGCAGAGCCCCACATACGAACGGCTCACGGAAGGTTTGAGGAAATCTCGGAAGTCCCATTTGCAGCAAGCGAAAGAGCTAGCATTGTCCGTTCAGAAAGACCCAGGACCCCGTGTAAAACCGAGAGACCTTTCCGACCCCATACTTCGGAGAAGATACAACAAAGTCGTGAGAAAACTAGGCTCGAAGATCACAAGCGAACTCCCGATAGTAAGGGAGGACCCTTCAAAAGTGGAGGAACTGCACGTCGTCAGGAGAGATTGTAAACAACTCCGTTATGTTCTGGAAATGTCAGAGTTCTCAAGGCCTCCAAAACCTCTAGTGACCCTCCGATCGTGGCAAGACCTACTTGGCACTATACGCGATCACGATGTGATGATCGAATATCTTCGGGGGCTAAGGAAATCGGCGGAGATCCAAGTGGCCCTGAACACTGAGATCGAGAATCGGAGTAAGAACTATCGAAAATTTGTCGAAGTTTCCGGAGAGAATCCGGTTTCTAGGTTTGTTGCCAAACCCTGAAGATGTCCTAGTTCGGCAGACTCATTAGCCACTGGTTTTTCGTCAGGGTCGTGGGCTCCAGTGAGTACTCTTCTATGAGATAGTTGGCCATAGATGCCACGTCATTGATGCTCCGGGTCTCGGTCCTAGGAGAAGGCGAGTTCAGAACGTCCTCCACCTCCAACTGATAGAGTTCGTGGCCTCGATGCGTGCTCCTATCCATCATCACCGCGTACTCTCTCTTCCCCCCATTCCGCTCAACCATGAAGTATTTCCTCCTCCTAGTGAGAATCTTGTAGGGCATCTTCAACATGTCCGGCTGAAGAGGCTCCTCGATCTCCCGCCTCTTGATCACGTTCCCCAGTCGGTAAGGATCTTGCACGACCTGAAAGTTCTCCTTGATGGTCGCGGACCTTGATTGACCACTGGTTTCGAACCTGACGTATTCATGCGTGGGTACCTGAACGTAGTGGTAGAGCTTGCCAGTCTCCATCACATTCGGGTACGAGTTGGAGAGTCTGAAGCCCTCGATCTTGCTTTCTGACAGGTCGCTTCTGATCTTGGGAAAAATGTCCTGGTCCTCCGAGTCAAGAGCAACTTTCGCTTTGATCTCCGTGTTGTGGCTCGGTTCCTTGTACGCTTCCCCTAATCTTCTAGCCCGATCCTCAATGAGATTGAAGATCGTGGCCTTCTTGGAAATACCCTGTTCTGCTTCCTCTTTCCTGAGAAGACCATGAATTTTTCTGACTAGTGGAGAACTTGTTCTGCCCGGTGGAATCTTCAGCTCCACAATCGCCCGGTTCGAAGCCCCAAGCATTGTGCCGGCAAGTCCTTCGAACGTGAAGTATCGGACATCTTCATCCATTGTGACCCGCAAGCCTCGATCACTTTCAAGAAAGTGATTCCTAGAATAACTGGCTGCAGCATAGAGGCCCAGTTTGTGCGGAATCCTGACCTGGCCGAGCCGGCTCATTCGTTTTACCCTCGACAAGATTTCTCGCAGAGGAAGCATCTCGTTCCGTCGTTTGTGTCTGATGAAGCGGCCATGTTCTGACCGAGTGTTCTTTACCTCGAAAATCCACTTGTCGCTTAGCTTGAGCTTGAACCGTTCTTCGAACGGTTTTTGCTCGTATCTCCGTCCTCTGATCGAGTAGGTGAAAGGGACTTCGTGCTCGTCATTGTTGAAGTATAGTGTTTGGTTGACTGGGTTGGGGAAACTGTTCAGGCTCATTAGCTCGAAGAGGTTAAGCTTGAATCTCTGAGCCTTGTGGGCGTATATGTAGAACCGGATTTCGGCCCTGACCTGGCTTTTCAGATGTCGCTACTCCCCTAACCATTGGTTTCCCGAGTGTCCGGAAAGAGGATTTTCAGGACTCGGGCCTCATAAACTAACTGAGCCCTAAACCAGTATTCGCCGATACCAGTCTAAACGGCTGTCCTCCGTAAACTCCAGAGGCTCTCGCGGCTCTGAACTCTGGATTCGCTACCCACGACTGGCCGGCTTTACAGAGGCCCTCCTATCTATTTTCTGCGGTGTTGGACCCTCAAAATTCTCCGAACGGCTGTCCTGTCTGGAACAATGCTGAGATTGGAAATCGCAGATTCCCAATACACCCGCTCCGCCTCCTTGAACACGATTCTACCGTTCCACTTCTCCACGTGGAAGTAGTGAATTCTCTGTCTCTCGCCATTGGTCGCCGTGCACAAACTCGTCTGTACGAGTTTCGCTTTTTCGACGTCGATTCCGAGTTCTTCCTTCATCTCTCTTTTCAAAGCATCCTCCAAGGTCTCATCGGGGTCCACGTGACCGCCAGGGATCTCTATTAATCCGGGATCCGCATCGTCATCATCTCGCCTTTTCTCTACTAGGAACTTCCTTCTCTCCACCAAAATTCCACCCACACAATCAGCGATCGCTCTTCTACGAGTTTGGTCTCTGTCCACATTCTTGTTTGTCCATTCTGGCGGGAGAACATCTATGCCTGCTTTTGTCATCTTGCCCTTGTGAAGCAGATTCAACGCGCGAGCTCTATTGTACTTAGACCAGTTGCCTCTCGACTTTCGTGGAGTAAATCTCACCCCAAGTTTTGTTTCACCGATTCGCTTGACTCTACTATCAATCCAGCCATAGCATATCGCTTCTTCGACCACGTAGCCGAGGAAATCTCTGTATGAGATTGCACGTGTTTGGAAGAGTTTCTTATCATAGATTAGCCAGATTTCGTTGTCAACTCGGTGGTTCTTTGCAAGCCAGGCTCGCCACTTTTCGCGCGAGGAAAAATTCAATCTCTTACTCTTGGGAGGCGTGCGCATCTAACCACTAGGAAAAAAGTTTCGTATGTCTCAGGCGATATGAGACAGGGGAAATAGTACTTTAGCTAATTGGGAGAGCGGAGCTAGAGCTTTCTCCCTTTCCGGGCGAGACGACCCCCGGTCGCTCTTCGGCACGCATAACAGGATCCGAGTTCGAATGCGAAAGCTCATCCTTCAGTTGCTGGTCCAACTTTTGAGCCTCATGTACCACACACCATTTCGTGAGCGCGTCAACCGCTGCCTCGCTCAGAGAACCCCGACCATACCCATAGACTCTCATAGCCAGCATCCTGAATCTCTTGTCAAGTTCCGCGGACAGGTAAACCTTCAGCTCGGCCATCAGGCACTCAGCTCGTTCTCACTATAGGGACAAAGGGACAGAGCTAAGCATCGAGTGTAACGCGAACGGTCGTCGAGGAGTTCCGCCACCGGCTAATCGGCGGCTTGGCTAGTTAGGTCCTGGAAAAAGTGGTCTTGAGATGCCAGCTAATACGCAAGACTCGTTCGGCGACTTTCGGCCCCTATTGCCGTCCATTATACGATTGCTCGCGGGAATCATCGTCCTTATCGTGGTCCAGAGCGTCGTCCTGGGCTTCCCAGGAGTCAACCAGACAGTTCTCGGAACTTCGTTCAGTGTCGCGAGCTTCGCCATCTTCACTGTCGGGCTAGTAGTTGCCTCTGTCGTATTGAAATACGGAACACAACTAGCGAGCGCGGTTGCCGACACGTACAAGGCCTACAGGGCTTACGCTCCCGTCCTAGCTTGGATCTTCCAGCTAATGGCACTATACATCCTCTACACTGTCAGCAAGACAATGGTCAGCGGCTTCTTCGCCAGCACACCATGGGCTTACCCACTGATCTTCCTCGCAATGGCTCTCATACCGACAGTAAGAGTAGTTGTAACAGTTGTCCACGCCCTAGAAGGCCCGAACGCCCACAAACAAACCCTCACCAGGGACCAGTTCTAAAGGCCAACTATCGAAATACGACCAAGGCAGCGACCCGCTGAAGGTCCAACCCCCAATATTTCTTTCCGTATCCGTTCCAATTCTCCCATCGACCCGAGCGTCAGCTACGCTCAACCACGTTAACATGAATGACTTGCTATACGATTCTCAGGACCGATCGAACTGTTTACTGTCGATATGTGAACTGGGGCTCCCAGCCTTTGCTACCGCCCGGTAACAGGTCGAAGAAATGCCAAACGACGTTGTAATCGTCGCCAGGTCCGAAGACGTCCTTTGAGACGCGGAATATCTTGCCGCTCTTGTCGCGCTTGAAGACCGAGACCCCTGGGACCTTCATTCCGTTCTTCTTCTCATACCCCATGTCCACGGAAAATGGAGTTCCCTTGCTCGATAGCATTTTGAACTTCCAACCCCGGCCAGTCGCGAACTTCTGCTGGACCGAAGGAGGATCTGGAGAAACGACGGCAAAAGCCGCTCTATCCTCGAGGTGTGGTAGCACCCCGTTGAAACCATCGGCCCACATCGTACAGTAGGGCATCCTCGTCCATGTTGTGGATTAGGATCAACTCATCTTTCTCGCCAAACAGACTCGAAAGGCGAACTCTCTTGTTTCCCAACCAATCAGCTCGTAGTCCTCGACATTTTCACGAGCCCTCTTAGCCTTCATGATCACCCGCCTAAAACATCGATTCCTAATAACCATAGAGCTCTCCAAGATTGAGTTCAGTCAGTATCCTTAGGCCCTCCTGGAGCATAGGCTTCTCTATGGCGGCCGCCTCGTCCTCTACTACTTCCGGGCACATCCAGGATCAAGCCCAAATGGTCAAAGCCAAGAGAATGATCTTGAAAGCTGGTTCATTGAAACCTGTAGAAGAGGGCCTTGGAATCAAGCGATGGCTAAGGGGCCCTAAACAGAAGGACGATGCCGCGAAAGAGAGAGTTGGCGAGCGCTCCACAAGAAGGGACCGAGTTGCAATTCTACCCTTTGTAAATATTAGCCCTGATCCAAAGGACGAGTATTTTGCCGATGGCATGACCGAGGAGTTGATCTCAACTCTCTCAAAGATACATCGATTAAAGGTGATATCGAGAACCTCCATCATGCGCTACAAGCAGACTGCCAAAAGCGTGGAAGAGATAGCGAAAGAGCTGAACGTTGGCAGTATTCTAGAAGGGAGCGTAAGAAAAGCCGCAAACGAGCTCCGGATAACCGTCAAGCTGATCGATGTTCAGAACGACGAACATGTTTGGTCCCAGGACTACGAGAGAAAGGTCGAGAACGTATTCGCGGTCCAGAAAGAGATAGCGCACAACGTCGTAGAATCTCTGCAAGTAGAGCTCTTGCCAGGAGACAAGCGGAGCATTGAGAAACAGGGAACAAAGAACATCGAAGCGTACGAACTTTACTTGAAGGGCAGATTTCTCTGGAACAAGCGCACGAAAGACTCGATGGCTGAAGCGATAGAATACTTCAGAGCCGCCGCCCAAAAAGACCCCTCATTCCCTCTTCCTCACATCGGGATTGCAGACTGCTACTCCCTGCTAGTCATTAACGCATACCTGACAGCGAGCGAGGGGTATCCGAAAGCGAAGCGAGCAATCGCAAGAGCCCTAGAGCTAGACGATAGTCTGGCGGAAGCGCATGCGTCACTCGGGCTGCTAAAATCTGATGCAGACTGGGACTGGCCCGCGGCAGAACGAGAATATCAGAAGGCGATTGAGCTCAACCCGAACTACGCCACAGCTCATCAATGGTACTCGATCCTCCTCCGAGCAACGCTTGGACGCGTGCCAGAAGGAATCACTGAGGCGCAAAAGTCGCTGGAACTAGACCCTCTCTCACCAGTAATCAACGTTAACCTGGGAGACGCATACTTGGCATTAGGAGATCTCGACCTCGCCGAGAAACACATCAGGAGGGCGCTTGAGCTGGACCCGAGCCTTCCCGGGGGCTTCGAAGGGCTAGTACTCCTAGCGGTCCTGCGCGGTTCGTATCAAGAAGCGATAGAGCTACTGGAGAAGGTTGACTCCATGCAACCCCTTCTTCACAAGAAACTGAAGATGGGAACGGCTTGGATCTACGCCTGGTCCGGCAATATCGAAAAGGCCAGACGGATATTCCAAGAGACTGCAACGATACCAGGGAGAGACTACATCACCGCGGTCGATTTCGCCAGATACTATTGCGCCGTGGGAAACATCGACTTGGCGTTTGAGATGCTTGATCGAGCTTTCGAGAATCATGATCCGGAACTCTGCACGATCAGATCGGATCTGACGCTACGAGCCCTTTACTCCGATGCCCGCTGGGCTGCCTTCCTAGGAAAGATGAAAATAAGCTAGCTATCGAAAATCTTAGAGCGCGATCCCGGGCCCCAGAAGAGGAATCATTGAGGGGGTTGCGAATTGTCTCGAACAAGACGAAAAACAGTGAAACCGCCGGGATTCAGAGGGAAATTCTACAAGCCTCGCCGGAATAAAGCAGGTGGCCCGCGAAGGTGCGCAAGGTGTGGCAAGGTGACGGTGGTTTCGAGGCACGGACTCTGTCCAGAGTGCAAGAAGATTCTCGGCAAATGGGTGTAGGAATTTCTACATTCTGCCAGCTTTAGTTTCACCCATCTCAGCCTTCGGATTGGAAAGCTCGAAATAGACCGCCTGATGCGTATTCAGAAGCGCAATCATGTCCCAGGAGAAACGGCTCAGATTCCGAATCAGGACCCGAGACCAAGAAATCGAGCTCGAAGGAGACTTCGAATACGTCCGCGACAAGTTCGAGAGCCTAGTTGAGAACTTACGACTTAAAGATGGAATGGTCCAAACGAAACCGGAACAGGTCCAGACATTAGAAACCTCTGAACCCTCGGACTTGCTAAAGGGAATAGTACAGTTTAGCGGAGAGGGACGACCATATCTCACAGTCCCAGCGGACTCCCTGTCAGCCAAAGAAGCTCTCGCGCTGGTACTCTACGCGACCCACCCGAAAACATTCGGGGACGACGAACTGAGCAATCTCCTCGGATCCTCATGGAAGACAACCAGCGGAGCGGTCGTGAGGGCACGAGCGAGCGAACTGAAACGCGAAGGCAAGCTGATCGCTGAGAAAGGGTCGTACGTTCTATCTGGGGCTGGAGTCCAGTGGGTTACGGGAGAGGTCATACCCGGCCTCAAGAAAACGACCCAGTGACAAAGCAGATCCTCTCGCGTTCAGTGACTCAACCAAGTTTAATCTAGCCCAGAAAGGCAGGCTAAGTCCAGCACTTTGCAAGTGCAAGAGACAGCAAATCCCCTGAAGCTTAAGGGAATGCAACTAGTAACTGAGGAAGATTTTCGCAGGTTCGTCGCCGAGAAGCATCAAGTAAGAATTGAGAATGTTGACGTTGAGATAGGTAGAGCATCGCGAATCAACGAGTTCGGGCCCTCGAAGGAGTACAAACCCGAAGAGTTTACCGTGTGGAGTTTCCCTAGTAGAGGCGACTGGGCGACGCATTCGGGAAATTATAGAGGAAACTGGAGCCCGTACATACCTCGAAATCTGATCATGAAATATTCCAAGCCGGGAGAGCTTGTTGCGGACCAGATGTGTGGAAGCGGTACTACTCTTGTAGAGTGCAAACTCTTGGGCCGCAACGGAATCGGGGTCGATGTCAACCTAGAGGCAATTATGGTAGCGCAAGATAGGCTGAACTTTGACTACGACACTCTTGACAAACCCCGCCGAGCCGAGATGCAGACCTACGCGGGTGATGCCCGAAACTTGGATTTGATCGGGAACGAGACTGTTGACCTAATTGCGACTCACCCACCATATGCAGGAATTATCTCATACAGTGGAAAACGGCTCTCGGACGACCTTTCGCGTCTAAAACTCCCGGCCTACATTGACGCAATGAGAAAGGTCGCCGCCGAATCGTACAGAGTTCTGAAAAACAACCGATACTGTGGAGTTCTCATCGGTGACACACGAAAGGGACGACACTACATTCCAATCTCCCTGGGAGTGTTACAGGCATTTCTCAGTGTAGGATTCATCCTCAAAGAGGACATTATCAAAATCCAGCACAAGACCATGACGACTCGCCAGAAGTGGCGAGGGCACAGCTATGACTTCTACAAAATAGCACACGAACACCTCTACGTTTTCAGAAAGCCTGCGAAAGACGAGAAGACTACCGGACTCAAGTACAGTAAGAAATGGTGGTGATCGGGCGATGAAGCATAGCGTCTTTGGACTATGGGGAAACCGATCTCGGTTTGACCAAGGAGAAGATGGAACCATGGCTCTTCCCGATACCGTTTGATATGAATTGATCACGCTTGACTCTCTTACTCAGGGTAAGATAACTTGGGTTAGGAGCGGGAGCGAACCCGTAAAACACCGTTTCAGGGGCGGCATCATACCAGGCTCTCGCCTCTGAAAGTGAAAAGCTCACCAACAAGTCCCTATCTACACGCAGCTCTCGTAATAGGCGGTTTTCAACTTCATCTGTTGGCTGGTTGCCCTCAACCAGTTCCACGTATTCCGAGTAGAGCGGATTTAGCTGAGTTTCTGTGTTGAGCAGGGCGAGGAAGTAGTAATAGACCTCATCGGCAGAACTTGTAAAGAACCAGCCAGGGACATCTGCTTTTTGTCTGACGGGTAGAGTACCACTTGTTGAAACCTTTCTCGATCTATCATACTGGAGCTGGCTGATTGTTTCAAGTAGAATGAAACCACTGTCTGGATTGCATAGATCCCTAATCTTGCGCGATGGATCGGACCCGTAGTATGAGTCGACCTTGAGATCAATTGTCCTCTTCTGGGCGTTTGGAAGGTTGAGGACAAGATCGATGTCCTTATCGTAGAACTCCGGATTGGAATGCACGTCCCGAAGATCCCTGCTATCTTTGTCCCTCGTCAAGTACCGTTTGACTACCGTCATTCCAAACCATTTGAGCTTCTTCGCAGCCCGAGTAGTGTGAACGGAATGCTCCACCAAGAGAGATCAGAATGCAGTTAGGAATTAAGAGACTTATCTCTTACGAGATTCCTCTTGGGGAACGGCCTAGGCTGAACCGTTGGGAGGTTTGCTAACGACGCTTGCTGAGTTCTCAAATTGCTTGTTGCGGTATAGAAGGTATCCGCTAGTCAGGCTCAGACCTGAGAAAATTATGGCCGCAGAATAGAAGACCGCCTGGACACCACCTAGGTCGTCAGCTATACCAGCTAGTACGAGGCCAGCGGCTATTCCAGCGCTTAACATGAGACTGTACAATCCCATAGCTGAGCCCCGAAACTCCTTGGCTGCCTTGTCCCCGATGAACGCGAGGATAGAAGGGACCAGCGCTGACCCGAGAAAGAACAGAGACCCTGCAACAATAATGATGGGTCCGACCATGTTGTAGGAGTCGAGCCAAGGTGTGCCGGGTGGAATGCTGATCAGTGGCCCGAAAACCTCTGGAAGAACCAGAAGGAACCCTATCTCACCTAAGGCTCCAACAGCCATTGTCTTGGTTCGCCCGATTTTGTCAGATAACCGCCCGAACAAGAGAGCCCCCGCCCCGAGAAGTACTAGCCCAAGAAGTATGGGGAGTGCAGCCTGGGAGAGATCTGTCTTTCCCATCCTCGCGGCAAGCCTAGGCAAGAAGATGTAGAACCCTAGTACCACCGTGAGAGCGAACCATACCGGAAGGATGGCGGCAACATCGCTTGTGAGGCTAGAATACATCTCCTTCAGACTTCTTCGTCCTTGAGAGATGTGTACTGGTTCGCGAAGGATGAAATAGACAGCAGCAGCCGAAACCCCGAGGATAGCAGAGACTACTAGAAAACTTGCGCCTAGGTCCGCGGCGAAAACGCTGCTGAACGCAACCCCGAGAACTATGCCAACTCCATAGCCTCCTAGGTTCGCAAGGTCGAATCCACCCATCCCAACCCCACGGTTGGTTACAACGGTCAGGTCTGTAATCATCGTCAGGGAGGCAACTGTTACCATAGCCGCTGCCAAGCCTTCTAGGCCGTGGGCACCGCCCACCAACACAAGATTATTGGATAGTCCGATCAATAGGCTCAGGATTGCAATAAGCCCCAATCCCGCCACGAACACCTTTCTTCGCCCGTTGCGATCCACGTATGCGCCAACAGGGAGAGCTGAAACTCCCTCTACAACTGGATAGATTGCCGTTACAGCGGCCGCGAGTGCGGATTCGGTTTTTGGAATCGGAAGGTAGAGAGGAAAGAGGACCAAGATGACACCAAACCCTATCCGAGTGAGAAAGACCGCAAGATACAGAATGGACAATGTTCCTAGCTTGGCTAGCCAGCCGGGACTTGGACCGGAGCCTTCCGCTTGAGATTCAACAGTCAACAGGTAGACACGTTTCTATGGCTCGGCAAGCTCACAGGGGCGAGCAGTTAAGACCTTTTGATACCTCGGACATGCTTTGTTGCGTTCATACCCGAATCTCTCGCTCGCCATCTAGAAAGCTTAATTCTGCTCTAGAAAAGTGTCGTTCTTGCCGAGGCCCGCCGAGGTAGCTCAGCCTGATCCTC
>Ga0137415_10002607_pt1 | contig 17939 bp, 17 predicted proteins | sample CZODoug3_1_1_16f_FD_183082 | JGI IMG/M metagenome (GOLD analysis project Ga0137415, IMG submission 183082) | Vadose zone soil fungal communities from Angelo Coast Range Reserve, California, USA - CZODoug3_1_1_16fungal (Hybrid Assembly) | ecosystem: Environmental > Terrestrial > Soil > Vadose...
GACGAGGCGATCGAGACGCTCGTCAAGCAGATGGAGGATCACCGCGACGAGCTCGTGGTGATCGTCGCCGGCTACCCCGGCCCGATGGAAGGCTTCATCGACGCCAACCCGGGCCTGGCCAGCCGGTTCCGGTTGACGCTGACCTTCGACGACTACACCGACGACCAGCTCGTCGAGATCTTCACCAAGATCACGTCCGACTCGGATTTCACCCCGGCCGCCGAGACAGAACAACGCCTGCGGCAGATCCTGACGCTCACCCCGCGCGACACCGGATTCGGCAACGCTCGCTTCGTCAGAAACCTCTTCGAGGCCGCAGTCGTTCGGCAGGCATGGCGGCTGCGCGACGTCCCGGAACCCACCGTTACGCAATTGCGCGAATTGACACCTGACGATCTGGGTGAGTTACCGGATACGGTGCATCCTCCGGGGGAGGAATCCATGACGACCAGCGAGAAGAGCTGATGGCGGCGACCGCGCCGCCCGCCCAAACGGCGCCGGCCGGGCCGCCCGCCCAATCGGCGCCGGCCGGGCCCGAGGTGGCGCACCCGCCGCACACCTGGCAGGTCGTCACCGGGGCGGTGCGCGCCGCGTTCGCGGGCACGCCGGGACGGCTGCGGCTGGCCGGCATCGTCACCGTGGTCGCCGGCCTGGTGTTCGGCCTGTTCGCGTTCGTGGCCGCGTCGACCCGTGCCGGTGCGCTGTCCAACGCCCGCGCCGATGCCGCGCAGTTGGTGCGTGTCCAGACGATCCGGACGAAGCTGGTGTCGGCGGACGCCAGCCTGACCAACGCGTTCCTGGTCGGCGGTCTCGAGCCGCCGGCCGCGCGCGCCGCCTATCAGGCCGGCATCACCGCGGCGTCGAAGACCCTCGCCGACGCGTCCGGCGACAACACGCACGACGCCGTGGTGCTGGCCGAGGTCAACGACGTGGTCACCCGCTACACGGGCCTGGTCGAGTCCGCGCGGGCCAACAACCGGCTGGGCTACCCGCTCGGCGCCGCCTACCTGCGCCAGGCCACCGACCTGCTGCGCACCGACGCACTGCCGCCGCTCGGCGACCTCGGCACGTCGGTGCAGCACCGCGTCGACAACGCGTACTCGTCCAGCGCGAACGCCACCGCCTGGCTGGTAATCGGGTTGGTGATCGCCCTGATCGCGCTGATCGCCGTCCAGGTCTGGCTGGCCGGACGGATGCGCCGGGTGTTCAACCTGCCGTTGGTGCTCGCCACGGCCGTGGTGCTGGTGGTGGGCATCGTGCTGGCCGGCGTCATGGCCTGGAGTCAGAGCAAGGCGAAGAGCACCCGCGACGGCGCCTACTTCGCCACGCTCGAGCTCGCCACCGCCCGCATCGATGCCTTCGACGCGAAGAGCGCCGAGAGCCTGACCCTGATCGCCCGCGGCCAAGGCCAGGCCTACGATGCGAGCTTCGACAACCTGTCGGCCAACGTCGGCGCGATCCTCGACGATGCCGGCAAGAACGGCGACAACGAGTACGCCGCGCGCCAGGCGTTCATCGCCTACACCACCGTGCACAAGAACATCCGCGCCCTCGACGGCAAGGGCAACTGGGACGAGGCGGTCGCCCTGGCCACGAACAACGCCAAGGACGGCGCCAACGCGAGGTTCGGCACCTTCGATGCGGCGTCGGGCAAGGCGCTGGACCAAAGCTCGGGGCAGCTGCGGCACAACCTGAGCAGTGCTCGGTCGCCGTTGCTGGCGTTCGCCTGGATCGCGTTGATCGCCGGCGTGGCCGCCGCGGTGGCCGCCGGGCTGGGCGTCTCCACGAGGCTGCGGGAGTACCGATGACGAGCGAGCGCTTCCCCGCCGAGACGACGAAGGTTCGGCGCCGTGGGTCGTCATCTCGGCGGGGAAGCTGGCTGATCCTCGCCGGGGCAGCCGCCGTGACCGCCCTGGTCGCCGGCTGCAGCGCCGGCAGCACCCCAACCCTTCCCACGGTCGCCCCACCATCGACAAGCAGCGCCCCACCGGCCTCGACGCCCCCGGCGCGGCCGGGATGCAGCGACGACAACACCACCCGGGTCGAGTCCTACGACCCGAGCACTGTGACCACCGGACCGGCCCTGGAACGAATCAAGCGCGCCGGCAAGCTCAAGGTCGGCGTCTCGGCGGACAACCTGCTGTTCGGCTACCGCAATCCGATCAAGGGAACGCTCGAGGGCTTCGACATCGACATGGTCAACGAGGTCGCCAAAACGATCTTCGGCAGCGCCCAGGGGCGGGTGCAGTACGTCGTCGAGAACTTCGCGCAACGCATCCCTGACCTACAAGCCGGACGCGTCGACCTCGTCGCCGACATCATGACGATCAACTGCATCCGCTGGAACCAGATCGCGTTCTCCGCCGAGTACTTCCACGCCGGCCAGCAGATCCTGGTACGGAGGAACTCGTACAACAGCATCAAGCAGATGAACGGCAAGAAGGTGTGCACCGGGGCGGGCTCGACCGGCTTCGACAACCTGGTGAAGAACTACAAGCAGGTGCAGCGCGTGGTGGTCAACGACATCAGCGACTGCATGGTCCTGTTCCAGCAGGGCGCCGTCGAAGGGGTCATCTCCGACAACACGGTGGTGCAGGGCTTCGCCGCCCAGGATCCGTACGCCGTCGTGCTCCCCGACCTGCTCAGCCCCGAGCCCTACGGGCTGGGCATCAACAAGAAGGACGTCGACCTCGTCCGGTTCGTCAACAACTTGCTCGAACAGATGCGAGCCGACGGCGACTGGCAGCGCATCCACGACAAGTGGGTGCGGAGCGACAAGAACGGCCAGCCGCAGCCCGTATACGGGCGGGCGCTGCCATGATGGCCACCCTCGATACGCCGCCGACCGCGCCGGGATCCCTGACCGCCCCGGCGGCGCCTCGTGACGTCCTGCACTACCTGGACGAGCTGCGGCGCTGGCGCGACGACCTGCGCACGGCGCTGAACGCGCTCGACCGGCGCGCGCAGGTGGCGTCCACCGCCGACGCGTTCACCGGCGATCTCACCCTGGCCCTGTCGCTGTCCGAGTCGATCGACCGCCGCACCGACGAGCTGATCAAGACGTGGGACAGCGGCCGGGTCGGCGACAAGGAGCTGGCGACCCTCGCGCAACTGATGTGGGGACGGCTGCCGGACGCGCTCGGCAATCCGACCGCGTTCTCGCTCAGCGAGGCCTCGACGCTGGCCGCCGCGCTCGAGGCCCGGCTGGCCGCCCGGCTCGACGCCGACACGATCGCCGGATCGGGGGCCGCCGACCGGATCGCCCCGCTGCGCGAGACGCTGGCCCGCTGCCACGACCTGGCCGCCACGCTCGAGCGCCGCGCCGCGGAAGCCGACCAGCTCAAGGCGGAGCTCGAGGCGGCGTTACGCGCCGATGCGAAGACGCTGGGCGACGAGGTCGGCCGCATTGCCGACGCCGCTGAGCTGCTCGAACGCGACCTGATCAAGGAGACGTCGCTGCGGGCGTCCGTCGGCCGGGACGTGGCGATGCTGGCCACCCGGCTGGCCGAGCTGCGCACCGCCGAGGCCGACACGAGGACGACGGCGCAGCTCTGCCGGGACAAGATCGCCGATCCGCCCCGACTGGCCGTTCCCGATGTCGACGCGCTCGGCCCGGTACCGCCGATGCCCGACGGCCCCGATCTGCCCGGCACGTGGACTGCCGCCCGGGCGGCGCTCGACGCCTACCGGCAACGGCTCGACCTGGCCGCCGCCGCGCTCGCCGAAGCGCGCCGACGCTACGCGGCGCCGCTCACCGAGCGGGCCGAGCTGCGGGGGCTGGCCGAGGCCTACCGCTCCAAGGCCGGCGCCAAAGGACTGGCCGAGGACCCCGAGCTCGACGACCTGTTCGCCCAGCTGCGCGCGGTGCTGTGGCACGCACCGTGCGACCTGCGCGCGGCCCGAACACTGGCCCAGACGTACGGGCGCGCCGTCCAGGTCGCCGTGGGCGCGATCGCGACGACCGAACCCCCCGTGGCCCGACAAGGGGAGGCGCCGTGAAATGTACTCAGCCTGGCTGTACAGGCGAGATCGAGGACGGCTACTGCAACGTCTGCGGCAGCCCGGCCGAACAGGTGAGCAGAGCTAGCTCTGCTCACCAATACGCAGCACCCAGCGGGCAGACGGGCAGCACCGGCAGCACTCGCACCAGCAGCGCCTCCCGGCTGTCCAGCTCGCCGATCGGCTCCGCCCGCGCCGGTGCCACCCGTCCCACCAGACGGTTGGGCTCCACGCGCACCCACTCGCAGCGCCTCGGCGCCGGGCTGACGTCCGTGCCGCCGGCGCCGGTGCCCGATCCGCGCGACGTGATCATGAAGGACCCGCGCGTCGCCGAGGACAAGCGCTTCTGCGCGAAGTGCGGCGCCGCGGTCGGCCGGGGCCGCGACGGCCAGCCCGGACGCACCCACGGGTTCTGCCCCAAGTGCCGCACCGAGTTCTCCTTCGAGCCGAAGCTCAAGGCCGGCGACCTGGTGAGCGCCCAGTACGAGGTGGTGGGCGCCCTCGCGCACGGCGGTCTGGGCTGGGTCTACCTCGCCGTAGACCGCAACGTGTCCAATCGCCCGACGGTGCTCAAGGGCCTGCTCAACACCGGCGATATCGACGCGTACCAGGCGGCCGTCGCCGAGCGCCAGTTCCTGGCCGAGGTGCAGCACCCGCTGATCGTCAACATCTACAACTTCGCGATGTTCGAGAACGCCGGCTACACCGTCATGGAGTACGTCGGCGGCCGCTCGCTCAAGGAGCTGCTCAAGGACCGGATGGCCACCAACAACGGCCGCTACAACCCGTTCCCCGCGGATCAGGCCATCGCCTACATGGTCGAGATCCTGCCGGCGTTCAGCTACCTGCACAGCCAGGGCTTGCTGTACTGCGACTTCAAGCCCGACAACCTGATCCAGTCCGGCGACGCGGTGAAGCTGATCGACCTGGGCGGGGTGCGCCGGGTCGACGACTACGACAGCGCCATCTACGGCACGGTCGGCTTCCAGGCCCCCGAGGTGGCGACCGTCGGCCCGAGCGTGGCCAGCGACATCTTCACGATCGGGCGCACGCTGGCCGTGCTGCTCATGGAGTTCCGCGGCTACCAGTCCACCTACGTCAAGAGCTTGCCCCCCGTCGACGACGTCCCGATCTTCCAGCGCTACGACTCGCTGTACCGGGTGCTGGCCAAGGCGACGGCCGAGAACCCGAACGACCGCTTCCAGTCCGCGGACGAGCTACGCGACCAGCTGCTGGCCGTGTTGCGCGAGGTGGTCGTCGCCGACGACGGTAAGGCTGGGCCGGCTCGGCAGTCCACCCCGTCGCCGCTGTTCGGCGCGCCGACGTCCTCAGGCGCGACGCTCGAGTGGGGCGAGCTGCCACCGCTGCTGACCGACCCGGCCGACCCTTCAGCGGCGTGGCTCGCGAGCGTGTCGATCGCCGACCCGGCGCAACGGCTGGATGCGTTGGCCGCCGCCCCGCACGACAGCCCCGAGGTGCGCCTGGCCCAGGCCCGGGCCGCGATCGAGGCGGGCCGATACACCGAGGCCGACCAGACGATCGAGCAGATGCTGGCCGACGACCCGTGGGAGTGGCGGGCGGTGTGGCTGTCGGGCCTCGCCGCCCTGGCTCGGCGTGACGCCACGGCGGCCACCACGGCGTTCAACACCGTGCTGAGCCAGGTGCCCGGCGAGCTGGCCCCCAAGCTGGCGCTCGGCCTGGCCTGCGAGCTGGCCGGCGAGCGCGATCTGGCCCAGGGGCTGTACCGCACCTGCACGGCGGTCGACGCCAACTACGTCGCGCCGGCCGCCTTCGGGCTGGCCCGAACGGCGCTGGCCAACGGCGACGTCGACGGCGCGCTGACGGCGCTGGACCTCGTCGGCCCGACGAGCGGCGCCTACGTGACGGCGCGCCGCACCCGCGCCGACATCCTGGCCGACAGCGATAAGGGCCTGCCGGCGCTCGCCGACGCGGCCGCCACCGTCCAGGCCGTGTCGATCGATCCGCGGGAACGGCAGCAGCTCGTCGTCAAGGTGCTCGTCCGGGCGCTGGAGCATGTCCGGAACGGCAGTCCGGAACCCAACACGCGCATCGCCGGCGTCCCGGCCACCGAGCCCGAGCTGCGCGGCGGCGCCGAGACGGCCTACCGCCGCCTCGCCACGCTCACCTCCGACCGAGCCGAACGCATCCGGCTGGTCGACGCGGCCAACGCCGTCCGTCCCCGGACGCTCGCATGACCTGCCCGAGCTGCGGCGCGGCCGTTGCCGAGGCGGACGCGTTCTGCGAGAGCTGCGGCACGGAATTACCCGCCGCCGCCACCGATCGTGCAACTCTCACCCCCGCCACGCGGCCAGAAGTTGCACAATCGGCGGCCGAGCGCTCGGCGCGCACCCAGCTGATCACCCTGCGCGCCGAGCCGGACGAGCTGCCGGCCCCCCCGTGCAAGAGCTGCGGCGGTGCGGTCGGCGACGACGGCTGGTGCACCGTCTGCGGCGCGCGGGCCTCCAACGGACGCGAGCACGTCACCGAGGCGCCGACCCCGACGGTCGCCGCGGTCAGCGACAAGGGCCGCATCCATCCGCGCAACGAGGACGCCTTCGCGATCGCCACCAAGGACGGCTGGATCGCCCTGGTCGTCTGCGACGGGGTGACCACCGCGACCGACAGCGACGCCGCCGCCTACGCCGCGGCGCAGGCCGCCCGCAACCTGCTGGCCGCCACCGATCGGCCGGCGGGCTCCGCCGACGACCGGCAGCAGCATTGGTGCCTGCAGGTCAAGGCCGCGGCCCTGGCCGCCGACGAGGCAGCCGAAGCCACCGCCAGCAAGGGCGACGCCAACCCGCCGTCGTGCACGTTCGTCGTGGCGATCGCCGACGGCGACGTGATCGTCGCCGCGTCCGTCGGCGACAGTCGCGCGTACTGGCTGCCCGACGAAGGGCCGGCCGAACAGCTCACCGTCGACGATTCCTGGGCCACCGAGCAGATCAAAGCCGGCGTCTCGCGCGAGGAGGCCGAGGCCGATCCCAAGGCGCACGCGATCACGAGGTGGCTCGGCATCGACTCGCCCGACGTCGACCCCTCGACGGTGACGTCGACCGCGAAAGGACCCGGCTGGCTGCTCGTCTGCAGCGACGGGTTGTGGAACTACTGCTCGGACGCGGCCGAGCTGCGCGACCTGGTGAACGCGCAGCCGGCCGAGCCGCTCGCCCGGGCCGAGGCCCTGGTCGACTGGGCCAACCAGCAGGGCGGCCATGACAACATCACCGTCACACTCGCCCGGATCGGAGACACAGGCTAATGGCCGACTGGACCGCGCAGGTCTTCCAGAACGAGTACCTGCCCGACGGCGCCACCGACGTCCACGCGATCGTCACGGTGACCTCGCAGGGCACCGGACAGGCCGGCGAGAACGGCGGCGCCGCCGAGGCGATCATCATCGACTGTTCCGGCTCGATGGGCGCACCGCGATCGAAGATCATCGCCGCCCGCCAGGCTGCAGCGGCAGCCATCGACGAGATCGCCGACGGGACGTGGTTCGCCGTCATCGCCGGCGTCGGGCTGGCCCAGGCGGTGTACCCGCAGACCGGCATGGTGCAGGCGTCCGAGCGCACCCGGGCAGTCGCGTCGGCGGCGGTGTCGCAGCTGTCGCCCCAGGGCGGCACGGCGATCGGTCAGTGGCTGCTCACCGGGTTCGAGGCCTTTCGCGCCGCCCCGGCCGCGCAGCGCCACGCGATCCTGCTCACCGACGGCAAGAACGAGGGTGAGTCGGCCCAGCAGCTACAGAGCGCGATCGACACCGTCACGGGCGAGTTCCAATGCGACTGCCGAGGGGTAGGCGCCGACTGGGACGTCAACGAGCTGCGCGGCATCGCCGACGCCCTGCTCGGCACCGTCGAGCTGATCGCCGACCCCGCGGACATGGCCGCCGATTTCCAGGCGATGATGCAGACCGCCATGGGACGCGGGATCGCCGACGCCAAGCTCAAGGTGTGGGCACCGCAGGGCGCCGAGCTGCTCTTCGTCCGCCAGGTCGCGCCCACCGTCGCCGACCTCACCGACCGGCGCGTCAACGTCACCCCGCTCATCACCGAATACCCCACCGGCGCGTGGGGCGACGAGTCGCGCGACTACCACGTCGCCGTCCGGGTGCCGCCCAAGACGCTCGGCGCCGAGCAGCTCGTCGCTCGCGTCCAGATCGAGGTCGGCGGGCAGGTCGTGACGCAGGGACTGGTGAAGGCGCTCTGGTCAGACCAGACCGAGCTCACCACCCGCATCAACCCGGCCGTGGCGCACTACACCGGGCAGGTCGAGCTCGCGCAGGTGATCCAGGAGGGCCTGGCCGCCAAGGCCGAGGGCGACACCGACACCGCGACGTTCAAGCTGGGACGCGCCGCGCAACTCGCCGCCGAGACGGGCAACGAGGATGCGACGCAGAAGCTGAAGAAGGTCGTCGACATCGAGGACCCCGTGACCGGCACGGTGCGCCTCAAGCGCGACGTCGCCAAGCTGGACGAGATGGCGCTGGACACCGCGTCGACCAAGACCACCCGGGTGCGGCCGTCGGCATGAATTACCGATTGAGCAACAATTTGCGGTCTGACGCCGCAAATTGTTGCGCGATCTATCTCGGATCTCCCGGAGGCCGGTCATGACCGCCACCTGCCCGCAGGGGCACTCGTCCGCGACGGACGACTTCTGCGACGTCTGCGGCACACCGATCGGCCCGGCCGACGCCGCGCCCGCAATTCAGTCAGCACCGACGCCGGCCCCCACGACCGCGCCGGCCGCGACGGCGCCGGCGGTAATCGCCCCGCCCAAGCCCTGCCCGAACTGCCAGGCCGCCAATGCCGCCGACGCCCTGTTCTGCGAGGACTGCGGCTACGACTTCGCCACCGGACAGCTGCCGCCTCCACCCGCACAGATCGACCCGATATCCGGACGCGTCGTAGCGCCCCCCGGGCCGCCGCCGATCTCGGCGCCGACCCCGCCTCCCCGGCCACCCCTCACCGGCGTCGACTGGGTCGCCGAGGTGTGGATCGACCCCGACTGGTTCACCCACCAGCAGGCGGCCGGCAGCTGCCCGACGAGCGGGCTGCCCACCGTCGTCCCGCTCAAGGGCACCGTGCAGCTGATCGGACGCCGGTCGAGCAGCCGCAACATCAACCCCGAGATCGACTGCAGTGGCGACGGCGCCATCTCCCACCGGCACGCCGAGCTCAGCCTCGCCGGCGGGCAATGGTCGGTGAAGGACCTCGGCTCGACGAACGGCACCTACGTCGGAGCCCCGGGCACCTACCCCGACGACCAGTTGCCCGCCCAGCAACGGCGCGAGCTGGCCGACGACGAGCGGATCTACCTGGGGGCCTGGACGCGCGTCGTCGTCCGCAAAGCCACCGACGCCGAGAAGGCTGTTTCTTAACCGGCCCAGATCGCATCTGCGCGGGCCCGCCAGAGAACAGCGGGCCGCACGCAGACGCGAGCGCAAGCTCCCTCCGGTCGCGCGCGGGCCGGGCTCTTCGCGCGAGCGCTCATCGCGCTCGTGGTTGCGTTCATCGTGGCTGGGTCCCGCCCGCGCCTAGCGGGCGAGGGCTGCCTGGAAGCGGGACTCCTCGACGCGCCAGTAGCCGTGCTCCTGGCCGTCGATCAGGATGACCGGCACCCGGTCGGAGTACTCGTTGCGCCGGTCACGGTCGGCGTCCACGTCGAGTTCGTCGTAGCCGAACCCCAGCTCGGCGCGCAGCTTCTCCAGGACCGCCGACGCGTCCTCGCACAGGTGGCAGCCGACCCGCGTGATCAGCGTGACGTGGTGGTCGGCGGTGGCACTCATCAAGCTTTGCTCTGCTTACCTGTACGCAGCACCGGCGGCTCGGCCCGCAGCCGCCACTTCATCACCTTGCCGGTCACCGTGTGCGGCAGCGTCTCGACGAGCGAGATCGAGCGGGGCAGCTTGAACTTGGCCAACGACTCCGACGCCGCGGCGAGCAACTGGTCGACGTCGAGCTGCGCCCCGGGAGCGGGCACCACGTAGGCCACCACGGCCTCACCCGTCTCGGGATCCTCGGCGCCCACCACGGCGACCTCGGCCACTCCGGGCTGGGCGCCCAGCACCGACTCGACCTCGGCCGGATATACGTTGAAGCCGTTCACCAGCACCAGCTCGCTGGACCGCCCGACCAGGGCAAGGTTGCCGTCGTCGTCGCGCACCGCGATGTCGCCCGTTCCGAACCACCCGTCGGCGTCGGGCCCGCCGTCACCGGTCGGCCAGTACCCGGAGAACAGGTTCTCACCGCGGACGTACAGCTCGCCGGGATCGTCGTCCTCATCCGACAAGGGCGAACCGTCCTGGTCGCGCAGCTCGATCTCGACGCCCGGCAGCGCCTGGCCGATCGAGCCGCCCTTCCCGGCCCGGTTCAGCGTGATGCCCGGCGCCGCCTCGGTCAGGCCGTAGCCCTCGTGCAGCACGATGCCGTGCGACGCGTACGTCGCGACCAGCGCCGCCGGCAGCGGGGCCGACCCGGACACCGCGTACCGCACGCCGGCGAACCCGGTGGCCAGCTCCGGACGGGACGCCCACTGCGCGAACATGCCCGGCGCGCCGATCACCACCGTGACCCGCTCCGCGGCCATCGTGGCCAGCGACTCGAGCGGGTCGAAGCGGTCGGCGAGCACCGTGGTCGCGCCGGCGTGCAGGGCGATGCCAAGCCCGGCGTTGAGCCCGAAGACATGGAACAGCGGCAGCGGCACGTACGCCACATCGGAACCGGTGATCATCGGCGGATCGAGGGCCGCCACGTGCGCGAGGTTGGCCAGCAACGCCCGCGTCGACAGCATGGCGCCCTTCGGCCGGCCGCTCGTGCCGCTGGTGTACAGCAGGACGGCGACGTCCTCGCCAACCCGGTCGCGGTGCGGGTCCTCGCCGGTCGGAGCCGTGTCGAGCAGCTCGGCGACCGCGCGCGACCCGGGCTCCGGCGCCGGGGTCGCGACCACGATCTGCGGCCCCGCGGCATCGACCGAGGCCGGGTTGGACGTGACGAGCAGGCGGGCTCCCGAATCGTCCAGGACGTGGGTGAGCTCGGGCAGCGTGTAGGCCGGGTTCACCGGGACGGTGATCAATCCGGCCCGGTCGGCGCCGAGGTAGAGAACCACGAAGTCGATGCTGGTGCCGAGCTGCAGGGCGACCCGATCGCCGTCCTCGAGGCCGCTCGCGCGCAGCGCCAGCGCCGCGGCGCTCACCCGGGCGTCGAGTTCGGACCAGGTCAGTCGCGCCGGTCCGTCGACGACGGCGGGGCCGTCCGGCGTGGCCTGCGCCGCTCGCCGGATGAGATCCGAGACACTGCTCGGGACGGCTGCATGGCCGTGGTCGGTCACAGTTCCTCCGCTGGCGGGGCGGTGTTGCGGCGCAAGCTTCGAGCCAAGCGTGCTCGCGGTTCGGATGCAAGTCCGGGCCGGTTCTTGCGTGAGGTTGGCGAGTGCCGGGGGGAACTGGTTAGTTACTGGCCGTGGGGGTACGGTTGGGCGCTGTCGCAATTGGCGGAACGGGGGTCCCGCTGAGAGGTTGTCCCTTTATGCCTGGCGCGCGCCCTAGTGCCGCATCACCCATGCCAGACGGCGCGGGTCTACGTGTTCTGCTGGACGCTGTCCTAGACGTCCTCAGAGCACGACCTGCGTACTCGATGGCCGCCGGCGGCCGACATGCCGTGGCCACCGAAACCACCGTCGCCGCCCTGCCCCCGACCAAGGCAGGGCGGCCGCTTGATGAGGCCGTGGGCAAGCCGCCCGACGGGCCGCGACACGCCGTCGACGACACCCACGTCGAGATCTGGCAGCTGGTGACCCGCGCCCAACAGGGCGAGGGCGAGGCGTTCGGGCAGCTCTACGACCGCTACTTCGACACCGTCTTCCGCTACATCTACTACCGGGTCAACGATCGGGCGACGGCCGAGGACTTCACCAGCGAGACGTTCCTGCGTGCGCTGCGGCGCATCAGCGGCATCAGCTACCAGGGTCGCGACATCGGCGCCTGGTTCATCACCATCGCCCGCAACATCGTGCTGGATCATGTCAAATCGGCCCGTCACCGGCTCGAGGTCACCACCTCGGAGGTCATCGAGCAGAAGGACAAGGATCCTGGCCCCGAAGCCGCGGTGATCAGCTCGCTGACCACCGAGCACCTGATGCGGGCGGTCAAGAAGCTCGGCGACGACCAGCGCGACTGCGTCGTGCTGCGGTTCATGCAGGGCCTGTCGGTCAGCGAAACCGCCGAGATCATGGGCAAGAACGACGGTGCCATCAAGGCGCTGCAGCACCGGGCCGTCCGCAAGCTCGCCGAGCTTGTCCGAGGTGAACTGCGGTGACACTGACACTTACCTGCAGTAACCCCATCGAGATCGCATCGTTGGACTCTGCGGACGAACGGTCAGTAAACCGCAATCACACGTTCGTACTTTCGTCCGTTCAGGGGGGAGGTAGAGATGGCTGACGTGCGTTCGCTCGTCGCACTGTTGCGGCGTTACCCCGACCCGGTCGCTTCGACCGACCCCATGACCAGCACGCTGGTCGCCCGGTTGTCCTCACTGCCGTCTCCCCCGAAGCCGAGCCCGGGGTTCCGCGCCGACCTGCGCGCGCAGCTGGTCACGGTGACGCCAAGGCTTGTCGCGGAAGGGTTAACACCGGTCGACGCCGCGGTGACACCGCGCGGAACATGGCGCCGGGCCCGCGCGGCCGTACATCGCATGCCGCTGCGCCGCCCACTCGCCGTCGTCGGCACGCTCGTGATCATCTTCGGCCTGCTGCTCTCCGGCGCGGTATGGCTCAGCAGCAACACCCTGCCCGGCGACTCGCTCTACGGCCTCAAACGCGCGAGCGAGAACGTCCAGCTCTCCCTGACCAGTGGCCCTGCAGCACGGGGTAAGGAGTACCTCACGCTGGCCAAGCGGCGTGCGAACGAGGTGTCATCACTACTGGGGAAGGCGTCCTCGCTCGCCGGGGCCGCCGGGGTGCACGCCGCGGGCGGCATCAGCACGCACACCGCCAACCTGGTCACCGACACACTCGCCGATGCCGATGCCGACCTCCGCAACGCCAGCCGGCTGCTCACCGGGCAGGCGGTCAGCAACAGGTCGAACGCTTCGCTGCAGACGCTGCTCGGCACGGTTCCAGACCTGGTCTCGCGGCTGACCGCGATCGTCGACCGGATCCCCCCAGGCACCCTGCACGACCGTGCGGCCGGCTCCGAGCAACTCGCCGAGCGAGTGGTCGACCGGGCGAACCGGCTGCGCGCCAACATCGGCTGCTCCTGTCTCACCGAGACGTCCAGCGACGACCTCGGGCCCCTTCCCTGCACGTTGCCGTGCAATCCACCGGCGAATCTCACCTCCCCCGCCCCACCAGGGGCCGGGGGGACCACCCCGCCCGGCGGTAGCAGTACGGCCCCGTCCGGGGCACACTCGACGGCCACCAGCGGCGCCGCTTCGGCGCCGCTGCCGGGCGTTCCGGGGGTTCCGATGTCGGGGTCCGGCCCGGCCGGCGCGAGTCCGCCGACGGGCACGGGTTCGGCGCCGAGTGGTTCGTCGAGCTCGATCGGCCTGCCCAGCCTGTCGTTGCCGGCGTCGGGACCGGTCGCGATCAACTCGTGCGGGCTGCTCATCACGCTCGGCACGATCGGTATCGGGCTGGGCCCCTGCGGCCTGCACCTGCATCTGTAATCACCCGTCGGGCGGGCGCCCTGATCGCTACGCTTGGGCCCTCGCCGATGCCGGGGAGGTCGGTCATGCCAGGAACGCCGTCCGAGCGGGCCGCACCTGAACTGGAGGCGGCACTCGCCGTGCCTGACGATCCCGCCGCCGCCGCGTTCTTCGACGTCGACAACACGATGATGGTGGGCGCGTCGATCTTCCACTTCGCCAAGGGCCTCGCCGCCCGCAAGTTCTTCACCTGGCGTGACCTGGTGACCTTCGCCCTACGGCAGGCCCGGCTGCGCGTGCGCGGCGAGTCCCACGACGACATGCATACGACCCGCGACTCGGCGCTCGCGTTCGTGGCCGGCAAGAAGGTCGAGGAGATCGTCACGCTCGGCGAGGAGATCTACGACGAGACGATGGCCGACAAGATCTGGTCGGGCACCCGCGCGCTCGCCCAGCTGCACCTCGACGCCGGGCAGCGCGTCTGGCTGGTGACCGCGACGCCGGTGGAGCTGGCGCAGATCATCGCCGACCGGCTCACCCTGACCGGGGCGCTCGGTACGGTCGCCGAGTCGCAGGACGGCATCTATACCGGCCGGCTGATCGGCGAGGTTCTGCACGGCGAGGCGAAGGCAGCCGCGGTCCGCGCGCTGGCGATCCGCGAGGGGCTCGACCTGCAGCGATGCGCCGCGTACTCCGACTCGATCAACGACCTGCCCATGCTGTCGCTCGTCGGCCGTCCCGTCGCCGTCAATCCTGACTCGGCGCTGCGAGTCGAGGCGCGGCAGCGGGGCTGGGAGATCCGCGATTTCCGGACCGGGCGCAAGGCGGCCCGCATCGGCGTGCCGACCGCGCTCGGGGTCGGCGCGGTGGCCGGCGGAATCGCCGCCGGCCTGGCGCTGCGCCGGCGCGGCACATTGCCGACCCTCCGCCGCGATCTTGTGCAGACGCGCCGCACCACGGCGGCGCGTCTGCACAAGATCGCTGTCGTACGCCGCGGGGTCAGGCGCAGGTAGCCCGCCGACGCCGACGCAGCACAAGCCCGAGCCAGGACGCCGCGACCACCACCACTCCCCACGCGGCCGCCAGCACGTGCGTCACGATCGTCCGCGGCCAGCGCCAGGCGATGAACCCGCCACTGACCAGATAGGCGAGATAGCCGTAGTGGATGCCTGCGACCCCGTCGGCGAGCAGCCGGTAACCCATGTCGGGACCTCGGACGTCGAGCCTGGGGCGACCGACGGGACTCAGCGCCAGACGGAGCGGCGCTGCACGAGCAGCCGATACAGGGTGCTCTGGATCGTCTCCCGCACCCGGTCGGTGAGCTCGAACACGAGCATCGGGTCGTCGACGGCGTCCGCGCCGTAGCCGTCCGTGGGAATCGGCTCGCCGAACTCGAGGTACCACTTGCTCGGCAGCGGCACGAGCCCCAGCGGGCCCAGCCACGGGAAGGTCGGTGTGATCGGGAAGTACGGCAGATTCAGCATCCGGGCCAGCAGCCGGGCGTTGCCCAGCACCGGATGGATCTCCTCCGAACCGACGATCGACACCGGGATGATCGGCACGCCGGCCTTCAACGCGGCCGTGACGAACCCGCCCCGGCCGAACCGCTGCAGCTTGTACCGCTCGCTGAACGGTTTGCCGATGCCCTTGAACCCCTCCGGGAACACGCCGACCAGTTCCCCGGAGCCGAGCAGCCGTTCGGCGTCGGCGTTGCACGCGACGGTGCTGCCGCCCTTTCGGGCCAGCTCACCCAGCACCGGAGTGGTGAACACCAGGTCGGCGCCGAGCAGCCGCAGGTGGCGATGGGACGGATGGCGGTCGTGGACGGCCAATCCGCACATCACCGCGTCCAGTGCCCACAGCCCGCCCGCGTGATTGGCGACCAGCAGCGCCCCACCCTCACGCGGCACGTTGTGGATGCCGATGACCTCGGCCCGGAACCAGTGATCGAGCAACGGGCGGAAAGCGGGCAGCATCACCTGGTCGGTCAGCTCGGGGTCGAAGCCGAACTCGTCCACCTCGTAGTCGCCGGTCAGGCGGCGCCGCAGGAAGGCCAGTCCCGACGCGATCCGGCGCTCCAGCTCCGATGTGGCGCTCGGCGGCGGCTCCCGCTCGACCGCCGGATGCGGGATGGCGGCGATCGGACGTTCGCGGGCGCCTCGTTCGGGGGATGGCGAGCGACCCTCCGGGTCCGGGCGCAGCTGGATGACGCGGGCCTCATCCACGCCCGGCCACCGCCGATCGACCCGCCCCGAGCGCGGCGCCGACGACGCGTTCGACCTGCCGGATCCGTTCCGGTGGGACCACGGGCGTGATCGGACGTCCGGCCAGGAACGCCGAGAACGCCTCAGCGGTCGAGTACTTCGGCGTGTAGGGGAACTGGGTGCGCAATCGTTCGGTGTCGACCACCCGGCCGAAGGTGAGCAGACGCATCTGCTCCGGTGAGAAGTCAGCCAACCCGGCCCGCCGGACCAGGCTGCTGACCACCCGCATGGCCGGCGCCGGCACCGGGATCGAAACCCGGCCGGCTCGGCGGATCGCCTGCGAGAGCAGCACCGTGCCCGGGCCGGCGACGTTGAACACGCCGGGGTGGTCGGCGAGCGTGGCCAGGCGCAGCACTTCGATCCCGTCGTCCTCGTGCAGGAACTGCAGCCTCGGGTCGTAGCCGAACTCGGTCGGCACCACGGGCAGGGCGAAGTACCGGGTCAGCGGGGTCTCGATGGTCGGCCCGATGAAGTTCGCGAAGCGCAGCACGGCGACGCTGATGTCGGGCCGGCGCCGGCTGAACCCGCGCACGTAGCCCTCGACCTCGACCGCGTCCTTGCCGTATCCGGAGACGGGAGCCGTACGGGCCGGAGTGTCTTCGGTGAACACCGCGGGGTCGCGGGGACTCGATCCGTACACCGAGGTCGTCGACTTCACGACCAGGCGGCGCACCGTCTCGGACTTCTGGCAGGCGGCGAGCAGCTGCATCGTGCCGATGACGTTCATCTCTTTCATCGACGTGCGCCCGCCGGCCCGCCCCGGAGTCGCCGTCACCGAGGCGTGCACGACCGAGTCGACCTTGGCGTGGGCGATGACCCGGGCGATGAGCGGATTGCGGATGTCGGCTCGAACGAACTCGGTTCGGCCGAGCCGGACCCGGTCGTCCTTGGACGGCGGGGTCGTGTCCACGCCGACGACGCGATCGACCGTCGGATCCGCGGCGAGCTGCCCGGCCAGGCGGCTTCCTAGGTGGCGACTCACACCGGTGACCAGAACGACGCGGGCCATATAGAAACTCCCCGGCTGCGACGGCAAACGAAGGGCCCAGTGTAGGCCCGTCTGAGCGCTGTCTCTACGCCTGGTGACACTACAAACCCTCAGCGTGCACGCGAGGTTTCAGTGCTGTTCCAGTTTCGGTCGCTGTGATCCAGAGGTCGACGCGTTGGGCGGCCACCTGATGAGCACCATGGGCCGCAGCCGCGCCGACGGAGCGTAATCTGATCGCTCCTTCCGGCGCGATCAGTTCGCTTTACTTTTTGTTGCGGCGCTGAACGCGGGTGCGCTTGAGCAGCTTGCGGTGCTTCTTCTTGGCCATCCGCTTGCGCCGCTTCTTGATTACCGAACCCATAGGTGAACCTCACTGTCGCCGGGCTGACCCAGCATGTCGATCATGATTGCCCGGCGCGGACAGCGCAGGCGTATATCAGCCGGCCAACCCTACCCGACCCGCCACGCGGGCGATGAGTGCTCGTGCGACGGGCCCGCCGGCCGGGACGCGCGGATCCGCCTCCGGCGGGTAGAGACGTCAGCCAGCCTCGATGTAGGCCGCGCGAAGATAGTCGTGGACGGCCTTCTCCGGAACCCGGAACGAGCGTCCGACCCGCACCGCGGGCAGGTCGCCGCCGTGCACCATGCGATATACGGTCATCTTGGACACTCGCATGACCGATGCCACCTCGGCGACGGTCAGGAACCGCACTTCAGCGAGGCCAGCCTCGGCGATGCTCGCCTGGGCTACCTCGTCACTCGCGGCGCGGGAACGCCGCGGTGCCTTGTCCTTGCCGGCGCTCGATTGCGCAGACGTGGTCATACGTCACCGACCCTTTGGCACATGTCGGTGCGCCGGTCTTCCCCTCCGGCGGACGACACGCACGTGCTTAATGGAGCGTAGCGGTACTGGTGGGACTGATGCGATAGCTGTGCCCCACAGATATCCCTGCGGCAGCGGTTCACCGCACTCCGGGACGCTAGGCGATGCCCGCCGGGTGGTCCACTCGGTGTTAAGTCGCGAGC
>Ga0137415_10002608_pt1 | contig 17929 bp, 15 predicted proteins | sample CZODoug3_1_1_16f_FD_183082 | JGI IMG/M metagenome (GOLD analysis project Ga0137415, IMG submission 183082) | Vadose zone soil fungal communities from Angelo Coast Range Reserve, California, USA - CZODoug3_1_1_16fungal (Hybrid Assembly) | ecosystem: Environmental > Terrestrial > Soil > Vadose...
CGCGCTAGCCGCTTGCAGGTCGCAAAGCTTCGTCCATCAAGTGATGGGCTGTCCGCCGGAAGGAAACGGCGCAAGTTGGTGAAGATATACGGAGAGAGTGGGATTCGGAGCCGATTTCAAGAGTCAATTAAAGGACTGATTGCGACCGTTAGGGATTGGTGGACGTTCGTCCGCTGCAGACAGGGCCGGCTCCGACTGATTGCATATCACAGGAATTCTCTCAGCCACCACTGACGGCGGGGACGATCGAAATCTCAGATCCGGCGGAGACGGGACTCGCGAGTCCACCTGTATATCGGATATTTTCGTGCCCAACGAAAATATTGATATGTTCCCGCACTTCTCCTTGCTCCGTTGCGATGCGGTCTCGAACGCCCGGGTAGAGTGTCCAGAGAGCCGACAACGCGTCGCCCAAAGTTGCGGGCGATTGTTCGATCTCGACTCTACTGTGTCCATTGGTAAATGGGCGCAAAGCACCCGGAATGTGAAAAGTGACCGGCATGGATCACCTCTTCGGTCGACGCGTCTTGCTTTTCGACAGAGACTTCGCTTGATGTGAAGGCGCGGGCGCCGCCTTAGGCAACGCCGGCCCTAAACCGCCAGAGGTGTCCTCGACGACTGCACTCCGTACGCAGACCACTGACGGCAATCCTTCGAGTATCTTTTGCCATGTTCTTCCTTCATCGCGCGAGCCAAAGAGCTGCCCGCTCCGTGTACCGAAATAAATTCCGAGTGGGTCGAATGAGTCCGCACTGATAGCATCACGCAAGACAGTTTCGTAAGCACGCTTTTGTGGCAGGCCGCGCATAAGAGGCTCCCAAGAGGCGCCACCGTTGCGGGTCCGATAAACTCGAAGCCGGCCCTCGCATGCGCAGCGAAACTCATCGGACTCAACTGGAACGATATACACGCAGTCGGGATTTCTCGGATGCATGAGCACGGCAAAACCAAAATCCGATGGCACTCCATTGGCAATGTCTGTCCAGTTTTCGGCATAGTTGTCAGAGCGATACAATCCCCAATGATTCTGCAGGAAGAGGCGTTCGGGACGGCCGGGATGCATCGCGATTTTGTGTACACATTGCCCGAACTCGGGATATTTGTCGGGCATGAACGTAGCGCGGATACCCTGGTTTTGCGCGGTCCAGGAACGTCCGCCATCGCTAGTCCGGTAAACACCGCCGGCTGAGATTGCCACATACATGCGCTGGTTGTCGGCGGGGTCGAGCAGAATGGTGTGCAAAGCCAGTCCGCCGTTTCCCGGCATCCAGCGGGGACGATGCGGATGATCGAACAGCCCACGCACTAACGACCATGTTTCGCCTGCGTCGCGGGTTTCGAAAAGCGCAGCCGGCTCTACGCCGCAATAGAGCACGTTAGGTTCCTCGGGTCGGCCGAGCGCTATTTGCCAGATGTTCTTCAAGGAAACGCCAGTATCGGAGGAAAATCGAATGGGGGCCTGCTGCGGATTGGTCCAGCTCTTCCCGAAATCGTCGCTGGATCGCAGGAGGGTGCCCCAATAACTCGCCGTCGAAGCCCATATGCGCCGTTGGCCCCCGCGGCCGTCATAGGCCATCGCGTAAACACTGTGACCGTGGAAATAGGGACCACCGACCTCCCAACGGCTGCGTTGAGCGTTGGAGCGAAGGATGAATGCTCCTTTTGTCGTTCCCACCAACAAAAGAAAGTCTCCCTTCCTGACATGCGCGTGTCGCACGCTGTGCAAGACCGTAGTCCTGGGTCCGCTTCGATCCGGGCCGGGATCCGTGGAGACGATTCCAGCAGACTGAACGGCTTCCAGCGCTGCCTGAACTTCACCCGCGCGTTGATAACGCTGTATCGGCTCCTTGGTCAGGCAGCGTTGAATAGTGGCCCATAGGCCGGGGGGCACTGGAGGGCCAAGCGCATTCGGGATTTCGCGCATGATAGCCGAGCTGATCTCGAAGCCAGTGCGTCCCTCAAATGGCAGGCGTCCGGAAGCCGCTTCATAGAGCACGACTCCAAGAGCCCATAAATCGCTGCGGTAGTCGGCCGCGTCGCCACGCAGGATTTCGGGCGCCATGTACGGCAAAGTGCCGCTTACGCTGGATGCGTCCTCTATGGTTGCAAACGAGCGGGTGGGGCCCTCGAATATTCCGCTTCCTACCTGTTTGGCTAAACCGAAATCGAGGACTTTGACCAGACCGTCAGAAGTGACGACGATATTCGCGGTCTTCAGATCTCGATGAACGATACCCCGGTCATGGGCGCGGGCAAGTGCGCGGGCAATCTGAACACCATATCGCAAGACTGACTCTGGCGGCAGCCCCGCATCTGCGCTCATGGCGCGCAGAGACTTGCCCTCGACCAGTTCCATCACGATGTAGAGCTCGCCGTCAGTCTCGCCAACTTCGTGAATTGTGCAAATGTTGGGATGAGCGAGAGAAGAAGAAGCGCGCGCCTCGTGGAGTAGACGCTGGCTTGCTGATGAATCAAAGCGAACGTCCTTGTTAACGACTTTCACGGCCACATCGCGGTGCAACACTTCGTCATAAGCGCGATAGACAACCCCCATTCCTCCTTCCCCGATCTTCGCGACGATGCGGTAATGACCGAGCACCTGACCGATCACATGGACTCCTTTCCCGCCCCATGCTAGGCTGCGCCTTGGACCTCGGTCAACGATGACTGAACAGATTCTGGATTTGGCGACGAGGCTCCGACTGGGTGACTACGGTTTTCTGGGATTGACGCTCGAGGACCTCCAAACACCCGGTTGGAGCTGACCCCCGCTGGACGTTCTAGAATTGGGCGGCGGTGTAACCCATTCTTGACGAATACGTTGCAGATGCCCCTGCCCAAACCCTGCCCAACAAATCACAAATAGCTTCCGAAGGACTAAAGCCCAGACTGACGGGCCATGCGAGGCGAACCTCTCGTGGGCCGCGACCAAACGGCAGAGCCTGTGGCAATACCCCTGGTCGCGTGCCTGACCAACGACAGAAATGAGCGAACCCTTTAGGTCAGGACGCCTGGTTTTGAGTGTGTGGTGTGGCGTTGTGTCAGGCCAGACTATGGGAATATTTCGTGGAAGCACCGGTTCTATGCGGTGGAGGTCATCAACATGGCGTTCGCACTCCTTCGGTCTGGCTTGAACCCGTTTGATCCGAAGACGGTGCTACTCGCAAAGCACGCGCAACACGTAGTGCTCACCCATTTTCCGATCGCGCTGTTCATTACAGCAGTGGCTTTCGATCTCGTTGGGCACTGGACGAAGGGACCGGGTTTGGCGCAGGCAGCCTACTACAACCTGTTCGTGGCAGCCAGTTCGACAATCCCCGTCGTTGCGACGGGCATCCTCGCGTGGCAGTTCCAGCTTGACGGGCAGAAACTGAAGGGCATCCTGCTGATGCATCTGGTGCTTGCAGGCGTTTCGAGTCTGATCATCTGGCTAGCCTGGTGGTTACACTTCCGCGCCCGGCGGACCTCAGAAACTTTGCCAAGTTACCGCCTTCCGATCGAGTTTTTAGGCGTCGTAGTCGTGGCGCTGACCGGGCACTTGGGGGGCTTCCTGAGCGGTGTCAACGGGCCCGGTTAAACGACCGGATCAGCGCCTCAGGGGGCAATAACCGCTACCTCGACTCGCCTGGGAATAAAAGCGACCGGGGCCAGTTATCAACTCCGAGCGCTACAAACTATGGAGGGCAAATGGCAGACCAGAAGAAAGATTTCATTGATCAGAGGTTGCAAGATCTCAACAACGATGGCGTCGACCGCCGTGGATTTCTAAAGTGCATGGCATGGGCAGGTACTGGACTGGTGTGGACCATGAGCGGCGGCATTCCGGTATCGCGGGCATTCGCCACAAGTAGCGGCAAAGATGCTGGCAAGGGCGCGGACTTCAGCTTTGTGCAGATCAGCGACAGCCACATCGGTTTTAACAAGCCGGCAAATCCGGATGTCACGGCCACACTGCAGAGCGCGATCAACAAGATCAATGCGATGGCCCACAAACCGGATTTCATCATTCACACCGGTGATCTCAGCCAGCTCTCCAAGCCCAGTGAGTTCGACACGCTCGACCAGGTATTAAAAGGAACGTCTCCGAAACAGATCTACTTCGTGCCGGGCGAACATGACATGCTGACCGACAACGGCGAGCAATATCTCCAGCGCTACGGAAAGGGGACAAAGGGCGCAGGGTGGTACGGCTTCGACCAGAAGGGTACCCATTTCGTCGGTCTGGTGAATGTCGTCAATTTGAAAGCTGGGGGCCTGGGATCACTCGGTCAGGAGCAGTTGGAGTGGCTGGAGGACGATCTCAAGGGCCGCTCTGCCAGCACTCCGATCGTGCTCTTTGCACATATTCCACTGTGGACCATCTATCCGGATTGGGGCTGGGGCACCGACGACAGTGAACAAGCCTTGTCTTACGTCAAGCGTTTCGGTTCCGTGACGGTGCTAAACGGCCACATTCATCAAGTGATGCAGAAGATCGAAGGTAAGGTTTCATTTCACACTGCAATGTCGACCGCTTTTCCTCAGCCTGCGCCGGGAACAGCTCCCTCAGCGGGGCCCATGAAAGTACCAGCCGACCAGCTGCAGCGAGTGCTGGGAATCACAGATGTGAATTACCTGGTCAGCGGCGGCAGCTTAGCAATCGTCGATTCGCCACTCGATGGCTCGAGACCTTTAACTTCAGGGAAGGGAGGCAGCACAGAAGTGGCACCGGCTGGTTTTGCGGCGGCCTCGACCGATTCTGCACCTGAAGTGAAGATCGACAATTTTGCCTTCACACCTGGGGCCATCACAGTCAAACGTGGAACGCAAGTGACATGGGTTAACCGCGACGACATTCCCCACACGGTCGACAGTGCGCAGGGCAAGTTCAAGTCGGCGGCACTCGACACGGACCAAAAGTTCGAGTTCCGCTTCACGGAGCCGGGAGAATACCCCTACTACTGTCGAATGCATCCGAAGATGACCGCTAGCATCATCGTCCAGTCCGACTGAAACGTTCGTGACACATGAAACTGGCACATGCGGCGGATGCGGTACAACGTCCGTCTTGACCGCCCCAATTGGGGCCTTGCCGGTTCAACCTGTTTGTCCAAGCAGCGGGCGCTGTGGCTAGTGGACCGACTACCCGATATGTGTTTCGGATTGGCGACTACACTCACTGATCGATGGTTCTGTCTTGGTTCCCAATTCGCGCCAACAGTGATGGCCGCAGAATTGCGCAGTCTGCTCGAAGTACTGACAGATAAGGGTTGGCTAGAACTGGGGATGGCTCCCAAGGACCTCTAGAGCCGTTCACTTTAACCCGGGTTGCCCCTACTTTCGCCCGCTGCGGTACGCCATGCGCGCCAAGGCAAAAAGGAGGCTGGGGGTGCGAACAACACTAAAACGAAAGCGCCCAAACTCGTTTGAGTCGGGACGCCCGTCGATCAGCCCTCCCCCGAAAGCTGCTCACATCCACCCTGGGTTCTTATCTGCCCTGTGGGAATGGCTCCGATGGGCTACTGTGAAATTGGGCGCGAGGGTGCATCCGGAAGACGGCAATCGACGGGGATTAGGCCGCTCTTCACCAAACTGGGGCATCGTGTGTCATTGATTCCTTCCTGTCTGGCATGCATAGAAGAAAGTTTCACCACGCTGAAGCGCCTTGATCGCATAGGGTATCTTGCTTATTTCCGCCTTTGACATCACACCACGAAAACCAGCTTTGCGAGCCAATTCCATGATCTGAGGTGAAAGATTCAGAGTGAAGAGCAGGATCGGTATGTCTTTGCCAGTTTTGGTGATTTCGTAGGCTGCTTGGACGCCGTCCATCTGCGGCATCGAGAAGTCCATCAATATCAGATCGGGAGCAAGCTGTCGCGCCTTTTCGACGGCATCGGCACCGTCCACAGCTTCGCCGCAGACCTGCCAGTCTGAATTCAGTTCCAGCAAAGTGCGAAGCCCGCGTCGAACAGGCGGACTGTCGTCTGCAATCAAAATTCGTACCACTGCGGGGCTCTCTCAGTTAACCCAACACGGGAACCTGCGCGAACCTGTGATGAGGTTGTGGCGAGCGTGCAAACCGACGGAGAAGAAAGTGGAGAAGTGCACTCAGGCCCTGCTTCAAGGCAGGGCCAAACAAACTGAACCGCTAAAAGGTTGACGGGAAATCGCCGACTCGATGCGCAATCTGTCCTTCGTTCGGTTCATACAGCACCGCCTTGGTTTTCCAATCCCAACAGGGTAGCTTTAAGACCCTTTGAGAAGCTGTTCAATTTTGAACTGTCACACCATGCCACCCATCGCGCGAATTTGGGGGCGCAAAATCCACCCGGAGCAAGATCGTTTTAGAGAATCAAGCTCAGGCGTGGTTATGTTCCATCCGCGGCTCAATCTCGTGATGGATTTCAAATCTCAGTGGCGTGCCACATGACTGGCAAGGCGTTGCGTGCAACCCCCCGTTCAGACTCCTCGCTTCCAGTTTGTTGGGACGCAGGCATTCGGGGCACGTAATGATCAGATACCCCGCCTTGTCGCTCGGCGCGAAGAGTGGGGCAAGCTCGCTCTTCTTCCCTTCCGACCGGATCGGAGAAAGAGCCAGGAGCTTCTCGACTTCGCGGGAAATCTCTTTAAAAGCGTCGGAACCCTTTTGCAAGAAAGCGTCCGCCACGATCCCGGACGGATTTCCGCCGCGATGTACCGTCCGCTCACAGCAATTGTTGCGATGTGCGGAAATCGCGCTCGCACTATCGCCAGAAATTCGAATCCAGACATCCGAGGCATATTCAAATCGGAAATGATTAAATCAGGCAGCGACTTGCTGAGCGCGTGCAATCCATCCAGCCCGTCCGCTGCCGTGAGAACCTCATAACCTTGACTTTCCAAAATCTCCCGCACCGCCCCGCGTATTGAGGGTTCGTCATCCACCACTAGAATGCGAAAACGGAACTGGGCCGCAGCCGTCGGCTCCATGGCCGGGATGCCTTCCGTCGAATGCGCTGCCGTGTCGGCAACGACGGTACATTGCGGCCTATTCTGAATTTCCGATTCCAGCGGGACCGTTCTATGCCAATGGTTTCCCTGGCTCGTAGGCATCGGAGGCCTCCGTTCATTTGGGTCCAGAGGTGTCCAAAATGATAGCCGGCGCGAATCACACCGGTCTGATCAATATTGACCAAACTGCGGAAGCTTCTGGTCGCCTACCAAGATGGTCAGTTGTGCTCTTTGCATTCACACGTTCCGTCGAGAACACCGAATCCGCGATCACAAGCGCGGGACCAGAGGTAAAATAGCGTATGCGCAAGCGCCTAATCACGCTGATTCCACAGGAGACTCCGCCTCTCGACGAAGGCTGGCTGGACCTCGATGATGCCGCCGTGGTCGAGGTCACATCGGAAGAGAGGGAATATCCGGTCGAGTCTGCGCTAGTCTCTGGAGAATTGCGCGGCTGGCGCGCCGCCGATTCTGGCACTCAAACCATCCGGCTAATCTTCGACGAGCCACAAAAACTCGCACGCATCTCGCTCTTCTTCGAAGAAACCGAGACAGAGCGCACCCAAGAGTTCGTCTTGCGATGGTCTCCGGATGGAGGACGGTCGTTTCGAGAAATTGTACGCCAGCAGTGGAATTTCAGTCGCCCTAAGACAATGCGCGAGATCGAGGAATACAAGGTTGAACTCTCGGATGTCACCGTTCTTGAATTGGTCATTGTGCCCGACACCAGTCGAGGAGCGGCTCACGCCTCGCTCAAGAGTCTGCGCCTGTCCTGACTCGCTGCGACCATTGTGGAGATGCTAAAAATGCGAACCTCCGTACCGCTAACCGAGAAACAGCGAAGGCCATGTTGCCTTACCAGGACAACATCGGGGAGATATACGGAACATCGGAATCGGCTCAGAGACAGCATACTGGACGAGGACCGGGAGGAATTCGACTCGACACTCAAAGAGCCGCGCCACCAGCTGGCTGAACTGGAGGCACTGGTCTCATTTAATCGTGCGTGAAAGGCTTTGGCGTTGTTGCATTGTCCACTCCCGTAGAGCTAAAGCATGCGATACGCACTGAAAACGGCTGACGATTCTCGCGGGCAGCTGGAACAGGAAAGTAAACGACTGCGCCTGCGTCCTCAGTTCAAAACGTTGCTCGAACCGTTTGTGCCTAAAACCGTTAACCCGGTTGCGACTGAGCCGCTCACGGTATAGAGCGATTCTCAAGGAGGTCAGAATGGAACCCACCATTTCTACCGACCACCTGAAAGCCAAGCTGGACCGGAAAGAACCAGTTAAGGTTGTCGAGACGCTTGCGCCTGAACTTTAACGCGAAGCCCACCTTCCCGGAGCTTTGAACATCCCCCCGGAACAGGTCAAGGAACTCGCCCCGCAGTTATTGCCCAACAAGGATGCTGAGATCGTCACGTACTGCCCAAACAATCATTGACACGCGAGCGAATACGCCGCCCGTGAATTGGCAGCCATGGGCTACACCAAGGTAGCGCATTATCCCGAGGGCAAGCAGGGGTGGATGGAAGCTGGGTTTCCAGTAGAGAAAGCTGCTTACAGAATCGCCGTGGGACCTACGCCACTCGGTTCTCTTTCCGAGCAGGTGTGTGCGCCCGGACATACGACAGGCCGCGCTTGAGTTCGGCGGCCAGGTCGGCGGATTCAGTTGCAATCTGGACGGGCTCGCCAGCGGACTCCCTTCCCAGCCAGCGGTTGAGTTGTTCCGGCGAGGCATGCACGCGGCGACCCTCATGAGTGACAGGCATCCCGGTTTTCGCCCAGCGTTGGGCGACTGAAATTGGCTGACCCAGGAAAGCGGCGATTTGCTGCCAGCCCTTTAGTGAGTTCGGCTCATTCTTCCGTCTTTTTGGCGGTTTCGGCACGGAGTCCTCCCGCATGCGTCGAACATTTCGGTCGATATTGTCTGCCAAATTCCTTTATTGTCTTGGCTCTAGCGTTTGAGTTCCGATGGACTCGGATGTTTTGGTTCGTAAATGCCTATTTTCCCGCCGCCCGGAAGGGTGAAGGTCGCAAGTCTGCCCCAACGCTGTTCGCTCACATCCGAGACCTTCACATCTTTCGATTTGAGATCGCTCAAGCTCGCCGCAATGTCATCGCACATGAGGAAAAGCTCGTGCTGGTCGTTCTTCTCGGAATCATGGAACGCGGCTTCGAGTGACGGCATGGAGAAAATCAACCAGCCGTGCCCGGCATCCACGGAAGGAAACTTCAGCACATCGCGAAAGAAGGCCCGGTCAGCTTCCGGGTTTTTAGTGTAGATAACAACATGCGCACCGTTGATCAAGGGTTAACTCCGGTTTCCATGCTCGAAACCTCGCGAGCAAATTGTTTGTCCTGAGTCACTGCACATACCAGTTGGAAGGTGGCGACCAGCGGGTACAAGGCAGATGCCAGGCTGAAGTCCACTGATGAAGGCAGGTGGCGCACACTCCTCCGGAGCCGAGCGTGTTCCATGCAGGTAGCCGCTGGCGTCAAGGTGGAAAGCGGCGGCTTAGGCGCGAATCGCCCGGACATCGAGATACTCCGCTTCGATTCTCGTTCGGCCATCGGTTGCGGTATTATATTCAACCCACAATGACTCCAGCCGGGCAGCCAACTCCGATTGACCTTGTGAGTCGAGCCTTGAGAACGTTGCCTGTGTAGGACCGAAGTATTGCCGGAAGAATGCCACCACCTCCTTTGGAATGAAGGGATAATCGAATACGGCTTTCTGCCGAGTTAAGCTCAGCTTAGAAACTCCGCTGGATAACCGCTGCTGAACCACCAGTTGATCGCCCCAGAGCGTCGGGGCCGGAAGCCATGCGGGGGGCGGCACCATTTGCGCAGTCACTTGAAGGGATTTTCCTACAAAGCCTTCCGGCGTCCAATTCGCCATCGCTATGATCCCTCCCGGCTTGCACACGCGAATCAATTCGGCTGCTACTCGCTCAGGACGGGGTGCGAACATGGCCCCGAACATCGTCAGCACTACATCGAATTCATGGTCGCCGACTGGAAGCTCTTCCGCGTCCCCTTCCTGAAAGCGTATTTCCAATCGTTCCTCTGCTGCACGCTTTCTCGCCTGTTCAAGCAGATTGGGGGCAATGTCTACACCTGTGACCAACCCGCCTGCTCGTGCAGCCGGGATCGCAGTGTTTCCGGTGCCGCAGGCGACATCGAGAACCCGAGTGCCGGGCTGGATCGGGGTTCGTGCGATGAACTCCTCGGCAGCTTTGACAGTAAAGTTCGCGATCTTGCCAAAATCCCCGGCCACCCAGCTTGCCTTCATGTTCGACTTCAGTTGAGCAAAATCGGGAGACGCTGGCTGCATGCATGAACCTCAAGACGAATAGCCAATTATCCCATGCCGCCCCAGAGCAACGTAGTTGACGTTGGCTACGGCCTGTGGCGAAGTCAGGCGCGGTTCCAGCGATTGTATTAGCCAATCGTCACGTGCGGACTAAGGCACCTCACTTCCTCCGATGTGGTGAAAGCCAAGCGTCTCGACCTTTTCCTCCGGCCTTGATCGAATACCGCATTTTTCGTGGCGCGATCTGCGATTCGCCGTTTCCGGACACACATACCTCGAAGGGCTTGCGTCGAGATAACCCCAACGTCTTACCCGAAAATCCTATGTAACCTCCGCTTGCTCGTTCGCATCTTTACCTATCACCAAAGCTCCTCGGATCTCAAGAAATATGGCTGGTGCGTAGATGGCACAGGCACAAACGGCAATATCCCCGCGATGCTTGCGCACACACCCGGTATCGCGCAGGACGCCAGCGGCGAGTTGCATTTCACCGACTGGAACTGCCGTGCCGGTCAGAACAATGTGATCATCCGGACCGATGGCACGGTTGCTCCGTGTTTCCCCATGTACCCCTCCGCTTTCGACTGGGCAACATCGACAAAGCGAAGTTCGATCACCAGCAGCTCAAAGAGATGAAACACACACCTGTGACCGCCACTGCTTTTCGACTCTCAATCACAACCTCGGATACTGCTATAACGACGCTCGCGTTATCACATGGGTATGGAAGCAGGTGGTGAGCAATCGCATGAAGCGGGGAGCGAGGAGCTTCGAGGACTAGTCGTGTGTCGCCTGTAGTACGACGCATGCGGCAGACGGCGCTCGAAAAGGCTGGCAAACCATTCTGGCGTGTGCTAAAACGTTCGTCGTACGCCAGAGAATCGGATCGGCAGTTCCGTCGGCTCTTCTTTCCCAAGTTCCATTGGGGCCCACTATTGAACGCCCTCCTCGACGAGCTTCCACATACTCATCTTTTTTCCTTCTCCGCGTAGAGGCAGGTACCCACGAAGCCGTATTCATGAACACGACTAGCGAGACTCTGCCGGATCAGATGCCCGACCGTGACGCCAACGGAGGATGTCCACGGCGGGTTCTCTTCTGGAGCCTCCTGCTGTTTCGCAGCGGTTTCGATCGGTATTGCAATTTCGGGACGACCTGAATCTTCCGAACGTCTGAGACCATCTCAAGAAACAGGGGTTATGGAATCCAAAGCAAAGAAATTGCTGGTGGTTGAATCTGACGATGCTCTTCGGGAACGCATCGTCGCAGTGCTGAGCGATGCGGGTTATCAGGTCTCGACCGACTACGGGGAAGGAATGAAGGCAATTCTAGCCTTTGGTCCCGACGTGGTTATTCTTGGTGCTGATCCGCCCCAACTCAATTGCTGTAACCTTCTCTCCGAAATCAAGGGTTCCGAACACACTCAGAACATACGCGTTGTGATGCTTTCTCCCGGAGGATCCGGAGAGCGGACTCGAGGGATGGATCTTGGAGCAGACGATGTGCTGTCACTACCCTTCGACCCACACGAATTGTTATCGCGCGTGCGCTCGCAAACACGGACCAAACACATTACGGACGAGTTTCAGGAACGGCTGCGCTTTGCGGAGGAGAATCGAAATGCCGCCCGGGAGGTAGTGGACGCCGTCAATGAAGAACGGCGGACAGTTCGGGTTGGCGGCCTGGTGACGGTCGCCGTGTTAATCGTTGCTGGCCTGGTTTTTCTCTTCTTCTACCGTCGCAACCAGGAACAGAATACTCGGGTTTATGCAGCGATTGCCCGATTGCAGACGACGGGCATGCAGACGCAACAGCAGTTGATGGCAAGCTCGCGTCGAGCCCGCGAAGACGTAGAACGCGGTCTTGCCGGCGATCCGCAAACGATTCAACTCCAGAAGAAGAGAGAAGAATTGAGATCGCAAATCGCGGTCAGCAAGACAGAAGACGCTTCTGCTTTGCAAAATCAGCTAACCGCGGTTCAAAGCCGCCTCCAGAAGCTTGAGACCGAAGGGAAGTTTGCTGAGACGATTATCGAGTCCTACGAGCCCAGCGTCTGCCTCATCCACGTTGTGCTCGCCTTCCGCGAGCACACAACCGGATTGAGATTGCACTACGGCGGGATCAGGAGCAGTGGCGAGCCTGAGACCGACGAACACAAGAACCCACTCGTGAGCCTTACCGGGAGTGGTCCAGAGGTACACCTGGATGCTTTTGGCACTGGGTTTCTCGTCTCCGACAATGGGCAAATCCTCACCAATCATCACGTGGCGGAGCCTTGGTGGCAGAACGATGAGTTGAAGGAAATTCTCGATCAGGGTCTTGAGCCCATGATTGCTGAGATGACGGCGTATTTTCCCGGCGTTACCCACGGCATTGCTGTCAACACAGAGAAGATTTCAACTGCTGCAGACGTTGCTGTCGTCAAAGGAAATGTCTCAGGGCTGGGAATCAAACAGATCGCCCTTGCCGATGGCTACCGCTCGCCCGTCAGTGGGGGGCCGGTTGTGCTGCTTGGATATCCTACGGCTCTTGATGCAATTCTGGCTCGGGCCGGCGCAGAGACGCTCCAGTCCATCGCGACTGCATCCAAAGGTGATCCGAAGCAGGTGATGGAAGAACTCGCCCACCGCCACCTGATCAGGCCTATCACCACCCAGGGGCACATCGGCGACGTACTGCCCGACAAGATTGTCTACGACGCTCAAACTACTTCGGGGGGCTCTGGCGGTCCGCTTTTCAACAACGAGGGCAAAGTCATAGGAATTAACTTTGCCATGGTGCGCGAGTTCGGCGGCTCGAATTTCGCCATTCCCGTAGCCTATGGGAAGTCACTCTTGAGACCTTAAGCCGCGGCTACCGGAAAGCAAGGGTGTGTCACCGACTCGCAACGCGGCAAAGGCGAGCCTCGTTCGTAGCTTGGGAGTTCAATGATGGCGATGCCCTCGCTTTTGGGGCCTTCCAAGACTTCAGAACCACCATGGATGGTAAGATCAGAAGGCGGATGCTTTTGAAAATTGGCAGGAGTTATTTTCTTGTACTCTTCCAACCTTTTTAGAATATGAAGATGTACTGAAGCGGCCGGAGCAGCGTCTGGCTCATGGCCTTACGCCGGAGGCGATTGACGAATTCCTGCAGAACTTCCAGCATTGATAGAGCCTTCGAGGTGCATTTTCTCTGGCGGCCTCAGGTCCGGGATCCGAACGATGAAATGGTCCTGGAGGCGGCTATTCATGGCCAAGGCGATGCTTGGTTGCATACCAATGTCGCGGATTTTGCGCAAATCTGCGTAATCCGTCGAAACTTCCCCTCTCAATCAAGAAGGCCGCCCAGCGCCTTGCGAAGGAGGACGCCGTCTCCCTGAACCAATGGATGGCGGTCGCGGAAAAAGTTGGAGTGGTGGAGACTGCGGCGGAGTTCTTCAAGAAGCGAGCAGGAAAGGCCGCCGGAGCGGGGCTTGTGAAGTTTCTTCGCAACGCGCCCGACGTTCCCCCGAGCCCGAAGATGCTGTTCGGTGACAGGCGGCCAAAGTGGCGGACGACCTCGGCAGTTCGGATGGAGAGGTCTATACGCAGAACGACGGCCAGCTCCTCGTTGCGGGCGAAACGAAATGAGCGCGATTTCTGATTGCGGCATTTGGTGCGAATGCCTTCTCTTGCGTGGAATCCCACCCTTCGAAAAACCGCGAAGGGAGGGAAATGGTAGTTCGGCTTAATGGACCGTAAATGGAGGCGACTTCGTTTGTTGAACAATTCTTTGCGAGTTTAGTTCGAGATCCTCTTCGGGACCCTGTCCAGATGCGTACCAAGCACGCGGAGGCTTTGACCAAGGGCGATGAAAGATCCTCGAACGAGAGAAGTCGGGAGTCGGTGCCTGGCATCTAATCGCAAACTGCGTGCCTTCGAATTGGGTGAATACCAGCATGGTGGAAATTGGGCTTCCGTCTTGCTCAACTCCGTACACGATCTTCTGCCACGAATCCGCTCACGGCACTCGACAACTCCGCTTCCATTTTCGGCGAAATAGTGAACGTGGGATCCTGAATCTCGGTCGATCAGCAATCGATAACTCGGCCTCTCTGCGTCGTGGCCTAAGGTCCAGCTGACCCACTCTTCCAGGGAGGGCGACACAACCCCATAACCGCCTCAGGCGGACTACGGGAACCGGACCTCGAGGCTATAGATCTCCTGCGTGCTGCGGTCGCGCATCAGGAGTACCGAATCATCGGGCGTGAGTCCCACCCAAAACTCCCAGGGATCGAAGCCCCGCGGAACATCCTTCAGGCTGAACAAGCGTTCGAGTTTGCCATCGGGGACATGGATGCGAACGATGTCGTCAATCTTATCTGGATAGTCTTCGGCGTAAAGGTAGTTACCATCGTGCGACCAGTTCTCATACCCGAACATCGAGGTGGCCAGCGGCAACCACGTCTTCTTGGTGAAGTCGTACAACAGCAGCTTGGTGGAGTCCGAGGAAAGCGCCGCGATGTAGCGGCCGTCGGGGGAGCACCTTGGACTGAATAATCCTTCGGAACCGGGAACAGCGGTGACCTGTCCGGTTCGCAAATTCAGGATGTGAATGTTCGGTCCGGGCGCCACCGCATAGTCGACCCAGGGCATTCCAGCAAAGACAATCGAGTTCCCGTCCGGAGTCCAGGTGGGATCACCCTGATTGCGGTCGCCATCTTTCAGTTCCTGGGGCGTACCACCGTCGGCCGGAAGCAGATAGATCTTCCACGGATGAGCAGGGAGAGAGGCCATGAAGACGATCTGCTTGCGGTCGGGCGACCAGCGCGGCGTGTGGACCTGCATGGGAGCAAACGTTAGCTGGGTTCGCGCACTGCCGTCGATCTTGCTGCGCCACAGCGCGCTTTCGGGATGAGCCACGTAAACCATCGTCTGGCCGTCGCTGGCGAAGTCCGCTTCTCCGGCCGAGATTCCTGGAGCGTAGATGGAGGATTGTCCGGATTGCCCCACAAAGCGAATCAGGTCGAAACGTCGTTGCTGGCCGATGACAAACAGCTTCGTGCCATCAGCGCTGGGTGTGGGATTGGTGAATAACAACGGTCCAACGGTCAGCTGCGTGGGGAGATTCCCACCTTTTCGGAAGAATGACGTTCTTTCCCGCAATGCCCAAATATCTTGTGAATTGTTGCGCGCTGATTCGAAGAGGAAGTACCGGCCATCGGACGTCCATTTACCAGCCGCCTCCTGTGGCGGTCTGTTCCAGTCCGATAGGAGCGGATGGAGGTCTTGACCCTGCGCGGTGACTTCCCAAAGAGCAATGCTATGCTGGCTCGTGTCACGAACAGAGAAGCGCACGCGATTGCCATCCGGAGAGAATCGCAGGTCGAACGGGATACCCTTCCCACTGGCAAATTCCCGCGACTCAGTGCCGTCAGGATTACACACAGAGAGATGGCTTCCGTTGGCGTACAGGATGTGCTGACCGTCGGGCGTCCAGGCAGCAGCGTGTGCCAGGATCCCGCCCACACGGCGCGGGGAGCCGGCTGGCACGGGCAAAATCCAGAGAGGAGACTCGGTCTCGGAACCTTCTGCCGAACCTCGGACCAGCAACTGCGAATTGCGCAGCGAGGAATCGTAAATATCGGCGCTGGCCAGCGGGCTCTGTACCGGGGCGGTGTCGCCTCCGGACGTCGAAACTTCCCTCAACACCGAATGGCCTCCGGCGTATTCGGAGAAATACAGGCGCGTCCCGTCTGTGGCTAGGGAACGCTTCGGGAAGCCATCATTCGTAATTTGCAAGGAGCCGACTACCGCGGGCGGGGAAGAGGAAGGACGCAGGAAATATCCCGTGGCGATCAGAGCCAGGGTTCCGAGAGCCCCAGTGGCGAACCGACGCCAGTTGCCTATGCCTGCCGGGGAAGGCAACGCAGCCGTGCCCGCAGGGCCTGCCGCAGTTGGTTGCGCCGCGCCGGATGTGAAGGCAGACTGCGCTTCCGTTTCCGAGCCACCGGAGAGCATCTCCGTGATGCGCTTCAGGCCCTGAAGGTCATCGCGCATTTCTGTGGCCGTTTGGTACCTCCGGTCTGGATCCTTCTCCAGCGCTTTTCGAACGAGGGCCTCCCACCTGGCCGGCGCGTCGGACGCGAACTGCACAGGCCACTCCGGGTTCCCATGCAGGAGGGCGTCAAACACTGCGGCTGACGTCTGGCCGCGGAAAGGCAGCTTACCGGTTGCCATCTCGTAGAGCACGATGCCGAACGAAAACAAATCTGAGCGGTGGTCCAGTGGCTTGCCCAGCGCCTGTTCCGGCGACATGTAGGCCATGGTCCCGATCGACGACCCAGGGCTGGTGAGATGCTCGGGAGGCCGAGTTGCCAAGCCTTGGGTGTTGTCCCCAGCTTCTTGTTCCGGCTCCACAGCCGAAGTCAATTTGGCGAGGCCGAAGTCGAGGATCTTGGCATGACCGCGCTTGGTTACGAAGAGATTGGCCGGTTTAATGTCGCGATGGACAATGCCATGGCCGCGCGCAGCATCCAGGGCGTCGGCAACTTCAATCGCGAGACCTAACAGAGTGTTGAGCGGCAAAGGCCCCTCGGCAATGCGATCTTTCAGGGTCGCGCCGTCGAGATACTCCATGGCAATGAAGCGACGCCCTTGCGCCTCCGCAATTTCGTAAATCGTGCAGATGTTCGGGTGGTTCAGCGCGGAAGCGGCGCGGGCCTCGCGGCGGAAGCGTTCCAGCGCCGGCGCGTTTCGGGCCACAATGTCGGGAAGAAATTTGAGAGCCACGAAGCGTCCGAGCTCTGTGTCTTCCGCTTTATAAACGACACCCATGCCCCCGCTGCCGATTTTCTCCAGGATGTGGTAGTGGGAAATCGTGGAACCTATCATGGGCAGGTGATCAGGGCTGCTACTGATGTTAGGCGCGGAGGAAGGGCAAGTCAACGAGAGCTCGGGGTATTACGCATTGAGGGGAAAATGCTACACCCCCCCGACCTGGGCCCTGGGGAATGATGGCGACTGCGCGTTACACGGTGGGACACCGGATCGGAAACCGAAATCGGCCAAGCAAGTGTCCGCGGATCGGGGGGCTAAAACCGACCCGGATCAGGGCGCGGATCGGCAGGCCAGAACTCACCATAAGCGGCAAACGGATCGGCGGGATAAAGGGCAAGGGCCGCGCCTCAGATCGGCACGGCTCTTGCGATGGGATCAGCAGCTAAAGAAAGAACTCTCAGGACGCCCGGATGACACGAAGATACACGAGCAGGGCTGCTGCTACCCAACTGAGGCCGATTAGGATGGACAGAGCGACCCTTTTGGGACTGTGGCGTAGTTGGCCAAAGAGACGAAAGGACTCCCACCCAAGCAATATCAGTGCAGCCGTTCCGGCGGCCATTACTACACCAGCATCTTTGGACCAGAGCACCAGTCCCCAACAGAAGAGGGACGCAACCAGAGGGATCAACCTCATTGGAGAACGTTGTGGTGCTGCGACGATTGGGCTGTGCTTCGCGAGTTCTCCACGGAGAGACTCGAAACCCTCAACTCCTTCTGGAATTGCTATCCTGCGGCGAGGTTCGCTGCTCTCGACCACAAGCCAGCCAGGTCTTTGATATAGAGCTTTTATTTCCGAGAACCCGATTTGAACGTCAGGCCGTCCGCGCCTTCTACGAACT
>Ga0137415_10002609_pt1 | contig 17926 bp, 16 predicted proteins | sample CZODoug3_1_1_16f_FD_183082 | JGI IMG/M metagenome (GOLD analysis project Ga0137415, IMG submission 183082) | Vadose zone soil fungal communities from Angelo Coast Range Reserve, California, USA - CZODoug3_1_1_16fungal (Hybrid Assembly) | ecosystem: Environmental > Terrestrial > Soil > Vadose...
TCTCGGAGCGGCCGGCGCGGTCGGTGCAGGCCACCGGCTGGGTCGGCCGCCGCACCCCGCCGCACTGCACGTCGACCGGCCGGGCGCTGCTGTTCGACCACACCGACGACGAGGTCCGCGCCCTGCTCGGGGGCACCGAGTTCACCGGCTGGGGACCCAGCACACCCGGTGACGTCGACGAGCTGCTGGGCCGGCTGGCGGACGCGCGGCGGTGGGGCTATGCGGCGGTGTCCGAGGAGTTCGAGGCCGACCTGGTCGGGGTGGCCGCGCCGGTCCGCGACTTTCGGGGCTACGTGATCGGCGCGGTGAACATCTCGGCGCCCAAGTTCCGGCTCGGCCGCGCACTGGCCGCCGCCGGGCGCGAGGTGAGGGCCGCCGCCGACCGCCTCGGCCGGGCCCTGACCGGCGAACCCGGGACCGAGCTACCGCCGGCCGCCGCGACCAGCCCCCTCGGGAGGACCTCGTGACCAGCCGTCCGCTTCCGTTCTTCTCCAGTGGGCTGCGGCTGGACGCCGACCTGCACCTACCCGAAGACGACGCTGCCGGCGCCGCCGGCCGCCTCGGGGCGCCGTACCCGGTCGTCGTCGCCTGCTCGGGCTACCAGGGCCAGAAGGTGATCCACCCGGAGCGGTTCGCCCGCGCGCTGACCCCGCTCGGCTACGCCGTGCTGGCGTTCGACTACCGGGGTTTCGGGCTGAGCGAGGGCGAGCGCGGCCGGCTGGTGCCGCAGGAGTGGGCCGAGGACATCCGCGCCGCCGTGGACCGGCTGGGCACGGTGGCCGAGCTGGACCAGTCGCGGCTGGCCCTGGTCGGCTGGGGGCTCGGCGGCGGGGTGGTCGTGGTCGAGGCCGTTGACGACCCCCGGGTGGCGGCGGTGGCCTGCCTCAACGGCATCGCCGACGGCACCAGGTCCACCCGGAACATGCACGACGAGGCCTCCTGGGCCGGCCTGCTGCGCCGGATCGAGGCCGACCGGGGCCGGCGCAGCAGCACCGGCCGCTCGGAGATCGCCGACCCGTGGGACATCGTCCGGCTGGACCTGGACGGCCGGACCGACGGCTACGTCGGCGAGCAGCTCTACCGGGCGCCCGGCTTCGGCACCGGCGTGACGCTGGAGTCGGCCGAGTACCTGCTGCGCTTCTCGCCGGAGAAGGTGGTGGCGCGCCTCGCGCCCCGCCCGCTGCTGATCGTGCACGGCGCGGAGAACGCGCTGCACAAGCCGGTGGAGGCCCGGTCGCTCTACGAGCACGCCGCCGAACCGAAGCGCCTCGAGCTGCTGGAGGGGCGGGGCCACACCGAGTGGATGTTCGACGACGACCCCACGTTCCGGCGGGTGGTCGAGCTGCTCGCGGAGTTCCTGGGCTGCGCGCTGACCCCGAGCGTGGTGTGATCGACGATGGGCTTCGGCGAGTACCTGCGCGCGCACCTGGCGAACCTGCTGCTGGACTCCTACCAACACGCCAGCGCGGTGGTCCAGTCCATCGTGCTGGCCACCGTGATCGGCGTACTGATCGGCGTGCTGGTGTACCGGGGGCCGATCGGCTCGGCCGTGGCCACCGCGCTGACCAGCGCGATCCTCACCATCCCGTCGTTCGCCCTGATCGGCGTGCTGATCCCGGTGCTCGGCCTCGGCGTGAAACCGACGATCACCGCGCTGGTGCTGTACGCGCTGCTGCCGATCGTGCGCAACACGATCGTCGGGCTGGACAACATCGACCCGGCGATCACCTCGGCCGCCCAGGGCATCGGGATGAACCGGTCCCGGGTGCTGAGCCAGATCGAGCTGCGGCTGGCCTGGCCGTCGATCCTGGCCGGGATGCGGGTGTCCACCCAGATGCTGATGGGCATCGCCGCGATCGCCGCCTACGCCAAGGGCCCGGGGCTGGGCGTGCACATCTTCTCCGGGCTGTCCCAGATCGGCAGCGCCAACGCGATCAACAACGTGGCCGCCGGCACGCTCGGCATCATCGTGCTCGCGCTCGTGCTGGACGCGATCTACGTACTCATCGGCCGCCTCACCATCTCCAGGGGGATCCGTGGCAACGACAGCTGAGCAGCCCGACGCCACCGTCTCCGGAGTGGACATCCACCTGGAGCGGCTCTGCAAGACCTACCCCGGCGGGCACGGCGTGGCCGTCGACGACGTCTCGATGGACATTCCCGCCGGCGAGATCGTGATCTTCGTGGGGCCGTCCGGCTGCGGCAAGACGACCACCATGAAAATGATCAACCGGCTGATCGAGCCGACCTCGGGCACCATCACCATCGGCGGCCAGGACACCCTCTCGCTCGACCCGGACAAGCTGCGCCGCACGATCGGCTACGCCATCCAGCAGGCCGGGCTGTTCCCGCACATGACGGTGGCCCAGAACGTCGGCATGGTGCCCAGCCTGCTCGGCTGGTCGAAGCAGCGGATCGCGGCCCGCGTCGAGGAGATGCTCGAGCTGGTCGGGCTGGACGCCGGCGAGTTCCGCGACCGGTACCCCCGGCGGCTGTCCGGCGGCCAGCAGCAACGGGTCGGCGTGGCCAGGGCGCTGGCGGCGGACCCGCCGGTGCTGCTGATGGACGAGCCGTTCGGCGCGGTCGACCCGATCACCCGGGGAAACCTGCAGGACGAGCTGATGCGGCTGCAGACCGAGCTGCGCAAGACGATCGTGTTCGTCACCCACGACTTCGACGAGGCGGTCAAGCTCGGCGACCGGATCGCGGTGCTCGGCCCGCGCTCGACGATCCTGCAGTACGACACCCCGGACGCGATCCTGGCCAAGCCGTCGTGCGACACGGTGGCCGGCTTCATCGGCGCCGGCGCCTCGCTCAAACAGCTCACCCTGAAACGGGTCCGCGACGTACAGCTCACCGAGGAGGCGATCACCGCCCGGTGCGACGAGACCCCGGACGAGATCCGCCGCCAGCTGGAGGAGCGCGGCCGTAGCTTCGCGCTGGTGCTGGACGACCGAGACCGGCCACAGCGCTGGGTGCACGTCGGCCAGCTGGCCGGGGTCGCCACGCTGGCCGAGGCCGGCAAGCCGATCACGGACTGGGTCACCACCCAGTCCACGCTGCAGGACGCGCTGGAGGCGATCCTGGCCGAGGGCGGCTCGGCGGTGGTCACCAAGGAACGCGGCCGCTACGCCGGCACGATCGACATCCACACCGTGATGGACACAATCAGCCACCTGCGCGAGACCCACGACTCCACGCCGGCCGCCGCCCCGAACTCCGCCTCCGCCGACGGCCCGGCATGACTGCCGCGGGGGCAGGCACCCTCACCGCGGCGCCGGCCAGCGGCACCGGCGCGGGGGACGCCGCGCTGCGCCGCGCCGAGGCGATCCGACTGTGGTTCCAGCCGGTCGTCGCGGCGGCGCTGGTGGCCGCCATGCTGATCTGGGTGGGGGTCGGCAACTTCGACGAGATCGAGGCGCAGACCGCCAACTTCCCCTCGATCGGGCGGCTGGCGCTGGAACACATCGAGCTGTCGCTGATGATCACGGTGATCGTGTTGCTCGTCGCGGTGCCGCTGGGTACGGCGCTGACCCGGCGCTGGGGCAAGCCGGCCGCCCCGCTGTTCCTGGCGATCGCCAACATCGGCCAGGCGGCGCCCTCGATCGGCGTGCTCGTGCTGTTCTACCTGGCGGTGTACCAGGCCGGCTGGTCCAGCTTCTGGATCTCGGTGCTGCCGATCGCCCTGTACGCGCTGCTGCCGGTGCTGCGGAACACCATTCTCGGCATCCAGAGCGTGGACGCGGCGCTGCTCGAGGCCGGCCGGGGCATCGGCATGTCCCGCCCGCTCGTGCTGGCCCGCCTCGAGCTGCCGCTGGCCGTCCCGTTCATCCTGGCCGGGCTGCGTACCTCGCTGGTGCTCGCCGTGGGCAGCGCGACGCTGGCCACCTTCGTCGGCGGCGGCGGCTTCGGCGAGATGATCGACACCGGCTACAAGCTCAGCCGCACGCCGGTGCTGGTGATCGGGGCGGTGCTGGCGATGGCGCTGGCCCTGCTGATCGACTGGCTCGGCGGCCTCGCCGAACGCTGGATCGGCCCGAAGGGCCTGCGATGAGGCCCCGGCTCACGGCGGCGCTCGCCGCGCTGCTCTGCGTGCTGCTGGCCGGCTGCGGGCTGACCTCGGGCGCCGCGGTGCCCGGGCGGGTCGGACCGGGCTCGATCACGCCGGTGCCCGAGCTCGTCGGCGTGCCGATCACGGTCGGCTCCAAGGACTTCAGCGACAACATCAACATCGCCTACCTGATGATCTACGCGCTGCAGGCCGCCGGGATGAAGGTGGCCGACCTGACCAACATCCAGGGCTCCAACAGTGCCCGCACCGCACTGAAGACCGGCCAGGTCGACCTGTACCCGGAGTACACCGGCACCTCCTGGATCAACTACAACGGGCACACCAAGCCGATCGTGGACGCCGACGAGATGTTCCGCGCCGTCGCCGCCGAGGACGCCCGCCAGGGCATCAGCTGGGTCGACCGGGCACCGGCCAACAACACCTACGCCATCGCCATGGGACCCGAGGCGCAGCGCAAGTACGGCTTCAAGACGCTGTCCGACCTGGCCAAGTTCGCCAAGGCCAACCCCGGCCAGGTCACCGCCTGCCTGGAGACGGAGTTCGCCAGTCGGACCGACGGCTGGCCCGGCATGACCGCCGCGTACGGCTTCACCGTGCCGCCCTCCGGCGTCCACACCATGGGCACCGGCGCGGTATATCCGTCCACCGCCTCCGGCCAGCCGTGCGAGTTCGGCGAGGTGTTCACCACCGACGGCCGGATCCAGGCCCTGCACCTGACCGTGCTCGACGACGACCTGGGCTTCTTCCCCAAGTACAACGTCTCGGTGTCCATCCGCTCCGAGCTGCTGGACCGCTACCCGCAGATCGCCACCGTGCTCAAGCCCGTGCTGGACCGGATCACCAACGACGTGATGATCGAGCTCAACGCCGAGACGGACGTGCAGGGCCGGGACTGGTCCGAGGTGGCCAGGGACTGGCTGCGCCGCAACGGCTTCGTCAGCGACCTCAGCTAGCTCGTCAGGCGCAGCCTGTGCACGCGCGGACCTGTCAGGCGCAGACGACGTGCCAGGCGATCAGGTCGTGCAGCTCACGGGCCTCTTCCTCGGCCCGGCAGCCCAACTCGTACAGCGTGAGGAGCACCTTGACCCCGACCGTCGTGGAGCCGGCCACGCACTCGTCGGAGCCCGCCAGGTAGCACACGCTCGTCACCCGGCCGTACGGCACGGAGGTGAGCGCCCTGCGGTCGTCGCACGAGGTGGTCTCGACCATCATCAACCGCCGGTTCGTCACCGCGATCAGTCGGACGCCGGCCTCGCAGCCCCGGTACACGCCGTCCAGCGCCTCGCCGTCGAACAGGCTGTCGTGGATCACCGCGAGGTCGGTCCGATCCTCACTGGCGGGCGCCTGGACGCTCGCGCAGCTGATGTCCATTGCCGGACTCATGGGTATGTGTGCCACGGTGGGCCTCCTTGTCTCGCCCCCGGTGATCTCCCCGCTACGGTCGGTTACCCGGCGGTTATGCGGGACAAACGGCACCCGCAACACATACCGGGTTGGCCCATACTGCTCCATCCGAGCTACCCCGAAACGGCCCACCCGGCGCGTCGCAGACCCCGCCGCCCGAGCCGGCCGCCCGAGCCGGTCTACGGCCAGCTGTTACCGAACTGCACACCAGGCAGGTTTTGGGCGCGAAAAACCTGCCCTCTGTGGAGTTCGGTAACACCAGGCCGGGCACCCAGGCGCCGCGAGCTGTGGGCCCGGCGGCCGATGGCGGTCAGGTGGGCAGGGCCGTTGTCAGGCAGAGGGTGCGCACCGTGATGGCCAGCAGCACCACGGCGGCGGCGAACAGCACCACGATGGCGGCCACCAGCCAGAGCGTGCTGGTCGCCGACACGGTGCCGCCCCCGCCGCCCCCGCCAGGTCCGCCGCCTGTCTCGCCGCCTGTCCCGCCGCCGGCCCCGATGTCGCCGTCTGCCCCGTCGCCGACCGGGCCGCCGGCGCCGTGCCGGGCGGTCCGGTGGCCACCCGAGCGCGCCGTCCCGCGTCCGGTGTCCCGCGCCCGGACGACTATCCGGCTGGCCTTCGGGCGCGACCGGGGCTCGGGCACGGTGTCCGGTTCCTCCGCCGGCGCCGGCTCCCCGCCCGCCGGCGGTTGCGGATCCGAAGGCGGCCGAGGACCCGAAGGCAGCTGCGGGCTCGCCACCTGCCAGGAACCCGACGGCTGCCGGACCGACGCCTGGCGACCCGACGACTGGCGACCCGGCAACCGAGGGCTGGACAGCGGTCGAAACGCCTCGCGGTGCGGCGGGTCGTCGTCGGTGCGGCGGTGCTGCGCGGGCTGCCTCGGCTCCGGCGGCGGCGCGCCGGGCGACCCGGCCCGTTCCGCGCGAACCCTCGCCAGCAGCTCCTCGACCGGGATCGCGACCGTCGGCGTCTCGTCATCCGGCGGGCGCCGGGGCTCGCGCACCACGGCACCCCCCGAGGTTCGACGGACCTGCTCAGCGCAGGCTAACCGGTTCTGGACGACCGGCGACCGTTCGACACTCGACGGCTTCGGGCGCTCTGCGCAACGCGGCTCGCCGCTGAACTCCGCCCGGTTAGCCGTCCAGGTCCCTGGCCACCGCGCGGACCACCTCGGCGGCCAGCTTGGAGGAGCGTCGGTCCGGATACCGGCCGCGGCGCAGGTCCGGCTGCACCTTCATCTCCAGCAGCTTGATCATGTCTTCGATCAGGCCGTGCAACTCCTCGGCGGGGCGCCGGCGTGCCTCGACCACCGACGGCGGAGTGTCCACCAACCGGACGGAAAGCGCCTGCGGGCCGCGCCGGCCCTCGGCCATCCCGAACTCGACGCGCTGGCCGGACTTGAGCCCCTCCACGCCGGCGGGCAGCGCAGCCTTGCGGACGTACACGTCCTGGCCCCCGTCTTGGGAGAGAAAGCCGAAGCCCTTCTCAGCGTCGTACCACTTGACCCTGCCGGTCGGCACCCTGCTCACCCGTCCCTTGCTGATACATAAAACGAACGCGCCCCGAGCGACGTCGGGACGCGCCAGTCCCCAGCCTAGCGTCCGGCAAGGGTCCGGCACCCAACTTATGTAAGTCCTTATGAACCGCTCGAGCCTGCCCCCCGAGTTCTGGCCGGGTGGCGGCGCTCCACCTGAGCGCCAACCGGCGTCCACCTGATGGGCGCGCAAACGCCCCCGGTGGCGCCGCGCTACGCGTGTCTGGTCTGTGCGGCGGCGGTCAGCCCGAGCAGCTCCACCGACTGGGCCCGCATCTCGACCTTGCGAACCTTGCCGGTGACCGTCATCGGGAACTCCTCCACGATCGACACGTAGCGCGGGATCTTGTAGCGGGCCAGCTTGCCGGTGGCGAACTCGCGCACCGCGTCGGCGGTCAGCGGCTCGGCGCCTGGGCGCATCCGGATCCAGGCGCACAGCTCCTCGCCGTACTTGACGTCCGGCACGCCGATGACCTGCGCATCCAGCACGTCCGGGTGGGTGTAGAGGAACTCCTCGATCTCCCGGGGGTAGATGTTCTCGCCGCCCCGGATGACCATGTCCTTGATCCGGCCGGTGATGTTCAGGTAGCCCTCTTCGTCCATCACGCCCAGGTCGCCGGTGTGCATCCAGCGGCCGGCGTCGATGGCCTCGGCGGTCTTCTCCGGCTCGCCCCAGTAGCCGAGCATCACCGAGTAGCCCCGGGTGCACAGCTCGCCGGGGGTGCCCCGGGGCACGGTCAGGCCGGTGTCCGGGTCGACGATCTTGGACTCCAGGTGCGGCAGCACCCGCCCGACCGTGGACACCCGCCGCTCCACCGAGTCGTCCGCGCGGGTCTGCGTGGACACCGGCGAGGTCTCGGTCATGCCGTAGCAGATCTGCACCTCGGTCATCCCCATCCGCGCGATGACCTGCTTCATCACCTCGACCGGGCACGGCGAGCCGGCCATGATCCCGGTGCGCAGGCTGGCCAGGTCGTAGGACTCGAAGTCCGTGACGGCGAGCTCGGCGATGAACATGGTCGGCACCCCGTACAGCGACGTGCAGCGCTCCTTTGCCACCGCGGCCAGGGTCAGCTCCGGGTCGAACGCCTGCGCCGGGATGATCATCGCGGCGCCGTGCGAGGTGGCCGCCAGGTTGCCCATCACCATGCCGAAGCAGTGGTAGAAGGGCACCGGGATGCAGATCCGGTCCTCCTCGGTGTAGCCGCACAGCTCGCCGACGAAGTAGCCGTTGTTCAGGATGTTGTGGTGGCTCAGGGTGGCGCCCTTGGGGAAGCCCGTGGTGCCCGAGGTGTACTGGATGTTGATCGGGTCGTCCGGGCTGAGGTTCGCCTGCGCCTGCGCCAACCGGGCCCGATCGGCAGTCGCCGAACCAGGGGCGGACCCACCGGCCAGCGCGTCCCAGTCCGGCGAGTCCAGCAGCACGACCCGCTCCAGCCCCGCGCAGCGCGGCCGGACCTCGGTGATCATCGCCGCGTAGTCGGAGGTCTTGAACGCGGTGGCCGCGACGAGCAGCCGCACGCCGGCCTGGTTGAGCACGTACTCCAGCTCGTGCGTGCGGTACGCCGGGTTGATGTTCACCAGGATCACGCCGAGCTTGGCGGTGGCGTACTGGACCAGCGTCCACTCCGACCGGTTCGGCGCCCAGATGCCGACCCGGTCGCCCTTGGCCAGGCCGGCGTCCAGCAGCCCCAGCGCCAGCGCGTCCACCTCGGCGACGAACTCCCGGTAGGTCCACCGCCGGCCGGTGCTCACCTCGACCATCGCGTCCCGGTCGGGGTGGACAGCGGCCGTGCGGTCCAGGTTGTCGCCAATGATGTCGCCCAGCAGGGGCTGCTCGGAGATGCCGGAGGCGTAGGACGGCACAGACGGCACGGCAGGGGCGGGCGGGGCGGCCGAGCTCACGGCATCTCCTCACGACTGACCAGGGTGGCGTGCGGGTCATTATCCTGGGCCAGAGCGACGGCCGGCGCCAGAGCCGATGTGGGCGTACCGGAAACACCGTGCCGGGCCGCTACCTCGCAGGTAATCGCGCTCGCCCGGCCCGCGACCTAGCGTTTCCGGCCATGAGCTACCTGACCGACCGCACCGGAAACCGCTTCTACTACAAGGACCTCGGCGAGGGCCCGGCCGTGCTGCTGGTGCACTCCTGGGCGTTCGACTCCAGCATCTGGGAGTACCAGATCCCGGCGCTGCTCGAGGCCGGCTACCGCTGCGTGGCGATGGACCGCCGGGGACACGGCCGCTCCGACGAGCCCGGCGACGGCTACGACCTGGACACCCTCGCCGACGACCTGGCCACCCTGCTCGAGCAACTGGACCTGCGCGGGGTCAGCGCGGTCGGGCACAGCATGGGCTGCGCCGAGCTGACCCGGTACCTGAGCCGGCACGGCAGCGGGCGGGTGCGCAGGGCGGCGTTCCTCGGGCCGGTCACGCCGTACCTGCGTGGCGCGTTGGGCGAGGAGGCCTACACGGGTGGGCTCGCCGAGCTGTCCGCCGACCGGCCGGGCTGGTTCGCGGCGGGCCGGGCCGGCTACTTCGCACTGCCGGACTCCGGGGTGTCCGCCGCGCTGGCCGACGAGGCGATGGCCACCGGGCTGCGCACGCCGCTGGAGGTGATGCTCGCTTGCCAGCGGGCCGCCACGGGCACCGACCTCACCGCCGAGCTCACCGCGCTGGACATCCCGGTGCTGGTGGTGCACGGCGACCGCGACCAGTCCACGCCGCTGGAGCTCACCGGCCGACCAACCGACGCCCTCATCCCGGACAGCCGCCTCGTCGTCTACCCGGGCGCGCCACACGGCCTGTACGTCACCCACCGCGAGCAGCTGACCAAGGACCTGCTCGCGTGGCTGCCCACCCCGTGACCCCTATGCGCCGGCCGCGGGTTCGCGGATGGCCAGCACGGCGGCCAGGCTGATCAGGCCGACCACGATCATGTAGAGCGACACCGACAGCGAGGTGCCGGTGCTGCTCTGCAGCGCGGTGGCGATCAGCGGCGCGAAGCCACCGCCGACCACCGCGCCGACCGCGTAGCTGATCGACGCCCCGCTGTAGCGGTAGCGCGGCTCGAACATGCCGGCGAACAGGGCCGGCTGCGGGCCGAACGTCATGCCGAGCCCGACGCACAGCACGGTCACCGCGACCAGCAGCCAGATCGCCTGCTTGGTGTCGAAGAGCAGGAAGAACGGCACCGCCCAGACCACCAGCAGCACCGAGCCGACCAGGTACACGGGTTTGCGGCCGGTCCGGTCGGACAGGATCGCGCTGGACACGATGCTGACCAGCCAGACCACACTGCCCACGATCACCACGACGATCAGCAGGTTGCGGCTCAGCTTGAGCACCGAGGTGCCGTAGGACAGCAGGTACGCCAGGAACACGTAGCCGATCGCCGTGTTCGCGATGAAGCTCACCGACGCCAGGAACAGCTCCTTGCCGCGCTCCCGGAACACGTCCACCACCGGCACCTTGCTGCGCGCCTGCTCGTCGCGCAGCGCGCGGAACACCGGGCTCTCCTCGACCCTGAGCCGGACGAACAGGCCCAGCCCCACGAGCACGATGCTGGCCAGGAACGGGATCCGCCAACCCCACGCGGTGAACTGCGGGCCGGACACCGTATTGCTGATCACGAAGAACATCAGCTGGGCCAGGATCAGCCCGCCCGGTACGCCGATCTGCGCCGCCGCCCCGTACCGGCCGCGCTTGCCGAGCGGCGCGTGCTCCACCGCCATCAGCGCCGCGCCGCCCCACTCCCCACCGGCCGAGAGCCCCTGCAACAGCCGCAGGACCACCAGCAGGATCGGCGCCCACACCCCGATCTGCGCGTAGGTGGGCAGCAGCCCGACGCCGACCGTGGCCAACCCCATCAGCAGCAGCGAGGCGATCAGCATGCCCTTGCGGCCGATCCGGTCACCCCAGTGCCCCCACAGCACGCCGCCGAGCGGGCGGGCCAGGAAACCGACCCCGAGCGTGGCGAACGCCGCCAGCGTGCCGGACGCCGGCGATAACGTCGAAAAGAACTGCGAGCCGAATATCAATGCGGCCGCTGTGCTGAAAATGAAATAGTCGTACCACTCAATAGTTGTGCCTACCGCGCTGGCCGCCACCACCCAGCGGAGCTGCCGGGGATCGGTTTCCGGCACCGAGCCAGCGATCCGGTCTGCAGTCATGCGTAATTCCCCTCGGGAAGGCCGCATAGGCCACTGGTCCACCCCGACCAGGTGGCAGCACTATGACACGAAAGAGTGCAATGGATCTAGCCGCTGGACGTGGGCGCGGCGCAAACGCTCAGAGTCCGGCGGTGTAGAGCAGGCGGTCCGCGGTGTGCTCGACCCCGCCGCCCTGGACCACCCCCGGCGTGGCCTGCCGAATGATCCACTCCTTCAGCTTGGCCGTGGGGGTGTCCCCGAAGCGCTGCTTGTACAGCGCCGCCACCCCGGCCGCGAACGGCGCGGACATCGACGTGCCCGAGTAGGAGCTGGTGCCACCGCCGGGCACCGGGGCAACGATGCCGTTCCCGGGCGCGTACAGCGAGACGCAGGGCCCGGTGCTGGAGGTGCTGGCCCGCTGGTCGTCGATGGTGGAGTTGGCCACCACGAGTGCGGCCGGCGAATCCCGGGGGGCGAGTTCGCACGAGTCGCTGCCGGTGTTGCCGGCCGACGTCGACACGAACACCCCGGAGTTGGCCAGCCGGGTCACCGCGGCGCTCAGCGTGGCCGAAGGCGCCTGCGCGTAGCGCCAGGACAGCACCGCGACGGCCGGCTTGCGGGCATGGCTGGTCACCCAGTCGACGCCTTCGACCAGGTCGGAGAGCTGGCCGGCACCCCGGCAGTCCAGCACCTTCACCGCGTGCAGTGTGGCCCGCTTGGCCACCCCGTACGTGGTGGACCCGGCGATGCCGGCCACCACGGTGCCGTGTCCGTCGCAGTCCCCGTCCGGCCCGCCGGCGAAGTTCACGTCGAAGCTCGCCCGGCCGCCGAAGTCCGGGTGGCTGGTGTCGATGCCGGTGTCCAGCACATAGATGTTCACCCCGGCGCCCGTGCCGGTGGTCGTGTAGCTGCGCGACAGCGGCAGGCGGCGCTGGTCGATCCGGTCGAGCCCCCAGTTCCTGGGGTTGTCCTGGCGGTGCGACAGCGGCGGCCCGTCGTTGTCACCGGCCGCGAGCTGGCCGTTCGGGTAGCCGGGCGTGCCGGGCGTGCCGGGAACGCCCGGGGGGTTGGGGGGCGTCGGTTCGCCGGGGGGGGCCGCGTAGTTCGGGCGTGCCGGGGTGCCGGGGGTCGCCGCATCATCGGGATCGGTGGAGTTGGTCGAGTTGCCGGGGTTGGCGGAGCTGCCGGGGTTGGCGGAGCTGCCGGGGTTGGCGGAGCTGCCGGGGTTGGTCGCGTTGCCGGGGTTGGCGGAGGGGGCCGAGTGGCTCTGCGCCGCTGCGTGGGCCGGCGTTGCGGCGCGGCTCGGTGCCTGAGCATGCGGCGCCGGATAGCCCGGATGCGTCCGGTTGGCCGTCGCCGGGCGGCCCGGGGTCGGCGCCTGGCCAGGGGTCGCCTCGGGCACGCCGGAGGGGGTTGAGCCGGAGCCGGGCACCGGGGTCGGCGGCTCCGGGTCCAGCTCGATGGCTTGCGTGGTGGCGTCCGGCTCGACCGAGAGCACGCCGGGGCGGCTGCGCAGCCGGGTGGCCTCGGTGGCGGTCATCGGCGCGGCGAAGCCGACCACGGCCTGGCTGAACCGCACGGTCGGCGCGGTACGGGCCTCGGCGGCCACCCCGTCCACGTTCTGCCCGGTCGCGATCTGCACCACGTAACCGCTGGTCGGCTCCGGGGCGACGACCGCCGGCGTGGGCACCACGACCGGCAGCAGCATCCCGACCGACACTCCCAGCGACGCCGTCGCGGAGGAGAGTGCGGAGAGTAAGCCGGGAACGATCACAGAGAGCAACGGTAAAGACCGTTCGACCACTGATCAATGACACGAACCGGCACTGTTGTGACCAGCGCTTCTTACGGTGGCCTGAATCACTACCTTGGGTGACCATCTGTTGGGGGTGCGTCGCCGAAGTGGGGCGCCGGCCGACCACCGAGCCACCAACCGGACAAGTGGGCACCCGGCACACAGCGTCGGCACCCGACACACGGCGTCGGGACGCGGCACACCAGTTAGAACACGGGTGCCGCGTCCCGACGACGTGTGTGGCAGACGGACGTTGTGTGTCCGGGTCCGGGCGGTGCGCAGAGCAGAGGGCGGTACACGGAGGGCGGCGCGCGATGGGGCTCGTGGGATCGCGGTGCGCGGGGCGTTCCAGGCTCGCCAGGCCGCGGCCGCACACAGGTCCCGCTCCTGACACACGGCACCAGCACTCGGCACACCAGTTAGAACACGTGTGCGGCGTCCCGACGCGGTGTGTCGTACCCGCGGGCTGTGTACCCGCGGGCTGTCTGCCGGCGGGGCGCCGGCTGGGCGGGTTATCTTGCGGCCGGGTGCACCTTGACCTCGGTGGCCTTGACCGAGTACCAGAGCCGCGCCCCCGGCGCGAGCGGCTCGGCGGCGCCGAGGTCGGCGACCGCGGCCGGTGTCACGTCGGCGGCCAACCCCGTCACCCAGGCCGGCCCGCCGTCCACCGGCTCGGCGCGCAACCGGACCACCTCGCCACGCGGTTCCATGCCGGCCAGCCGCACCTGGACCACGTTGCGCGGGCTGCCGTCCGGCCGGTCCCGGTACACCGCCACCGCGGCCGGCGGGAACACCGCGACCGCCGCCATCCCCGGAGCCAGGCCGTCGGCGCTGCGCTGGCCGGACACCATCGTGCCGTCCTCGGTGCGCAGGCCCCCGGGCACGCCCACCCCCGGTACCAGGTTCAGCCCGGCGATCCGGGCGGCGAACGGGCTGCGCGGCCGGGTCAGCACGTCCCGGGTGCTGCCCTGCTCCACGATCCGGCCGCCGGTCAGCACGACGACCCGGTCGGCCAGCACCAGCGCGTCCAGCACGTCGTGCGTGACCAGCAGCGCGGTGGTGCTCGGCGCTGCCCGGTCCCGACGAGACCCAGCCACGCCAGACCCAGCCACGCCAGACCCAGCCACGCCAGACCCAGCCACGCCCGCCGAACCTGGGCCACGCACCACCCGGCGCAGCAGGGCGCGCAGCGCGGGCGCGGAGTCGATGTCCAGCGCGGCCAGTGGCTCGTCCAGCAGCAGTAGCTCCGGCTCGCCGGCCAGCGCGCGGGCCAGCGCGACCCGCTGGGCCTGGCCGCCGGAGAGCTGGGACGGCCGGCGCCGGGCCAGCTCACCGACGTCCACCTCGACCAGCAGCTCGCGGGCCCGCTGGGCGGCCGCCGCCCTCGGCACGCCGTGGCAGCGCGGCCCGAACGCCACGTTGGCCAGCGCGCTCAGGTGCGGGAACAGCAGCGCCTGCTGGGCGAGCAGGCCAACGCCTCGGCGGTGCGTCGGCACGTGCACGCCGGCGGCGGTGTCGGTGAGCGTGCGGCCGCCCAGCACGACCCGCCCGGTGTCCGGCCGCAGCAGCCCGGCGAGCACGCCGAGCAGGGTCGACTTGCCAGCGCCGTTCGGGCCGAGCACCGCGACGATCTCGCCCCGGGCCACCGTCAGCGACAGGTCAAGGGCGAACTCGCGGCGGCGCACCTGCGCGGTCAGCTCCAGGAACGGCTCGGCCGGAGCACCGGACGGCACGCTCACCGCAGCCCCTCGGCGACCCTGGGCCGGGCCACCGCGATCACCACGACGGCCACCACGACCAGCACCAGTGACAGCGCGATCGCGCCGTCGGTGTCGACCTCCCGCTCCTGGTAGACCAGCAGCGGCAGGGTCTGCGTGGTGCCCTGCAGGCTGCCCGCGAAAGACACCGTGGCGCCGAACTCGCCGAGCGCCCTGGCGAACGCCAGCACCAGCCCGGAACCCAGCCCAGGCAGCACCAGCGGCACGGTGACCCGGCGGAACGCGGTGAACGGCGGCGCGCCGAGGGTGGCCGCCACCGCCTCGTAGCGCTCCCCCGCCGTGCGCAGCGCGCCCTCCAGGCTGACCACCAGGAACGGCATCGAGACGAACGTCTGGGCGAGCACCACGGCCGCCGTGGTGAACGGCACGGTCACGCCGAACCACAGCTCCAGCAGTCGCCCCGCCGGCCCGGTCCGCCCGAGCGTGTAGAGCAGCGCCAGGCCGCCGACCACCGGCGGCAGCACCAGCGGCAGCAGCACCACCGGCCGCGCCAGCCGGACCACGGTCGACCGGGACCTGGCCAGCACCGCGGCCAGCGGCCCGCCGAACAGTAGACAGAGCAGCGTGGACACCGCCGCGGTCTCCACCGACAGCCGTAGCGCGGTCAGCGCGGCGTCACTGGTGACCAGCTCGGGCAGCCGGCGCAGGTCGGCGCGCAGGATCATGCCGAGCACCGGCAGCGCGATCAGCAGGAAGCCGAGCACCGCCGGTACCCACAGCGCCACCGGCAGCCCGACCGCGACGGTGTGCCGGTCATCCGACTCCGGCCGCCGCCCCGACCACCGCCGGCCCGGGCGCGTCCGGTCCGGGCCCGATCGGTCCGCGCGCCGCGAGTCCCGAGCCGCCGCCCGGCCCGGGGCCAGCGGGCCGGTCACGTCCTCACGGCGTGCCGAAGCCAGCGTTCTTCAGCGCCTGCTGCCCGTCCGGCCCGCGCACCAGCGCGACGAACTTGGCGGCCAGGTCCGGCTGCGGCGCGTTCTTGAGCACGACGATCGGGTACTGGTTGAGCGCCTTGGACGCCTCGGGGAAGTCCACGCCCTCGACCTTGCCCTTGGTGGACTTCACGTCGGTGACGTAGACCAGCGCGGCGTCCGCGTCCCCGGTGGTGACCTTGCTCAGCGCGGACCGCACGTCGGTCTCCTGGCTGACCGGCTTCAGGGTCACCCCGGTGGCCTTCTCGACCTGCTGGGTGGCGCTGCCGCAGGGCACCTGCGGGGCGCAGACCACCACCTTCAGGTCGGGTTTGGTCAGGTCGGCGAAGCTGTGGATGCCCTTCGGGTCGCCGGGGGCCACCGCGATCTGCAGCACGTTGGTGACGAACACCGCTGGGTCACCGCTGGTCAGGCCGGCCTTGCTGACCGTGGCCATGGTGGAGGTGTTGGCGGCGGCGAACACGTCGGCCGGCGCGCCGTTCACGATCTGCTGCGCCAGGTCGGATGAGCCGCCGTAGTTGAACCGCACGCCCGCCCCCGGGTTCTGCTCCTGGAAGGTCTTGCCGAGCTGGTTGAACACGTCGGTCAGCGACGCGGCGGCAGACACCGTGAGCGTGCCGGTACCGGCCGGTGCCGCCGAGCCGGACGGACCGCCCGACTGCGTCGACGCCCCGCCGCCGCAGCCGGCCATCAGCCCTGTGATCAGCACAGTGGCGAGCAGCCCGCTCGCGGCCATCACCAGGGTCTTTCTCATCGAGCTCCTCCTGGAGTCTCCACCACGACGTGGGTGGACTTGATCACCGCGACCGCCATGGAGCCGGGCTGCAGGCCAAGTTCCTTGACCGCCTCCGTACTCATCAGCGACACCACCCGGTGCGGGCCGCACTGCAGCTCCACCTGGGACATCACCCGATCCGAGATGATCTCGGTGACCAGTCCGACCAGGTGGTTGCGCGCGGAGCGGCCGACAGGGGACGGGTCGGGCGCGGCATGGGCCTGGGCGCGGGCGAACTCGGCCAGCCGGGCACCGTCGATCACCTTGCGGTTCGAGGCGTCGACCTCCGCCGGCAACGTGCCGGCGTCTACCCAACGGCGCACGGTGTCGTCACTCACGCCAAGCAGCCGAGCGGCCTCGGCAATCCGGAACTGCGGCACGGCGCGAACCCTACCTCCGTGGCTGCGGAACTGCCCACTACCGGACGCGACACCCGCCTCAGCCGGTCACCGGGGTCGCCGACCCACTTCCGAGGCACGGACAGCGGGCCGAGCGGGGTCGGCGCCCTTATCCTGCCGGGGTGGACTTCCAGCCGAGCGACACCGCCGTCGAGTACACCCAACGCATGCGCGCCTTCCTCGAGGAGTCCGTGCTGCCGGCCGAGCCGGTCTACGAGTCCTGGCGCGCCGAGCGCCGGGGCACGCCGAACGAGTGGGACACGCCGCCGATCCTCGAGGAGCTGAAGGACGACGCCCGCTCGCGGGGGCTGTGGAACCTGTTCCTGCCGGACATCTCCAAGCTGTCCAACCTGGACTACGCGCACGTCGCCGAGGTGTCCGGCTGGTCGCCGGTGATCGCCCCCGAGGCGATCAACTGTCAGGCCCCGGACACCGGCAACATGGAGACGCTGCACCTGTTCGGCACCCCGGACCAGAAGGAGCAGTGGCTCACCCCCCTGCTGGACGGCGAGATCCGCTCCGCCTTCGCGATGACCGAGCCGGACGTGGCCTCCTCCGACGCCACCAACGTGCAGACCTCGATCCGCCGCGACGGCGACGACTACGTGATCAACGGCAAGAAGTGGTGGATCTCCGGCACCGCCGACCCGCGCTGCCAGATCTTCATCGTGATGGGCAAGACCGACCCGGACGCCCAGCCGCACCGCCAGCAGTCCATGGTCCTGGTGCCCCGCGACACCCCCGGCATGGAGGTCATCCGGCACCTGCCGGTGTTCGGCTACCAGGACCAGCACGGCCACTCCGAGATCCACTTCAAGGACGTGCGGGTGCCAGCGACGAACCTGCTCGGCGAGGAGGGCGGCGGCTTCGCCATCGCCCAGGCGCGGCTCGGCCCCGGCCGGATCCACCACTGCATGCGGGCCATCGGGATGGCCGAGCGCGCGGTGGACGCGATGGTGCGGCGGGCCAGCTCGCGGGTGGCGTTCGGCCGGGCGCTTTCCGAGCAGGGCGTGGTGCGCGAGCAGATCGCGAACAGCCGGCTGGAGATCGAACAGGCCCGGCTGCTGGTGCTCAAGACCGCCTGGCT
>Ga0137415_10002610_pt1 | contig 17926 bp, 12 predicted proteins | sample CZODoug3_1_1_16f_FD_183082 | JGI IMG/M metagenome (GOLD analysis project Ga0137415, IMG submission 183082) | Vadose zone soil fungal communities from Angelo Coast Range Reserve, California, USA - CZODoug3_1_1_16fungal (Hybrid Assembly) | ecosystem: Environmental > Terrestrial > Soil > Vadose...
ATTGAGCCGGCGCGGAGGTGCATCATGACCGTTTCCGTCAGACCACTGTGTGTCGCGGCGCTCCTTCTGGCTGCGGCGTGCGACGAAACGCCGCCCACGAGTTTTCCGGAATCGCTCGATGCGCAGCTGCGGCGCAGCATCGGCCAGTGGGGCGTGGTGCCGATTGCCGCGCCGCCCCAGCAAGATCCGGCGCTGGTCGCGCTCGGACGGGCGCTGCTGTTCGACAAGATCCTGAGCGGCAATCGCGATATCTCGTGCGCCACCTGTCATGAGCCCGCGCTGCACGCCACCGACGGTCTCCCGCTCGCGATTGGGACGGGTGGGACCGGTACCGGCACGGCTCGCACCCTCGGTCCGGGACGCAGCTTCGTGCCCCGGAACGCACCATCGCTGCTCAACAGCGCGATCGGATTGTCCTACGTCTTCTGGGACGGCCGGCTCAGCCGCTTCGGTCCGCCGCCGCCCGACGTCACCCTGCCGCCAGACCTGCCGAACGTGATCGCCGCGCAGGCCATGATGCCGGTGCTCAACCGGCGGGAGATGCGCGGCAATCCTGACGACGTCGACGTGTTCGGCAAACCCAACGAGCTGGCGCAGTTCGGCGACAGTCAGCCGGCTCCAGTCTGGCGGGCCATCATGCAGCGCCTGCTCGCCATCCCGGAATACGTCACTCTCTTCAGCGCGGCCTATCCCGGCGTGCCGCCGTCCAGTCTCACGTTTGGCCACGCCGCAACGGCGATCGCGGCATTTCAAATGGCCGCGTTGATGAAAACCGATTCACCGTTCGACCGTTATCTGCGTCGCGAAGACAACGCCCTCAGCGTCGAAGAGAAACGGGGGGGAATCCTGTTCTTCACGCGGGCGCGCTGCGTGAGTTGCCACAACGGCGCGTTCCTGGGCGGGCAGTCCTTCTCCAACAGTGGGGTTCCGCAACTCGGCCCCGGTGTAGGGCGGGGCGCGCCGCTCGACCTCGGCCGCGGTGAGCTGCCCAACAATGATTTCTACCGGTTCGCGTTCCGCGTGCCGCCGCTGCGGAACGTCGAGCTGACCGCGCCGTACTTTCACAACGGGACGTTCGCGACGCTCGAATCCGTGGTCGCGCACTATAACGACGTCCCGAAGTCATTGCGCAATTTCAACCCCGCCACGCTGCCGGCGGCGGTGCAGAGCAGCTACCATGGCGACCAGGCGACGATCGACGACATCCTCAAGACGCTCGAGTTCACGCTCCGGACTCCGCTGCAGCTGACGGAGGCCGAGCGAGGCCAGCTCGTGGCCTTCCTCAAGTCGCTGACAGATCCCAGCGCGCGCGATCTTTCTGCGATTGTGCCGGCCTCGGTGCCAAGCGGCTTGCCGGTGCGCTGATTAGAACCCTTGGGTCAGACTGAACCGCACCATCCAGTTTTTCTGCGGTCGGTCGAAGGGATGCACGATGTCCATCTGGCCGATCGCGTAGCCCAGCAGGTTCATGCGGAACGATACGCCCGTGCTGCTGACGATTTTCCGGGGGCCATTGCCGAAGAGCTGCGCTCCCTGAGAACCGGTCCAGGCGACGCCCGCATCGTAGAAGATTCCGGCATCGATTGGTAGGATCCCGTAATAGCCGCCACCGAGACCGAGCAAACCGAACGGCGGAAAACGAAGCTCGATGTTCCCCACGAGTATCTTGCTTCCGAGGAGTTGTTCGAACACGGGGCACGACAACAACGAGGTCGCGTTACTGCATTCGCCGGCGGCGAAGCTTCCCAGATCATAGCCGCGCACAAAACTTGGATAACCAATGAACAGCGGATACAGGATGCCATTGGGATGGGTGATGTCGTTGTCAGCGTCGCGACCATAGCGACCCACATGCATGATGCGGCCGGCGAGTGTGAATGGCCGCAGGGGCGTGATGTACCTTCGATAATCGGCGAGCGCGGTGACAAACTGGAGGCTGCCAAATGTCGGATCGGCCTCGAGCCGCCAGCGGCTGCCGAGAATCGGGCCGGTCGCGCCGAAGTACGAATTGTCGTGCACCGCAGCGGCGGTCGTCACGCCAAGGTTCAGATTCGCAGGCACCGGGAGATGCGCGGTCGAATCGCCGAGGGGTTGCCCAGTATTGTTATCGAAAGTCAGTGTACGAATCTCGTGAGCGAACGTGATCTGCTCGAGGCCGGCGGAGAATTCGACGCGGTCCGAGCGGTTGAAGGGATACGCGACAAAGCCGGTCAGGTCCCGGTTCGTTTGCTTAAACCGTTCGATCTGCTCCTGGCAGGTTGCACCGGTGGTGAAGCCGCAATCGGAACCGATCCCGCCGATGATGAAGGGGATCTGCTCAGCGCCGATGCTCCAGTTCAAGCGCCGCTTCCGGTTGACATACGCGGCGATCGCGGCGAAATCCGAAAGGCGGCCCTGGAACTGCACCATCGTCACGAGATTGTGGTCGCCGAGCATGTCGCTCCAGAACAGCGTGGCTCCGCCGCCGATGTATGTCCCGAAGCGATCGGCCGCGACCGCCAGGGAGGGTTGGGAGACGAAATCGAGCGTCAGCTTCGGGTGATACTCCTTGACCGCGCTGCTGAGGTCTACCGCCGCAACCGGCGGCACGGGCTCGGGATCCCTGATCAGCGTGGTGATGGCGGTTCCGACCTGGGCGCGTTCGAGGGGCGGCAGCGCCGCCGCCGTCGGGGGCAGCTGTACGATCGGTCCGCCCTGGAGCGCGCGCAGATCGTCGATCGCCTGAATCGCCCAGCCGCCGCCCGAGTACACGCTGAAGACTGTGCGTCCGGTTTGCTGCGCCACACTCAGCGCCGGGCTCAACGACGTGATGCCGCTGACGCCGCTAAAGACGTTCGTGACCTGCGTGATCGCGCCGTCGCCGAGCTCCAGGCGATACACGTTGCTGATGCCGCCTGGATCCCCGACGAAGTAAAGGTTCCGGCCGTCGGGACTCCATTGGGGGTTGATGTGCTTCGCGTGCGCCAGATGCGGCAGCTGGCGGATCTGACCCCCGGCCCGCGGATCGATAACGGCAAGCTGATAGTCACCGTACGACAGCTGGTCCAGCGACGTGGTGAACCGATCGGTGACGAACGCGATCTGCGACCCGTCCGGGGACCACGCCGGCTCGAGGTCGGCGTAGGGATCATCGGTCAAACGCTGCAGCTGGCCACTCTCGAGATCGTACGTAAAGAGATCGGTGACTCCTCCGACTTGGGCGCTGAAGGCGATCATCTTCCCGTCTGGTGACCACGTTGGATTCAAGATCTCACCAAGGTTCGGGAACTTGATCTCCTTGATCAGGTCGCCGTTATCGCCCTTGACGATCCGGAGCGCCGGGTTCCCGGTCACGACCGCCCCGAACACGAAGCGGCCGTCGGCGCTCCAGGCGCCGGCCGAGTTGACGAGCTCCAAGCTCTCGAGGTGTGGATCGCGCGTCGCAGAGACCAGTTTGCGGATCGTGTGCCCGTTCTCCGCATCCGCTAGGTAAATGTCGAACGAAAAGAGTCCAGCGTCCGAGATGTAGGCGAGCCGGCGGCCGTCAGGACTCAACGCCGGCGCAATATTGTAGTGCTGCTCTTTCCCCGGACTCACGAGCAGGCGCGCGCCGGCGGTCGCGGCCGGAGTCAGCCGCGCCTGCATCCGTTGGGCGCGGTCAGTGGGCAACGTGATGCCTGTCGCCACCGCGACCGGTTGCGCGGCCTCCGTCAGGGCGCGATGCCAATCGGCGATGAGACTGTCGGCCGGCCGGTGCGTCATCTGTTCCAGTGCGAACTGTACGTTACCACTGCGGCCGGCCGAGCGGAGCAACGCGCCGACGATGTCGTCGCCGTATGTGCCGCCGAGGTAGGCCCAGAACGACTGCCCCCAGCGGTAGGGGAAGTATCTCGGATTCTCGAGGTCTCGGAATTTCGGCAGCTCGCCCCGGCGCACCGCGTCCCGCATCCACATCGTGGTGTTGGGATCCACGTTCCCGAGCGACATGTACTCGGCCATCCCTTCGATGAACCATAGGGGAACGCGGTTGAACGCTGTGGCCACGTTGCCGCGACCGACACCGGTGATGTCGTACTGGAACGCGTGCGTCAGTTCGTGACCGATCACGTGGTCGGTTTCGAACGGCGATGCGCCCATCGGGAGAATGATGCGTCGCTTGAGGCTCTCCGTGATGCCTTCGCTCCCCTCCACCGGAAGGATATTCGTCTGATTGTACGCGGGGTGATCCGAATAGAGAATTAGTGGCTGCCGACCACTGAGCTGGTGGCGCAGGACTGTCGATATCCGGGTGTACCACCGCTCCGCCATGCGGCCCGCCTGCGCCGCGGCGGCCGCCTCCTTATCATAGAAATAGATGTCGAAGTGCTGCGTCTTCAGGATTTTGAAGTGGAAGGTCTGATACTGGACGGCGTTGCGACCGAACTGTTGGGCCTGAGCTGCAGACGCGCAAAGACCCAGCGCCCCCAGCAGGAGCGTAACGCGAGCGGTGTTGTTCATGTCCTAGGATTACCCCCATACTCCCGGTTCGGCACACCTGCAGAGTCCTAAACTTCTCTTTTGAACGTACACTTGCCAACAGGAGTTCACACGTTTGACGTCGTCGCCACACTCTGCGTACTCGGCCTGACGTTTCCATCGGCTAACACCCAAAATCCGGTGCATTGGAAGGCGACCGACCAGGTGCTGGGCAGATCGGGCAATCTGCAAGGAGAAACCTACCGCGTCGGCTTTCCCCGCAATGATCTTCACGTCACAGTCGGCGCGGTCACGATGCGGCCGAGTCTCGCGCCGGGATCCTGGGTGGCGTTCAAACAGACGGACGACAGCACGGCGATGTTAATGGGCGATCTGGTCTTGCTGCCGGTCGAGGTGGGATCCGTCATCGATGGTCATACCGGGACGCCAGCGCCTGTAACGACCGCCGCGCCGCCGCTCGGTCTCGATACGGTTCAGATTGCACAGGTGCTCGGCGTGCACGGTAAGGCCAATGCCGGGTCGCGAGCGAGGTGAATCCCGTTTTGCGCGCGCTCGCTCCAACGGCATCGCCGTGACGGCGCTGCACAGTCACATGCTGAACGAGACGCCGCGATTGTTCTTCATGCATTTCTGGGGCGAAGGCGATGCGCTCAGGCTGGCCCGTGGACTGCGCGCGGCGCTGGACGAGGTGGACGTCAAGCGAGACTAGGTGAATGTTTCCTGCGGCATGAGCACCCCTTTCGCCGCGCCCGCACCTGCCGCGCCTATTGCCGCGACGTCCCGCGTCGCGTCGATCGACCTGATTCGCGGCGCGGTCATGGTCCTGATGGCGATCGATCACGTCCGTGTCTACTCCGGACTCCCCGCCGGTGGCCCCACGGCGGGGATTTTCTTTACGCGCTGGGTGACGCATTTCGTGGCCCCGGCTTTCATTTTTCTTGCGGGCACGAGCGCGTTCTTCTACGGCCGGAAGCACAACGATTTGTCCCGCTTCCTGTTCGTTCGCGGTGTCTGGCTGGTGCTGCTCGAGCTGACGGTGATCCGCGTCTGCTGGACCTTCAACTTCGACTTTAGGAATTACCTGCTGGCAGGCGTCATCTGGGTGATCGGCTGGTGCATGGTCCTCATGGCGGCGTTGGTGCGGCTGCGGCCTCGGACCGTCGGCGTCATCGGTGTCGCGATCATCGCGCTGCATAACCTCGTCATGCCGTGGCTCATCAGTCACGTCCCGCTCGGCGAGCTCTGGAAGATCCTCTACATCGGTTTCTTCAACGGGCCGGTGGAGGGTACGCCGCTGATCGTGCTCTACTCGATCATTCCGTGGATTGGCGTGATGGCGGCGGGCTATTGGTTCGGCACCGTCCTGACGCTGGAGCCGGCGCGCCGTAACCGCATCTGTGTCCGTCTCGGCCTCGGCGCCACCGCGCTGTTCCTCGTCCTCCGAGGCTTCAACCTGTACGGCGATCCGCGGCCGTGGAGCTCCGGGACGCCAATGCCCGCGCTGCTGTCTTTCCTCAACACCACCAAGTATCCGGCCTCGCTCAGCTTCTTGCTCATGACGCTCGGCCCAACGATCGCCCTGATCCCACTGTTGGATCGCGCGCGCGGGCGCGTCGCGCAGTGGCTGACGGTGTTCGGCCGCGTGCCGTTCTTCTACTATGTGCTGCACATCCCGCTCATCCACGCACTGGCGCTGGTGGTCTCGAAGATCCGGACGGGGACGGTGGACCCGTGGCTGTTCACCAACCACCCGATGGGAAATCCGCCCGCCCCGGATGGCTACACGTGGAGTCTCGGGCTCCTCTATCTGGTTTGGGCGATCGCGATCGTGATACTGTACTTCCCCTGCCGTCGCTACGCCGATCTCAAGGTGCGGCGCAGTGACCAGTCGAGGTGGCTGAAGTACCTCTAGAACGCGCCGCCGCCGCCTCCTCCACCTCCGCCTCCTGAACTTCCACCACCACCAAATCCCGAGCCGCTCGAGCTGCGTGGCGAGGACGACATCGTCGTCGCGGCGACGGTTGACAGGTGCGACATGCTGCTCGAGAAATGGCCGACGTTGAAATTCATCACGCTGGGACCCACATACCAGCGCGGCGGCTCGGTGTAGATCCCTTCGAACGCGCGCGCAAACTGCCGCTCGACGCCAAACGCCATCGCGTAGGGCAGGTACTTGTCGAACAGCTCCGGGTGGTTGAGGATGACGCGTTTCAGATTGTCGGATTCGACCCGTCGCAGGAACTCCTCGAACCCCAGCACGTGTTCCAGCGCTCGCGATCCGGCGTCGGTCCGCGCGGGCATGATTTGCGCGAAGATGACAAGAATGATTCCCGATACGATCGCCGCGATGATGAACGACACCGGCGTCAGCAGGAATGAAGCGGCGACAAAGGCGCCGCCGACTCCGATCAATATGGCCGCTCCGATTCCACACCCGATCCAGATCTGCTTCACCTTATCGGGCCGACGTTGGTAGAACCCGCTTCCTGTGAGCTGGGTGAAGATCGCGTCTCGAATGGGACTCAACTGCCTGTAGAACTCGTCTTTGAGCTCGTCCAGCTGGACATGATCGCCGTGGACGCCAAAGATGCCGTCGAAGACCACCCGCTCATGCGGGGCCAGTCCATCGGCCGTCTTGAGCCGGTAGAGGGTGTACGAGGTCCCGCCCCCGAACAACCCGAACAGCTTTGGGTTCTGTTGCTCCTCAATGCGCATGTATCCACGCACCGCGAGATCGACCAGCGTGGCGGTGATGTCCCGCATATCGGCGCTGTTGTCCAGCAACGTGCCGGCCTCGGCCGGGGACACATTCGCCGGCGGCTCGTACTGGACGGCGATCGGCCGGCGCCTGGGATCGCGCCCGTTTCGCCGCCACCGCCAGAAGGCGAACAGCAAGACTGGAATCGGGATGAGCAACGGCCAGTTGCTGGACGCGGTCTCCATGGCGCGATCGGCCGCCGTCGGGGCCGTGACCAGGCCCTTGTCCCAGCCGACGACAGCCGTCAGGCCTTCGTGGTAGTCCAGCGCGTGCGGCATGACGATGCGCACGACGTTGCCATCGATCGTGACACGCGCGTCTCGCGCCGTGGAGCCATACATCCCGTTGAACGCGATCGCCCGCAGTCCGGTCGCACCGGGCGGCAGCGTGATCTCCGCCGTCGCCGCCCGAATCGGCACCTCCCACTGGTCACCGGTGACGTTCCAGTAGAGCTCGTCGTGCTCGTCGAAAAACCGGAGCCCATTGGTTGCGTGGTAACGCAGCACCAGCGTCCGCGTCGCGTTCATCGCCCCGGGAATCCAGACCTTGAACTTGATGTTCGCGCCTTCGCGGCTCGTTTCGGTGCGCAGGTTCCCGCCGGCGTCGTCACGCGCGCTCTGCAATGAGACGCCCAGCGTCCAGTTCAATCCCTGCGCGTTGCGGTACTTGATGGGGATCGTGCGATACAGCCCGTTGTAGGAGCCGACGAAGCGCGCGGTGATCGTTTCGGTGACGTCGATGCTGGCGTCGCGATTGACGCGAATCTGCGCGTCGAATCCTTCGATGGAATACGAGCGTTGCGCACTGAGCGACGTGGCCGAGAGCGCGAGGAACAGGAGGACAAGTGGCACCTTCGGCACGGCCCGTTCGGAGGGATCGTCCAGGCCAAAGAATTCCCGGGGCTTGAGCCGCATCATCCCCGCGACGATGCCGGACGGAAATTGCGCGATGGCGGTGTTGAAGTCGCGCACGACCGCGTTGTAATACCGCCGGGCGTTCTGCAGATGGTCTTCGACATCGGTCAGCGTCGCCTGGAGCGAGGCGAAGCTCGCGGCCGCTTTGAGTTCAGGATACGCCTCGGCGACCACCAGGACGCGCTGCAGGGCCGCGCTGAGCGGGTCCTCTTCACGGGCGCGTGTCGCCGGTCCCGCCTGGGAGGCTTGCACCGCCCGGCCGCGAGCTGCAACGACTGCCTCGAGTGTGCCCTTTTCGTAGCCGGCGTGGCCCTGCACGACGGCGACCACATTCGGAATGAGATCGTGACGGCGTTTGAGCTGCACGTCGATATCCGACCACGCGTTGTCGCCCAGCTGACGAAGACGCGTCAGGCGATTGAACGTGAAGACGGCCCACCCGACGACCAGCAGTCCGATGACAGCGGCGAGCGTCATGGCCCTACGCTAGCTCGGCAAAGGAGTGAATGCGAGGATGGTCTGTGGGCTTCTCCCCCGGCGCTGGCGTGCCCCGAACGCAGAGTGCGGTCCGCATCGCGGTCGCGCGGGCCGCGTCGAGCTCCGCGCTCACGTCAGAGACGAACAGGACGGCGTTGGGAGGCTGACGGAGTGCCGCGGCGATCCGCCGGTAACTGCCCGCTTCGCGCTTGGGGCCGGTCGTCGTGTCGAAGTAGCCGGATAAGAAGGGCGAGAGGTCGCCGGCCGTGGTGTTGGCGAAGAGATTGCGCTGCGCCCGGATGCTGCCCGACGAGAAGATCGCGATCGTCCTGCCGGCCGCGTGCCAGCGTTCGAGGGCAGGGCGCACGTCCGGGTACACGGCTCCTTTGCCCCGCAGCTCGCCGGCGCGATAACCGTCCTCCCAAATGCGGCCCTGCAGGGCCTTCAGCCCCGTCGACTTGCGGTCGCGATCCATCAGCCAATAGACGTAGGCCTCCGGATTCCACGGAGGAAGGTCGGGGGAGTCTGGCGATTCAGCGGCGTATTCGGCGCGCAGCAGCGCGACGTCCGCGCGCACGCCGGGATCGTCCGCGTGCTGCTCCAAATAGGCGTGGACTCGCGCGCGGGCGTAGGGAAACAACACCTGATGAACGAACTCGATCGGCGTGGTAGTGCCTTCGATGTCCAGCAGGATCGCGCGAGTGTCGGTCAACGCAAGGGGATGTACGTCGGCCCCAAGCAGAGCGGCTGAAAGCCTTTATCCGTCCCGCTGTTCGTGTAATGCGGCGTCCACCCCGATTTGTCCTGAAACAGCCGAATCGCGCGAATGTCGCGGTCGCCGCAGAGATCGAACCAGTGCCAGGTGCCGCGCGGCACGCGAATCAGGTCGCCCGCTTCGACTTCGATCGCGATGACCGGTCCGCCGCCGTCGCGCGGGTGGATATGAAACAGGCCGCGGCCCCGGACGATGAACCTTACCTCGTCCTCGTCGTGCCAGTGCTCGGTGCTGAACTTCGCGAGCATCGTCTCGAGGTTGGGGGTCGCAGGCGTGACGTCGATGACGTCGGCCGTGACGTAGCCGCCCCGGGCTTTCAGCTGCTCAATCTCCGGCGCGTACGCCGCCAGGACCGCGTCCGGTGGCGCATTCGCCGCCGCGCGCTGGGCCAGCGGCCAGCGTTCGTAGTCGATGCCCAGCGTCGCGAGATACGCCGTGACCTCGGCCTGATCGGTCACGGTGCGCTGCTCTGCAGGAATTCTTACTGTTGCCATGCCATACCTCGCTTTCGTCCCATCACTTCGAACAAGAACTCGAGGATCTCGATCTGCCGCTTGGCGTCCGCGAGATCCTTGCCCCAAGTATAGAGGCCATGGCCACGGATCAGGAATCCGTGCGCCTCGGGGTGCTCGCGCAAGATCGTCTCTATGCGCGGCGCAGCGGCAGCCCAGTCCTGCGTATTTTCGACGATCGGCAGCCGCTCGCGGTGCTCATGCGTACCGACACCGTCGAGACCTTTCAGCATTTCGTAGCCTTCGATCGTCAGGCTGCCACCGGCGGTAGCCTCCGACAGAATCGTGCTCCAAACGGAGTGCGTATGCAACACCGCGCCCGCGCCGCGGGATCGCACGATCGCCAGATGCAACGTCGCCTCGGCGGACGGCCGGCCTGAGCCCCGGACCACACGACCGTGGTCGTCGACGGCGACGATGTGGCTTGCCTCGAGCAGTCCCTTGTCTACACCGCTCGTCGTAATCGCGAGGGTGAGCGGTTCCTTGCGCACGACGGCGCTGAAGTTGCCGCTGGTGCCGAGCGCCCAGCCGCGTTCGTAGCAGTGACGGCCGACCTCGGCCAGCTGCCCGGCGAGCGCTTCGAACGTGGGGTTCACCGGAGGCTCTGGGCGCGCCACATACTCAAGAACCGATTTCCAACGCCCCGCCGCCCAGCTGTGCCGGCCACCGCGGTGTCATCGACACGCCTTGCACCGTCTCTTCGAATCCGCGCTCGCTGCGCGCGACCGTGGTGATCTTGGAGCGCCAGACTTCCGCGTCAGGTTGCAGGCGCAGCGCAACCTCGCGAGCCAGCGACAACTCGGGTGCGAACACGGCGTTCGCCGGTGCGGCCGCCGCCTTCCAGGTGTAGGCGACGTCGAGACAACCCGTCGCGTCGAATCTCAGTCGCTTCTCGAGGTCGTTGCCCTGCAGCACCACCGTCACGGAGTCATCGTTCAGAGAGACGCGAGCGCTCATCGGCACGGCGGCCCATGACTGGATGGATGTGTATCGGGCGTTCGCATAATCGGCCGCCGACACATCGGCGCCGAGCAGTCGCTCGACGAGGATCGCCCGCGGCTCTGCGTCGACCGGCGGCAGCTCCTTGAGCCGGGACCCGCGCTCGATGTCGTGAATGCTCGCCGTGCCGCCGTCCTTCCCCTCGGTATGGCCGTGCGCGGGTTGCTTCGGAATCTCGTGATACGATTCGCGTCGCCGCGTCAGGACGTCGGCGAGATTCGTGAGGTCGGTGAAGCGCGTGAACGTCTCGACCGCGCCGCCGCGCCGGGGACTGATCACGGCCGAGAACTGCGCGGAGTGGATCCATAATTCCGCGTAGCCGTCGTAATCGAGATCCAACTCCTCATACGCGAGCGCCTCGCCCTGACGCAGCACCCGCTCGGCGATCGCGAGCTGGCGCCAGATGGCGTTCCGCAGGTGCGGGAGATAGAGCCCACCAAACACGCCGTGCCAGTAGGCATCGTTGCATTGCGCGCGGCCGATCGCCCGGCGTGCTTCCGGTGGATCGCCACGCCGGCGCGAGAGTGTCGAGAGCGCGACCATCGTCTTGTGCATGCGGTTCGACTCAGGGTACTTGACGAGGAAATGGTGCCAGTGTCCCCCCCGCACGAACGGCGCCGACGCCTCTAGATGCTTGGGGCCGAGCTCTTCCTCCAGCTTGGTCAGGTTGCGCTGGGCCTCGGGCGGCAGCGCCCATTTCTCCATCTCGCGGTAGGATGCCGTGCCCAGGTAGGCCAGTCCACCCGACGCGACCTGCCGGAACGCATCCTGCCCGGTGCTCAGCTGGATCTCGCCGGCCGAGGTCAGCTGCTCCATCGTCTGCAGGAACGAATCCAGCCAGCCAGAGCCGTAGACCCAATCCTTCGTGCCCGGCCAGCCGCCAAACTTCTCGCCATCGTCGGCAAGGATGGCCAACCCGTGGCCCTGGGCGCGGAGTTGCCGCAGGTACGACGCCGTCTCTTCGGGCGGGCGGAACGGGATCAGGTAACGCAGTCGCTCGTCGATGGCGAGAAGTCCGACGCGGCGGCCGTCCGATTCCGTGTGATGCGGGCGGTGCAGCTCCTGGTGCTGGAAGCCGCAGACGAGAAAATGGCGGTCATCAACGAGGGCATATTCCACGCCCGCCTCTGCGAGATCTGCTGCCAGCTCCGGTTGCCACACGCGCTCGGTGAGCCACAACCCCGTTGCCTGCACGCCGAAACGCCGCCGCAGGAACTCGCGCATGCGGCCGATTTGCTCGAGCCGATCGGGGCGGGGGAGCGACGCAAGAATCGGCTCGTCGAATCCCGCCAGCAGCAGCTCCAGGCGGCGGTCGGCAGCGAGCCGGCCGATCATGTCGAGCCACGCCGTGTCGTGCTGTTCCAACCACTCGAGCAGCGGACCGGAGACGTGCAGCGTCAGTGGAAAGAAGCCGGCCGCGGTCGTGCGCTCGATGATCGGCCGGTAGACGTCGCGCACGTGATCGGCCATCACGTGGTCGAAATTCCCCACTGGCTGATGCAGGTGGAGGCCAAAGACGAACCGCAGGGGAGGCGTCAAGAGGGTGTCGGCTGCAGCGTCTGGCGGAATACGTCGACGTTCCTGTCATCGCCCAGCTTCTCGACGAACCCCGCTTCGAGCCGGCCGCTCTCGGTTCCGGCGAGGGTGATGGCGTGCGCGGCATAGCGGAGCACCTGTCGCGCCTCGATTCCCCCGATGTCGTCGAAGAACCAGCCACACGACGACATCGAGCGCAGCACATCGCGCTCCATTTCGACGAGCCGCGCCGCGTCTTCATCGCCTTGGACCGGTCCGATGGCGCCGGCCGCATCACGGAATGGCCAGGGCCCCCCGGGCAGATCGCGTCCCTCGCGCTCGTAGATCCGGTGAACTTCGGCGGCCAGCCAATCGATCGCCGCGCGCAGCGGGGCGCGCCACTCCTGATGCGGCGGTACGTCCTGGTTGATCCGGTCGCCGCAATTCGAGCGCCAGCGCTCGACGCCGTGCGCACAGCTCCATGACGTGGGCTCGATCAGTGTGACCGTCTCGCTTGGTGGGTGCGTGGCCAGCGCGGCCGCGAAGTTGGTCAGCTCGAGGTTGTCGGAGCGCTGCAGCCGGTAGAGCACGGTGGCGAGCGCTTCGTCGCCGCCTTTGTGGTGATGGCCCCACGTCTCACCGTCTACCGCGATGCTCGCGATCGCGGCCGGCACCGTGCCGTTCAGCGCATCCGTCCAGCGATTGGCATCGGTCGCCAAACCGCCAAACGCGATGTCGTGGGCCAGCACGCCATCGTACACAAACACGGCGATCGACCGGCCGTTGTTCAACTCTACGATGGCGGGCAACCCGCCCTCCGGCACCTTCGACACCTGATGTGGCGCAAGGACGGTGAACGCGATGCCTGCCGCGGCAAGGACGTCGAGCGACTCGCGATCCACGGCCGTCTCCGGGAGCCACATCCCGACCGGCTCGCGGCCGAACCGCTTCGTGAAGTCGGCGATGCCCCAGCGCACCTCGGTTTCTTTGTCGCGGCGGCCGGCGAGCGGGAGGATGATGTGGTGAAAGGGCATCGCCAGCGCGCTGCCGTAGCCGAGTCGCTGCACGCTGGCGCGATCGGCACGAAGGACCGCGTCGTGGATCTCGGGAGCTTCGCGCTCCATCCAATCGAGCAGTGTCGCGCCGAAGTCGAAACTCAGGTATTCGTACACGGGGATCTTAGACGGCTTGCCATCGTCGTCGATCGCGACGGACATCAGCGGCAGGTAGCTCTCCCGGGTCACACGGGCATTCCAATCGTGGTCGGGCGCCGCCGACGGCTCAGCGTCCACCTGGCCCGTCCACGGATTCTCGCGTGGTGGCTGGTAAAAGTGTCCGTGAATGACGACGAGACCCTTCTGCATCGCGCTCCGGGCCAACTCCGTCGCTACAGTGGTGGTTGGCCGGGGCTGACTTCTCCGGCGGCAGCGGGAACGTAATACTGGGTGACGTACGTCTCGAGCATCCGGCGGGTCGTGAAGCGTTCAACCGCGACCGTCAGCGCTCCTTTCATCATATGTACCCACTCGGGCGAGTGCTGGCCAGGGAGTCGGTTGTAATACATCGGAACAACTTTGTCTTCGAGCAGGCCAAACAGATGTTCCATATCCTGCTGATCGGTGTCGCCGTCCCCCGACGCAAGCGGGATCGCCCATCCGTTCTCGCCCGTATATCCCTCGGCCCACCAGCCGTCCAGCGTTCCCAGTTGCGGCACACCGTTGAGCGCCGCCTTCATGCCGCTCGTGCCGCATGCCTCGAGTGGGACCCGTGGCAGATTGAGCCAGAGGTCGACGCCGGCGACGAGGCGGTGCGCCAAGTGGACCTCGTAATCTTCCAGGAACGCGATCCTGCCCTCGAAGCTGGGATCCTGCGCTGCCATGAACACCTGCTGGAGCACGCGCTTGCCCGGATCGTCGGCGGGATGCGCCTTGCCGGAGAAGATGATCTGGACGGGACGGCTCGGGTTGGTCAGTAAACGCCGCAACCGTTCCCGATCCCGGAGGAGCAGGTCGGCCCGCTTGTAAGTCGCGAACCGTCGCGCGAAACCGATGGTGAGGATGGAGGGGGAAAGGAGCACGCCGGATCCGGCCAGTTTCGTTGGATCCTTCCATTTTTCCCGCCAGCGGGTGCGAGCCTCTTCACGGATATAGTGAAAAAGCAGTTGGCGGAGGCTGTCGTGGGCGGCCCACAGGCGGTCGTCCTCCATCTCGCGTACCGCGGCCGCGACCGCCGCCGGTTCAGCGTCGAGCTCCCAATCCGACCCGAGGGATTTGGCCACGAGATCCCGAATGGGCCGAGCCATCCAGGTGCTCAGGTGCACACCATTCGTCACGTGATCGATTGGGACGTCCGCGGCGGTCTGTTTGCCCCAAATCCATCGCCAGATGCGCCGCGATTCTTCCTGGTGTCGAGCCGACACGGCGTTCACACGGCCGGCGAGCCGCAGCGACAAGACGGTCATCTCGAAGCGCGGATCGTTCGCCCCCGGACTGCCGAGGGCCATGAACTGGTCGCGCGTCATCCCCATTGTGTTCCAGAACGGTCCGGTTGCCTGCTCGAGCTGCTCGGTGGCAAAGACGTCGTGCCCTGCGGCAACCGGCGTGTGCGTCGTAAACACGCTCGTCACGCGAATCTGGTCTGTCGCCATTGCCGGCGTGAGCCCCTTCTCGGTCAGCTCGCGCATGCGCTCTATGAACATGAAGGCCGCGTGCCCCTCGTTCGCATGCCAGACCTCCGGCTGAATGCCGAGGGCACGCAACAGGCGGACGCCGCCGACACCCAGCACCCACTCCTGCCGCACGCGCCATTCGGGCTCGCCGGTGTAGAGGCGCGCCGTCAACTGGCGGTCGCTTGGATGATTGCTTTCGATGTCGGTATCGAGCAGGTAAACGGGAACCCGCCCTACCATGACGCGCCACGCCCCAACCTGGACTTCGCGGCCGGAGATCGTGACGGCGACGAGACACGGCTTGCTGTCGGAGCCGTTGACTCGGGCGACCGGGTTGACCGCGGGATCGACCGGATCGTCGGAATCGCGTTGCCATCCATCCAAGCCGATCAGCTGATCGAAATAGCCGCCGTGATAGTACAGGCCGACGCCGATCAGGGGGACGCCGAGGTCGGAGGCTTCCTTGCAGTGGTCACCCGCCAGCACGCCGAGCCCGCCGGAATAGATCGGGAGCGAGCGGTGAAACGCGAATTCAGCCGAGAAGTACGCAATCGGCCGGTTCAGGAGCTCGGGATAGCGGGCGGCGAACCAGGTGCCGTTCTTCTGGGTGAGCCGCTCGAACCGCCGCACCACACGATCGTAGCGTTCGAGCGATATCGGATCCTGAGCGTGCTCCTCGAGACGCTCCGTGGAAACCTGCCGCAGAAACTGGACGGCGTTGTGCCGTGTGGCCTCCCATAGACGGCGATCGATGCGGTGGAACAGCTCACGTGCGTCGAGCTGCCAGCTCCACCACAGATTCTGGCTGATGTCGGCCAGGAGCCGGATGCGTTCCGGGAGGTGATTGCGCGAGGCAGCAGGGCTCGAAGCAGCGGCAGAGGGGGCCGCGGGAGCGGCCGGCGGAGACAGCTCGGGTCGTGTCATCGGTTGCACATATCTAATGAAGGAGATTGTAAGGCTCCAGTCAGAGCCGCAACCTTTTTGCTTCCGAGCGCGTCCAACGTGGTATCCTAGCCCACGTGACCGCCATGCCGAGACTCTCCGTCGCGCTCGCCGTCCTGTGCGCCGCCGTGGCGCTGCCGCCTTCCTTAATAGCCCAGAACATCCATCCCGTCCCCTCGCCCGAAGTGCGGGCGGTGCCCCTCCAGGGCACATTCAAGCTGGACGGGCGCCTCGACGACCCGGTGTGGCAAACCGCTCCCGCTGCTACCGGATTGCGGCAGAGCCAGCCACACTCCGGCGACCCCGCGACCCAGCGCACCGAGGTGCGCTTCGCGTTCGACGAGGCGGCGATCTACGTCGGCGCCCGCATGTACGATGACTCGAGCGCTCGCGGTGTGCGCACGCGGCTTGTTCGACGCGACGCGGACATGAACTCCGACTATCTCGAAGTGATTTTTGATACCTATCACGACCATATCGGCCGGCTCTTCTTCCAGGTGAATCCGTCAGGCGTGAAGTACGACGCCAACGGTCTGGGCGGTGGCGGCGATCCCTCCTGGGACCCCGTCTGGGAGGTGCAGACCAACATCGACTCGCTGGGGTGGACCGCCGAGATGCGCATTCCGTTTTCGCAGCTGCGGTACCCCAACACGTCCGAAGAACAGACCTGGGGGCTGCAGATCTGGCGCCAGGAGAACCGGCTGAACGAGCTCTCGCAGTGGGCATGGTGGGGACTGGACGAGACGGGCGGTCCGCCGCGCTTCGGGCATCTGCGTGGTCTGGTGATTCGACACGCGCCAGGCCGGGCTGAGGTGATGCCGTACGTGGTGGGCCGCTCCTCGAACGTGCCCGGCAACCAGGCCGATCCCTTCTTCGATCCGCACGCGCTCGATGGCCGCGTCGGCGGCGACGCTACGCTGCGCGTCACATCCAACCTGACACTCAATGCCACGGTCAACCCCGATTTCGGGCAGGTCGAGGTCGATCCGGCCGTCGTCAATCTCTCGGCCTTCGAGACGTTCTTCGACGAGAAGCGGCCGTTCTTCGTCGAGGGCGCGGGCTACTTCGGTCTGGGCGGGCTGAGCTGTTTCTTCTGCTCCAACGTGTCGAGCATGTCGATGCTGGCCACGCGGCGCATCGGGCGGCCGCCGCAGATCAACCCCTTCCGCAACGGGCTCTCGATCCCCGTCGCCTACGCGGACATGCCGGAGAACTCCACGATTCTCGGGGCCGCGAAGTTGACGGGTCGGACCCAATCCGGCTGGTCGATCGGTGCGCTCGACGGCATCACGCGGCGCGAGCAGGCGCCGGTGCAGCTCACGGACAGCACACGCGGCCAGTTCACCGTCGAGCCGATGACCAACTACTTCGCGTCGCGCGTGGCTAAGGATCTGCGGGGCGGTGCCACGCAGATCAAGGCGATGGCGACCTCCGTCTACCGGGATCTCGGCGACCCCTATGTCGCCAGTCGGTTGTCCCATCACGCCGAGGCGTTCGGCATCGCCACAGACTCCTGGTGGAACAAGCGCACTATTCACCTGATGGCGCAATTGGCGGGCACCGACGTCGCGGGAGACACGGCGGCGATGCGCCGGATCCGCTTCGGCTCGGCGCATTTCTTCCAGCGGCCCGACCGGTCCGACACCGCCGACGCCCGGCGTCCCCGCACGTCGATGCAGGGTCTGGGCGGCTACGCGCGGATGGCGAAGGAATCGGGCCACTGGCTGTGGGAGGTCTCCACCAACCTCCGCACGCCCGCGTACAACAACAACGACATCGCGTTCTTCTCGCGGGCCGACTACTGGTGGATGGGCGCCAACATCTTCCCAGTATGGACGAAGCCGACCAAGTGGTACCGGCAGCTGTACCTCATCGCGGGCGGGCAGCAGCAATACAACTTCGACGGCGACC
>Ga0137415_10002612_pt1 | contig 17909 bp, 17 predicted proteins | sample CZODoug3_1_1_16f_FD_183082 | JGI IMG/M metagenome (GOLD analysis project Ga0137415, IMG submission 183082) | Vadose zone soil fungal communities from Angelo Coast Range Reserve, California, USA - CZODoug3_1_1_16fungal (Hybrid Assembly) | ecosystem: Environmental > Terrestrial > Soil > Vadose...
GCTGGCCAGCTTCAGGTTTTCCCCATCCACGCTGCCCTTCACGGTGACGTGATGTCCGGCATGGGCCGCAACCTTGTCCTGTGCGTCAATCACGTAGACCTTGTGGTCCGCGTCGTTGACGAAGACATACTTTGCGCCCTTTTCCTTCACGCACTTCTCGGCGCATGCGGCGTGCTTGTCGTTTGCCCCTTTGGCTCCGCAGGCGCTGTCGGAGATATATCCCGTCCAGCTTCCGTCGGCTCCCAAAGTGAGGACTGCTGTACAAAGAGTGAGTGCTAAACCTGCTGCGAATTTAACTTTCATGTTTATTCCCCTCCAGAAATTCAGCTTCGTTTTCGTCCCCGTCAGGGCGCCCTTTAGGGTGGCACAACTAACAAGTACGTGTCCAGACTCTCAATTATATGCTTCCGTTTGCGCCCAAAAAGCAAAAAGGGAGGAATCTTTCGATCCTCCCAATTCGCTCTTGCTCTCAAGGAAGAAGCAAACTTGCCCGCCGGGCTTTGCTTACTGCCCGGAGGTGTTGGTGGCCGCTGTCGCCGCCCCTGCACCCTTCGGCGTGGACAGGTAGCCCGTGATCGTGTTCTTGTTCACGTCAAACACCACGATTTCATAGGGCGAAGTGCGTCCCGTTCCCTTCACGTAAAATTGCACCGGCTCTCCGGCCGTCCGGTCCTTCTTTTCGATGGACTTGTCGTCGGCCAGAACCGTGATCGTGTACTTCGATTTCCTCGAGTCCGTCTTGTTCAGCGCGATAGCCACCGGGCCAACATGCTGCGGCGCCTTGGCGCGTTGGATGGTGAATTCGAAATAGTTGCGGTCGCCGCGCTGCTTCAGGCCTTCCAGGTCGTCGTGGTTGCGCGCGATCAAGCCGCTCATCACGCCCATGTCACCAGTGGCGCGATCCAGCTTGCCCTTCGCTTCATCCAGATCGTTCCTCACGCCGGTAACATCGCCGCTCAGCTTGTTCACGTCCTCAATGTTCGCTTTCGTGCCGAGTTGCGTGTTCACCTCGGAAAGCTTCTTGTTGTATGCCACAACCGAAGACTTGGTTATCTTGCGCGCCCGGTCGAGCTCTTCCTGCGTCACATTCAATTTATTCGTCACAACCTTCAAATCGCTCTGAAGTTGCTGGTTCTCGTCGTCGGTCTTTGCCAGGCGCTGCGTCAGAGCTTCGTTCTGTTGCTTCACCGAGGCTTGCACGTTCTGCTCAGTCGTTTTTCCCTGATTCAGGGCGCTCCAGCCTATTCCAATACCAAGTAGTGAGGTTGCCCCCAATGCCGCAATGGCCAGGCCTACCCACCGGGGTGCCGCTGCCTGCGTCGTGGTTTCCTGAAACTCGCTCATGTACGTCGTCTCCTTTTATCGGCTATCCCGCCGCTTACTCAAGAGATGGGCACTCCCAGAACCAAAGTTCAAGCCCCCGCTGGTAGGGCCCCTAAGCGTTTGGGGAAACATGAGTTACAGGTTGTGAAGGCGCCAGGGAAGGCTACTCAGAAAAGTTCTAGTACCAGTAAAGATTACAATTTCGGCCCGTTGAGCGCAAATTTTACAGAACTGTCAATCCGGTAAAGCCCTTAATTCCGCCTCAGGTCAAAATAAAATCGGACAGGAAGACCATCGTCTTTCCTGTCCGTAAGTATTTAAATTATAAAGACTTGCTTCCGCAGCTTAGGCGGCTTGAGAGTCAGAAACAGGCTTCGGTGGCCCAAAATAGCGATCCAGCGTGGTGGTCGCCGCGTCCAGCACCAAGCGGCAATCCGAACACTCCTGCAAATGGTTCTCGATCTCACCCTGCACGCCAGGTGAGAGTTTCCCCTCTAAGTACATACAAATCAAGTGGATAGTGTCTCGACAGCTCATACATTCTCCCCCGGATACTGCCCTAGTCCCCCCGGACTGGTATAAGTGCCAGTGCACCTGCTTCGCCAAACCCTCTTGTCGAACTTTCGGTCTGTTAAGTTATTTATTTATAATTGTTTGGCAGGAGATCGGCCCTTCAAACATAGAGATCAGTGCCAGGCCTCCGGAAAACTTTACCCCGCATTGGATGCTTCATGTCCACATATCGACAAGATCGTCTAACGCAGCGGCGTATTCACCATCTGCTTCAACGCCGCAATGCGATCTTCCAGCGGCGGGTGGGTGCTGAACAGCGAGGAAAGCGTGCCACCTCCGAACATCGGCTTTACGATGCACAGGGCAGAAGTGCTCGGCGAAATCGCCGTCGTCGGGATCCGCTTGTTGTAAGCTCCAAGCTTTTCCAGTGCGCTGATCAACCCGTACGGCTGCCCCACCATTCGCGCGCCGGTTTCATCCGCGGCGTACTCGCGCGTGCGCGACAAAAAGAGTTGCAGCAGCAGCGCGGCAAACGGCGCCAGGAAAATCATCAATAGTGCGGAGAATCCTCCACCCCCGCGGTCGTCATCACGGTCCCTTCCGGCGCCGCCAAAGATCATGGCCCATTGTCCCATCTGTGCCAGGTATGTGATCGCCCCTGCAATCGTCGCTGCAATCGAGCTCACCAGGATGTCGTAGTTTCGAACATGGGAAAGCTCATGCGCGATCACGCCTTCCAGTTCATCGTCATTCATGATCTCCAGCAATCCCTGTGTCACCGCTACCGAAGCATGATTCGGGTTGCGCCCCGTGGCAAACGCGTTCGGCGCCATGTCTGGAACTACGTAGAGTTTCGGCACCGGAATGTTGGCTTTGGCCGCCAGGCGTTCCATCACGTTATACAAGCGCGGCAATTGCTCGCGGGAAACCGGTTGCGCCCCGCTCGAAGCCAGCGCGATTTTGTCCGAGAAAAAGTACGCGGCGAAATTCATCACCACGGCAATCCCCAGCGCGATTTGCATGCCGCCGCGCCCGGCGATCGCTCCGCCCGCCACCACCAGCACAACGGTCAGCAGAATCAGAATCACGCCCGTGCGAAAAACTTTCATGGTTGTAGCCTTCCTCTATAAATACGGATCAAATCCGCATAAAATTTCAGTCGAGCAGCAAACGCCGGCAGCGTCAACACGCCGCCCAGCGTTCGCCTTCCAAGCACTGTTTTATTTCTTCGCTGCCGCCGCCGGCAGCTTCGCCGCGACGCGCTCGAACCGCATCGCCTCTTTCTGGCCATCGCGATCCACGATCACGCGGTCTCCTGGCAACACTCTGCCTTCCAGGATTTGCAGCGCCAGCTGATCCTGAATCAGCCGTTGAATCGTCCGCCGCAGCGGCCGCGCGCCATACGCGGGATCGTAGCCCTCGCGCAGCAGCACTTCCGTTGCCGCCGGAGTGATCTCCAGCGTAATCCGCCGTTCCGCCAGCAGCTTCTCCACGTTCTTCAGCAGCATCCCGACGATCCTCGCCAGCTGCTCTTTTCCAAGCGGATTGAAAATCACGATCTCGTCAATCCGGTTGATGAACTCCGGCCGGAACGCCGCGCGCAGCGCTTCCATCGCTTCCTTGCGCGCCCGCTCTGGATCCTTTTCCGACAACTCGAAAATCGCCGTCGATCCCACGTTGCTCGTCATCACCAGCACCGTATTCCGGAAATCTACGGTGCGGCCCTTCCCATCCGTCAATCGCCCGTCCTCCAGAATCTGCAGCAGCACGTTGAACACGTCCGGATGCGCTTTCTCGATTTCGTCGAACAAAATCACCGAGTAGGGATGCCGCCGAACCTGCTCCGTCAGCTGCCCGCCCTCTTCGTACCCGACATAGCCCGGAGGCGCCCCGATCAGCCGGGATACGGTGTGCTTCTCCATGTATTCCGACATGTCAATCCGGATCATCAGCTTTTCGTCGTCAAACAAAAATTCCGCCAGCGCCCGCGCTAGCTCCGTTTTGCCAACGCCCGTCGGCCCCAGAAAAATGAACGAACCGATGGGCCGTTTCGCGTCCGAAAGTCCCGCACGGCTCCTCCGCACTGCGTTCGCCACGCGCGCCAGTGCGTCATCCTGCCCAACCACGCGTTGCCGCAGCCGCTCCTCCATGTGCACCAGCTTCTGTGCTTCGCCTTCCAGCAATCGTCCGACGGGAATCCCCGTCCACTTGCTTACCAGTTTCGCGATATCCTCTTCATCCACTTCTTCCTTCAGCATCGGAGCGTCTTTCTGCACCGCCGAAAACCGCTCCTGCGCCGCGTTCAACTCGCGCTCCGCTTGTGCAATCTTTCCGTAGCGGATTTCCGCCACCTTCGCCAACTCGCCCGCGCGCTCGTAGCGCTCCGCCTCCGCCTTCAACTGCTCAATCTGTTCCTTCAGTTTGCGGATTTTGCCGATGGCCTCCTTTTCCGCCTGCCAACGCGCCTTGCGCCCGCTCGAATCCTCGCGCAGCTTCGCCAGTTCCTTTTCGATTTGCTTGCGCCGCTCCACAGAGTGCGCATCCGTTTCCTTCAGCAGCGCCTGCCGTTCGATTTCCAGTTGCATGATGCGCCGCTCGATCTCATCAATCTCCGTGGGCAGGGAATCGATCTGCATACGCAGGCTCGCCGCAGCCTCGTCAATCAGGTCAATCGCCTTGTCTGGCAGGAACCTGTCCGAGATGTACCGGTGCGACAACGTAGCCGCCGCCAGAATCGCCGCGTCCTTGATGCGCACGCCATGGTGCACCTCATACCGCTCTTTCAACCCGCGCAGAATCGCAATCGTATCCTCCACGGTCGGCTCGGAAACCACCACCGGCTGAAACCGCCGCTCCAGCGCCGGATCTTTTTCGATGTATTTCTTGTATTCGTTCAGCGTCGTTGCGCCAATGGCCCGCAATTCGCCGCGTGCCAGCGCAGGCTTCAGCATGTTGGAGGCATCCATCGCGCCTTCCGCGGCGCCAGCGCCGACCAGCGTGTGCAATTCATCGATGAACAGAATAATCTGCCCCTCCGCCTCCGAAACTTCCTTCAGCACCGCCTTCAAGCGGTCTTCAAACTCCCCGCGAAACTTCGCGCCTGCCACCAGCGCCGCCAAATCCAGCGCCACAATCTTTTTCGTCTTCAACACGTCCGGCACGTCGCCGGACACAATCCGCTGCGCAAGCCCCTCAACAATTGCGGTCTTCCCGACGCCCGGCTCGCCAATCAGCACGGGATTGTTCTTCGTCCGCCGCGCCAATATCTGCATCACGCGCCGAATCTCTTCATCGCGCCCAATCACCGGGTCCAGCTTCGATCGCCGCGCCAGATCCGTCAGGTCGCGCGCATATTTTTCCAGCGACGCATACGTCGTCTCCGGATTCTGCGAAGTCACCCTCTGGCTTCCCCGCACGCCCGCCAACGCCTGAAGAATCGCCTCATGCGAAGCGCCATGCTTCTTCAACAATTTTCCCGCGGGATCCTTTTCCGCTGCCGCAATTGCCAAAAACAAATGCTCCGTCGAGACGTACTCGTCCTTGAACTTCTCTGCCTCGTCAAAGGATTTTTCCAGCACGTCGTTCAACGCCCGGCTCATGTGATGCTGCCCAAACCCCTGCACCTTCGGCAGCTTGCCGATCTCCCGGTCCACATCCTTCATCAGCAATTCGTTGCGAATGCCCAGCCGCGCCAGCAAAGGCGGCACCACGCCGTCCTTCTGTTCCACCAGCGCCACCAACAGGTGCAACGGCTCAATAGCCTGGTTCTCGTGCCGCGCCGCAATCTCCTGCGACTCCTGTACGGCCTCCTGGGCCTTCACAGTCATTTTGTCGAAACGCAACATAAATACCTCGCAAACTCGGTTCTTCAAGAAAAGGGGCTAGCTCCGTAGCCAGCCCCGTATGCTAACTCACAGCGCGATTCGCCGTGCTGGCACTTTTGCTAATTATCTGCCTGCCGCCGATGCCGCCGGTGCATTCACGTTCACCTTGATCTGCTTCGGCTTCGCTTCTTCCCGCTTCGGAATCGTCAGCGTCAGCACCCCGTCCTTGTACTCGGCCTTGATCGCGTCGCTGTTCACGGTGTTTGCCAGCGAGAAGCTCCGGCTGAACGAGCCATACGCACGCTCCACCCGCAGATAATTGTTCTCATTCACCTGCTTCTCAAACTTCCGCTCACCGCGAATCGTCAGGATGTTGTTCTCGACACGAATGTCCAGCTCCTGCGGTTTGATGTCCGGAAGATCGGCTTTGACCACCAGTTCGTGCTCGGTCTCAAAAATGTCGACCGCCGGCGCCCAGGTGGTGATGCTGGACTCGTCCGAGGAACGATCGAAGGCCTCGCTAAAGAGGCGATTGAACTGTTCCTGGAACGAGTTCGTGCGAAAAGGTTCAAAGCGACTGATTGCAGTTCTCATTGTCCTGCCCTCCTTTTGTTAAGGTAGCAAAAGCATATAATCTTAGTGCATTGCTGTCAAGTATGTTCTTGCGCCTTCCGCATCCTGTGTATATCTTATAGTTTGTTAGGTTTACGAGAAGTTGCTAGACACCGCCCCGGTCGGCTTTCCGCCCCGGCAGCCCCATTTCTTGCTATCCTCCAGATCTTGCTATAGTTAATCACCATGCGCGTCGACGATTTCGACTACCCCCTTCCGCCCACACTGATTGCCCAGCGCCCGCTTGATCGCCGTGATGCCTCCCGCCTGTTAGTTGTTGACCGCGCAACCGGTCGCCTCGAAGACGCGCAATTCTCAAAGCTCCCCGACTTCCTCACCGGCAGCGAACTCATCGTCTTCAACAACGCCCGCGTAATTCCCGCCCGCCTCTTCGGCAAACGAGCAGGCGTTCACTCCCAACAACCTTCTCGCAAAACAGTGCGCGAACACTTGTCCGGAATCGTCGAAGTATTTCTCACGCGAAAACTCGAAGGGGATGTTTGGGAAGCCTTGGTACGCCCGGGCAAGAAAATGCAAGTGGGCGAGCGCGTGCAATTTGGTGAAGGAGAACTCGAAGCTGAAATTCTGTCACGCGGCGAATTGGGAATTCGCAGCGTCCGCTTCACGTCGCGAAACGCTCTCTCCGTCGAAGAAAACCTGGAGCAACTCGGCCACGTCCCGCTTCCGCCCTACATCGACCGTCCCGATGAAGCCGCGGACAGGCAACGCTACCAGACAGTCTACGCGCGGCGTCCCGGTGCCGTCGCAGCTCCCACCGCCGGATTGCACTTCACGCCGGAAATTCTCGACAAACTCAAAGCAAAGGGTTGCGAACTCTGCGAAGTAACGCTCGACGTCGGCCTCGGCACCTTCCAACCCGTCCACACCGAAACGCTCGAAGAGCACAAAATTCACGCCGAAGCCTACGAAATCGCTCCGGGTGTAGCCGACAAAATTTGCCGAGCGAAATCCGATTCCCGCCCGGTCCTCGCCGTGGGCACAACCGTCGTGCGCACCCTCGAAGACGCCGCAGCCCGCGCCACCGTCGCTGGAAAGGGAACTCTAATCGCCGCCGGACGCGCCGAAGCCGAAATCTTCCTTCTTCCCGGCCACAATTTCCGCGTCGTGGACAAGCTGCTCACAAACTTCCACCTGCCGAAATCCACGCTCCTGGCGCTGGTTTCCGCGTTTGCCGGGCGTGAGAACATCCTTCAGGCCTACCGCCACGCGGTCGCCGAGCGTTACCGTTTTTATAGTTATGGGGATTGCATGCTGATCCGCTAGCGGCGGATCAAGGCAAATGCGGATTGCGGGATCTTCTTGTTCAGCGCGGATGCAAGTGTAGCCAACTTCTCCCCGGCAGCCACCGCCGGGAACTGCCATTTCAAAAGTTCTCTCGAGAGGAGAACGAGGAGGGAAGCCGCCATTGCAGACAGCTCCCCTCGCATCGGGTCAGGAAAGTTCACGGGCGCTCCCTTACTCGGAGAGAACAAATACTTGCGCTTTGCCTTCAAAACGCAGCTCAAGAACTCTGCCTTCGCCGTTGGATACGATGACCGTGTACGGTGACTTCTGGCTGCGCTCTTCCCAGCGGCCTGCGGACTCCGCGATCACTTTCTTGCCGTTCAAAAGAGTCAGGTGATTGTCGTCGATCATTGCGCGGTAATCGCCGGCCTTCACATCCACATTGCCGAACTTTACCGAGTGAGGAACTGCAAGAGCCTTTGCCACCGGTTTGGCGAACACGGGAACCGTGATCGCGAGGGCGGCCGCGAGAGCCATACTGCGAACCAACGTGTTGCTTTTCATGTGTGTCTTTCCTTTCGAGGAGCGAGTCAACCGAGACTTGTCCAAAACGGAAGGAGTATTGACACACAGCAAGACGAAGAGTAGCTTCTCAATGAAGACACCTCTTCTTCCTGGTCCAAGAGCCGGAAAAACCGTGTGTCACCTGCCCCGCGGCTGCCACCGCGGGGTTTTGTTTCTAAACTCTATCCATCCCGAACAGCCTGAAACCCGGCTGCACTGGTATAGACGAAACCCACTAGGCGAATGTTTCGTGGCTTTCTTCAGTTTTTTTGATACATTTTTGCCCCTTGCAACATGCCCCCCGGGGAGCCCATGCAATAATTACTTTGCCATGTGCAGCTTTCCTGGGGTTCATCTATACTCTTGAAAGGTCCAGGACCCGGGATGCGACTTTTAGTCCTTACGGATATCCACGCAAATCTTTCAGCTCTGGATGCCGCTCTCACCGCCGCGGAGGGGAGCTGGCAGCGCTTGGTTTGCCTCGGTGATGTCGTCGGCTACGGACCCGATCCCAACGAAGTCACCTCTCGCATCCGCGAACTCGGCGCTGTAACAATTCGGGGCAATCACGATAAGGCAGTCGCCGAACTCATGCCCACCGATGACTTCAATCCGGTAGCCAAAGCCGCCGTGAATTGGACCCGTTCTCAACTCTCTAATGAAAACCTGGACTGGCTCGCCGGTCTGCCCCAGGGTCCCCTCGAAGCCGAGGGCGTCGTCCTCGTCCACGGCGCCTTCCAGGATGAAGACGAATACGTCTTCACTCCCTCGCAAGCCCTCGAAGGCCTTTTGGATTCCACCAGCCAGGTCACCTTCTTTGGCCACACCCATCATCAAGGCGGCTTTGCTTACCAGGATCCCGAATTGGAAGTATTGTCACTGCACCCACGCACTAACGAGACGCGTTGCGCTCTGCGCCTCGAAGACGCCAAACGCTATTTGCTCAACCCCGGCTCCATCGGCCAACCCCGCGACACCGACCCGCGCGCGGGTTTCGCCATCGCCGATCTTGAAAACCACACGGTGGAGTTCTGGCGCGTTCCCTACGACATCGCCGGCGTACAGCAACGAATGCGCGATGCAAAATTACCGGAACCCCTGGTCCTGCGGTTGCAAGTCGGCCGTTGAAATTGTTTTACCGTGTCCATCGCTCTGGTGAGGAACATTCATGCAGCAAATACTCCACAATCAGCCGGACCCGGACCCCAAAAAGCAGTTGCCGATAATCCCCATCCTGGGATTCCTCGTTCTTGTGGCCATCGCGCCTGTGCTGTGGATCGCCCTCAGGGCCCCGGAAGCCGGCCCATCACGCACAGCGGTGCCCGGCCTTTCGGCAAAGATGAGTCCAGAGGAGCAGGCCTATGCAAAAAGTATCCACATCGAAAACATCGTCCTAAGCCGCGCCGAGAATTTCATCCACCAAGAGGTAACCATCCTCGACGCGGATGCCGTAAACGCCGGCCAGCAGAGCGTTGCCGCCTTGGCCGTCACCGTAGAATTCTTCGATGACATGCACCAGGTGGTTCTCCGCGAAACGCGCGGCGTCCTCGGAACTCCGCCGGCCGTGCTCGCCCCTGGGCAGAAGCGCAGCTTTTCAATCTCCTTCGATCGTGTCCCCGCCAGTTGGAATCTGCAGCAACCCTCCGTGCACCTCGCCTATTTGCAGCTTGCAACCGTAAAATAGTAACAACATAACGACGTCGTTATATTAGACTGTCGCCATGAATCTGGCCGAAGATCTCCGCGCGAGCCTCCAGGAAATCCTTGTTCAGGGAACCGTCGAAATCCGCGAAAACGGCGGCCGCGTCACCTCCGTGGCGCCGTTGTCTTGGGAAGTACGCGGAGACGCGGAAAAGCCGCTGCTTCACCTGTGGTCGGAAAACTGCAACGTCACCCGCCGCGTCGTCGCCATCACCGACAATTCCCAGGACCGCCTCGCCCTCGCTGTCGAGCGCTTCGGCCGCGCCAAGCCAGAGCGCATGGAAATCGTCCGCCTCGTGCGCGCCCCCGGCCCGCGCGACCTCTCGCGCGAAGGCTATTGCGAGCAATTGCGCCGCATCCTCGCCGAACAATTCCCCGACGAGACGCTCGAAAAAATCAGCGTGGCGCAGGACCTGGAGCACTCGCTCTCCAAAATCTACACCCGCGGAATCCTTCATCGCGGCTCCGCTCATGTCGCTTTTCTGGCGGTCCCCGAAGGCGAATCCCAGGACGCGCTCGAAAGCAGCCTCACCTACGGCTTACTTTGGCTCGAAAAATCGCGCCAGTCCGCGAAGCGCGCCGCCCTCGCCACATTACGTTTGATTCTTCCCAAGGGAAAATCCGCAATCCTCGCAAACCGTCTCCGCGGTCTCGATGAATCCCTCGCCGTCGAAGTCTACGAACTCGATCCGCAGCGGGAAACCCTCGAACACGTTGACCCCTGCGCCAGCGGCAATGTCGCCTCCTGGCTCGTCCCGCGCCGCGAAACGCAACTTCTCCTCGACCGGTCCTCTTCCGCCCTGGCCCCACTCATCGCACTCAGCCCAGACTCCATTCGCGCCCACGCTTCTCCGCACACCCAGGAAGTGGTCCTGCGTTTTCGCGGCCTCCCCTTCGCCCGCTGGCACGAAAACAAAGTTTTCTTTGGCAGCGACTCCACCTGGGCGGAACTTCGCGCCAAAAACGAACCCGCGCTGAAACAATTGATTGCCAACCTGCGGAATTTCCGTAGCCCCCTTGCCAGCAACCTTCGTCACGCCCTCTATCGCGCCCAGGCTGAGCGCTGGATGCAAACCCTCGTCCACCAGGATGTCACCCGCATTGATATCTCCCTCGATCCCGAACACGTCTACGAACAGGTATTCGCTCAAGTTGCCGGCCAGCGCGGCATCCTGGATCTCTTGTGCGTCACACGCAATCGCCGCCTTGCCATCCTCGAATTGAAAGCCACGGAAAATGTGGATCTCCCTTTTCAGGCCGCCGACTACTGGTCGCGAATTCGCTGGCACCAATCGCAAGGAGACTTCGCGCGCTACGGCTATTTCCCCGGACTCGAACTCCAGCCCGCCCCGCCGCTCGTCTATCTCATCGCTCCCGCCCTCCGCTTTCATCCCACCACGGACATCCTCCAGCGCTATCTCTCGCGCGATATGGAAATCATCCGCGTCGGCCTCGCCGAAAGTTGGCGCCGCGGTTTGCGTGTAATGTTTCGCCAATAAAATCTGTTAATAAAATTTCAACGGACCACGCTTCTTCGCCCCTTGCCTTCCTCGCGTTTCAATGTAAAATCATGGCCTCTTTCCACACAAGCACCCGACAAGGACCCAACTTTGAGTTTCACAATCCAGATCCGGCAAGCAGGCAAAGTAACGCTCATGGACGTCAGCGGACGCCTCACCTCTTTCGAAGGCCAGGCGTTTCGCGATGCGATTCAACGCCTCCTTCGTAAGGGCGAAAACAACATCGTTCTAAATTTGAAGGGACTCGATTATCTCGATAGTTCCGGAGTCGGTGAACTCGTTCGCAACTATCTCGCGGTGATCAAAAAAGGCGGCGCAATGAAAGTGGTGGGACTCGCGCCGAAAGTGGAAGAAATTCTGAAGGTGACGCAGCTTTACCAGGTTTTTCCGGAATTCCCGGACGAACAATCAGCTCTCGAAAGTTTTCCCAAACCCGGCCGTAGCGCAAACTCCTGAGCCGGGAATTTTTCTTCCCGCAACAATCGCAAAAAATTCGGCTGAAAATTAGGAGAGGAGCCTGATCTCCACGTTAGTGGCGCTCAAGCTCCCCGGGGTGTGTCCTCGAAGTGGTTGTTATAAGTTTAGATGCACCTCAAGGAAAAAGGTTTCCTAAAAGTTACCCCAAACTTGATTTTTTTGGATTGCGGCGTAAGTTTTAATAAAACAAATACTTACGCCACCGTTCGTCGCGATGGCCAATCAATCTCATCAATTGCCGCGAAGTGTGCAGCGTAAACGGCCGCGGTTTCCGCGCCAGTTTCAGCCCTGCCTCTTCCGGGGTCCGGTCGCCCTTGTCATTGTTGCACCGGTAGCAGCACGCCACCAGATTCTCCCAACTCGAGCGCCCGCCCCGCGAACGCGGCATCACGTGGTCCAGCGTCAATTCCGAACTTGGAAAAATCTTCCCGCAGAACTGGCACGTATTCCGGTCCCGCAACAATATATTCTTCCGCGAAAGCGCCCGGCTCTGCTGCGGTATATGCCGGTAAGCCAGCAGCCGGATCACCGAAGGCACCTTGTGCGAATGCGCCGAGGAATGCACCTCCGCGTTGTGCACTTCCTCCGCCTGGGCCACGCCCTTCAACAGCAGCACCATTGCCCGGCGCACCGCGGTCACATTAATTGGCTCGTAGGTAGCGTTCAGAACCAGGACTGGTTCCTGCATCAGGGAAGCACGGCGGGGGGTGAGGCTGTGGACATGTCGCGCTCCAAGATTCCCCGAAGCGCCGGGCACAAGCACGCCGCCCGCTTCGGGGACGTATCGCCCCCGGGTATCGACCGCCTCTGGTCGTCTTGCGCTCATCGCGCGCCCTTCAGGCTAAAAACTTTCTCTGACCGGGATTCCTTGCCTCACGGCCCGGGCAATCGTCAACCCGGCCACCGATTTGGCGCCTGCTTCGCGCAACGCACGAGAACATGCGTCCAGCGTCGCTCCCGACGTCATAACATCATCTAGCAGCAAGATTCGCAAATTGTCAACCCGCCCGCCTTCTCGTATTACAAAAGCGCCACGTACGGCCTCCCAACGTTCTTCAAAATGAAGGAGATGTTTCTCCGGCCGAGCCCGCTCCCGCTTCAACAAAACTGGCCGGTATGGCAACCCGAGTTTCCGGGCCAGCGGCCGCCCAAAGAGATCCACCTGGTTGAACCCCCGCTCCTTCTGCCGCGTACGGTGCAGCGGAACCGGCACAATCAAGTCGGCGGCAAGCTCCGGCGGCAGCTTGCGCCCCGCCTCTATAAGCCGTTTCGCGAACCACGCTCCCAGCGGCTCAATCCTCTCGTACTTCATCAGCACGATCGCCCGGGCCAGCGCCCCGTCATAAATCCCGAAACTCCGCGCAGCGTCAAACGCGAATCCGCGCTCCCGGCATTCCCGGCAAACGCTCTCGTCTCCATCCACATCCGCGCCTTCCGCCCACGGCTGCCCGCACCGCTCGCAGATCTCCCCTGGAAGCTCCCGAAACGATTTCAGGCACGCGTCGCACACGGGCAGGCGATCCGCCCGCGTCAGCAAAGCCTCGCAAATCCGGCAGCCGGAAGGGAAGAGAACAGACGCAACCGCGCCGGCCAGCGAATCCAGCCAGCGCGCCACAAAAACGCGGGAGTTCGAAAGGGGCATCATCTGCCGCACGAACCGCTTCCGCGTCTATTGTAATTTAATTAGCTGACGAAAAGGTAACGAATTTTGCTGCTTGCGGCAGTACCCGTCTATAGCAGACCCTTTTACAGTGGTCCCCTTTTACAACAGGCCCTGTTCCTTCTTTTCCTGGCAGGTGATGCAGTGCTTGGCCCAGGGTACGGCTTCCAGGCGCTTCTGCTGCATCTCTTCCTGACAATTCGCGCACGTCCCGTACTCCTCATTCCGGATCCGCTTCAACGCTTCGTCAATCATGTTCAGGATAGCGCGGTCGGTGTTCGTCTGGCCGAACAGGAACTCCTTCGTATACGAATTGGCTGCCTTATCCGCCAGGTCCACCGTCGGATCGTCGTCCGCTTGCCGCCCTTCCTCTTCCGTGCGCGTGATAGTCCTCACCAACTCGTCGCGGCGATTTAATAGTTTCTTTTTGTAATATTCCAGGCGCTTCTTATCCATGTTCTGTCTGACCTCACCCAGACGGCTCCGAAGGGCCATCTAAAAACTCCGTAGTGTAGACTGCCTAACCCGCAGTGTCAAGATTACGTGGATGGCAAACCATTCTGTTTGGTTGTACCCCACGAAATTCTGGCGCGATCATCTCTGCGCTTCCGGCAGAGCATCCGTGGATTCCCGAACTTGCTTACACGATCTGCGATTATCCTGGCGTGGCGGGGGCTGGCACGATCTTGTGAATATAAATCTGGCAGCGGCCAATCCACCCTGATTTCTGGGCCGCTGTCGTTGCCGGAATTTCTGCCACCGATCGGCCAACTGACCGGCGATTCAACTTCGGCCGGTCCTATTCGATGCAGATTCCCCGTTTTTGGTACAAGCCTCTGGCGGCGTTCAACCGGTTGTTCGCGTTAAACACAAATCGCCGTTTTTCAGCAGCTTATTAGTGGTGGGGCTATATTTTCATAGGATTTCTTGGAACCGACTCGTTCCTTAAATCAAAAGGGTCCGGACATTCAGGTCCGGACCCTTTGACTTTGCGTCAACTCGCTTAACAACGGTGAGCATCCGGGGCGGAGTCGGAACTTTTCCGCAGCGGCGCTCTTTGCCTGTTGAGCAAACTAGTCGACTTGGCGGCGAGCGTTGTCTGCTTCTTCGGCCAGTTCAGTAAGCAGTTCGATGAAACCGTCCGATTTTCCGTCCTTCGACGTATGGCCGATGAACAGGCCGTCGTCTATAAGGCCTTGCAGGGCGCCCATCGCCGCATTCTGGGTTTCTGTTGGCCGAATGATCGAGACCGGTCCGAACTTCTTGTTCAGGAAGATCGTGGGCTCCGGCATGATGAGGTTGGTCTGGAATTCATCGGCGATTTTAGGATCGGTGAATCCATTGAGGTTGGGGAAAGTGACCGTGGCACCGGTAGAGCCGGGGAAGCCGGTGTCGGTGTCCGTCAACTGAATCGCGTTTCCGGCCTTGTCGTGCCAAGTCTGGAAATGCGCGGTTTCCGACGGACCAATGGACAGCAGAATGCGCAACACTTCGACGTTGCTCACGCGTTGAGCAAGCGAAGGGTAAAGACTGTTGCCGCCCTGCTCGATGAAAGCAAAATGGAAGCCGGCAGTGTTGGCGATGGCCTGCGTGTGAACGGAAACACCGCCTGGCTGATTGGGATCCGCTATCAGGTCCTTGTTGCTCCGGGGAATTGCCGTGTGCTGACCCACAGCGAGTGTCGGAATCGCTTGATCGAAGGTGTCGCCCAAATCGGGGTTCTTGGAGTCGCTGCGGTAGCGTGTCCACCAACTTGTGTCCACCGTCAGCTGCGTGAGATTGGTGAGGCGTCCGATATTCGGCACGCCGGTTACCTGGCTTGGGGACAAATTGAAAAATTTGCTGAGGTCGGCGATCTGCTCGCCCTTTGACTCCAAATAGGCCCGGAGGAAGGATTCATGGCTGAATTCATCGTCGGTATTGTCGTCAATGTACTGAGGCATGTCGGCATCAAGCTGCTCAAGTCCGGCGATGTAAAGAGGAGCCAGAGCAGTCGGGAACGACAGATCGATGGGAGAATTACCCACGGTGCCCGGTGTGTTGGCCCCGGCGCCCCCAAGCTCGGCATACTGCCGCCAGAGGTCGGCTTCAATCGTTTCCAACGCCTGCAGGAAGCGCAGGATCGCAGCGTCTCCCCTGTTGAGCTTGCCGTTGTCGCCCTCATTGTCTCGCGCGAATGCACGCGACGGCGATTTCAGCAGGCCCATGCCCACCGTTGCCGCACCTGCTGCTGCAACACCTTTTTTCAAAAATGACCGCCGGTTGGAGCCCAATCCGGCAGAAATCTGCGGATCTTTTTTCTTCATTTTCTTTCTCCTTGGTGAACGCCTATTCACGACCTCACGTCAACACACTTCAGTTTGTGCGGGTCGATCGAATGAAGACTAAGTGGAGGGCGGGGGCAGGGTTGTCATCGGGGCATCACCCAGCCGTCATTTATTTCTCCGTTTCGCGTGGGTAAAAGTAGACAGGATTGTGACCAACCGCCGCCCCCCAAAATGCATCGCTCCGTAAGCTCCGCCTGCATTAGTCGCAGGTTTCGGAAGGGAACCCTACGCGGCTTAAGAGCGTCCGCGCGGGCTTGGCTCGAAACCGGAATCCCCATCCAGGAAGGGTTTTTCACACAGCTTCCACAGGGGTGTGGAAAGCTCCGAAAAAAGTTGTGTGAAATGCTTGACATATTTCCGGCTTGAGGTAAGATTACAAATGGTTCGGCACTTCCTCAAAAGTGCTGGGCCGTGCAGGGGATTCACAGTCGGGTCTCAAGTTCTCCAAGAACAGATCCTATAGTGAGGCGCCTTACGAGCACTGGGTGAAAATCTGTCGAGCTTCGCGTGGAACCGCTACCAACAGGCGGTTGTGCCCGGCGCTCGACGCCGGGTTTTGTATTTTATGGGACGTTTTTAGCGGCAACAGATGCTAGAAGCTCCCAGGTCCGCCGCAAGGCGGGCGCCTCGATGCAAATCGGGGCCCCTGATGGGATCAGGGCCAACGTTCTTTGACAACAGTAAGGCTGGCAAATTCACGCCGAGAACTCGGAAGCGATTACGGTCGCCCCGGGGATTGATGGTGTGGATTACATACAAGTTCTGCTCGAGTATGTTGAGCAGTGCTGTGGATTACAAGGCGAGCTCAGTCAAGCACCTGCGGATAGTAGCGTCGATAGCCTAGGTACCGGAGCAATCTGGGAACGGGAAAAATGGAACTGCTGAAACAGGGCGAACGAGCTGAGGAAAGCCGGAGTTTAGCCACTCCGGTGAGCTTTAAAATGCGCAAGCAAATTGAAGCACCTTAGAAGACGACGTATTGAGTGAGTTTTATGATTAAGCTACTAAGGGCGTACAGTGGATGCCTTGGCGCTAGAAGGCGATGAAGGACGTGGCAAGCTGCGAAAAGCCTCGGGGAGCCGCAAGCAGGCTTTGATCCGGGGATGTCCGAATGGGGAAACCCGACGAGATGAACTCTCGTTACAGCCGGCTGAATACATAGGCCGGTATGAGCTAACGCAGGGAAGTGAACCATCTCAGTACCTGCAGGAAAATAAATCACAGAGATTCCGAAAGTAGCGGCGAGCGAAATCGGAAAAGCCCAAACCGACGTGTTTACACGTCGGGGTTGTAGGACCGCATAAGTAGAGTTACCAATCCGGACACTACGTGAACCTGCTGGAAAGCGGGGCCAAAGAGTGTGACAGCCACGTAACGGAAAGTGGACCGGACTCGAAGCGGCATCCTGAGTACCACGAGACACGTGTAATCTCGTGGGAAACTGGGGAGACCACTCTCCAAGGCTAAATACTCTCTAGCGACCGATAGTGAACCAGTACCGTGAGGGAAAGGCGAAAAGCACCCCTGCGAGGGGAGTGAAATAGAACCTGAAACTGTATGCTTACAAGCAGTCGGAGGGCCATGCATAGACTTCGGTCTGTGAAAGCCTGACGGCGTGCCTCTTGCTTAATGAGCCGGCTAGTTAATGTCACGTGCAAGGTTAAGCGCAAGCGAGCCGTAGGGAAACCGAGTCCGAATAGGGCGACAAGTACGTGGTATTAGACGCGAAGCGGGATGATCTACCCTTGGCCAGGTTGAAGGTCGCTTAACCGCGACTGGAGGACCGAACAGGTGTGAGTTGAAAATCGCTCTGATGAGCTGAGGGTAGGGGTGAAAGGCTAATCAAATTCCGTGATAGCTCGTTCTCCCCGAAATGTCTTTAGGGACAGCCTTGCGTGAATTGCCACGGTGGTAGAGCTCTGAATGGACTAGGGACCAACTCAGGTTACCGAATCCAATCAAACTACGAATGCCGTGGACAACTGCGCGGGAGTGAGACTACGAGGGATAAGCTTCGTGGTCAAAAGGGAAACAGCCCAGATCGCCAGCTAAGGTCCCTAACTGTATGCTAAGTGGGAAAGGAAGTGTATTCGCTCGGACAGCCAGGAGGTTGGCTTAGAAGCAGCCATCCTTTAAAGAAAGC
>Ga0137415_10002613_pt1 | contig 17906 bp, 20 predicted proteins | sample CZODoug3_1_1_16f_FD_183082 | JGI IMG/M metagenome (GOLD analysis project Ga0137415, IMG submission 183082) | Vadose zone soil fungal communities from Angelo Coast Range Reserve, California, USA - CZODoug3_1_1_16fungal (Hybrid Assembly) | ecosystem: Environmental > Terrestrial > Soil > Vadose...
TGAGTTCTTTCCTGACTAACGAACGCATCATCACAGGATCGTTGTACGCAACTTCACTCAAGGCATCCATGAGATGGAGCCCTTTCGCCGCGACCAACTCCTTGGCCTTCGCATAGTTCTTCGCAGTAAATCGCGCCACTGCCGGCTGACCGTTCACAATCTGACAAGCCAGGATTTCGCCGTTCACTTCCAGCGTGCCCCCCTGCTCGACCAGCGTCTTGGCCTGCACCGACGTAATGCCATGGAGCTGCGCGAACTCCTCCAGTCCTCCCGTCTCAACTAATCGCCCATCCGGCATGATGCAGAGTCGCTTGAAATACGGGGACCAGTCCTTGCGGAAATCGATGTACTTGATGTCTCCGCCTTTCGCGACCGCGCGATCCAATGTCCGGTAGTCGAGTCCAAGATTCTTTTGCTGAAGCTTCGTCGTTAATTCATCCGGCAATGTACGAATGAATACCTCTGCCGCAGCATCCTCCAAAGAAATCGAGCGAGACCGGGCCACCTGCTCGGCTTCAGCAAACTGCATCAAGTCCAGGACATACGTCTGCTTGGGAATCGCACCAGTCTGATCGACGCGGCAGGCAAACAGACCCTTCGTCAATACTCCGCCTTCCTGGGGATAGACGTAGATGCCTCCCTGGCTCAACAACAGAGTCATGGTATCGAGCGGGACACCACAGCTCTCAGCCAAGACCTTCGCATGCCTAGCCACATCTTCCTTCTCCGTCATCGCACAAGCGGTCACGTTCCCGGGCGCATCGAACTCAGAATAGTCTTCGATGATGTTATAGAGAACCGTTGGCTTTGGCTTGTCGGTTTTCTTCTTTATCTTAAACATGAGATGTTAACTCACAAGCTATTTATTTAATAAAGCATATTATTCTCTACCTCTTGATATGGAAGTAGGCGGGCAGCGTCATCAATCGTCGATCTTCAACCGGTCCGCCGATGGTGAAATGATAGAGCGATTGCAGACTCAAACCCTTCACTGCCACGATCTCATGCACCGGGTCGTCAAAGAAACATCCGATCCCAGTGGCTCGCACCCCGGCGGCCTCGGCTTCCAGGTACAGAACCTGACCCAACAGACCCGATTCCCAGAACAAACGTGGATACCACCAGGCTCCCCATTCTCGCAAGCGCCCCTCGAATTCGGCCAGCATGCCGAATGAGAACGCGCTGTCGCCGGCAATCTCCTGATGACAACTTATTTGAATGGCCAGTTTCTTCGCATCGCCTTCAAGCAGCCAGTAGAGAGGCAGATCCTCCGGACAACCTGGCGCCGGAGTCCAGGTCAGCTCTGGATTCATGGATTGCTGGATGAATGACAGCTTCTGTGGATCACGGACCAAAAAATACAGCCCAGGCGTGAGGCCGTCGACGCGATGGACAAAGAGCATTAAATGAATCGACGGCCCGTAAGGCCAGGCATCCCAAGGTATCGGTCGATCCAATTGCGTCCGATCCGAACAAGGCATCACCAGCTGCATCATGTGGAAGAACGTCGCAGCGGAGATTGGTGTCTTGCCATCGAACGACACGGCGCTTCGCCGCTGGCGAATGATCTGTCCGGCCAAAGGCCCGTGAGGGGTGAGGGGTAAGGGGTGCGGGGTGTTTTGAGCAAAAGAGGTACTCAACGATTTCGTCGTGTTTTCATCGTGCGTCTTCCAACTCGCTTCAGCAGCCTCGTCAATGATGTCCCAATGCACACCATGTTCACGACTCAAACAATTAGCCTTCCCATGCCAAGTGCATTCAGCGAGATCCTTCACCACCGCTGGATCAAGGAAAAGCGGGATATCGACCATCTCCTTACGTTTCACGCCTAACGTCTCACGTTTCACGTCCCGAAGAGGCCATATCACAGCCAGACAGTCCGGATGTTCTAGTTCGACATCTTGAAAGTCGTCCGTGCGATTGGTACCCAACAGCATCGCGGTAGTATTTTGCGAGAGGCCATCGAGCAGCGCCATGTTCCAGCCAAGCGTCGCAGCCGCAATTCTCGCTGTCCCAATCGCATGGCCGACATCATGGTTGCAGTAACGGAACGCCCGCTCGCCATATTTCCAGGCCTCTCGCCAATGGACCGAGGTCAGGCCGAAAAGAAATGCACCGGGAGGAAAGGGCGCCAGCAGCCGAGCGATCTGTTCGGCAGGAAATTCAGCGCGTAACTCCAGTCCATGTTCCTTTGACGCATAATGATAGAGACCGGGTTTGAGATTGAGCCCGTCGAATTGAGGCAAGACGAGATAGCCTTCGGTCGGATGCAAATTGCCGGACGACGGATTACTCCGCAGTGCCCACTCCGATTCACCTGCCTTCTTCCAAGCCGACAGCGCGAGAGCAAATTCGAAGAACCGGGAAAGCGTCCGCAGACTGACAGGCTGACAAGGAACGGCACCAGGCTGATAGATCGCATCGTAAGGAGGCGACACCGGTTCTTCATCCGGCGTCAGCAGCTGCAGCGAGACAAGCGGTGCGCCTTCAAACCGCCGAAACGGATCAGGCTGATTCGCCCAATCCAGATAACCAAGCGCACGAGCATAGCGATTGAAATGATGCTTGGTCTGGATGTGATAGCGGATGACCCGATCGACGGGATCGGTCGAGACGGGCTCGGCTGCTCCAGCAAAAACTGGTTTTTCTGTGCTCATTATATAATACAGTCAGTCTACAGAGCCGCGGAAAGGAAAGTAAACGCGCGGCTAACAAGTCTCATAAAATGAAACACGATGATTCGATGATCCGGCGTAAAAGATTGTAGTAGACTTACTAAATGAACTCAGACATCTCCACATATACTCTTTCGCATAACTCGGGCACTCTTGCAAAATTCAGCAGGAAGGCGTGGAAATTTCAGCGCACCATCCGCACTCCGCTTACGAAACTAGAACCATTTGTTGCCGAAATAGTCTCAGCTCTTATGCCAATAGAAAAAGGAATCATCGCAATAGACGGCTATGTGTTTGAACCCAAGAACCTAAGGAAATTGCTTTCCGCCTATCCACAATCCATGAATCTTACTCACGGCTGGTCTATCGAATCGATTACCACTCAGAGCATTAGGGAACTCCTTCTTGCGACCTTTCAAGACTGGATCGATTTTGCATTTATCCCAGCACCACAACCGTTTGTCATTTATGCAGATCATGACGAATACACTACGTTTTATGCGATGACGAAATCCGACCTGAATCAAGTTGTCCATCCCTTATTGGCTCAGGGCTTCACTCAAGTCAAAGACTTTGAGCGGTCTCTCTGACCCGTCCCATCTCTGCACATCATTGACCTCTATTTCTCTTACCGCGTATCCTGCCTCAACAAGATGTGAGGTCATTGATGCAATTCGATGCTGCGCTTGCCGCACAAGAGACATTCGGACGAGCAGAAGCTGAACTCAGTTCGGACTGGGATACAGCGGTAGAGCTCGAAAACACCTTTTCCTCTAACGCCGGATCGACGGCGCGCGAGGCCTATGAGGGCTTGCTCGCACTCGCCACTCGCTACCCACGGGCCCACTCATTCCAAGCCTTCTGTATTTTTATCACCTGGCAGCAGGTGACGGAAGAGACCATTGCCCATCATTTTCAGACAGGCCTCCGGCTCTGCGAAACATTTCTGGCTTCTCCTGATGGGAAGCACCGAGCAGACGTCGAGCAGATCACCGAACTCTATGGTTCATTTCGTGACGGATTGGGGCTCGATGAAGAGGATGAGATTCAAGTCGAATTTCGACACGACACGCCAAAAGGCGGCGATTGACGGGTGCAGATTTGTTAGGCGTGAGACGTAAGGCGCAATGAGCAAGAGAACATCGCCGTCAAGCTGGCATCGTTCTGATTTTATCTTGTCCTGAATTGCATCTTACGCCTCACCCTTTACCCCTCACGGCATTGAAGATGTCCGACGCCGACAAACATCGCGCGCGAATTTTTCTCCACCGCGGTCAACTGGCGCAGGCCAAAGCCGCGTATGAACAGGCGGTCGCGGATGATCGCCTGGCCAAGGACCACCGCGCCCTCTCCGATTCGCTCGGCAATCTGGGCAACGTCTGCGCCCTCTCGGGCGACCTGGATCGTGCAGAAGCCTGCTACCGGGAAGTACTCACGATCCAACGCACCGAACGGAATCAGCATGCCATCGCCCATACCCTCGTGAACCTCGGCAACCTGCACGTCGGAGCCGGCACACCAGAAAAGGCCCGTCCCTACTATCTCGAAGCCCTCGACCTCCTCACACCCCTGAACGATTACCGGGCGCTCGGCATCCTCTACCATAACCTCGGAATGGAAGAGGCCCGCCAGACACAATGGGATGAAGCCACCGCATACTTCACCCAGGCCCTTGATGCGCATCGCATCGTCGGCAATGAGGAAGGGCTGGCACTCACCTATAGTCAGCTGGGTAAAATGTTTCTGGATGCAGGCGACGTGCGAAAGGCGGAAAAATGTTTCAACAACGCGTCCGAACATTTTATCAAGCTCGGGAACGTCCCGGGCGAAGCCGCTGTGCTGCGCCTGTTAGCTAACGTGTATATCCGCGTTGCCGATCGAGTATCGGCCATCCGTTGCCTCGAACGCGTCGTATTTCTCGCTACACATTACGACCTACCGGAGTTGGGGCATGATCTGGAATCGTTGACACACATCCGTCAATCTGCCCCGCACCCCTAACCCATACCTCTTCCTGATTTCATACCAGTCGCCCGGCGAAATCTCGCATCTTACTGGACAGATTAAAGTCCTCTGCTAATGTGAGGGCTGTCACACCTGTCCATCAAGGTTCACCTCCCGATAGCTGACAGGATACTGACATGAACTTCGCAGACAGGTTGGGACATTGCTCGTCTATATATTGTTAATCATGCTTATGGCCGGCCTGTCTTCCCCTATTTACGCCGCCGACCCCACGCCCAAGATCACGGTGGGGACACAAGAAGTCGGCCTCTCGGTAGGATATCTTTTGCCTCATCGTCTCACACAGGACCACACCACGAAGCAGCAAGGAGTTGCCCTTATGCCCTCCTGGATGATGACGCTGACCGATCCCATTAGCGACAGTTGGTATCGCGGTCAAGTCTCACTCGGCGCCGAGATGGTCTATATCCAGTTCCAGGAACCGTTTCTCACGCACGGTGTCGGCTTCACTCCGAAAATCAAATACAGCTTCGTCGCACTGGACCGGATCCGGCCCTATGCCGAATTCGCTGGAGGCCCCTTCTGGACCGATCTCGCCGGGAAGATCCCGGAAGAGTCCAGCCGGTTCAACTTCGTCTTGACGGCCGGATTCGGGGTCTCCTATTTCCTAACCGACCAAGCCGCACTCAACGTCGGCTATCGCTTTCAACATATTTCCAATGGCGGCACGCGCTACCCGAACCTCGGGCTCAATTCCAGCCTGCCCTTTGGCGGGTTTTCCTTCTTTTTCTGAACCAGGAGCACGCAGGATGAGAAGCCAGATTTTTTCACGACCATTGATCGGCAGCGTTCTCGCCATGACACTCGGCCTTGGAACCGGCTGTTCCCATTGGATCGAACTGGCTGCCTCCACCGACGCAGCACCACCTGCCAATGCCACAGTGGCCACCGATGCACGAGTGCCTCTCCTGCTTGAGACGATACGAGTGACCCAGAACGGCTCACCGATCGCACCGCCCGCAAGCCTCGAACGACAGGTACTCGGTGCCATCGAAGTCACTCGCCTGTTTTCTCAACATTATCAATCAGGGTACACTCAACCGGCGACGGACCAGGCTCGCGTCACTGTGCGCCTGTCGATCGACAATCTTGTAGAGCCCCATGCAGGCCAAGCTGCCTGGCGAGGCTTTGTCGTCGGCGCCTCGATGTTTGCGCTGGCGCCGTTCATCTCCCTCAATTACGACTACGGCACCGAGATGTCGCTTGAGATGGAACGATGGGACGGGCAGATCAAGCAATACACCGCCACATCCAATGGATCGGCTCACTACAATCTGTTCGGCGCGAGCCCTGACGTCATCGAACAGTTGAAAGGTCAGGTCACCGAAGCCTGCCTGTCGTCCCTGCTCAATCAAGTGATTCAGGACTCGCCCTTCTACCTTGCCAGCAGCGAGCAACCCCAGGGCAACCCAATTCGCACCGTCTCGGTCGGAGTCCGCCACTCGTCCACCCGTACGATCCCCGTATCCCAACCGATCGCAGACTCTTTTCCTCGGTAGCCCCACGCAAAACCGTTCATCATTCTTCAGAGGTCTGGTTCTCTCCTTCCTTGCAGTGGTATCATGCGCCCTGCACTCACGAGGAGGCCAGCGTGGATCTTGACGCGTTCAGACAGATGGTCGCCAAAAACCCACAGGGCTTTCTCGGCCGTTACGGGCTCGGGAATAAACTCCTTCAGGAAGGCAGGAATCTCGAAGAGGCGGTCGAGCACCTCACCGTCGCCACGCAGCTGGACCCGACCCACGTTGCTTCGCACCTGGGCCTCGGGCGGGCCTTAGTCTCTTTGGGAAGGAAGGACGAAGCGAAGCCCATCTTGCAAGCCGGCATCGACGCCGCACGCTCCGGTCGATCCAACGGAGGGGTGGACTTAGTCCCTGAGATGCAAGCGTTGCTACGGACGTTGGGATAACGAATCGGATCGTGATGGAGTGAGGAGTGCCCCATGAAGATTGAAGAAGCCAGACAGCGAATCGAATCGGCGATGACGCAGTACGGGGCACAGGCCGGGATGGCGATCGATCTTGTGATCAACGAGGTGCGCTCCGATCTCGGCGCTGGCACGGCCAATGAATTGATCGACGAGTTCGACCTCGAGCTGCAATACAATATCGCGCCGTTAGAATCGGATCACTCCAACAGCTAGCCGGAAACTATCCGCCTTGCCCAGCATTTGGTGTGCGATCTCCGGACACGGCTACGGTCACGCTGCGCAAGTGGTGCCCGTACTCAATGCTCTGGGTACTTTCGTGCCCGGAGTGACTGCCATCCTCCGCACCATGGTCCCAGCGTCGTTTTTCCGCGACCGCCTGACGATCCAGTGGGAACTCAGTCCCGCGCAACAGGACATCGGCTGTGTCCAAGACGGCCCCCTCAAGATCGACATCGACGCGACCTGGGCGTCGCACCAGCGCTTCCACAAAATCTGGGAAGAACGCCTGTCCAACGAAGTCGCCGCCATGCAGACGGCATCGCCCACGTTGGTCATCGCCGACACGCCCTACCTCGCCATCGAGGCCGGCTCCCGCGCACAGATACCGACCGTCGCCTTGGCGAGCTTTACCTGGGACATCGTGCTCAACGAGTACTGCAACGCCACAGACAATTCACACCAGCAGTTGATTCAGTGCATCCGTGAATCCTATGCAAAAGCCCACATTGCCCTTCGCATCACCCCTGCTCCCAGAATTGATGCCTTCTCCAACATTATCGATATTGGCTCGATAGCCAGCCTCACCTCCCCTGAACGAGACCGACTTGCCTCAGCCCTCGCCCTGGCGCCCAATGAACGAACCGTCTTGGTAGGATTCGGCGGTATTCCTCTGACGTCCCTCCCACTTGAACAAATCGAACAGCTGCGCCACTATCGCTTCCTCTTCGACGGCCCAGTCCCACCGGGATATTCCCGCATTCATTCCACGAAAACGCTCCCATTCTCCTTTAAGACCCTGCTTGCCTCTGTCGATGTCATCATGACCAAACCCGGTTACGGCACCATCGTTGAGGCGGTCGCGCTTCAACAGCCGGTCGTGTACGTCCGCCGATACAATTTTGTCGATGAACAGCCGCTGGTCGACTATCTCCATCGCTACGGACGTGGCATCGAACTATCGCTCGATGACTTCACGCAAGGCCGGTGGGAGCCAGCGCTCAGAAAGGTCGTTGATCTCCCGATGCCCGCAGTACCCCCGCCCCTAACATCAGGGGCAGCGGACGCGGCCACAATTCTGGCAAAGTTACTGTAGAAAACCTTGCCTCCTGCCGCGCACTCGCGCGCAGTCACGTACCCGGGCGTCTTGACACTCCCTCGACCTGACGCTATCGTGGAGCCATTATGCTCCGTATCATGGGCACGACTCATGCGCCTACGTATCGCTGACGATGTAGTGTTTCGGGACTTGGCGGGAGAATCCGTGCTGCTGAATCTCAGCACGGGGACCTACTTCGGGCTCGATGCAATGGGCACTCGCCTGTGGCACCTTGTTGCCGAACATGGTTCAAGCGCATTGGTCATCGAAACCCTCCTCGCCGAATACGACGTGGACGCGCTCCGGCTCCAGAAAGACGTGGAAGGCCTGATCGATCAGCTCCTAGCCAAGGGGTTACTGACGACCGATGCTGAGCAAACTCCGACGGCTCGCTAATCTCACGCTCGTCGAACACGCACTCCTCCTGCAACTTACCGTATTGTCTCTTGGGCTCAGAGTCGTGCTCACCACCATGGCTCTCCCGCGCCTCGCTTCCCTCCTGTCGCGTACCGCCTCATCTCCTCTGCTCAGCCAGGTTCCCTTGTTCCATACTCGCTGCACCGTGGATCAATTATTCACGCTAATCGACCTGGCGACGGCGGTGAGTCACAGAGATGGTCGCTGCCTCCCACGCTCACTTCTCCTCTTCTGGCTGTTATGCGCGCGACAAGAATCTGTCGAGCTCTGTCTCGGCGTCAGCAAGAATATGGCCACCCTGGAAGGACATGCATGGGTCGAACAAGGTGGCATCGTTTTGGGTGACACACTCTCCTGCACAAACCGCTATGCGCTCTTCCTTCGGTTATCAGCATGAGTGGACTGGCTGGGGTCTATCACCTCGACGGAAGACCGGCTGACCCCGCCCTTCTGCAGCGCATGATCCATCGGCTTGCCCACCGCGGACCTGACGCTTCGGATTACTGGATTGAAGGGTCCGTGGGCATAGGCCATGTGATGCTCCACACTACTCCGGAATCGCTCTATGAACGGCAACCGTGGTCGGATGAAACGGGAACCCTTTGCCTGGCGTTGGATGGACGGATAGACAATCGAGAAGATCTCGCCCTCTCCCTGGATGCCGCAGGCTTCCACCTTCGCACCAATACGGATACAGAGTTGATGCTCCGCGCCTATCAGCATTGGGGAGTGCATTGTCCCGAACACGTCATCGGCGACTTCGCATTGGTGGTCTGGGACGGCCGACGTCAACAGCTTTTCTGCGCGCGGGATATTCTGGGCCTCAAGCCTTTTTATTATTGTCTTCGGGGAACAACCTTTTGCTGGGCATCCGAAATTCCGCCGCTCTTCGAACAGGATGCGACCCCGCGCCGGCCCAATGAGGCGATGATCGCCGAATTCCTGACCGGAACCGTCGTCACCAATGCCGAGACCCTCTACGAGGGGATCTCCCGGCTTGAACCGGCTCACATTCTCGTCGTTCGCCCTGATCGGAGCGAGACACGTCGCTATTGGACGATCGATCCACACCGCCGGATTGAATATTCAAATGACGACGAGTACGCCCAGCATTTTTACGAGCTCTTCAGTAGGGCTGTGCAATGCCGGCAGCGCAGTCACAAGCCCATCGGCCTGGAGTTGAGCGGCGGCCTCGACTCCTCATCCGTGGTAAGTCTACTGCAAGCTCTCTCCCGGACGAATCCGCAAGATCGAGATCGCTTCCACACCTTTTCCCTCATTTTTCCAGGCCTGCCTTGCGATGAACTCTCGTTCATCGACGACGTGACCGCACAGGGCCTCTTCCCCTCACACCGCATCCGCCCACAGGCACCAGCCCTGGCCAGCTTTCTTGACGATGTACTCCGCTACCAGGACCTTCCCGACCACCCGAATGGCGCCATGAGCAACTCGCTTCGGGCATTGGCTCAGCAGCAGGGTTGCCGCGTTCTCCTGACAGGATCTGGGGGAGACGACTGGCTGACCGGCAGCTTTTTTCATTATGCTGACCTGCTCCGCACATTGAAGCTAGGAACACTGCTCCGACGGCTCCATGCAGATCGCCCGCTGTACTGTGACCGTTCCTCGCGCGACGTCTTTTCTTCGCCGCTTATGCAATTCGGCCTCCTCCCGCTCATTCCTCAATCCTGTCGGAATCTTGGGAAATGGCTCCTCGGACGCACAAACATTCCCGACTGGATATCCCCTGAGTTTTGGCACCGGACGCACATGCAGGAACGCATTCGCCAGGCCTCCTTCGCACCTCCCTTTTCCAGTTATGCCCAGCAAGACCTATTCCGGTCGACCCTACACGGCTTCGGCATTCACGGGACCGAAATGGACGAACGCGCTTCATCGTCCTTTGCGTTGGAGAAACGCCATCCATTTAACGACCGACGCATCATTGAGTTTGCCCTTGCCTTGCCGGAAGAGCAGCGGTGGCGGGACAACCCAAAGTTTATTCTGCGCAAAGCCCTGGGCGAGAGACTCCCGACATCGGTGCGCGAAAGAGTCCACAAGGCCGACTTCTCCTGCATGTTTGCCCAAGCACTCCTCGCTGATTCGAGCGCGGCCATCTTCCAGTCGCTGTCCGTTGCCTCCATGGGATGGGTTGATGGCGGCCAAATCTGGACCGCCTATCAAACGATGGCTCACTGCTACAGCCGTGGGGACGAGGCCTATCGGTTTCACGTCGCTCCTCTCTGGATGATTTTTGGAGTCGAGCTGTGGTTCCGCACGCTCTTCCTGGAACATCGCGTGCATCCCGATCTGCCGACCTACCAGGAGGTCGCGCCCTCATATTCTGCCTAGCCATCGCGCACGGAGTTCGGTACAATCGCTGCAACAGAGGGAGGGTCCCCTATGACAAGAGAGACTGATGCCGATCCGGAGAAGACTCAGCCGAAGAAACCTTACACAACACCGACTCTTGTAGAGTACGGCGATATTGCCAAATTGACTCAGGGTAACCCATCTGGGGCGTTTGGGGATGGTCAGTCAGGGATGTTCATGGCTACGGCCTGTCTCTAGCCCGGACAGGCCACAAGATCCAACCAGTTTGCGCTACCTCGAACCTTTGCCCTCGCGGGGTCCCTGCTGTGTCGCTCGTTGTCGATGAACATCGCCACTATCTAGAGGATCAGGTCCGTCTCACCGCTTTCCGTCGCGCGATTCAGGAATCGGTCATGCCAGGCGCGGTCGTGGTTGACCTTGGCAGCGGAACCGGTGTCTTGGGCCTCTTGGCCTGCCAGGCGGGAGCGAAACGCGTCTATTCAATTGAAGAAAGCGGCTTGATCCAGCTGGCTCGTGACATGTGTCAGGCCAACGGATTCGCAGACCGGATTCGTTTCATCAAGGGGCTTTCGACGCGCGTCGACTTGCCCGAGCCGGCGGATGTGATCCTCGCCGACCAGATCGGGCACTTCGGGTTTGAGGCCGGACTCTTCGACTATTTCAGCGATGCCCGCCGCCGTTTTCTCAAACCAAGCGGCGTAACGATTCCGCAACGCATCACCTTCTGCATCGCTCCCGTCGAACACGGGCCGCTGTGGCAGCAGGTTGAATTCTGGAATGGGTCCCCTGCGGGGTTCGACGTTCACCCAGCTCGCGCGCTCGCATCGAATACGGGCTATCCGGTCAAACTGCTCCCTGAGCAGCTACTGGGCTCGTCGGTGGAACCATTCTCCGTGGACCCGAGCACCTCGGGCTCCCATCCGCTTCATTTTGGATGCACGCTGCCGATTACCCGAACCGGAACGCTGCATGGTCTGGGGTGTTGGTTCGTGGCTCAACTGTCTTCATCAGTCACAATGTCGAATTCGCCGTTGAGCGAACAGCGTGTCGATCGACGCAACGTCTTCTTTCCTCTCGACCGACCCGTCCCTGTCCAAGCGGGCGATTCCGTTACAGTGACCATGCAGATCCTCCCTGTTCAAATCGCCGTGACCTGGAAGGTCGACATTCGAAAGAAGGATCGCCCTGAAGCAGAGTTACTTCGCTTTACCCATTCCACGCTGAAAGGCATGCTCATTGCCAGGGAAGATTTGCAGCGTACTCATCCGGCCTTCGTTCCAACCCTCTCTCCGTGGGGCACGGCCCGTCTGACCGTGCTGACACTCTGCGACGGAACACGACCCCTGGCGCAGATCGAGCGCGAACTTCTTCGTCGTCATCCCGACCTCTTTCGTTCCCTCTCCAACGCGGCCACCTTTGTGGCCGAAGTCGTCACCAGGTATTCTGTATGACCGTTGAGGCACATCGGCAGGAAACAGCGGTGCGGTATCGCGTGTACGGCCATATTCTGAGTTGTAACGCGCCACTGCATGAATTGGAACAGACCTCATCTCCGGATTCTACGCAAAACACTGACTTGCGAATCCTGTTTTCGTCGGCCGACGAGCCCATCCCCTCTCCCTCATCCCGGTACCTGACCATCTCGCTCACCGACGGCACTCCCTGGCTGCATTGCGCCAAGATCTCCCCCGGCTACCTTCTGCACTTTCCAAATCTGGCCAGCTTTGTGTTCGACACGTCGAGTGATTCGATTCGCTGCATTCCACAGCAGCAGACGCCCCCCCACACATTGCATCACCTTCTCTTGGATCAGGTCCTTCCACTCGTGCTCAACCACAAAGGAAAAGAGGTGTTGCATGGGGCCGCTGTCGTCACGCCCTATGGAGCTTGTGCATTCGTTGGTCCGACCGGCGCAGGGAAATCTACTTTGGCGGCAAGTTTTCTGTCCGCTGGATACTCCGTGTTAACCGATGATTGTGTCGTCCTCGACGCTCGCGGCGGAGACATTGTCGCCATCCCCGCCTATCCTGGTCTCAGGCTCTGGGATGATGCGCTCGCCGCCCTCTTTGTCACAACTGGATTTTGTGTACCGGTGGCGCACTACACCCCCAAGCAGCGATTCACTGCCGCTCTCTCCGCGACACCCTTTTGCTCTTCGGCAGTTCCGTTAGCCGGTATCTACGTGCTGGGTATAAGCGATGCCGAGCAAGCGGTCCCGGCCTCCACTCCAGAGATGTACCCCCTCGCGGAGCGGGAGGCGCTCATGACACTCCTCTCACTGGCGTTCAAGCTGGATATTCTGGACCACCGCATGTTAAGGCGAGAATTCGATTTTCTCCATCGTCTCGTCACCCAGATCCCCGTTCGTCGCTTGACCGTCCCTGATTCATTCGCGGCACTTCCTGCTGTGCATGCTGCCGTCCTCCACGATCTAGCGATGTCATGCTGACTCTCCCATCGGTGCATCCCTTTCTGATGACCCTGTTGATGGACGGCCAGCCTGAGAGAGAACAGCTCACGGCCCTCCCGCACCATTCCTGGAAGACGATCATCGAGGAGGCAATTGCCCAACGGGTAGCTGCCATACTCTTTCACTGGCTCAACAATTTAAACCACCAGCACCTCATCCCCATCCATTTGCTGAATCTCCTCAAACAACAGATGGTGCGGCAAGCAGCCTGGAATCTGCTCCTGACGAAAGAGCTCGGACGTATCCTGGCCGCATGCCAGCAGCGAGGCATTGCGTGCATTCCAATTCGTGGCCCAGTGTTCGCTGCGCAATTGTACGGCGATTGTTCAATGCGCCAGATGGACGACCTTGACTTACTCGTTCATCGCGAAGACCTGTCGTCTATCAAGGAGATCTTCGACCATCTCGGTTATGCGCGGCACGAACAACGGCCAGGTTTTCTGGAAGCCTTTTCCTATTCGCTCGAGTTCATTCACCCTCAGTATGGCGTCATGGTCGAACCTCATTGGACCCTGGTCTACCCACCGTTCGTTGCCACCGCTGCCATGGAGCCGGTATGGGCACGAGCCGTGAAGCAGCGATTGATGGGTATGGATACCTGGACGCTCAGCCAAGCGGATCTTGTACTTCATCTCTGCCTCCACCTTCTTCATAAAGGTGAGCACACGCCGCTCCTGTGGTATTACGAATTGGATACGCTGATCAGCCAGAAGCGATCCCCCCTGGACTGGAACGTATTCGTACACCAGGCTCAGGCGATGGACCAGGCCGGCCTCATCGCCGATGTGCTGGCGACATTGATACATCATTTCCATTCCACCATCCCCGACTCAATCATGAGCCGGCTTCTGCGTCCTTCACGACCATCTTCCTCGATTTCCCCTCACCCGATGCGAGATCATATGCTGGCTCAATCGTCACTGAACGGGCGAGAAGAGTTTGCACTCCTATGCTCGTTACAAGGCGTTCGACCAAGAATCCAGTACGCCTACGCACTCCTCTTTCCATCTCCCCAATACATGGCCCAGCGTTATGGGTTGTCCAGTCCCATGGGTCTTATCAGCTCCTACATCACCCGGGTCTGCCACCTGTTTCGGGAAGGGTGTAAATGGGCAGCCGCATGGTTGGCGGCAGCTCTCGCCACGCGACAGGGCTGAGAAAGATAACTCGTTAGGTTTCTTTGAAAACCAGCCTCATATTTCACACATCCTTTTGCCCGTTTTGTCCGTAGGGTGCTATAGTCGTGGCGGACATGAGGTGATTCCAGCTTTCCCTCACATAACTCGTTCGCGTTATGGACAAACCCTCACAACACGCCACTTCGATGATCGATCCAACCTTGCTGGCCCGCGTGGTCAAAGGCGATCAGCAGGCGTTCAGCCAGCTCTATGACCATTCGAGCACACTCTTGTTCACGTTGGCAGTCAGGATTTTAGGGAATCACGAGGAAGCGGCGGAGCTGTTGCAGGATGTCTATTTGGAAGTCTGGCGGAAGGTCTCCCGCTATGACGTCGGGCGTGGAACCCCGGTCGCATGGTTGGTCACCCTCACCAAAAGTCGGGCCATCGACCGGCTACGGGCCAGGGCCGCACGAGGCTATCGGGCCACGAGCTCGCTGGAAGCCGGAACCGCTGCTCAGGTGGCCGACCCCGGTCCGAGCCCGCTTGAGACGCAGGCCGATCAAGACCTGCGTATTGCGGTCGGGGCAGCCGTGGCTGGATTGCCCCAGGCGCAGCAGCAAGCGATTGAACTCGCATACTACGAAGGTCTCACTCATGCCGAGATTGCCGCGCGGCTGAACCAGCCGCTCGGGACCGTCAAGACACGGATCAAACTTGGGATGTCCAAACTCCGAGATGGCCTCCAACAGTGGGGGAACCACGGTGAACTCCAATGACACATGAAGCACTAGAAGAATCGGTTCCCTTGTATGCTGCAGGCGCGCTGGACCGGGTCGAGCGACAGGCGCTAGAAGCCCACTTACTCTCCGGCTGCGCCTCCTGTCACAGTGCGTTGAAGGACTATCAATCCGTCGCCGCTCTCCTCCCGCTCGGTCTCAGTCCGACCAAGCCGCCACGCTCTCTCAAAGCCACGATCATGGCTGGACGAAACCCCGCACCGATTCCAGCTGAAGCGGCACCGAACGAACCGGCCCGGCCGAGTCTGGAACCTGGCGAATGGATGAACCACCTCTTTCCTCCCGTCGCCCCTGCCCGATCGTTGTCACTACCCTGGGCCCTAGGCTTGGCCGCGCTCCTGATCGTGGCGGTTGGCGGATATTTCGCGTGGAACGTGTCGACACAACGTTCCATCGATACATCGAACATTAAAAAGCTCGAAGCATTGATTCAGGAAAAGTCGACGAAGCTTGCCGGTTTACAACGTGAGGTCGGCGACCAAGCCAACGTCCTCGCCGAATTACGCAATGAAATGCAGCAACGAACGAACGAAGCCACGGAAGCCAAGAAACAGCTGGCCCAGCGTGAAGCTGAACTGGAAGAGATTCGTATTCAATTAAGCCAGCGAGAGAGCGCTCACACCGTCAGAACTCCGCAAGACGAATTAGCCTCACTCCTTCGAATTCCCAACGTCAAGGCCGTCTCCCTCACCGGATCGGACATGGCGAAACGGGCCGCGGGGTTCCTGCTGTACGATTCTCAAACCCAGAAAGTCTGGCTCTATTCCGTGAACCTGCCGGAATGTCCCGCTGCCATGACCTATCAACTGTGGGCCATTCGCGACAAACCCATGAGCATCGGGATCTTTCACATGGATCGCGGAGAAACCGCTCACCTACTGGTCACGAAGGTGCCGAGCTTCATGAATGCAAAGACCTTTGCCGTCAGCCTTGAGCCCACAGGAGGCCGCCCGCAACCGACTGGACCGATGTATCTCTTGAGCCGATCCTAACCTGGTCTGTTTGGTTTATTTTGTTTATTCGGTTTATCTGGTAAGTTTCGTTCAACCAAAACAAACCAGATAAACCAGATAGACCAGACAAACCAAATAATGATCTTCTAGGGAGGCAACAATGCCAGGAGACGAGCGCGCACAGGACCTCACGTTTATGCGGATGGCCCTGGAAGAAGCGTCCCGGGCGCCGGCCGTTGGCGAAGTACCGATCGCAGCCTTGATCGTTCAAAACAGCCAGGTTCTGGCGCAGACACACAATTATCGCGAACTTTGGCAGGATCCCACGGCCCATGCGGAGGTCATTGCAATCCGCGCTGCAGCGACAGCACTGGGCACGTGGCGATTGACCGACACGACCCTCTACGTGACCGTGGAGCCCTGCTCGATGTGTATCGGTGCGATTATTCTAGCGAGGATTTCCCGAGTCGTCTTTGGGGCATGGGATCCAAAAGCCGGCGCCTGCGGATCGGTGTTCGATTTCACAAACGAACCGCGGTTGAATCACCACGTTGAGATTCTCGGCGGGCTACTGGAACAGGAGAGCCAAGCCTTGATCCAGCAATTTTTCCGTCAGTTGCGAACAGGATGAAGCAGGCGGAGACACTCCGCTACGAGGACGGTCCGCCGTTTATGCGTTCGTCTTAATGCGGATAGCCCAGTCGCTGCCGTGAGCCGACACCGCTCCTACCCATCCAGCTCCACAGTCTAGCCAGTGGACCATCCATCCAGGTTGCATGGCTGCTCCTTCCGACAACTTGACCTTTGCCCTCGGGGAATCATCTGAGGTGAGAATCTCGCACTGCTGTAATGACCGTAACCCAACCGCCTGGCCTTTCAATACTGCTTCTTTAGCGACCCAATAACGGTAAAACTGCTGGGTCTGGCCTGGACCTGACAGGCTTATCACCCTCTCGCGCTCAGCTGGCGCATAAAATCGTTCGGCCAGCTTGGCAGCTTGGACCTTGTCGCGAATCTGTTCAAGATCGACTCCGATGTCCTGTTCACCCGCAATTGCCATGAGCATACGCCCGCGGGAATGGGACAGATTGAACTCCAGTGGATGCTGGAGGACACGCCCATTCAGAAGCGCCGGCTTCCCGGTTGAGCCCAGCTGAAATATCAAGGCCGACGGATCGAGACCGGTGTACCGGGCGAGCACCGCCCTGAGACCACCGTGCGCCAACACGTATCGGAGTTGATCGTGTTGGCGGATGAACCGGGCCGCCCTCCCGCGTTCATCTTCGCTCAACCAGGAACGGCACTGCTCCACAAAAGACTTGCTTCCGTCGAGCGAGAAGCCCCAGACATGAATGGTCCGATCCTCCATCCCGATCGGCGCCGACCAGCCGGCCGTTGCGATCACCTCAATGGACGGAAAGACCATGACCGACTGACCTGTATCTGGATTCACCAGTACCCTCCTATAGCAGGATGCTGAAAAAGTCCGCCAGCAGCGTTCTCGCATCGCTCAGAAGCTCAACGTACCGAAGCGTACGCCTTCGCCTCCTCGCTCGCTGCGGCCTTGCTGGACAGCCTTTTTGAGCATCCTGCGCGGTGCTCTCCCGTTGTCCTAGACGTGCGGACCAGTGAATTTCCCCCGTGCCACAATAGTTTTCTCCGCGCCTGATAGACCCCATTAACCCTGTCGAATCGCCCATCGTACTGGCACTTCGAGCGAAAAGAAAACCGATTGAAAAATCACACTCCCCAGGGTAAGCTCCCCCCGGAGCCGATCGCAACGACGGTACATCCGCCCCAATCCTACCCTGACGTGAGGCGAGTTCTGCCAAGCGGAGAGGTGCGAGAGTGGCCGAATCGGGCAGTCTCGAA
>Ga0137415_10002616_pt1 | contig 17899 bp, 19 predicted proteins | sample CZODoug3_1_1_16f_FD_183082 | JGI IMG/M metagenome (GOLD analysis project Ga0137415, IMG submission 183082) | Vadose zone soil fungal communities from Angelo Coast Range Reserve, California, USA - CZODoug3_1_1_16fungal (Hybrid Assembly) | ecosystem: Environmental > Terrestrial > Soil > Vadose...
GCGCCGCGAGGCCGCGCCGCACCAGCAGCTGGTCCCAGCGTGCCCGATCCTGGTCGAGCAGCAGAATCGGCTCACCCCCCGGACCCACCCGCGCTTTGAGACGCGACGCCTGGATCTCCATGAGCGCGACGAGGCCGTGCACCTCGGGGTCGGCCGGCGCCAGCTCGGCCAGGATCCGGCCGAGCCGCAGCGCGTCCTCGCACAGGGGGGGCCGCACCCACTCGTCGCCTGCCGTCGCCGAGTAACCCTCGTTGAAAATGAGGTACAGCACGTCGAGCACCGACGAGAGCCGAGCGGCGAGCTCGGCGCCGGCGGGCGGGACCTCGAAGGGGACGCGCGCTTCGCGCAGGGTCCGCTTGGCGCGGACGATACGTTGCGCGATCGTCGCCTCGGGGACGAGGAACGCCCGCGCGATCTCGTCGGTCGTCAAGCCGCCCAGCAGACGGAGCGTGAGCGCGACGCGCGCTTCGGTCGAGAGGACCGGATGGCAGGTGGTAAAGATCAGGCGCAGCAGATCGTCGCCGACGTGATCGTCGAGCGCCGCGTCGAGCGCGCGCTCGGGGCTCTCCTCCCCGGCGCGCAGCTCGTGCCCGAGCTCCACGTGCTTGCGCTCGAGCAGCTTGCCGCGGCGAAACAGGTCGATGGCGCGATGCTTCGCCGTGGCCATGAGCCAGGCGCCCGGGTTGTCCGGCACCCCTGACTCGGGCCACCGCTCGAGCGCCGCCACGAGGGCGTCCTGCGCGAGATCCTCCGCCGTGCCGACGTCGCCCGTCATCCGCGTCAGGCCGGCGATGAGCTTGGCCGACTCGATCCGCCACACCGCGTCGATCGCACGGTGGGTGTCGGATGCCGTCACCGCCTCGCCTCGTTCTGCGCGATACGCGCCTTGACGAGCTTCCGCACCAGCGCCGCGGGGAGGGGCTTCGCGGCGGTAAAGCGGATGGTGCCTTTGGCGGTCTGGTAGGGTGCGAGCTCTTTCTTGAGCGTCTTCGTGAAGTAGGTACTCATGAAGAGGCTCAAGTGATCCTTGAACGCGGCGAAGCACAGCAACGTGCCGTGGTGCTTGAAACACGGCATCCCGTAGCTGATGACCTCGGTCGCCTTGGGGGCAGCGGCCTTGATCGTCTTGCGCAGCTGCTGGAGCGCGGCCCGCGGGGCGGGTGGGACGGCCCGCAAGTAGGCCGCGACCGAGGCGAATTTTTTCATACGACATCCATCTTGCGGAAGCGCTCCACCGCCTCGCTCGGTCCGAAGTCGTCTAGCTCGAACAGCTGGCGTACCTCGATCTCGCCTTCCTTGCCGTCCAGGGCGGGATTAGGAAAGCGCCGCGCCCACTCCACCGCCTCTTCGCGGGACTTGACCTGGATGAGCGTGTAGCCCGCGATCAGCTCCTTGGATTCGGCGAAGGGGCCGTCGACCACGCTGCGCTGCGTCCCGGCGTACTTGACGCGCCAACCCTGCGAGCTGGCGCGCAGCCCGGAGGCGTCGAGCAACACGCCGGCCTTCTGCAGCTCCTCGTGGTACTTCGCCATCTCGGTGAGCATCTTCTCGTGCGGCATGACGCCCGCTTCGGAGTCCTTGGTAGCCTTCACGATGATCATGAATCGCATGGTCGCCTCTCCTCATGGTTTCGGTCCGGAGGTCTACCCATACGACGAACCGGGGGCGGCGAGATCGACAGGTCGGGGGCCACCTGCGAGATCACCCGCCCGCAATTGCCCCGATGACGAGAAACGGCTCCGCCCCCGACGCGACCGCATCGGGGAGGGGGGCGTCGGGCGGCTCGTGGGTCAGGTCCCGCTCGCAGGCAAAGAATCGCAGGAACGGCCGTCGCTGCTCGGAGACGTGGTCCCGGATCGTGCCGCGCAGCATGGGATACCGGGCCTCGAGCGCGTCGAGCACCGCGCCGCGCGTGATCTGGCCGGGGACGTCGAGCGTCACCTCGCCTTTTACGTGCGCCAGCGTCCGCAGGTGCGGGGGCAGCACCACACGGATCATCGCAGCGTCTGCACCTCGACGGAGAGTACCGCCGGAAGATCGCGCACGATCGGTGTCCAGCTGTCTCCGGCGTCGGCGGACAGGTACACTTGCCCGCCGGTGGTGCCGAAGTACACGCCGCACTTGTCGAGCGAGTCGATCGCCATCGCGTCGCGCAGCACGTTGACGTAGCAGTCGCGCTGCGGCAGGCCTTTCGTGAGCGCTTCCCACTCGTTGCCGCCCGTGCGGCTGCGGTACACACGCAGCTTCCCCTCGGGGGGATAGTGCTCGGAGTCGCTCTTGATCGGCACGACGTAGATCGTCTCCGGCTCGTGCGCGTGCACGTCGATCACGAACCCGAAGTCGGTCGGCAGGTTGCCGCTGACCTCCCGCCACGAGTCGCCTGCGTCGTCCGAGCGCAGGACGTCCCAGTGCTTCTGCATGAACAGCACCTTGGGGCGCGACCGGTGCAGCGCGATGCGGTGCACGCAGTGGCCCACCTCGGCATCGGGATCGGGGATGTATTGGGAATGCAGGCCGCGGTTGATCGGCTTCCACGTCTTGCCGCCGTCGTCGGTCCGGAAGGCGCCCGCCGCCGAGATGGCGATGAAGATCCGCTTGGGGTCGCTCGGATCCAGGAGAATTGTGTGGAGGCACATGCCGCCGGCGCCCGGTTGCCATTTGGGCCCCGTGCCGTGACCGCGCAGCCCGGCAAGCTCCAGCCACGTCTTGCCGCCGTCGCTCGTCCGGAACAACCCGGCGTCCTCCACCCCCGCGAACGCCATGTCGGGATCGGTGAGGGACGGCTCGAGGTGCCAGACGCGCTTGAACTCCCACGGATGCTGCGTGCCGTCGTACCACTGATGCGTGGTGAGGGGTCGGCCGGTGTCGGGAGAGGTGTCATAGACGAACTTATTGCTCTCGCCGGCGGGCATGCCGTCGGGCGTCTTCGTCATACCACCGCCGGGCGTCTCCCACGTCTTGCCGCCGTCGCACGAGCGTTGGATGATCTGTCCAAACCAGCCGCTCGTCTGCGACGCGTACAGCCGATTCGGGTCGACCGGAGAGCCCTTGAGGTGGTAGATCTCCCACCCCGCGAAGTGCGGGCCGCTGACGTTCCACCGTTCGCGCTTGCCGTCCGCCGTCAAAATGAACGCGCCCTTGCGCGTACCGACCAGGACTCGTACTCCGCTCATTGCGTGCTCCTTTGGGTCGCTTCGTGCCTCGCGTGCCTTCCCCAGCGCATACGCGCGCCCGACATGTTCGACCGATTTGTCGGGTCGGTCAAGGGGGCCTACCTCCCTGCGGCTTTCTGAACGTCGGGCGGGAAGTCCGAGATCTCCTGCACCTGGCGCACTTCGATGATGTCGCCGTCCTGCATGGGCGCGCGCTTCGCCCATTCGATCGCCTCGGCCCGGGACTTCACCTGGATCAACCAGTAGCCGCCGAGCACCTCCTTCGCCTCGGCGAACGGCCCATCTGTCACCTTCGGCTTGCCGCCGGAGAAGCGGACGCGGGCGCCCGTCGCGGGTGGATGCAGCCCGTCGAGCCCGAGCAGGACGCCGGCCTTGGTGAGGGAGTCATTGTACTTCGTCATTCGGGCGACGAGGTCGGCCGGGGGCGCGAAGTCGGCCCCTGCCTTGTCGTAGCCCTGCGGGATGACCAGCATCATGAATCGCATTGTCCTCGGCTCCTTCTGGTCTGGGGTTCGGCGCCGGGCCCCTGCCGGCTCCTGTGAAGCGTCGAACGGGGGGTCCCGGAATCGACAGGCCGGGTTCACCCCTTCGCAATCCATTGCCCGGGAGCGATCCCCGGCGGACAGTCCGGACCTTTCGTGTTGCCGTCAAGACCCGCCCGAGCGACTATCATGCTTCCCCCAATGACCGCCCCGGCGCGCCCGCTCCCGTCCAAGCCGCTCGACCGCTCCATCGTCGAGGGCCCGATCGCCCGCGCCGTGTGGATGCTCGCCTGGCCGACGATGCTGCAGAACCTGATCGGCGGGCTGCAGGGCATGGTCGATCACGCCCTGGTGGGTCATTTCGTGGGCTACGCCGGGAACGCGGCGATCGGCGTGGCCATCCAGATCTTCATCGTCGTGATCGTGTTCGTGATGTCGGTGTTCAGCGGGATGGCCGTCCTCGTGGCTCGCTTCGCCGGGGCCAACGAGCCGGACAAGGTCAATCGCACGGTCTACCAGGCGTTCCTCGCTGCGGTGGCGCTGTGGGGACTGCTGCTGGCGCCGCTGGGCTGGATCCTGGCGCCGTCGCTGCTCGGCGCGGTGCACGCCGCGCCCGCCGTCCGGGTTCAGGCGTTGCCGTTCCTGCGCATCATGTTCCTCGGCAGCATCGGGATGCTGTTGTTCTTCATGGTGGGCGGGGCCCTGCGGGCGGCCGGCGACGCGCGCACGCCGCTGCGCCTCGGCGTCCTGCTCACCGTCCTGAACATCGTGTGTAACGTCGCGTTCATCACCGGTCTCGGGCCGCTGCCGCGACTGGGGACCGCCGGCGCCGCGGTCGGCACTACGGTCGCCGGTCTCGTGATGAGCGGCTACGCCGTGTACCTGCTGCTCTCGGGGCGCCTCCCGGTTGTATGGCGCCGCGGCATGGACTGGCGACCGGACTGGAGCGTCATCCGGGAGCTGTTCCGCTTCGGGCTCCCGACCGGCGTGCAGGGGATCGCGATGAACGTCGCCGGTGTGCTGCTGCTCCGTTTCATCGGGTCGCTGGCGCAGAGCGCCGAGGCGCAGGCCGCCTACGCGGTGGGGTACACCGAGCTGTTCTCGTTCATTACGTGGACGTCGGTGGGGTTGATGGGCGCCGCCGCCACCGTCGCGGGCCAAAACCTCGGGGCGCACCGTCCCGAGCGCGCGGTGCGCGGCGTGCATGTCGCGGCGGCGCTCGGGCTCGGCGTTGCGGCGGCGATCGGCGTGCTGTTCCTCACGATCCCACGCACCCTGCTCGGGCTGTTCGGGATGACCGACCCAACCGTCGTCGGCCTCGGGACGCAGCTGCTCGCGTTCCTCAGTGTGTCGGGGCTGTTCGTGACCGTCGCGCTCACGTACACGGGGGGACTGCAGGGCACGGGCGACACCCGCTCGCCACTCTACATCTCGATTGTGTCCCAGGTCGTCGTCCCGGTCGGTCTGTGCGCGCTGCTCCAGGCGACGCGCGGTCTGCACCCCGCGGACATCTGGATGGCGATCCTGTTCGGCCACATGACGCGCTCTGCGCTGAGCGTGCTGCGGTTCCGCCAGGGAAAGTGGCGCGGCATCCGGGTGGAGCTGGCGCCTACGGCAGCGGCACGATCTTGAGGTTGGCGAAATCGCCGCCGGAGGTGTTTCCTACCCACAGACCCACCCGGCCCTTGTGCCGATCGCTCAACTGGTTCACGACGAGACTGGGCTGCTGCGCGTCGCCGACGAATACGCTCACTTTGGGCGACGCGACGACCACGCGCACGTGGAACCAGCCGTTCGGGTCCGGTGCGGGACTGACGGGCTGCTCGTATTCTCCCGGATGATCGGCTCGCAGCTTCTGCCACGGGTAGTCCGGATGAGAGACGTATTGTACGGCGCGTTTGCGTCTCGCCGGGTCGTCGGTCTTGAAGTTGAACGGGCGGAAGTAGATGGCGTCATAGGTCGTGCCATCCACCCCATGAAACGCCACACCTACGAAGCTTTGTTGCGGCACGTCCTTGCCGCGGATATCGAGTTCGATCGTCCCGTTGCCGAACTCGATTTGTCGTAGGTACGCGGGGCCCTCGCCGGCGCCTTCGCTCAGGCGCACACCTGCCCTCGCTCCGTCATGGAGGCTGCTCACGCTGCGATTGAAGACTTCCAGACCCTCGGGCACGAGGGGTCGCTGCTGGCCGGAAACGCTCGCGGTGACGAGGCAAGCCGCAGCCAGCAGAGCGGAGACGGCAACGCGCCTATTCATGTCGGCTCCTTTCGCGGTGGCAGGAGTGTCGGGCCGCGACGCTCTACGGTCTCCGGAGCCCGTCGGTTTCCGCTGTCGCTACGCGCTCCAGCCGTACCGCTGCGCGATCGCGCCGAGCTCCCCCCAGTGAGCGCGCGAAGCGCCCGGGCGCGACGCGGCCAGAGCCACGATGTCCGTCGGCCGGACGGGGCAGGGCGCGCCCACGACGTCCGGGACCGGGTACGCCGGCGGTGGAGCGGGATCCACGAGGGTGAAGTCCAGCTCGTCGGCCAGGTTGTGAGCCGTCGCGTCGCGCACGCTGAGCGGGTCGAGGCCCCAGCGCCACTCGATCATCCGCAGCACGGACGTGTGGTCGTACAGGACGTGCGACGTCCGCGACCGGGGCGCGAACGGTGAGATGAGCAAGGTGGGTGTGCGGAAGCCGCGGCGGCCGTCCACGTTGCCTGCTGCCTGGTCGGCCGGGGGAATCGGCGCCACGGCTGGGGGAACGTGGTCGAAGAATCCCCCCCATTCGTCGAAATTGATGACGAGGACCGTGCGGCTCCACGCGGGGCTGTGCGTCACCGCCGCATAGATGCGGTTCATCATCGCCTCGCCGGCGCGAACGTCGCCGTAGGGATGGTCGTCCGCTCCGGTACCGGTCAGCTCCTGCAGGAAACTACCGTCGACGAACGCGACGTGCGGCAGCGTGCCCGTGGCGCAGTCGGCGTAGAACGCATCGATCGGGCGGCCGATCGGCACGTACTTAGCGCCCCACAACCCCAGGAACGGCAGGTCGGCGTAGTAATAGCGACCCTGGAGCCCCCGCGCGCCCAGCCGGTCCCAGATCGTCGGCAGCTGCGAAATCTCGATGCTGTTCTGAATCCGGTCGGTCTGGCCCGCGTGTTGGTAGATGCGATTGGGGAAGGTCGGGCCGAGGATGGCGCAGAAGTACTGGTCGAAGGAGGTCCAGTCCGGGACCGCGCGGCCGAGGAAGGGGAGGTCTTCCTGGCGGTAGTAGCCGATGGAGAAGACGTCGTTGGCGCGCAGCCACCCGTCACACGCGCCGCCGTTGTACTCCACCCGCCCCCCCGCATAGGAGTGGTCGGGATCGCCGTAGCCGCACCCCTGAAAGTCGGGGGCCAGCGGAAAGGTGGAGTGGGGAACGCCCGCGGCATCGAAGTAGGTGAGCCCCGCCTGCGTGCCGTCGGCGCCCGGGAGCCAGCCGAGGAAGTGGTCGAACGAGCGGTTCTCCATCATGAATACGATGACGTGCTCGATGCCGCAGGTCGCGGGGTCGGGCAACAGGTCGCCGCTGAGCTGCGCGCGCGGCGGCGCGAGGATCGAGCGATCGCCGCAGCCGAGCGCGACGCCCCCGGCCGCGGTAGCGGCGGTCGTCAAGAACCTGCGGCGCGAGATGAGTGACATGGAGACCCCCTGTGTAAGCATCGTGGTACCGTTGGCAGAGGAGGTTGTTCGAGCGGTGTCACTCAGGCGTTAGCACCGCGTTTCTGTTCTGTCACGGCAGGGAATGTTGCGGTGTTGCCACAGGTGTGTCGCGGGAAGCGTGCGGCCGCGTGAGGTCGTGGCCGGGTGCAGGTGGAGCGCGCAGCTGCAGCGCATCCGGGCGGCGTCGGGGGCGCTCGGGAAGACGTGATAGTACATGGCCACGATCATCGGGACGAAGACGACGGTGTTGTAGAACAGGTGTAGCTCGAGCCGCGGGATCCACAGCTGCGCGATGCTCGTGGGAACGGGGGCCCCGAACAGCGTCCGGCCCGCGATGACCTGACCCTGGAGCAGCGCGTGCTCGATGTGATGCCAGAACTGGATCACGAGCGCCGCGAGCCACCATGCGCGCGACCGGCCCACGAAGCCGGGCAACAACGTCCAAATGCCGACCAGCATGATCAGGGCATAGCCGTAGTGCAGCACTTCGGAGTGTACGAGCCAGGGGAACGCCTGGCCCAGGACCCCCCGTGCCTGGTGCAGCGGCCACTTCAGCACGTACGCCTGATAAGCCTGCACCAGATGCTCGGCCAGGTGGACGACGACGATGATCATGAACACGCGAAGCGCCCGCTTGTGCCACGGGCCATTGAGCTTCCCGAGGAGCGAGCGGACTGCGCGGGGCTCGGAGTGCGCGGATGTGAAAGCGGTGCTTGTCATGCTGCCGTCACCTGGTTCGCGTGGCTCTAGTCGGCTCGGGGAGCCGAGAGCGGATATTATGCGCCGGCCCGGCTAGGCGCGGCAAGGGCTCGTCACAACGTGTACTGCGCCATGAAATAGACGAAGTCGATCGGCAGGTCGGCGCCCGATGGGCTGCCTCCCTGCGTGATGAACGCGCCCGGAAACACGTGGCTCCAGCCGGCCAGCAGCAGCCTGTGCTGATCGACCGGCCACCTGAAGCTGAGATCGAGCTCCGACGCGACGCTCTTTGCGGTGCCGAAGCTTGCCGGACGGGAAACGACTCCCGACAACGCGTAGAACGCGTCATGCTGCGACGCGCGTCGCAAAAGGTGATAATCCGCGGCCGCCACCAGCGTCCGCCACAGGCGCATTGCGCCGCCGCCGGAAACGTCGACGATGTTCTGCCGCCCCGCGATGTCCGCCAAACCGAGAAAGGGATGCGGCTGCGGGTTGAGCTGACTGAAGGTCCCGACCTCGCCTCCGGGCGCGGCGTCGCCACTGGCGTAGTCAAGGTTGATGTATACGCGCGGCGCACCCCTCGCTCGCCGGAAGCTGTAGCCGATCCCGCCAGCGAACATCGACGCGCCAATGGCGTTGTTGCCCACCTCGCCGAACTGAATCGCCGCCTCGCCTTCCAGATCCAGGGCGGACGGTCCTCGCGTGGGACCCCAGAGGCGCAGGCCGGCCGTGTGCCGCAGCTCGCGTCCGACGGTCCCGTTCCAGCCGACGGCACCGGAGTCGCGCTGCTGGCCGATCCAGTAGACCTCGGCCCCCATCGCGATTCGAGCCGCCTGCAACGTGCCATACACGCCGAACAGCGAGGTCGTCGAGTCACGCCGGTCGGCTTGATAGAGACGCACCACGACCGGCCGTGCCCAGAACGCCGTGACGCTGCCACTCCGATTGCCGTAACGTGCGGTCACGCCGTCGAAGCTACGTTTCGTGTTGGCCCAATCGAGCGCGCTCACGAAGCGCTCGCGTCCGTACGCCATCTCCAGCCGGCCGCCGCGGAGCGAGAAGGCGCCGCCCTCCGTGCCACGCGGCGACGTCACCACCTCGGCGTACAGTTGGTGCACGTCCATTTCATCCACGTCTGAGGGCCGTCGGCCGCCGGTGAGCTCGCGAGTGGTGGAGAGGCTGCTCTTTCCTTGGGCGAAGAGCCGGAGGTGGGAACCGGCGTGCAGATCGACCGACACGAGGGCCCGTGTGAGCACGAACACGTCGCTGGCTGCGACGGTGGCCGGCGCCGGCAGCATCGCGCCAAAGTTGAAACTCTTCCAGCTCTCGACCCGCTCGCGAAGCTGGCCTGCAAACTCCGCCCACACCGCGCCGTTGCCGCCGAGGTTCACGTGCCGGATCGCCGCGAAGGGATCCGGGGGATTCGCCGGCGTAGGGGGAGTCTGGGCATTTGCCACGCCGGCGACCGTAAGCGCACAGACAGTCAGCACGTGGCTCAGGTTGCGGCGCGCGCCGCCATCACGTACGAGTTGAGGCACACGCCAATGTGGAGCGAGGACTCCGCTTGCGCAAGGCGACAGCGAAATGTGATACTTCCCTGTCGCTCCGACAGGAGAAGCGAGACTTGACGCGCGCCGCGGATGTCCTGCAGGGGACTTTGGACCTGCTCATTCTCAAGGCGTTGTCGCTGGCACCCATGCATGGGTGGGGAATCACCCACCGCATTCAACAGATGTCGCGGGACGCCTTCCAGATCGGGCAAGGGTCGCTGTATCCCGCCCTGCATCGCTGCGAGAATCGTGGTTGGGTGACGTCCCACTGGCGCACCACCGAGAACAATCGAATAGCGCGGTACTACGACCTCACGGCGGTGGGAAGGCGGGCGCTCGGAGAAGGGATCGCGCGTTGGCGCTTCTACACCGGCGCCGTGGATCTCGTCATAGACGCGCGGTAGACCGAGGCCACCAGCTATTTGGCGAGAATCTTACTCTGATTCGCCAGGATCTTCTTTTGGTTCCGCAGCATCGCCTGAAGGTTCTGAAGGATCTTGCCCTGATTGCCGAGTATCCGCACCAGCCGCTGCTGGTTCCGGAGGATCTTCTTCGCGTTTGCGATGATCCTGTCTTGGTTCTTGAGTGACGCTGCTGCCATTGCGGTCTCGCGGAGCCGAGGAGCGCATATTATGCGCCGACCCGGCGCGCTGCGGAAGGCTCGTGCTGGTCTCGACCGGGACCCGTCCCGGCTCTATTTTCACGATGGATACGAAGGTTTTCCCCATCGACGGAGTGCAGGCATGTGCCGTAACATCAAGACGCTGGCTAATTTCGCGCCGCCGGCGACGGACGATGAGATTCGAGCGTCGGCGCTCCAGTTCGTTCGCAAGCTGAGTGGGACGGCGCGGCCATCCCAGGCGAACGAAGCCGTGTTCAATCGGGCGGTGGACGAGGTGACGGCGGCGGCGAACCGGCTGATTCACTCACTCCGAACGAGCGCGCCGCCGCGGGACCGCGAAGCGGAGCGGCGCAAAGCGCACCAGCGCGCGCTCGAGCGCTTCGGTCCGAGGACCGCCTCGTGAGGCGCGGCGGTCACGGAGCGAGGAATACCAGCGGGCGAATCTCGCATTCGCCTTCCCACCCCGGCCAGTGCTCGCTGTGCAGGCGCATGAAGGCGACCGCGACTTCGATCGCTTCCTCTCGCGACTTCAATTCGAGTACGGCGTAGCCGCCGACGACTTCCTTGGCCTCGGTGTACGGCCCGTCGATCACCGTCAGCTTCCCGCCGGCGCTGCGCACCCGCACGGCGCTGGAGCTGGCGCCGAGGCCGCCGGTCTGGACCAGGGAGCCGTCCTTGAGCGAGTCCGCGACGAGCTTGGCCATGGCGTCCTGCAGCGCCTGGGGTGCGGGCCCCTGGTTCTCGGCCGACTTCACCATCGATAGGAATCGCATGGGTGGTTCCCAGCTCTTTCTGGTTTCGGGTTCAGCGCCGGGCCCATCCCGGCTCTATTGCAACGTCGAACGAAGCGACTCGGAATCGACATACGTGAGCTCGCGGGCCTGTGCGGCGCACCGCAGCATGAGGGCGCCGCGGCTCATGTCCCCTCGTCCGATGAACTCCTGCGGAAAGCGCAGCCGCGGGCCCAACACCTGTTTCAAGGGCTCCACGTACTTCGCCGTCGCGATACTGCCGAGCAGGACGACGGCGTCGGTCGGGTGCAGGCGTTCGGCCAGACGAGCGGCATCGCGCTGCAACGGGCCGGTGTAGCGCCGATCGCCGGGATCGACCGGAACCCGGGCGATCGCGCGTAACCCAGCGAGATCGACGCCGGTCTCGGGAGTACAAAGGCCCCGGCCCGGCACGATGACCTGCACGCCACCGCAGCCGTCCGGCGGCTTGGCGAACGCCAGCGCGTAGGCCAGCTTGCCGCGAAAGTACAGACCGCTCATGAAGGTGAAGACCTCGCCAATGGTCGCGCCTGCTTCCGATCGCAAACGCTGCGCCAAGCCCGAGCGGGCGTCTTTCCGCAGCAGAAACCCGGCGCGCTTGCCCGCGCAGTTGGCGGGTGAGAGCAGGAAGATCAGGTGGCCTGGCGACATATATTCTCTCAAGCTATGCCCGGACCGCGCCGCAAGGTACCGAAGCGCACCAGCGTCGAACCCGAGCCGATCGTCGTCGCGGGGCACGAGATCGTCGTTTCGAACCCCACGAAGGTGCTTTTCCCGAAGCCCAAGTACACGAAGCTCGATCTCGTGCGCTACTACCTCGCCGTGGCCGAGGGAGCGCTGCGGGGCGCCGGCGGCCGGCCCAACGTGCTGGTACGCTACCCCAACGGCATCACCGGTGAATTCTTTTTTCAGAAGCGCGCGCCGGAATCACGCCCGCCGTGGATCGAGGTCGTCACGCTGCGCTTCCCCTCGGGGCGCACGGCGGAGGAGGTCGTGCCACGCGACGCCGCGGCGCTCGTATGGCTCGCCAACCTCGCCTGTCTGGAGCTGCATCCACACCCGGTGCGCGCCGAGGACTTGGACCATCCCGACGAGCTGCGCGTGGACCTGGATCCCGTGCCGGGCGTGAAGTGGCCCCAGGTGCGCGCCGTGGCGGGCGTGGCACAAGCCACGCTGCGCGACTTCGGGCTCACCGGCTGGCCGAAAACGTCGGGCTCGCGCGGGATCCACGTGCTCGTGCGCATCGAGCGGCGCTGGACCTTCGACGAAGTGCGCCGCGCGGCATTGGCGCTGGCGCGCGACGTGGAGCGCCGGGCGCCCACGCTCGCGACGAGCAAGTGGTGGAAGGAAGAGCGCCACGGCGTGTTCGTGGACTACAACCAGAACGCCAAAGACCGTACGGTGGCCTCCGCCTACTCGGTGCGGCCGACGCCCGATGCGCGGGTCTCGGCGCCGCTCAGCTGGGACGAGGTGGCGAGCGCCGACCCGGACGATTTCACGCTCGCCACCATGCCCAAGCGGTTCGCGCAGCTGGGCGACCGCCACGAGGGGATAGACGAGTCCCCCGGGTCGCTCGAGGGCCTGCTCGAGCTCTCGGCGCGGCACGAGCGCGCCGGGCAGGGCGACGCGCCCTGGCCGCCGCACTATAAGAAGCAGGCCGGCGAGCCCCCGCGCGTGCAACCGTCCCGGGCCCGCGCTGCCAAGCACCCGTTGATCGAGATCGCGCGGGCCAAGCGCAAGCAGGACGCGCTCGCGGGGCTCAAACGTTGGAAGGCGCGTCACCCCAAAGTTGCCAAATACTTGGAGCCCGCCGACGTGCTGGTCGATGCGATGCGCGGCCGCTCGTCTACCTGGACCCGGATCCGCGTGAACCTGCAGCACGTGCCCCCCAAGCTCCGGCCCCGTCAGGAACGCCTCGACCCGGACGAGAAGACCTTGGCGAGCTGGTAGGGGCGCGCGACCTCGAGCTGGTCGTAGCGACAGGCAGCGGGTCGCTTGTCCGGCCGCCAGCGCAGGAAGGTCGCGGCGTGGCGGAAGCGGTCGCCCTGCAAGTGGTCGTATTTCACCTCGCACACCCGCTCGATGCGCAGCGGCTCCCACGAGAGGTCCTTGCCGGCGCTCCAGCGACTCTGCGCGCCGGGCATGCGGCCGCTCCGCGCGTCGGCCTGCGCCCATGCTCGCCAGGGGTGCTGCTCGAGCGCGTGCTGGCGCAGCGGTGCGAGCTCTTTCACGAGCTGTTTTCGTGCCGCCATGGTGAACGACGAGGTCACGCCGACGTGCTGCAGCGCGCCGCGGTCATCGTACAGCCCGAGCAGCAGCGAGCCGACCGCGTCCGTGCCTGTCTTGTGCCAGCGAAATCCCGCCACCACGCAGTCGGCGGTGCGTGCGTGCTTGACCTTGATCATCGCGCGCTTGCCGGGCTGGTAGGTCAGTGCCGCCGCCTTGGCGATGACGCCGTCCAGGCCCGCACCCTCGAACTGCTCGAGCCAATGTTCCGCGACGCCCCGGTCCGGCGTCATGGGCGTGAGATGGAGCGGCGGACTCAGCTTCGCGAACAGCTGCTCTAACAGCGCCCGCCGCTCGCTTTGGGGCGCCGCCATTCGGTCGCGCCCACGGGAGGCGAGGAGGTCGAATGCGACGAAGCTCGCCGGTGTCTCGTGCGCGAGCTTCGCCACGCGCGAGGCGGCGGGATGCAGCCGCATCTGGAGCGCGTCGAAGTCGAGACCGCGCGCGGTCGTGATCACGATCTCGCCGTCGATCACACAGCCCTGCGGCAGCCCCTCGAGCAGCGCGTCGTGCAATTCCGGGAAGTAGCGGTCCAGCGGCTTCAGGTCGCGGCTCTGGATGTAGACGTCCGAGGAGCCGCGAAACACGATCGCGCGGAACCCGTCCCACTTGGGCTCGAACAGAAAGGGCCCCGCATCGGGTAGCGCGTCCGCCAGCTTGGCGAGCATCGGCTCGATCGGCGGGGCGAGGGGAAACTCTTTGGCGCGTCGTGGCAGGTTGCGCGGCACGCCGCTAAGTTTAGGCGCGCGGTCGGTACACGCGCCACCGTAGCTCAGTGGTAGAGCCGATTCCTAATCCGGCACGGCCAGCGCATCCCCGCTCTGGCCGTTGGTGTTTTCAATACCACGTTGATCGGGCGTGACAGGGAGGAACCGATGCACCAAAGGATATCGCAGCTTGTGTTGGCGGGGGTGACCCTGGTCGCCGTTGGCTGTGGCGGTCGGGAAGCGCGAGAGGAAAAAGCGGGTGAACGTCCATCGACGGCGAGCGTGTCGCCGGTGACGGTGAACTGGACGGCGGTCGAGCAGGCGATGGGCCGCACCGGGGCGATGCAGCCCGGCGACGTGTACAAGTTTGGCCTGCCGCGAGGCGATCTCACCGTCACCGTCGACCGCATCCAGCTCAAGCCGGCGCTGGCCTTGGGCTCCTGGGTGGCCTTCAAGGCGACGAGCTCAGGCGCCATCGTGATGGGTGACCTGGTGCTACGCGGCGACGAGGTCGAGCCCGTGATGGCGAAACTAGCCGAGGGCGGACTCGACGTGACGGCGCTCCACCAGCATGTCCTGCACGAGACCCCTCGCGTCTACTACATGCACATTCACGGCGCGGGAGACGCCATCACGCTCGCGCAAGCCGTCCGCGCGGCCGTCGATCTGACGTCTACTCCCCTACCTTCCACCGGTACGGCTGCGCCGTCCGCCGGTCCGCTCGGCATCGATACCGTGCGTATCGCTCAGGTGCTTGGCCACTCCGGCAAAGTCAACGGCGGCGTCTATCAAGTGAGCGTGGCGCGGCCCGACACGATGTGGGAGGAGAACGTCGTGATTCCGCCCGCCATGGGTGTCGCCACCGCGCTCAACTTCCAGTCGACAGGGGCTGGCAACGCGGCGATCACGGGTGACTTCGTGCTCCGCGCGGCGGAGGTGAATCCGGTGCTGCGCGCCCTGCGCGAGCGCGGCGTCGAGGTCACTGCCGTGCACAACCACATGCTGGACGAACGGCCGCGGCTCTTCTTCATGCACTTCTGGGCCGTGGGGGATGCGGTCAGACTTGCTCAGGCGCTTCGAGCGGCTTTGGACAACGTGAACGTCAAGCAACCGAGCTAGGTCGTTGGTCCAGCAATGATCGTCCTAACCGCAACCGTGACTTGCCCCACCTGCAAGCACCAGGCGAGTGAAGAGATGCCGACCAACGCCTGCGTGCACTTCTACGAGTGCGCGGCATGCCGAACGGTTCTTCGGCCGAAGTCCGGGGACTGCTGCATCTTCTGCTCGTACGGCTCAAGCCGATGCCCGGCTAGGCAGAATGAGGGGTCGTGACAATGCTGACGGCGTCGTAGTATATTCCCGACCGCGCATGAGACTCTCACTCGTCAGATTAGTCGCCACGCTGCTGCTGAGCGGCCAGGCCTTGCCGGTCGCCCTGCCGCTGTTGTGTGGCCAGGTCCAACGAGCAGCGCCGGCGAACTGCGAGCAGCAGATGGCGTCCCACCCGTCTGGGCCAGTCGTCGATGCGGCCTCCCATGCTAGCCCGTGCGCCAATTCAGCGTTCTGCGCGACCACGGCGACCGCGGTGGGTGCGCTTGGCGGAGCAGTTTCCGTTTCGGCAGGAGAATCTCACATCGCGGTCTCCGGCGTCTCGACCCTCGCCCCAGCCGACCCACAAGCACCGCTCCCTCCACCTCCCCAAGCCTAGCCTCTCCCAAGCGTAGTGTGCCCTGACGCGCCGCCTCGAGCGGCGCGGGCTCCGGCGCGTTCCGCCGGAAACCGATTGGCGAGGAGAGGTATGCAAGTCCGACAACTGATTCTGACCGCGAGCGCGTTTGTAATGGCGAGCGCTGGTCCTGCGCACGCGCAAGACGCAGCGCCCCTCGCCGGCGACTCGGGTTTACAATCGCTCGTCGCGGAGGCGCTCGCGCGCAACCCGACGGTCGCGCAGCGGCAAGCGGCCGTCCGAGCCGCTACGCTCCGTATCCGACCGGCCGGCTCACTGCCAGATCCCATGCTGACGGTCGGCGTGATGGACCTGCTGCTGCCGCACTTCGAGTTCAACCAAAGCGACTTCACCGAGGCGGACGCGGAGCTGAGCCAGGAGATCCCGTGGCCTGGCTCACTCGGGGCTCGCTCAGGAGTCATGCAGGCCGCCGCGGCCGGCGCTCGTGCGGAAGAACGCACCGTCCGCCGTGAGGTGACGACCACGATGGCGGTTGCCTACTACCGCCTTGGCTACGTGGTAACGGCGCTGGAGACGCTGCGGCACCAGCGCAACCTTCTCGAAGCCGCCGTCCAGCTCAGCACGACGCGCTACGCCACTGGTGCCGCGCCGCAAAGCGATCCCCTCCAGGCAAAGCTGGCCCGCGATCGCCTGCGGTCCGAAGAGTTCGCATTGGAGAGCGAGCGAGTTGCCGCGCTCGGGGCGGTGAATGCGCTGCGGAACCGGGCACCGGGAGACTCGGTCGTGGTCACCTCGATCGACCTGGGTGCGCTGCGTGCCGGGGCAGGGCCGCAGCCTCCCGCCGACTCGCTCGTGGCCCTGGCCCTCGCAACCCATCCCCGGCTCGCCGCTCGCCGGGCGGCAGTCGACGCGGCTACGCGCACGATTCAGGTCGAGCGTCTCGGCGCCCGGCCTGACTTCAGCCTCACGCTGCGCTACGGTTACCGACCGCGGGCGTTCAATGTCAACTTCCCGGATTTCTTCTCCGCCTTTGTAGGCCTGCGCCTTCCCATTTGGGCGTGGCGCAAACAGAATCGGCTGGCCGATGCCGCGCGCGCGGATTCAACTGGGGCCGCGGCCGGGCTGCGCGACGCGGAGCTGCAGCTCAGTCGCGAAGTCACCGAAGCCGCTGCCCGAGTCCAAGCGTCAGAGCAGCGTCTTGCGCTCCTCGTGGACGGCGTCCTGCCCAATGCGCGCGGGACAGTCGAATCGGTGCTGCGGAGCTATCAGGTCGGTCGGGCCGAATTCCTGACGCTGTTGTCGGTCGAAGACGCCCGGTACCGGGCCGAGCTGGAAACGGTCGCGGTAGCAGCGGACTACCGGGCTCAACTCGTGATGCTGCGGCAGCTGACCGCAGGGGAGACGCAGCCGTGAAATGCATCTCTACCGGGCTGCTCGTCGCAGCGATGACGGTGACGGGATGCAAGAAGGCTCCGGCTCCGGACATGCAGGGGATGTCAGGCATGCCCGGAATGCCGGCGGCCGGTGCTGACACTTCGGGAGTTCCCGTGAACCGCACCGAAGCCGAGCGGCTCGGCATCACGTTCGCTCGGGCCGCCGAGCGCCCGGTACGATCCTCGGTGCGTGCAGTCGGGACCCTGAAGTACGCCGAGCCCAGCCTCGTGTACGTCAACGCTCGGGTCGGCGGCTGGGTGGAGCGCCTGTATGCGGACTACGTAGGCAAGCGCGTCGAGCAGGGTGAGCCGTTGCTCGCGCTCTATTCGCCCGACCTCGTGAGTGCGCAAGAGGAGTATTTGTTGGCGCGGCGACTAAAGGACGACACGCTCGCTGCGAGTGCCCGGCGCCGTCTCGCCCTGTGGGACGTCTCGTCCGATCAGATCGACGGCCTCGAGACGAGAGGAAGTGTGACGCGCACGCTGTTGCTGCGTGCCCCGCGAAGCGGCGCAGTCACTGAGAAGATGGTCATCGAAGGCCAAGCGGTGAAGGCCGGGGATAATCTGTTCCAGATCGCCGACGCCCGAGTGCTATGGGTGGACGTCGCGATCTTCGAGCAAGACGCCGTAGCGGTCCGCGTCGGCGCCCCGGCCACGATCACCGTGGACGCGCTCCCCGGACGGACATTTCGCGGCCGCGTGACGTTCATCTACCCGCAACTCGACGAGAAGACCCGCACGCTGACGGCCCGCGTGGGGGTGGAGAACGGCGACGGCGCCATGCGCCCGGGAATGTACGCGACGG
>Ga0137415_10002617_pt1 | contig 17896 bp, 15 predicted proteins | sample CZODoug3_1_1_16f_FD_183082 | JGI IMG/M metagenome (GOLD analysis project Ga0137415, IMG submission 183082) | Vadose zone soil fungal communities from Angelo Coast Range Reserve, California, USA - CZODoug3_1_1_16fungal (Hybrid Assembly) | ecosystem: Environmental > Terrestrial > Soil > Vadose...
GTCACGAGCCACTGAATCAGGGCGTTGTCCATGTCCATCCCGCCGAGCTGCGTGTCGCCCGACGTGGAGACGACTTCGAAGACGCCCTCGCCCATCTCCATGAGGGTCACGTCGAACGTGCCCCCGCCGAGGTCGAGGACCGCGATCTTCCCTTCGCCCTTCTTGTCCAGCCCGTACGCGAGCGCGGCCGCCGTCGGCTCGTTCACCAGCCGCAGGACCTCGAGGCCCGCGATCTTGCCCGCATCCTTCGTCGCCTGGCGTTGGTTGTCGTTGAAATACGCCGGCACGGTGATGACGGCCTGGGAGATCTTCTCGCCCAGAAACGCCTCGGCGTCCGTCTTGATCTTGCGCAGGACCATCGCGGAGATCTCTTGGGGCGTGTAGTCCTTGCCTTCGATTCGGACCTTATAGTCCGTCCCCATCTTCCGTTTGATCTGCATGATCGTTTTGTCCGGGTTCAGCACCGCTTGGCGCTTCGCCGGTTCCCCCACGAGAATCCCGTCCTTCGTGAAGGCGACGACCGACGGAAACATCTTCCCGCCGTAGGCGCTGCCTTCCGCGCTTGGGATGATCTTGGGCGTTCCCGCTTCCATATATCCTGCCTCGGAATTTGTGGTCCCGAGGTCGATTCCGATGATTTTAGCCATTGGTATCACCTTGATTTCTCACGACGATGACTTGTGCGGGACGTAGGATCCGGTCGTGAAGACGGTATCCTTTCCGCAGTACCTCTTTTACAATTCCGTCCTTTGAATCTTTTTCGGAAACCTGCTGGACGGCGTCCATCAGGTAGGGGTCGAACGAGAGGCCGAGGGCCGGTATCTCTTGGAGCCCTGCCTCGCGGAGCGCCTTCGTCAGGTTGTCCCGGACCATGCGGACGCCTTTGCCGGCCTCCCCCTCCAGGGTGCCGACGGCCGCGTCCATCTCGTCGAGGACCGGCAGGAGCCGGGCGAGCAGGGCCTCGTGGGCGAACTTGAAGACCGTCTCGGCGTCGCGTTCCGATCGCTTCCGGTAGTTCTCGAACTCCGCCTGCAGGTATTTCATGCTCGTCAGGAGTTCCTCCTTCTCGCGTCGGAGGTCCTCCAATTGGTCCGACTTCTGGACCGTGGGCGTCTTCTCAGTCAGGTTCTTCACCTCGTTTGATTCGGATCTGGTGGCCTCTCCTCCGAGGCAGCGTCACATCAAGGACGCCGTTCCGGTACGTCGCCGTGACCGCCTCCGGCTCGACTGGGTGGAGCAGTTCGATCTCCGAATGGAAGACGCGGCCGTCTGCGCCAATCGCGTGGACCGAGAGCCGTGAGCCTTCCGCCGTCACCTCAAGCGTCTCGCGGGAGACTCCCGGAAGTTCCAAGGTCACGTAGATCCGGGCCGGGGTCACGACGACTTCCGCCGCGGGCTCCCGCACCGGATCGCTCTCGTCTGCAATCGCCGAAGGCGGCCCAAGGGCCGGAGTCGTCGAAGTCCCGATAGCCGGTAGGCTCCGGTGCGCGTCGATCCGCCGGAGAAGGCGGTCAAGCGAGCTGGGGAGTCGTGTGTCCCGAGCAGGGGACGATTCCTCGGCCATTGGGGACCTCCTGAGGCCCCGCGAGGGGGACCTCAGAACTCTTCGCCGTCGCCTCCGCCGTCGCCGCCTTCGCCGCCCTTACCGGGGCCCGCGCCGCCGGGGCCGCCGCCGGACCTGGCCGCGATTACGTCGTCGATGCGGAGCACCATGACCGCCGCATCCGTGGCGGACGAAACCGCCTGACGTCCGACTCGGATGGGCTCAAGCACGTTCTCCTTCTTCATGTCGGCGACCTTGCCGGTGTAGACGTTCACGCCCGCGTGCTTGTTCCCCTTCTTGTGCTCCTTTCGGAGTTCGATAAGGATATCGATCGGGTCCAGGCCTGCGTTCTCCGACAGAGTTCGCGGGATGACCTCCATCGCGTCCGCGAACGCCTCGATCGCGATCTGCTCACGGCCACCGACGGTCGCGGCGAAGTCGCGTAGACTGAGGGCGATCTCCGTCGCGCTGCTTCCGCCGCCCGTGATAACCTTGCCGTCCTCGATTGCGACCGCGACGACGCTCGTCGCGTCCTCGAGGGACCGCTCGACCTCGTCGACAACATGCTCCGTGCCGCCGCGGATCAGGATCGAAACGGCCTTCGGGTTCTTGCATCCCGTGACGAAGGTCATCTCGTCTTCGCCGATCTTCTTCTCGTACACGAGCTTGGCGTATCCGAGGTCGTCCTTCGCGAGCTCGTCGAGCTTCGTGACGACCTTGCCGCCCGTAGCCTTCGCGAGTTTCTCCATGTCGGATTTCTTGACGCGGCGCACCGCGTAGACCTCCGCCTTGGCGAGGTAATGCTGCGCGAGATCGTCGATGCCTTTCTGGCAGAACAGGACGGTGGCCCCGCTCTTTCGGACCGTCTCGACCATCCGCTTCAGCATCGACTCCTCCTCGTTCAAGAAGGCCTGGAGCTGCGTCGGATCGGTGATCTCGATCTTTGCATCGATCTCGGTCTTCTTCACTTCGAGAGCGGCGTCGATCAGAGCGATCTTCGCTTCCTTCACCTCACCGGGCATTCCGGGGTGAACGCGTTCTTTGTCGACGATAATCCCGTCTACCATGGAGGTGTCGGCGATCGAACCACCCTGCTTCTTGACGACCTGGATGTTGTCATCATCGACAAAGTAGGAATCGTCCGCGCGCTTCTCTGCGACCGTGCTGACGGCCTTGACCGCGATGTCTGCGAGGAGCTCCTTGTGCCCGCTCGCGGATTTCGAGGACATCGAAGTCATCGCGACCTTCTTCAGGACTTCGGCGTCCTTGATCGAGATCTTCGTCGCGACCCTTTCGAGGACTTCGTGGGCCTTCTCCGAGGCTAGGCGATAGCCAGCCGCGATGACGGTCGGGTGGATGTTCTGTTCGATGAGGTCTTCCGCCCGCTTGAGCAGCTCTCCCGCCAGGATGACGGCCGTGGTCGTGCCATCGCCCGCTTCCTCGTCCTGGGTCTTCGCGACCTCGACGAGCATCTTCGCGGCCGGGTGCTCGATGTCGATTTCCTTGAGGATCGTCACGCCATCATTCGTGATGACGACGTCTCCCAGGCTATCGACGAGCATCTTGTCCATTCCACGCGGGCCCAGGGTCGAGCGGACCGCATCCGCCACGGCCTTCGCTGCCGCGATGTTGTTGAACTGCGCTCCCTTGCCGCGCTCGCGGCGCGTCCCCTCCTTGAGTACCAATATCTGCGTTCCTGCTGGCATCATGTAAATCTCTCCGAATATGTGGAATTCGGGAATCTGCCTATGTTGGTACTTCTATATAAGCGTAGCGATGGACGGCCTTGTAGTCCAACGCGACCATAGGTAGCGCGATAGGCGCGATTATCTATCCGTCAGTTGGGTGCCCCAGCATGATGGACCCCGCCGGCAGCAAGGAAAGCGATTCTGCCACGGCTGAAAGGAATACGCGCGGGGAGCTCTCCAGGGAAATCGAGGTTCGACTCGGCGTACGCCGAAAGTTCTATCGAGTCGCGTTCGCGGCGTTCACCCTGGTGGTGCTTGTCATCACGGTCCCTGGCGCCTGGCTGAACCCTCAAATGGGGGGTTACATTCTTGCCGGGTCTGCGTCCGCAATCATCGGCACGGGCGTGGTCCTCTGGTGGGCCTACCTAGCAGGGAAGTCCGCGCTCTACGAAGAAGCAGGCCGGAGTCTCCTCCGCGAACGATGAACTGGGTACCCGAGCAGCACGGTTTCCGACTTCGGTGTTGTTCAGACATCACCTACCGTATTGCCCGATGAGCGGGACGCAATCTCAGTCAACGGGGCCATAATTCTATATCAAGCAAGGCGGTAGGTCGGCCAATGAAGGGTCTCCTTTTGGAACTCGCGGACGCCGTCCAGCATGCGGTAGAAGCGTTTCAGGGGGATCCCGCCGAAGTCGTGGGCCAGGGGGCGGATGGTGCCCCCAGCGCACGCATCGATCGAATCGCTGAGGAAACGGTCCTGCGGGTGCTGGACTATGAAGGGGCGGCCCTAAACGTCCTCAGCGAAGAGGCCGGCTACATCGAGCGAGGAGGAAAGGCGACCCTGGTCCTCGATCCGATCGACGGAACGCACAACGCCATCCGGGGTGTACCGGCCTATTCCGTCTCCCTGGCCATCGGACACGAGAGGCTCTCCGACATTCAAGAAGCGCTCGTCCGGGACCTCGTCTCCGGGGCTACGTACTACGCGGCAAAAGGCGGCGGGGCGTTCCTCAATACCCGACCCATTCGGGTCCGACTTGTTGACTTCGACGACCTCGTGTTCAGCGTCTACCTAGGCACACAGGCCGCCCCGGATGCCGCGCGGGTCGCGAGCCAAGCCCGCCGGGTCCGTGTCCTCGGAGCCGCCTCGCTGGATCTGTGCCTCGTCGCCCGCGGGGCGGCCGACCTGTATTACATGCACTCCAAACTCCCCGAGACGAAGCTTCGCGCGGTCGATATCGCCGGAGGCGTGCTGATCGTCCGCGAGGCGGGTGGACTCGTCCTCGATCTCAAGGGCAACGAACTCGACATGCCTCTCACTTCGACGGCACGCACGGACCTCGCTGCCGTCGGAGACCGCCGGACCTGGGAGGCCCTTACATGAAGTTCGGGATCACGGCGAACCCGCACATCCCCAGCGCGATGGAGTGCGCGACACGGGTCCTGGCCAAGCTGGAGTCACACAAGGAAGTACTGCTCGAGTCGGACCTGGCACGCGCTTTGGGTCGGAACGGGATCCCACTCGCCCACATGAAAGCGGACGTGATGCTGGCGATTGGAGGGGACGGAACGATCTTGCGAGCGTTGCAACTCTCGGACTCGAAGGTGCTCGGAATCAACTCCGGGTCCCTCGGCTTTCTCGCGGAGGTCAGCGCGGAGGATATGGACGGATACCTGGAGCGGACCATCCGAGGGGACTACCAAGTCGAGGAACGAATGCGGCTCAAAGTGACGGTGGACGGCGAACGGCTGTTCGATTGCACGAACGAGGCGGTCGTCCACACCGCGCAGATTGCGAAGATTCGCCATTTCGAGATTCGCCTCGACGACCAGGTGGTCGAGCGCATCCGGGCCGATGGGATCATCGTCGCGACCCCGACCGGATCGACCTCGTACTCCATGTCTGCGGGGGGCCCGATCGTGGACCCGCACGTGGACGCCATGATCGTGACGGCCATCGCCCCGTTCAAACCGGCCTCGCGGCCTCACGTGTTTCCCGCCATCAGCCAGGTCCATGTGCGCTTGATGAAACCGAAGGACTGTCTTCTCGTCATGGATGGACAGCACGAATCGAGTCTGAAGGGCAACGAAGACGTCGTCCTGACCGGATCCGAACGACGAGCCAAGTTCATTCGGTTCCGGGACGACTTCTATCGTCGTGTCGAGGAGAAGTTGTCGCGCCAATGAGGCAGCATGAAACGCGTCGAGGCGATCGCCCGCAAGACCCTACGAATGATCCTCGAAGCCTCCCGCGACATGTATCCGCGGGAGTTCGGGGCGGTCCTCCGGGCGGACGAGGGTACCATCGACGAGATCCTACTGGTCCCAGGGACGATCAGCGGAAAGCACCATGCGCTCTTTCAGCTCCACACGCTCCCTGCCGACTTCGCCGTCGTGGGGACCGTCCACTCCCATCCGAGCGGAGTATTCGAGCCTTCGGACCAGGACCTTGCTCTGTTCAGCAAGTTCGGTGGCATCCACCTGATCGCCGGGTATCCGTACACCGAAGAAACCTGGGCCGCGTGGACGAACAAGGGAGTGAGGATCCCGCTCAAGGTTGTGCCGTAGTTGTCGAGGAACCGTCCAGGATCGCGCGGTACACGGCCTCGATGCGGTCCGTCACCCGCTCGATGCTGAACGACTCGAGGACCTTCTCCCGGCCCCGAGCGCCCATCGCTCGGCGGGCGGCGGGATCCGAGAGGAGTCGCCGGATCTTCTCCGCGAGGTCCCTCGGATTCACTGGATCCGCGAGGAGTCCGTCGTCCCCGTCTTCGATGATCTCCCGGACCCCGGGGATGTCCGCGACGATCACCGGTTTCCCGGTCGACATCGCTTCGAGGGCCACGATCCCGAACGCCTCGAGGCGGGAAACGCTCGGGAGCACGAAGACATCGCACGCCGCGTACACCTCAGGAAGGCGTTCGTCCGAGATGCGGCCCAAGAAGCGGACGCGCTCGGCAACGCCCATCGAGATGGCAAGCCGCTTCATCGCCTCGAGGGATGAGCCTCCCCCGGCGATCAAAAACCGCGCATCCGGGACGTATCGCGCGGCCTCCACAAAATGCTCGACGCCTTTGTGGGGAACGATGCGTCCCACCAAGAGGACGACCGGAACCTCCGGAGGAATGCGGAGCTTGGTACGGACCCGCGAGCCGTCCACATCCGGTCGAAAACGACGGTGGTCCACCGCGTTCGGAATGACGCTCGGATTGTACCTCCAGATCGCACGGCTCGTTGCGGCGTAGGTGCGCGTCGTCACGATGACTTGGTTCGCGTTCCGCAGGGTGTCCGCTCCCAGGCTCCGACGATAGATGGATTCGACGAACGAGCCGAAGGCTGAAGGCAGCTCGACATCGCAATGATACGTCACGACGTAGGGAATCCCGCGTTCGGACGCGACGGCGCCGGCATAGTGCGACGCAAGAGGCGGTGGCGAGTGCGCGTGGACGAGGTCCGCCGACAAGTCGCGCAAGCTCGCGCGCATCCGGGGGGTAATCGGGGTCTGCAGGAGGATCAACCGCGGCCGCACACGGACCACCTGGAATCCATCCATCGTCTCTTCGGCCGACAGCGTGGGGTCGTGCTGGGACGTCACGACCGTGACCTGGTGTCCGCGGCGCGCGAGTTCGCGGGAGAGAGCCCGAACGTGGCTTTCGACGCCGCCGAAATGCGGCGAGAACCAAGGGGACACCTGGGCGATTCGCACGCCCGTCACCTCAGAAGATCCGGCTCCGGGGCGCGATGTTTCCCCGCGCGTGGGCCCCCGGGCCGAGGAAGGACTCCTCCCCGACAATCGTGCCCGCGTCAATCGACGCGTTGATGCCCACCTTGACGTCGTCTCCCATGATCACGCCCAGTTTTCGCAATCCGGTGTCGACTTCAACGCCGCGGAACATCACCTTGACGGGCGCCTCGTCGAGCCGGAGGTTCGCCACTTTCGTACCCGCCCCGAGATTGCATCGCTCGCCGAGGATGCTGTCGCCTACGTAGTTCTGATGCGGCACGTGGGCGGAGGCCATCAAGATCGAGTTCTTCACCTCGCACGCGTTCCCGACCTTCGCCTTCGGGCCGATGGAGGTGGCCGGCCGGATGTAACAATTCGGTCCGATCTCCGCTTCGGCTCCGACAATCGTCGGGCCTTCGATGTACGAGCCCCGACGGACGGTGGCGCCCTCCTCCACGAGGACTTCGCCGACCAGGGTGGCACCGGGATCCACGTGGCCGTACGCAGCTCCCTTCAACGGAGCCAACAGGGCTGCGTTGGCCCGCAAGAGATCCCATGGTCGCCCGACGTCAATCCATTCCGTCGGAAGACGGAATCCATGGACATCGCGCTTCGCCATCAGGAGGCGGATCGTATCGGTGATCTCGAATTCGCCTCGGGGCGATTTCGGCGTCGCGTCGATGAGGGGGAAGATGTCCTCGTCGAACACATAGATGCCCGCGTTGATCAGGTGCGACTTCGGCTTCCGCGGTTTCTCCTCGAGCGAGGAGACCTTCCCGTCATTCATCTCCACCACACCAAAGGCAGCGGGATTCGGGACCTCCGCCAAGGCCATGACGGGCCCGCCCACCTTCCCATGGAACGCGATCATCTCCGAAAGAGCCTGTCCCGACACGACCACATCGCCGTTCACGCTCACGAACGGCCCGTGCACGTGGTCGCGCATGCATCCGATCGCATGGGCGGTCCCCAGCCGCTCTCCTTGCTCCTCGTACGCGATGGAGAGATCCAGCTCCGCGCCATCCCCGAACCGTTCCCGGATTCGATGACCTTGCCATCCGATCAGAATGGCAAGTTCTTTGATCCCCGCCGCGCGCAACGCCTCGAGGGTATGTCGCAGAAACGGCTTGCCGGCCACCGGCAGAAGGGGTTTCGGAAGATTCGCCGTGAGGGGCCGCATCCGCGTGCCCTCACCGGCCGCGAGGACTACGGCCTTCATGCGGCTGCGCCTCTTGCGCTCGATAGGACCGTAGAATATATCTCCTTTGCTCTGGGCTCGTCTCGAGATTCCGCCAACACTCGGATTTTCGGTTCGGTCCCGGAGAAACGGACGAGCGCCCAACCGTCGTCGAACTGGAGCCGCCATCCGTCGACGGTGCTCAAATCCGCGGCGAGGCTTCGGAGCGACGCGTCGAGCCGGGACTCCACCGCGGCACGTTCCCCCGCCGCGTAGGCGATCGCTCCGCGGATCACAGGGTATCGCGGGATCTCTCTAACCCGTTCGTCGAGCGGACGTTCCGCCACCATGGAGACGAGACGCGCGGCCGCGTAGACCCCGTCGGGACACAGCGTCGCCTTCGGAAAAATCCAGGTCCCGGACGGCTCTCCCCCGAAGTCCGCGCGGCGTCGTTTGAGTTCTGCTGCGACATAAACGTCTCCGACCCGGGTCCGCCAGATCGTCGCTTTCGGGAGGAGGTCTTCGAGGACCATCGAGGCGTCCACGGGGACGACGAGGCCCGTCCGAACCTCCTGACGCGCGAACAGGGCGAGCAACAGGTCGCCTCCCACGAAAGTTCCTTCGCGATCGACCGCGACCATCCGATCTCCGTCTCCGTCATGGGCAATCCCGAGATCCGCCCGACAGGCGCGCACCGTCGCCCGGAGAGCGACGAGGTTCTCCTCAGTCGGCTCGGGTTCACGGCCGGGAAAGTGGCCGTCCGGTTGCGCGTTAATCGCAATGACGTCGCATCCCATCTTCCGGAGGAGGAGCGGCGTGATCTCGCATGTGGCCCCGCAAGCGCAGTCGACGACGACGCGGACCTTCGCCGTTCCAATGTCCTTCAGGATCGCTTCGACGTGCTGTGCAACTAGTTCGGGCCGCGACGATTCCAGACCGATCTGATTCCAGGAGGGCACAGGAAAGCGCGACCGGTCGAGAGCGTCCTCGACCTCCCGCTGTTGTTCCTCGTCGAAGGCCATCCCATCCGGATTCCAGAGTTTGATCCCATTGTATGGAGCCGGATTGTGCGACGCCGTGATCATGACGCCGCAGGCCGAGTCGCGGGCTCCTCGGGCGAGCGTCGGCGTGGAGACGAGACCCGCGTCGATGGCGTCCGAACCGCTCGATAGGACGCCCGCGCTCAAGGCCGAACGGAGCATGGGCCCTGTGAGACGAGGATCCCGGCCGATGAGCGTGTCTCCATAGAGTTCTCCAATCACCATCCCAACCTGGAGGGCGAGCTCTGGGGTCACATCCACGTTCCCGAGACCCCGGATGCCAGACGAACCGAAGCGTGGCACAATCCTGCATATCGCGTCGCGATAGAAGGCTTCTGCGGGGCTCACGTCCCAAAACAACAATTATATAGCGACCCCCATATACATCCGAGCACGGCTCGTTGTGGGGCCGCGTTCCGGAGGGATCGGATTGGTCATGGAACCCGTGAGCATCGAGGCCGCGATCGAGAAGGCGAAAAAGAAAGGACTTCGACCGGGCCGCGTCAAGGGCACAGACGGCATTCAATTCACGAAAGGGCGGAACGATCGGATCGAAGTGATCAGCTGGGAGGAGTTCCGGAGCACGCTCTCGGATCGTCAGCTCGAGGTCTTCGATTCCAATGGCTTCATGAAAATCATGAAGAAACGAAACGGATGAATCGCTGGCGATGCCGGACTGAGGCGTCGAGGAATCGACCGCGGATCGACCGACCTGCTCCGGATCGAGCCGGCCACACCGGAAGATTATTACGAACTGACGAATTCGCAGCCGCCTGCGACGTGCGTGGGTTGCCAAGCTTGGTCAAAGGCGCAGGACTCAGGATCCTGTCCCGTAGGGGTTCGCAGGTTCAAATCCTGCCCCACGCACCATTCCGATCGGATTACGATAGAGACTGTCCACGCACTCCATAGCTCCGTGTGTGGAAGCCTTTTTGTACCTCGCCCAACCTCCGACCGACTGCAGGCATTGGGCGGATTCGGCCTTGATGCCCGGGGGAGGTCCCGCCGATGCGCTCCATCGGACGGACGACGGCGCGCGAGGCGCAGTGCTCTCGGGCGACCGAATCCATCGTGCGTGCGCCATGGGGTCGGGTATGAAACGCCGCACACGAAAATCGAGACCGCCGCCGCGGGACCTCGATGACCCCGACCTCTTCGTGAATCCGAACTTGGCCCGGATCCGTTTCATGGAGCGGGTCCTGGAAGAAGCGGAAGATCCGACCCTTCCCGTCCTGGAGCGAGCGAAGTTCATCGCGATTTTCGGCAGCAACCTCGATGAGATGTTCATGATCCGGATCGCCGAGCTGCGCCGAGACGCTCACGAGGGTGCGGCGAATTCCTCGGCGGACGGCCTGACCGCCGCCCAAACTCTCGCGGCCGCCAAGGCCGAACTCCTCCGAGTCCTCGCCCGTGCCTCTCGTTGCTGGCAAGAGGGCGTTCTACCCCAACTCAATCAGGCCGGGGTTCGCGTGCTCGACTACGACCAACTCGACCGCGGGGAGCGGCGACGTCTACGGACGTATTTCCAGCAGCACATCTACCCGGTTCTGACGCCACTGGCGGTGGATCCCAGCCATCCCTTCCCGCACATCTCGAACTTAAGCATCAACCTCGCCGTGGTCCTTCGGGACCCGCGACAGGGCCAACGCTTTGCGAGGATCAAGGTGCCCGACGTCTTTCCGCGGCTCCTTCCCGTCCCGGCGAACGGTCGTTCCCGCCTGCGCGGTGCACACTCGATGCAAGGGCCGGACCTCCAGGATTTCGTCTGGATCGAACAGGCCGTGGCGGCCAACTTGGACATGCTGTTCCCTGGGCTCCGGGTGGAAGCAGCCTATCCGTTTCGGGTGACCCGGGATACGTCCGTCGACCTCAAGGACTCGGAGGCGCACGACCTCCTGACGTTCGTCGAGGACTCTCTCGACCGTCGGGGATTCGGACCCGTGGTCCGCCTCGAGGTGACGAAGGCCCTTCCGCCAGGTCTGGTGAGGGACCTCCTCACGCACCACCTCGGTCTGCGACCGGAGGACGTGTACACGGTCGATGGTCCCATTGGAAAAGTGGACCTGTGGGAACTCACGCGGCTGGATCGTCCGGACCTCAAGGTGGTCCCGATCGAGCCCGTCACCCCGCCGTTCCTGCGGCCGGAATCGTCGATCTTCGACGTGGTCGCGCGGAGAGACGTGGTCCTATACCATCCGTACGAATCGTTCGAACCCGTGGTCGAGTTCGTCCGACAGGCGGCACGCGATCCTCACGTCCTCGCCATCAAACAGACCCTATACCGGATCGATAGGAACTCGCCCATCGTCGCCGCGCTCCTGGAGGCGCGGGAGAACGGGAAACAGGTCGCCGTCCTGGTCGAGCTGAAGGCTCGCTTCGACGAAGAGAAGAACATCGCCTGGGCACGGACTCTCGAGAAGGCGGGTGTGCACGTGACGTACGGCCTCCCGGGACTCAAGACCCACGCAAAGATGTGCCTCATCGTCCGCCGCGAGGGAGACACGATCGTCCGGTACGTCCACATGGGCACGGGGAACTACAACACGGAGACCGCACGGACGTATGCGGACCTCGGGTTCTTCACGCGCGACCCGGCGTTCGGCGCCGACGTGTCGGAACTGTTCAATGCTCTCACCGGGTACGCCCAGAAATCGCGGTATCGAAAGGCCCTCGTCGCCCCGGGTTCCCTGCGGCGGGCGTTCCTGAGCCGAATCCAGCGCGAGATCCGCTGGCAACGCGCCCATGGAGATGGATATCTTGCCTTCAAGATGAACGCCCTCGAGGACAAGGAATGCATCAAGGCCTTGTATCGTGCCTCCCGAGCGGGCGTGACCGTGGACCTGCAGGTCCGCGGCTTTTGTTGCCTGCGGCCCGGGGTTCCCGGCGTCAGCGACCGCATCACGGTGACGTCTGTCCTCGGCCGCTTCCTGGAGCACACACGGATCTACTACTTCCACAACGGGGGCGACGAGGAGATCCTGCTCGGCAGCGCCGACATGATGCCGCGGAACTTGGATCGCCGGGTCGAACTGCTCTTCCCGGTCGAGGATCCACACATTCGCACGATGATTCGCGACCGGATCCTCGCGATCCATCTCAAGGACAACGTGAAGGCACGTCGGATGCTCCCCGAAGGAACCTACCTTCCCGTCGAACGAATGCCAGGCGAACCGGAGGTGGAGTCCCAGCGCTGGATGGTCTCGCACCGCGGGGTGTGGAACGACTACGGTCCGACCGACGATCTCGGCGACATGAGCCTCGATCGTCCGGGAAACCGTCGAGCCCCATGGCGAGAGCCGAACGGGCGTCCTTCCTCTCCGCGGCGATCCGTCGTGACCCTCCCGGCAGAAACCAAGCGGCTCCGGGCGGGAGTCCGTGGATGAAGGTCGCCGTCTTCGGCGACGTACACGGTAACCTCCCGGCCCTCGAGGCCGTGCTGAAGGACATCCAGAGACGGCGCCTCGAGGCGCTGTGGAATCTCGGGGACCTCGTAGGCTATGGCCCGTATCCCGAGGAAGTGGTCCAACGATTGAAGCGCGACAAGGTCGTCAACATCGCCGGGAATCACGACCTGCGCGTTCTCCGAATGAACCCGGCGGAATCGCCGAGGAAGAAGGAACCGGTGGACAAGTGGATCACGTCGGCGTGGACCCGCGAGAACCTCTCCCGCGCGAGCCTTGCGTTCCTCGCTTCCCTGCCGCCCGAGCGCCGGTGGTCCCGCGCTGGACACGCGGTCCTGCTCACGCACGGGAGTCCCGCCTCGAACACGGAACGCCTCGAGCCGTCGACTCCCCTCAAGCGGCTGCAGGACCTCGCGGTCCTCGGCAATGCCGATGTCATTTTGTGTAGCCACTCTCACATTCCCTGGGCCCGCCAGGTGGACGATGTGTGGTTCGTGAACCCGGGCGGGGTCGGCCGGTCGGATGATGGAGACTCTCGGGCCAGCTACGCAGACGTCGAAATCGAGGACGACCGGGTGCGTGTGGCCCACCACCGGATCGCGTACGACGTGAAAGACGTCGCGGATGCCATCCGCCGACGCGGGCTGCCGGAGGCTTATGCGCGCATGCTGATCGAGTCGAAGAACCTCGACGCAGTCCGGAAGACGGGCCGGGCGCACCACTCTCGATCCGACGCGCGCGACGCACGGACACTGGAGAACGTACTTGGCCTCGCGCGGCAGTGCCGCTATGAAATCGGCCACGCCCACCAGGTGACGCGTTTGTCGATGGATCTGTTCGATGCTCTCAGACCTCTGCATCGACTCAGCGCCCGCCGTCGTCGTTGGCTCCTCTACGCGGCCATCCTGCACGACATCGGATGGATGAAAGGACCGAAGGACCACCACAAGGCCTCTCTCGAGCTCATCGACTCAGCTCGAAAACTCGGCCTTCCGATCCGAGAGCGCCGGATCGTAGCCTGCGTCGCTCGATACCATCGGGGAGCACATCCGAAACGGCGCCATCCGCTGTTCGCGTCCCTCACGGATCGCGACCGACGCGACGTATCCGTGCTCGCGGCGATCCTCCGTGTCGCGGACGGGCTCGATCGGACGCACGAACACGTCGTGGGTCGGATCTCGGCCGCGATCACGCCGCAGCAGATTCGAATCGATTGCGAAGTCCACGGCCCCTCGGACGAGGAACGGCGCTTCGCGCTCACGAAAGGCCGCCTCCTGGAAGAAATGTTCGACCGCACGTTGGTGATCGCATGCCGTCGCAGGTAGACCCCTCCACCCTCCGGATCGTCGGCTTTATGGACATCGGCTCAAACTCCGTCCGACTCTTGTTGGTCCGCATCAATGCAAACCAGACCTACACGATTCTCACGGAGCAGCGGGAGGTCGTGCGGCTCGGCGAGACAGTCTTCGTCGACGGCCTCCTCCATCCCGCCGCAATCCGGCGTGCCGTCGCCGCATGCGCGGACTTCGCGTCGCTCGCGAAGGCCCGGGGAGCCTCGGAGGTCATCGCACTCGCGACTTCGGCAGCACGGGAAGCGACCAACCAGGCGGAGTTCTTGCGCGCGGTGAAACGGAGCACTGACTTGGACGTCCGAACGATTTCCGGGAAAGAGGAAGCCCGCCTCATCTACATGGGCACCTCGACGGAAGCGAGGTCCGGGGACACGCAGGCCCTCTTCATGGACATCGGCGGCGGGAGCACGGAACTCGCGGTCGGGAACCAGAAAACCTACGAATACCTGGATTCTCTGCGCCTCGGCGCCATCCGGCTTTCGGCGATGTTCAAACTCGAGGGGACTTCTGCGATCTCGGCCAAACAGTATGAACGCGTGAAGGACCACGTGCGGGACGTCGCCGCGCCAAGCATCAAGCGTCTGAGGCAATTCAATGTCTCCCAGTTCGTCGGCAGTTCGGGGACGATCGAGAACCTGGCCGACATCGTGTACCGCGTCATCTACGATCGGAAACGGGAACGGGAGGATGTGATGCGCTATCCGGACATGAAGCGGATCATCGGCATGCTCCGTTCGATGCGCCTCGAAGAACGCCGGAGGGCGCCCGGCATCAATCCGGAACGAGCGGACATCATCCTCGGCGGAGCAGCGATCGTGGACGTGTTCATGGACGAGCTCGATCTGGGCGAGATCAAGCCGACCGATCGCGGCATGCGAGACGGTCTCCTGTTCGACTACCTTGCGAACAGCGATCAGGGCTCTCTCTATGCCGGTCTCTCCGTGAGAGAACGGAGCGTCTTTCAGCTAGCCCGTTCGTGTGGCTCGGACGAAGTCCACACCCGGGTTGTGGCCCGGCTCGCCGTGGAACTATTCGACAGCGCGAAAAAGCTCGGCCTCCACAAACTCGGGGCGGAGGAGCGAAACCTGCTCGAGTTCGCCGCGCTCCTCCACGATGTAGGAGTGTTTCTGTCGTACGACAACCAGCAGGAACACGCTTGGTACCTCATCTCGAGCGCGGACCTCCTCGGTTTCAACCGGACCGAGATCGCGATCATGGCCGCCCTCGCCTTCTTCTCCCGCAAGGGACTGCCAAAACGAGGGAATCCGAAACTCGCGGGACTCGACGAGGCGGCGAAGCGCACCGTGAGGACGCTCACGGCCTTCCTGCGGATCGCGGACAGTCTCGATCGCAGTCGGCTTGGGAACGTTCAGCACGCCCGCTTGGTGAAAGGGCGGGACGGCTTGGTCCTGGTCATCCGGGCGGATGGCGACATCTCCGGCAATCTCTGGGGGGTCCGATACAACCACTTGGCCGTCGAGAACCTCCTGGGCCACCGGCTCTCGGTCAAAGTGTCTTCTACCGGCGAATCGAAGGCCGAATCCTTCAACCCTTAGAAGGCAGCAACGAGCGCAGCGAAACGGCGGTTGAACTCGGGATTGCGAATCGTCGCCCAGACCGAAGGAAACGATTCGAAGAGGCTTTCGAAGTGGTCTCTCCGCGAAGCGAGATAAGCGGCGATTCCAGGATGCTGCCCGCTCTTCTTGTTGCCGGCCGCACTCGATTTCAGCACCGCCTCGAGTCGATCCGAGGCCATCCAGGTCTCCCGCAAGTCTCCCAAGTGGTCCTGGACCCGTTTCAGCGAGCCGATGAGCGGCTCGGCCTCGGGACCTGTAATGTCGGTGAGGAATTCGAGGGCATACCGGAGTCGCTTGACCTCGATTCGGAACCGGTGATATCGCCGCAGAGGGATTTCGTCGGCCTCCAGCCATCCTTCATACGCCCGCACGGCGGCGAGCCGGCCGTACAGGATGACGGGACCCAGTTGACGCAACGTGAGAGGTCGGATCTGGCCACCGCTGTCCTGGGCAACACGGACTCCGATTTCAGGATCGTCGAGAAAGGTCGGAAAGTTTCGCCTGAACCGACGATATCGCGGGCTTGCCATGTAAGCGAGCATTCGAACGCGCAGCTTCTCGCGGTCGGCCTGCCAGTCGCGAATCACGCCGTCCAAATCAAGACCGGCGCGCAACGGTAGGGTCTCGCGAAAACTCAGAGCGTTCGCGATCCAGATGTCCATGTCCCGGACCGGTCCCATCGTGCGACCGAGCGTCTTCAGTGCCCGATTGAAACGTCCGAACTCTTCGGAGTCGAGGAAATCCCCGAAGATCCGTGATGCGGTCCGCATTCGCCGTACCGCGACGCGCATGTCATGGAGCTTCTCCATGTCCTCTCCCTTGCGCACCCCCTTCTCGTTCTCCAGCATCTTGCGGAAGTGGACTCGGAGAACATTCTTCGCGACCTCCGGCATCGTGTCGTTGGGGAGGATCTTGGATTCCAACCAACGCCGATCCTCGCTGGCACGCCGTCGCGTCCTGCCTTCCATCGACTCCCCCTCCCGAAACCGATCATCGATCGCGGGACCCGCAATATGCCGAGACCACGAGTTAAAGGATCGTGGCAATCCGATTCCGTGACCGGTCAGTCGTCGGGCCAACCGCAGAAACCTCCGCTCCGCGTTGGTTGAGATTCAGGCCGGATGAACCGGAAAGGTCGCGCGGTTTCCTTCATCCAAGAACGTAGAAGCCATGTACGAAAACAGACATTCCACCGGAACCCGTCCGGTCGGGGACTGCCCTCAACGAGGCGAGATGAAAGGACCTTTGTGTACAGCCATGTTATGAAGTTTATGAATCGGGGCGTGGTTCAAGAGGACGACAAAGGTCGGACGAACGGTCTATGTCAGGGCTATACTTTTGGGGGATTCATCGTTTGATTTGCAAAGCGCACACTGTACACGTAAGCTATTCATAGGTTCCAGTGCCTATTGAGGAATGTCCGGGTGAAGGGACGTTCACCGGGCCGATCGAGGCGACTCCGCGCCTCGGCACATCCTCCCCCAAAGGGGCCCGGGATCCCGAAGTCGGCCTCGCGCCGGCCTCGTTTTCGCCTGGAGGTGATCCATTGCCGTCCCAGAAGTTCAGCCGGAAGTACATCACGCGGCACAAGAAGAGCGCCCAGCTCTGGCGCCGGGCGGCGAGGCTGACCCCCGGAGGGGTCGAGAGCAATGTCCGCTACTTCCGACCGCACCCGTTTCTCGCGGACTACGGGGACGGCGGCTACATCTACGATGTCGACGGGAACAAGATCCTCGACTTCATGATGGGCTTCGGCGCCCTGCTCCTCGGGCACAATAACCGGGACATCGCCCTCGAGGTGATCAAGCAGCTCGAGTCAGGCTCGATGCTCGGGGTGACGAGCGAACTATTCATCGATTACCTTGCCGCCGTCCAGAAGGCGATGCCGTCGATGCGGAAGATACGGCTCTGCAACAGCGGGACGGAGGCCACGATGCACGCGATCCGCACGGCACGGGCGTACTCCGGACGAGATAAGATCGCGAAGGCCGAGGGGGCGTACCATGGTGCCCACGACTATGTGCTTCAGAGCCTCGACATGGACGCCCGTATGGCCCGGAACAACGGATACAAGGCCGTCCCCTACGGGCGCGGGATCCCGAAGGCCGTCTCCGACACGGTCGTCATCTACCCCTACAACGACATCGAGGGGACTGCTGCGATCCTTGAGGAGAACGAAGACGACGTCGGCGCCCTGATCGTGGAGCCCGTCCTCTGCGGTCCCGGCGTGGTCGTTCCGAAGGGGAACTACCTGAAGCGCCTCCGCCAACTCACGCGGAAACGCCGCATCGTCCTCATCTTTGACGAAGTCCTCACCGGCTTCCGGCTGGCCTACGGGGGCGCGCAGGAATATTACGAAGTCCGCCCCGACATGACGACCTTCGGGAAAAT
>Ga0137415_10002621_pt1 | contig 17886 bp, 17 predicted proteins | sample CZODoug3_1_1_16f_FD_183082 | JGI IMG/M metagenome (GOLD analysis project Ga0137415, IMG submission 183082) | Vadose zone soil fungal communities from Angelo Coast Range Reserve, California, USA - CZODoug3_1_1_16fungal (Hybrid Assembly) | ecosystem: Environmental > Terrestrial > Soil > Vadose...
CCGCGAAGGCGATCCCGAGCAGACCGATCGAAACCTGCCGTTTGACGGATATTTTCATCTTGCGTTCCTCCGCGACTTTTTTTAGGGCGGAAGATTAGCACCGCGGCGCGTGGTGCCCAACCGCCTTAGGCGGGATCCAGAACCTCCACGTCGAATCCGCCGATCTGTTCGGCATCGGCCACCGCCTCCACGGCTGATATCCGCTCGCCGCCGATGGTCATCCGCAGCACGATGCGCAGTTCGCCGTCCAAGATGACCGCGAGCGCCATCGCGCCATCGACCAGCGCGGGCTTTGCGGCTTGCGCGCGGCCCTTGAAGATTTCCGCCACCGCCGCCGCACCACGGATTTCCGCCAGCGACCCGAGCCGTTGCGCCGCCTGATCGGCCCGGAACACCACGTCGGGATCGAGTACGGCGAGCAGTCCCTCGAAATCGCCGTTGCGCGAGGCCGCCAGAAACGCGTCGACGATTTTGCGCTGCCGGCCGAAATCAGCATCCGCAGCCAGCGGCGTGCCCTGCACCCGGCGCCGTGCGCGGCTGGCCAACTGCCTGGCAGCCGCGGGCGTGCGCCCGACGATCGGTGCGATCTCCTCGAAGGGGACCGCGAACATATCGTGCAGCACGAAGGCGAGCCGTTCGGCCGGCGCCAGCGTTTCCAGCACCACCAGCAGCGCGGCACCGACGGAATCGGCGATCTCGGAATCGTGGTCGTGATGATCGTGTACGACCGGTTCCGGCACATCCGGGCCCATCGGCTCCTCGCGCCGCGATTTGCGCGATCGCAGCATGTCGAGGCAGACGCGGGCGACCACCGTCGTCAGCCATCCGCCGAGATTTTCGACCGCGGAGGTATCCGACCGGCTCAGCCGCAGCCAGGTTTCCTGCACGGCGTCATCGACCTCGCTGGTCGCGCCGAGCATGCGATAGGCCACCGCCCGCAGATGGGCCCGGTTGGCCTCAAACTTCTCTGCCAGAAAGTTTTTCTCGTCCATCGGTCACATTCCCTTGTCGCGCTCCGTCATGGCTATGACGAACGAAACCCGGCCGATGTGACAGCAGATCGGCGCGGCCGCGTCAAAAAACAGCTGACTAATGGAGAGTGACATGATGCATGCCCGTATGAACCACCCGGTGATGGTTGTTCCCGACGCCATGAAGGCGCTGCAGGCGCTCGGCGAATTGACCAAGAACGGCCTGCCGGAAAAGCTGCTGGAACTGGTGCACCTGCGCGCCAGCCAGATCAACGGCTGCGGCACCTGCGTCGACATGCATTGGCGCATCGCCAAAAAGGCCGGCGAGACCGACGAGCGGCTGTTCGCGGTGGCGGCCTGGCGCGACACGCCTTATTACACCGAGGCCGAGCGTTCGGCTCTGGCGCTGACGGAAGCGCTGACCCGGATCAGCGACCGCGCCGATCCGGTGCCGGATTCGATCTGGAGCGAGGCCGACAAGCAGTTCGATGAGCAGGAACTCGCGACGTTGATCCTGGCGATCGCCAGCATCAACGTCTGGAACCGGCTCAACGTCGCGGTGCGTCAACCGGCGGGCGTCTGGAAGGCGTGAGGTGCCTGGTCACCCTCTCTCCCACAAGGAGAGAGGGCGATTACCCCGCCAGATAATCCAGCACGATCTCGCAATATTTTTGCGGTGCCTGCTCGAACATCGGGTGCGTGGTACCCGGGATCATTTCGGTCCGCGAGCCCTTTACATGGGCGGCCAGCGTGTGCAGCACCTTCGGTAGCCCGCCCTTGGTACTAGCGCCGCCGATGAACAGTGTTGGCGTCTTGATTGCCTCGGCATCGGCTCGCGAGAATGGCGGGCGCTTGTCGCGGGTCTGGCCGATCAGCGTGGTGGCGTTGTCGCGCAGCAATTGTTTTGGGGTTGCCGGCAGCCGCTTCCAGGCACCGGGGCCTTCCAGGGCATCCATGAAGATCTGCAAGCCACCGTCGATATCGCCTTTTGCGATGACTTCCGCGGACGCCGCAATCCGGGCCGCGAGCGGCGAAGGGACCGGCTTGAAGTCCGGGTCGAGCGTGGCGTCGAGCTCGCCGCCGGGCTCGGCCAGGATCAGTTTTCGCAACAAATCAGGCCGACGCTGCGCGACGCGAAACGAGATGTGGCCGCCGCGGGAATGGCCCATCAAATCGACCGGTTTTGTGTCCAACTGCTCGATGAAGGCAATGACGTCGTCGACATGCTGGGCGATCGAATAGGTGTCACCGGCGCCGTCCCAATGGTCGGGAAAGAAGTGGCGAAGGCTGACCGCGATCACGCGGTGCTGGCGCGTTAGCGGGCCCAGTACCGCCGACCAGATCCGGAAATCGCACAGCGAGCCATGCACACATAGCAGCGGCGGGCCGCGGCCGACCTCGAGATAGGCCATGTCGTATCCGTTGACGTGGAGGCTTTGCATGGGGATTCTCACAAGTTCCGGCAGGATTCGGGTGGATAGCAACATTCTCCAAGCCTACATTCAAGGCCAGCATCAAGCTCACGAGATCGAGCTTAAGAATTCAGGAGCCAGCCATGACCGGCCAGCATTTTGCCATTTTCGACACCGAGATCGGACCCTGCGGAATCGTCTGGGGAGAACGCGGCATCACCGGGGTGCAACTGCCGATGGGCAGCGAGGAAAAGACCCGCAAGCGGATCCATCAGCGTGATGGCGATGTCATCGAGGCAGCGCCAACGCCTGACGTGCAGCGCGCGATCGACGGGATGATCGAGCTATTGGCGGGCAAGCCGAACGATCTCGCCGATATCGTGCTCGACCTCGATGGCGTTCCCGAATTCAACCGCGGTGTCTACGACATCGCGCGGAAAATTCCGCCGGGCCAGACCCTGACCTATGGCGATATCGCCAAGAAACTCGGCGGCGTCGAGCTGTCGCGCGACGTCGGCCAGGCGCTCGGGCGCAACCCGTGCCCGATCGTGGTGCCCTGCCATCGCGTGCTGGCGGCCGGCGGCAAGCCCGGCGGCTTCTCCGCCAATGGCGGCGTGGTGACAAAACTAAAGATGCTGGCGATCGAGGGCGCGGCGGTGAACCACACGCCGAATTTGTTCGATTGAGTTCTGCTCCCTCGCCCCGCTCTGAACGTAGGGTGGGCAAAGGCGCGCTTGCGCCGTGCCCACCCTCTTAAAACGAGTCGCGTTCTGCAGTGAAATGGTGGGCACGCGTCGCTTTGCCCACCCTACAAGCTGGCAGGCTAAATCGGCTCGCAATTAAACCCACTTCCGCTGCGCCGGATTCTCCCGACCGATGGCGAGGGAAAATGCGCGGTGCAGCATAGTGTGTCGCTGTCGCAATAGCGTTCCAGAAAATGGCGCCGCGTCGTTGCCGCCTGCGCCTGATCGACGTCGAATTTCGCCGACATCTCCGGGTAACGTGTTTGCAGCGGCGAGTGCATCAAATCGCCGGAGAACACGGCGTCGTCCTTAGCCCGGCCGAAGGTGAAGGCGACATGGCCCGGCGTGTGGCCGGGCGTCGGCAGGATGCGGGTGTGATCGCCGATCTGATGATCGTTGACCACGATCTCCTGCCGCCTCGCCTCGACGATCGGCAACACGCTGTCGACGAACGCCGGTACCGGGGTTATCGCGTTCTGCTCGGTCCAGTAGTCGAACTCGGTCTTGCCAAAGACGTAGCGTGCGTTCGGGAACGTCGGCACCCAGCGGCCGTTCTCCAGCCGCGTGTTCCAGCCGACGTGATCGACATGCAGATGCGTGCACATCACGAAGTCGATATCGCTCACTGAAAAGCCGGCCGCATTCAGCCCGCGCATGTAAGTGTCGTCGGTCTTCATGTTCCATGTCGGGCGCTGCGGCCGCGGCTTGTCATTGCCGATGCAGCTGTCGATCAGGATGGTGTGATGCGGCGTCTTCACGACGTAGGACTGGAAGCACAGGATCAGCACGTCCTGGTCGTCGAGCGCGCCTGCCTTTTGCATCCACGGCCGGTTCTCGGCCAACAGCTCCGGCGTCAGGCCGGGCAGCATCTCCAGCGCCGGCAGGAAGGTGGCTTCCTGCTCGATGATGCGGTGGATGATGAGGTCGCCTGCGGTGAATTTAAGGGACATGGCAAGCTCCCACTCACGCCGCCGGTGGCAGCGAGATTTTTACCGACGGCCGCTCCAGCATCTTCTGGTGGAACGCGTCGAGTTTTGGGTATGCCTTGCGCCAGCCGCAATCGGCAAACCGGAAATCGGCATAGCCGAGCACGCAAGTCAGGCTGATCTGCACGATATCGAGCGGCCGCGACAGCACGTCCGGCTTGTTCTCGAAGCGTGCCATGCCGGTCCAGGCACGGTTCCAGTGGTCGTCGGACCACGCCTGCCATTGCAGGCCCTGCGGCCGCACCATTTTTTCGTAGCGGCACAGCAGCATGGAATCGAGCATGCCGTTGATCAGCGAATGATCGGTCTTCACCTGCCAGCGGGTCGGGCCGGAGGCCGGGATCAGCTTGCCGCCGCCGGCGAGTTCGTCGAGATATTCGACGATGACATAGGAATCGAGCATGACGTCGCCATTGTCGAGGATGAGGACCGGCAATTTCTTCAGCGGCGTGATGCGCGCATAGTCCGCGTTGGCCTGGCCCGGCGCCACCGTCGCCGGAACGAATTCGATTCTGTCGATCAGCCCGGTCTCGATCGCGGCGATGCGGACCTTGCGGGCGAAGGGCGAGGCGGGGGAGAAGGTGAGCTTCATGGGATGTCCTTCTGAAATTCAACCGTCATTGCGAGGAGCGAAGCGACGAAGCAATCCATTCTTGCTTTGTGGTGCTATGGATTGCTTCGCGGAGTTTATCATCGGGCGCGCATTCGCGCGACCCGGTGGCTCGCAATGACGTGGATGGCGTCGAAGTCCGACGCCAAGACTCTCACGCCGCGATGATTTCCTGCCGCTGCTCGCCGAGGCCCTCGATGCCGAGCGTGACGACGTCGCCGGCGTTGAGGAACTGCGGCGGCTTCATGCCGGTGCCGACGCCCGGAGGCGTGCCCGTGGTGACGATGTCGCCGGGCAACAGCGTCATGAATTGCGAGACGTAGGAGATGCACTTCGCCATCGTGAAGATCATGGTCGAGGTCGATCCGGTCTGGCGGCGTTTGCCGTTGACGTCAAGCCACATCGACAATTTCTGCACGTCCGGGATTTCGTCCCTGGTGACGAGCCACGGGCCGACCGGCCCAAAGGTGTCGTGCGACTTGCCCTTGGTCCACTGGCCGCCGCGCTCGATCTGGAAGTTGCGCTCGGAGACATCGTTGCAGACGCAATAGCCGGCGATGTGATTGAGCGCGTCGGCTTCCGAGACGTATTTGGCGCGGGTACCGATGATGGCGGCGATTTCGACTTCCCAGTCGAGCTTGGTCGAGCCGCGCGGCTTCTCGACCGCGTCGTTCGGGCCGGAGAGCGCGGTGTTGGCCTTCAGGAAGAAGATCGGCTCGGGGGGAATCGGATTTCCGGTCTCTTTGGCGTGATCGACATAGTTCAGCCCGATGGCGACGAATTTCGAGATGCTGGTGACGGGCGCGCCGAAGCGCTGTTTGCCGTCGACGGCGGCGAGCTTGGACGTATCGAGGCCGGCGAGCTTGGCCAACGAGGCCGGCGCATAGGCCTCGCCATTAAGGTCCTTCACGTGCGCCGAGAGGTCGCGGAGCTGGCCGGATTTATCGATCAGGCCGGGCTTTTCCGCACCCTTCGCGCCATAACGAACAAGCTTCATTTTTCAGCACTCCCTGCAGGGGTTTCTTGGGGCTCTTACTTGGAACGTTTTCTTGGGACGTTCTGTTGGGACGTTTTCTTGGCACGTGTCATGGAACAGCGCGGCGGGAAATTCAATGGCAGACTGCGCGCTGCATTGCAGCTACGCCTTATTTCAAGGGGTCTTCCGCCGGGATCACGTCAAAGCGATGAACTTGAAGGCATCCCCCTCGCGCCTGATGTGGCCGGCGTTGAAATGCCCGCCGATCACGAGAGTCGGCGTGTCGGCAAAGCGCGAGAACAATTCGCGCCGCGTCACCGCCGACTGCCTGGGATCGGAATCGGCGGTCGACGACCAGTCGAGATGGGCCATCTGGCAGGGGTGGTGGGCGACGTCGCCGGTGAGCAGGCCGGCCTCGCCGTCGGACCGGATATGGACGCTCATATGGCCGGGGCTGTGGCCGGGTGTCGGGATCAGCGTGATTTCGTCGGTCAGGCGGTGGTTATCAGGCACCAGATCGGCCTTGCCGGAATCGGCGATCGGCTTCACGGAGTCGCTGAACACGGCCATTCTGTCGGGCGTGTCACTGTGGTCGCGCCAGTGTTCATATTCGGTCTTGCCGAACAAATAGCGCGCGTTGGCAAACGTCGGCACCCATTTGCCGGCGACCAGTTTGGTGTTCCAGCCGACGTGGTCGACGTGCAGATGCGTGCACAGCACGGTGTCGATGCTGTCGGGCGGAAAGCCGGCCGCCGTCAGGGTTTCGAGGAAGGGCTCTTTCCGGTTATTCCAGGTCGGTACCGAGCGGCCTTCCTTGTCGTTGCCGAGCCCGGTGTCGACGATGATGCGGCGCGAAGGCGTCTGCAGCAGCAGCGAGTGGATCGACATTTTCAGCCGGCCTTCCGCGTTGGCGAAATGCGGAATCAGCCAGGGCAGCTTCTGGATTTCTTCGTTGGTGGCGAGCGGCAGGATGAAGCGGGTGCTGCCGACCATCTCCAGTTCGACGATCTTTGTGATTTTGACCTTGCCTACATTCCAGTGCATCCGGCGTTTCCTTATCCGAACCAAACTCAGCTCGCGCTACCGCGCGCAGTCGACGATCACCGTGCCGACCTTGTCGCCTTTCTCGACGGCAAGGTGCGCCTGCGCGGTCTCCGCCAGCGCGAACTGTCCGGCGATGTTGTGGACCCGCGTTCCCGCAGCCAGCCATCTCGAGATATCTTCCTGCGCCGTGGCGAGCAATGGCGGCGGCAGCGCGAACAGCACCAGCGTGCGCAGCGCGACGCATTTGTCCATCAGATCGCGCATCGGAATCATCGGCGTCCGATTGCCATTGGTGGCGTAGACGGCAATGGTCGAGTTGAGCGCCATGATCTTCAGCGTGGTCGCGATGTTGCCGCCGAAGTCGACATCGACCACGCGGTCGACGCCGCGTTTTTCGGTGAACGCCATCACCTTCGAGACGACGTCTTCGGTCCGGTAGTTGATGACGAGATCGGCGCCGCCAAGCCGCGCTTCCATGTCCTTAGTCGGGGAACTGACGGTGGCGATCACGGTCGCGCCGCCCCATTTCGCAAGCTGCACCGCGTAATGGCCGACCGCGCCGGCACCGCCGGTGACCAGGACGGTCTGGCCGGTGATCGGACCGTCGGCGAACAGAGCGCACCACGCCGTCATGCAGGGGATGCCGAGGGTCGCACCGGCGGCAAAGGAAACGTCCTCGGGCAACGGCGTCACCAGATAATTCGCCAGCGTAATATATTCCGCCGCGGTGCCGAAGGCGCGGCCGTTGCGCTGGCCGTTGAACAGCCAGACCCGGTCGCCGACATTGAAGCGCGTCACGCCGTCGCCGATCTGGTCGACGATGCCCGCGCCGTCGCTGTTGGGGATCACGCGTGGATATTCGATTGCGCGATAGCTGCCGCCGCGGCGGCCGACATCGGCGGGGTTGACGCCGGAGGCTTCCAACTGGACCCGGACCTCGCCCGGGCCGGCGGCCGGCGTCGCCATCTCGCCGACGGTCAGCACCGTCGGCGCCGCGCCTGTGCGCTCGTACCAGACCGCCTTCACAGCGTGCCCGGAAACGCGCCGCCGTCGAGCAGGATGTTCTGCCCGGTGATGAAGCCGGCCTTGGCGCCGCACAGGAAGGCGCAGGCCTGCCCGAATTCCTCGGGATCGCCAAAGCGCCCGGCGGGGTTGAGCTTGGCGCGCTCGGCCAAAAGCTGATCCACGGTGATGCCGCGCTTCTCCGCGTCTATTTTCGCCACCGGTCCGCGCAGCCGGTCGGTGTCGAACGGGCCCGGCAACAGGCCGTTGATGGTGACGTTGTTGATCACGGTTTTCCGGGCGATGCCGGCGACGAAACCGGTGAGGCCGGCGCGGGCGCCGTTGGAAAGGCCCAAGACCTCGATCGGCGCCTTCACCGCGGCCGAGGTGATGTTGACGATGCGGCCGAATTTTCGGGCCATCATGCCGTCGACGGTCGCCTTGATCAGCTCGATCGGGGTCAGCATGTTGGCGTCGACCGCCTTGATCCAGTCGTCGCGGGTCCAGTTGCGGAAATCGCCGGGCGGCGGACCGCCGGCATTGTTGATGAGGATATCCGGATCGGGACAGGCTTTCAGCGCCGCCTCGCGCCCGGCGGGCGTGGTGATGTCGCCGACGATCTCGGTCACGGTGACGCCCGGGTTGGCTTTGCGGATTTCGTCCGCGGTCTTTTTCAGCGCCTCGGGGCCGCGCGCCGTCAGGGTGACATGGACGCCTTCGTTGGCCAGCGCCATGGCGCAGGCGCGGCCCAACCCCTTGCTCGATGCGCAAACGATGGCGCGGCGGCCTTTGATCCCAAGATCCACTGTTTCGCTCCCGTTATTTCAGGTGATTTTTGCAAGTCGGATGCGGCCACTCTAGCCAACATTGCCGGCTCTGATAAGGGAGCGGGTGCAGCCAAAATGCATATCTGCAAACGGCTGGCGTGCCTGCCGACCATGGCGTTTTCGAGCGCAGTGGATGCCGGTTCGCGTGAAGAAAACCCGTCAAACAAAGACTCTAGATTCGCTGCTCGCGCTTCAGCCGATCGATGGTGGCGGCAACCTCCGGCGGCAGCGACTTGAAGCCCTTTTGTCCGGCGACGGAGAGCAGCGGCCGCAACTGCGAGCCGGTCAGGAATGCCGGCTGGCGATCGGCCGGCACCAGTTGGTCGAAAATCAGCACCAGCGTGATCGCGACCAGGCCGACGCGCGCCGCACCGAGCGCCGCGCCACCGAGGCGATCGCCGGTACCGGCTTCCGATCCGATGGTCTCGTCGAGCATCATGCGCGCGCATTTTCCGAGCACCATGCCTGAGATCAGGAAGGTGGCAAAGAACAGCAGCGAATTCTGCGTCAGCGGCGAGCCAAGCCTGCTGCCGAGCTGCGGCGCGAGGTACGACATCGCCCACACCGCGATCGGCATCGCGATCAGATAGGCGAGGATCGTGATCGCGCTGCGCAGCAGGCCGGTCTTGAAGCCGGTGACGATGGCAATCAGCAACCCGAGATAGACGACGGCGTCGAAACTGTTCATGAGGGTTAAGTCTCTGGCTGTTGCCGCGTCGCTCTTGGTCAATCAATCGGGTTTGCGATCGCTAAAATCGTCCGTATCAATGGCGCAAGCTTGCTACCTTAGGGATTTCGGCATGTCTGATCTATTCGACGCCGGTAAAGAAACCATTCTCATCATCGGCGCTTCGCGATGGCGCGATCATGCTGCTGGCATCCAGCGCCTCGCGCTAGATGACCGGCAGCGTGGTGACGGTCGACGGCGGGTTTTTGCTGAATTGAGGGGTTCCCTTCCACGTCATTGCGAGCCAACGGGTCGCGCGAATGCGCGCCCGATGATAAACTCAGCGAAGCAATCCATGCCGCCACGCAAAGAAAGAATGGATTGCTTCGTCGCTTTGCTCCTCGCAATGACGACGCAAGCATCAGCGTGTCGATCCATTCACCCGCATCTCGGCCTTGATCATATCAGCGGTTTTTTCGCCGATCATGATGGTCGGCGCATGGGTGTTGCCGCCGATCGGGGTCGGCAATTACGGTGAGTGCCGCCATCCTGCACATCGGAGGCTTCCCTTACATCCGTTCGCAATCAGCGGCGCACCGCGCCGCTCTTGTTCTGTCGAGCGAGTTCGAGGAACCTGGCTTTGATCTGGGCGAATAGGCCGGGCGGAATGAAGCCATAGCCGAACACGCCCGGCTTCCCCGGAACCGGGGAAAGACCGGCGTTCGGCCATTCGTCGATATTGTGCTCGGATACGATGACCCAGCTCCGCGCATCGTCGAGACCGATTGCCTGTTTGACCTTCGCCGGAATCTCAATTCCGATCGTATCTCCATCGGGCGGCGTATGGGTGATTGGCAACAGGACCACAAAACGTGGCTTGGTCTGGCTGTCGCTTGCCGCGACGAGACAGGCCGGGCGGTCTTTTCCCGCATCACGTCCAGCGGCCGCTTCATGGGTCCAAAGATAATCATAGCGGACGACGAAGCCCGGCTTGGGCTCAGCAAAGGCCACTTCACCTGCTCACTTGAGCAGTTCGTCAAGCGCGGCATGTTCAGGGTCCATCTCGGCCCGTTCAACAGCGTCGATCACGACCTGAGACGCATCGACCGTTCGGGTGGTGCGCTTGGCAGCCGCCGTTAGCCAGTCATAATGCTCAGCCGACATCAGCACGAACTCCCGCCGGCCATGACGCGTAATCTCCACCGGCTCGCGCTGGGCCTGATGTTGAAATTCTCCGAATTTGCGCTGGAATTCCAAGGCGCTCGTCTGGACCATGATCGGTGTCTCACCAAAGCAGTTGATCGTATACGTATTATACGTATTTCTCGTATTCAGGTCAACCTCTCAATCAGATTGCCAAGATTTTCCGTGTTCCTCACGGGCCTGCCGCGGCGGAATTCGTGTGATGTCGCACAACTCAATTCACCCGCAGCTCCGCCTTGATCATATCCGCGGCTTTTTCGCCGATCATGATGGTTGGCGCATTGGTGTTGCCGCCGATCAGGGTCGGCATCACCGACGCGTCGACCACGCGCAGGCCTTCCAGCCCGTAGACTTTCAGCTTCGGGTCGACCACGGCCATCGGATCATTGACGCCCATCTTGCAGGTGCCGACCGGGTGATAGACGGTATCGACGCGGGCGCGCAGGAGGCTTCGGATGTCGTCGTCGCTGTGGACGCCTGCGGTGAACATGACTTTCTTCTGCAGCGCTCGCAGCGCCGGCGTCTCCATCAGTCGCTGCGTGGTCCTGTAGCCCGCCACCATCGATTCCAGATCGTCCGCGTCGCCGAGAAAGTTCGGGTCGATCAGCGGCGCAGCAAGCGCATCGGCGTTATCGAGCGCGACGCTGCCGCGGCTCTTCGGCCGCAACAGGCAGACATGGCAGGAGAAGCCCGCGCCCAAATGGCGCTTGCGGCCGTGATCGTCGACCATGGCCATGCCGAAATGCAGCTGGATATCGGGCACGTCGAGATCGGGCCGCGTCTTCAGGAAGCCGCCGCATTCGGCGAAATTCGAGGTCATCGGCCCGCGCCGCTCGCGCCGGTATTGGCCGATCGCGCGCAGGATGCGCGGCAATCCCTGGAACGAGATCCCGATGAAATTCGGATTGTCGGACATGTAGCCGAAGATGAAGTCCGGATGGTCCTGCAAATTCTGTCCGACGCCGGGCAGATGATGCACGCTCGCGATGCCGTGCTTTGCAAGGGCCGAGCTGTCGCCGATGCCGGACAGCATCAACAATTGCGGCGACTGGAACGCGCCGGAAGCGACGATCACTTCGCGCCGCGCGCGGATCTGTTTCAATGCCTTGCCTTGCCGGTATTCGACCGCGACGGCGCGCCTGCCCTCGAACAGGATGCGCGTTGCCTGCGCGAACGTCTCGACGCGCAGATTGGCGCGGCTCGCCAGATGCGGATGCAGATAGGCGCGCGCCGCGCTCCAGCGCTCGCCGTTCTTCTGCGTCACCTGGTAGATGCCGAGGCCTTCATGGTCCTCGGCGTTGAAGTCCTCGCGGATGCGGAACTGGGCCTCTTGCGCGGCCTGCAGGAAGGTCTGCTGGATCGGATTGTCCGAACGCAATTTGTTGACGGCGAGTGGGCCGCCCTTGCCGTGATATTCGCCGTCGAAATCGGCATTGTCTTCGGAACGCCTGAAGTAGGGCAGCACGTCGGCGAACGACCAGCCGGTGTTGCCGAGCGCCGCCCAATGGTCGTAGTCGCTGCGGTGGCCGCGGATATAGACCATGGCGTTGATCGCGGACGAGCCGCCGAGCCCCTTGCCGCGCGGCTGATAGCCGATGCGCCCGTTGAGCCCGGCCTGCGGCACGGTGTTGAAGGCCCAGTTGTTGATCTTGCCGGCCACCATCAGCACCAGCGCGCCGGGCGTGGTGACCACCCAATTGTCGTTGCGGCCGCCGGCATCGAGCAGCGCCACCGCGCTGGCTGGATCCTCGGAGAGCCGCCCCGCCACGGCGCAGCCGCCGGAGCCGGCGCCCACCACCACGAAATCGAATGTATCCGTCACGCGTGTTTCCCCCATGTGTTTGTTATTCGTCATTGCGAGGAGCGAAGCGACGAAGCAATCCATCTATCCACGCGGCAAGAATGGATTGCTTCGTCGCTTCGCTCCTCGCAATGACGGCCTTGATACTACGACAAGAGGCTCATCGGCTTTTCCGGCGGCGCGAATGCGCGCCACGGCGCAGCCGCCGGAGCCGGCGCCCACCACCACGAAATCGAATGTATCCGTCACCCGTGTTTCCCCATGTGTTTGTTATTCGTCATTGCGAGCGAAGCGAAGCAATCCATTTATCCGCGCGGCAAGAATGGATTGCTTCGTCGCTTCGCTCCTCGCAATGACGGTTACTGGTCGATGGCGTTCCCCGCGCTTCTCTTGAGTTTGCAAAGCTGTGCTTTTGCGGGGTTTCTGGCAAGGGCGGTTCCATCAGCTGATTTCGGGTGCAAAGGCCGCGTTTGGGCGTCACAAAAACCTCAAAAACCGGTCTTTGGCCCTTTCCAAAGCGGGGCCACGTTGATACATACGCCCAGCACCCGATGGCTTCGGCCCGGGTCGCCTTCTCAGGAAGCCTCCGGACGGGATCGATCGGCGCCATCTGGCGTTCGCCGGGTTCGTTTCGGCACCGGGTTTTCGCCAAGGCACGCAACGGTTTAACGCGGGGTGGAGCAGCCCGGTAGCTCGTCAGGCTCATAACCTGAAGGTCATAGGTTCAAATCCTATCCCCGCAACCAGCCAATTAGCCCTTGAAAACACATCGTTTTCGAGGGCTTTTTGCGGTCTGGATTTTGGTTGACCGCAAGGCGCGCGGCAACGCGCGGGCATCGCCTGCACGCCGGTAGCGGCTGGGCCGCTGTACTTCGGCAACCCGCCAGCCATTCCAATCTTCAGCTCAGTGCAGGTTTTTTGCGGATTTCGTCGGCGAATCCTCCAATCGAATGACGCGATGCAGTCGATGCGGCCCTATCAATCGCCGCGGCGAGTGCCGCAACGGTCGAACGGGAGAGATACATGTCTAGATTTGCGGTCAGGCTTTTGGTGCTGGCGATGTTCTCGATGGCGCTGATCGCGGCGCCCTTGCTCAGTTCGGCGTATGCCGCGGGCGGCGACAATCCCGCGCCGCCGCCGTCGGGCGACAAGTCGAAGAAGAAGAAAAAGAGCGACAGCTCCTATCTCGAGGACGCCGCCTTCGTGCAGAATTATCGCGCCGCCTATACGACGATCTACCATCGCAGCGATTATGCCGGCGCCATCGCGCAGTTGAAGGCGCTCGGCCATGACGATCGCGCCGACGTCGCCAATCTGATCGGCTATTCCTACCGCAAACTCGGCGACTACGAGGTTTCGCAGCTCTGGTACGAGCGCGCGCTGAACGCCGATCCGAACCATGTGCGGACCTGGCAGTATTACGGGCTGTGGCAAGTCGAACAGGGCAATCGCGACCAGGCGAACTATCATCTGAAGCGGATCGGTGCGATTTGCGGCATCGATTGCCCGGAATACAAGTCGCTCGCCGCCGCGCTGGAAAAGCCGCCCGGCAGCGGCCTGGTCTACTGATGTGAGCGCCGCCCGTTCAGCCGGCGCGGCTGCCGACGGCCGCGCCATGAGCACCGCGCCGGCCATTCAAACCAGCGATCAGCATATCGATTTCTGGGATGCCGCCCTGGTGCCAAAATTCAACAATTGGCGGCACATCCTCGCCGGCGGACTGCATTTGCAGGGCGCAAAAATGTTTCCGGCGCTGCCGCTGCGTCGCGGCGACAGCGTGCTCGATGCCGGCTGCGGGTGGGGCGATAGCGCGATCGAACTGGCGCGGCGGGTCGGGCCGGCCGGTTCGGTGGTTGGTCTCGATCGCTGTGGCGCCTTCCTCGACGACGGCCGCGCCGACGCCAAGCAAGCCGGATTGACCAACCTGACATTCCTCGAAGCGGATGTTCAAACCTATCCGTTCAGGCCGGTGCACGATTTCTGCTTTTCGCGCTTCGGAACGCCGTTTTTCGAACATCCGGTGGCGGGCCTGCGCAACCTGCGCTCGGCGCTCAGGCCGGGCGGAGTGATGACGATGATGGTGTGGCGCGCGCCGGCCGATAATCCGTGGCTCACACTGTCGAAGGAGGTTCTGCTGCGTTATCTGCCTTCGGTGCAGGACGACGCCGCGAGCTGCGGACCCGGACCGTTCGCCATGACCGATACCGGGGCCGTGACCCGGCAGTTGCGGTTCGCCGGCTACGCCGACGCCCGGTTCGAGCGCATCGATGCCGAGGTCCTGGTCGGTCGCGACCTCGACGAAGCGGTCGCGTTCCAGCTCGCGATCGGACCCGCGGGTGAAGTCTATCGCAAGGCCGGCCAGCAGGCGGAACGCCACCATCACACGCTGGTGGGGGCGCTGAAGGACGAGCTGAGAAAATTCGTCCGCCCCGAAGGCGTGATGATGAATTCGAGTTCCTGGATGGTGACCGCGCAAAATCCGCGGTGATCGCCCGCAGCCCACCCGCTTCATACGGCAACTACAAATTTCGAAATAACCGGGAGAAAGTTGATGGCAGGTCTCGCTTTCATGACAGGTTTCGTTGCGGTCCTCTACGGCATCATCGCTTACGGCTTCACGCTGGTAGCACTGCTCTATCTGATCGGCTTCACCGGCAATCTCGTCGTTCCAAAGTCGATCGATTCCGGGACGGCGGGAGGACCGCTGCTGCAGAGCGTGACCGTCGATATTTTGCTGATCGGGCTGTTCGCGCTCCAGCACAGCGTGATGGCGCGCCCGGACTTCAAGCGCTGGTGGACGCGTTTCGTGCCGCCCGCGGTCGAGCGCAGCACCTATGTGCTGTTGGCCAGTCTCGCGCTGCTGTTCCTGTACTGGCAGTGGCGGCCGATCCCCGCATTGGTCTGGAGCGTGCAAAACCCGGCCGCCGCGGCGGTGCTCGACGGCATCTTCTGGCTGGGCTGGGTGGTGCTGGTGGCGAGCACCTTCCTGCTCAGTCATTTCGAGCTGTTCGGGCTCAGCCAGGTGTTCGCGCGGCTGTTCGGCCAAGCGCCCGCGCCGGCGAAATTCCGCACGCCGCTGCTCTACCGGCGGGTCCGCCACCCGATCTATCTCGGCATCCTGCTCGCGGTCTGGGCCACGCCTGCAATGACCGTCGGTCATCTGCTGTTCGCGGGGGCGATCACCTTCTACATCCTGATCGGCATCCAGTTGGAAGAGCACGATCTGATCCAGCAGTTCGGCGACCAGTATCGCCGCTACCGCCAGCAGGCCGCCATGCTGATCCCGCTGCCAGGCCGCAAGTTCACCGGTCAAAACGACGCCGACGTCTAGCGCGGGATGGGTTTTGGTTGAAGTGGCGCAGTCTCCCGTCATCCTGAGGTGCGAGCCTTGCGGTGCACTTGCACCGCTGGGCGAGCCTCGAAGGATGGGCCACGGGCCGTGCTCATCCTTCGAGGCGCGCAAGAGCGCGCACCTCAGGATGACGGGAGACTGCGCCGGCGGAGACAGCGGATGGACCTGAAAACGCCGGGCCCGAACCATTTCATGCCGCGACGGGCTTTGCCGATCGCGCCGGTTGCGGTTGTCGACGGAGCCAACGCCGCCTGCGCGCCGGCGTCGCCGATTGGCAGGTCCTCCGCCGCGCACCGTGACCGAAATGCCGCACCCGCCACAATAGAGCTGCCGCCTCCTCCATTCGCAGGACGCCGGATTCGCCCGCGATCGGTTATGTGAACCAGCGCAAGCCGGAATCGAGCCGAAATTGGGGACGGATATGAAAACGCCAGGCACGAACTATTTCATGCTGCGATACGCGCTGCTGGCTTCGGTTGCGTTAGGCGGAAGTCTTGCGGCGGTCTCGCCTGCGGCGGCGCAGGACGCCACCTGGCTGCCCAATCCCGTCAGCGGCGATTTCAACACCGCGACCAATTGGAACCCGGCCACGGCGGTGCCGACCGGCACCGCCTTCTTCGACACCAGCAACACGACGGGCCTCTCGTTCAGCGCCTCCGTTACGACGGTCGGCGGCTTCACCTTCAACGCCGGCGCGCCGGCCTACACCTTCGCGATCGGGACCGGCCGTCTCCTCGAGTTTTCTACCGCCGGCATCATCAACAATTCCAGCAACGCCCCGGACTTCCAGAATGCCGGTGGTGCCCTGCTCTTCCGCAACGCCAGCACCGCCGGCAACGCCAATATCACCAACAACGGCAGCCTGACTTTCTTCAACACCAGCACGGCCGGCAGCGCCAATATCGCCAACAACGACTTCAGCAACCTGAATTTCAACGACGCCAGCACGGCCGGCAGCGCCAAAATCACCAACGGCTTCAACCTGAATTTCAACGACACCAGCACCGCCGGCACCGCCACGATCACCAACGACTTAGACCTGAAGTTCTTCAACACCAGCACGGCCGGCAGCGCCGCGATCACCAACAACTTTGTCCTGCAATTCAACGACGGCAGCAAGGCCGGCAGCGCCACTATCACCAACACCACCATTATGGGTTTCTCCGAAACCAGCACGGCCGGCAGCGCCACGATCACCAACAACGGCGACCTGAGTTTCAGCGACACCAGCACGGCCGGCAGCGCCAAGATCACCAACGACGTCGGCGGCAACATGGAATTCCGCGACACCACCACCGCCGGCAGCGCCAAGATCATCAACAATGATGTCCTGCGATTCCTCAACGCTAGCACCGCCGGCAGCGCCACGATCACCACCAACAACGACCTGGGATTCTTCAACACCAGCACGGCCGGCAGCGCCAATATCACCAACAACAGCGTCCTGGCTTTCCACGACGCCAGCACGGCCGGCAACGCCGTGATCGCCAACAGCATTAGCGGCGCGGTAGATTTCCTCGACGGCAGCACCGCCGGCAGCGCCACCATCACCAACGACGGCAACCTGAATTTCAACAACACCAGCACCGCCGGCAACGCCGCGATCACCAATGGCGGCAACCTGCAATTCTTCAACGCCAGCAATGCCGGCAACGCCAAGATCACCAACACCGCCTTCCTGGATTTCTTCGCCACCAGCACCGCCGGCAGTGCCACGATCACCAACAACGGCAGCCTGACTTTCCTCGACACCAGCACGGCCGATAACGCCACGATCACCACGGCGGCCGGTGGCTTCACGGACTTTCTCAACGCATCCTCCGGCGGCACGGCGCGGATGATCGCGGACGCAGGCGGCCAGGTGGACATCTCCGGGCTAGCCTCGGCCGGCACCAGCTTCGGCTCGATCGAGGGCGCGGGGCGCTTCACGCTGGGCGCGAAGTCGCTGACCACAGGCTCCAACAACCTCTCGACCACGGTGTCGGGCATCGTCGAAGGTGACGGCGGGTCGCTGACCAAGGTGGGTACGGGAACGCTGGCGCTGACCGGCACCAACACCTACACCGGCGCCACCACGGTCGACGGCGGCAGCTTGAGCGTCAACGGCTCGATCGCGTCGTCCGCTCTGACCACGGTCAATGCCGGCGGCACGCTCGGCGGCACCGGCACCGTCGGCAACACCGCCATCAACGGCGGCACCCTGGCGCCCGGCGACCCCGCCGGCAATTTGTTCGGCACGCTGACCGTGCAGGGCAGCCTGTCGTTCACGGCGGCCTCGACCTACCTGATCCA
>Ga0137415_10002622_pt1 | contig 17883 bp, 18 predicted proteins | sample CZODoug3_1_1_16f_FD_183082 | JGI IMG/M metagenome (GOLD analysis project Ga0137415, IMG submission 183082) | Vadose zone soil fungal communities from Angelo Coast Range Reserve, California, USA - CZODoug3_1_1_16fungal (Hybrid Assembly) | ecosystem: Environmental > Terrestrial > Soil > Vadose...
GGCAACTCGGCCGACGAGCTGTACTACGAGGACGGCATCTACGCCTGGGACTTCGAGGTCGGCAACGACATCTGGAACGCCCAGACCCAGCAATGGGAAGGCGTCGGCTTCCAACCGCCCTACGCCGAGGCGCACGCCGAAGCGATGGAGTACGCCAGCGGGCTGGTACAGCTGGTGCGCGTCGCCCAGCAGTACGCCAAGAACGGGTAACGGCTCGGGCGTGGCCAACTGGGTTACCGGCGAGTAATGTCCGAGGTATGAGGCTTGCGTTCGATCGCGTGGGCTCCGGTGAGCCGCTCGTACTGGTGCACGGCGTCGGGCATCGGCGCCAGGCCTGGTTGCCGGTGCTCGACCAGTTGGCCGAGCAGCGCGAGGTGATCCTGCTCGACCTGCCCGGGCACGGCGAGTCCGACCCGCTCGTCACCGAGGGGCGTCCGCTGACCGACGTCCTGAGTGAGGTGTTCCGGCAGTTCCTCGCCGAGCAGCAGCTGGACCGTCCGCATGTTGCCGGCAACTCACTCGGTGGGCGCGTCGCGCTGGAGGCCGGCGTCGTGGGCGATGCCCGCAGCGTCACGGCGCTCTCGCCGGCCGGGTTCTGGCGCACCGACCGCGCCTTCGGGTACACGCGGCGCCTCTTCGAGACGATGAGTCGCGTTTCCCAGGTGCTCGAGCCGCGCGCAGAACGGCTGGCGCGCACGTCGTCGGGGCGGGTGCTCGCCTACGGCTGGATTACCGCGCATCCCACCCGGATCCCCCCGGAGCAGGCGCTGGGTGACTTCCTGGCCTTCCGCCGCGCCCAGCCGGCGCTGCACGAGATCATTGCCGCGGCCACGCGCTTCAGCGGCCGGATTCCCGACGACGTGCCGGTCACCATCGCCTGGGGTACCCGCGACCTCGTGCTGCCCCGCACCCAGGCCCGCACCGCCCGGGCCTGGTTGCCGCACGCCGAGATCGTGTTGCTGCCCTCGTGCGGCCACGTCCCGATGAGCGACGCGCCCGAGCGGGTTGCCGAGGTCCTGCTGCGCGGCAGCTCGCGCAGTGCGCCATCGGACGCGGCTACGCAGGCCACCGAGGCGCTTGCGAGCTAGCCGTTCGGCGCTCGTCGTCTCAAATGGACGGAAAAGGGCAAGCGCGTGATCATTGGTGCGAACCGAGCCCTGCCGACCCGGCTCTAGGTGTCTCACGCTGAAACTGCAACGAAACAGGGCTTGACACGGCTGTCGTACGACGCTTTGCTCTGAGTGGTTCTGATCGAACGCGTTGAAAAATGTTTCGGTTCCCAGTCGAAGGTACCCAGCTCCGTGGGGCGCCACCCCCACGGACCGCCCGAGGAGGCGTCATGGCCGACATCGCTCCCGCACCGACAGAAGGCACGGAAGGCACCGGGGTTCGATCCGGCGTTCTCGGTGCCCTCAGTCGACGCTCGATGCTCATGGGCATCGGTGGCGCGACCGCTGCGGCGACGCTCGCGGCCTGTTCGAGCGACAAGAAGAGCGGCACGTCGAGCAGCGCCTCAGGCAGCGGTAGCAGCGGCGGGGCCGTCGGCGGCAGCATCTCCTTCGGGTCCAACTATTCCGACGCGGCGCCGAAGGGCGCGTTCAAGGCGCTGACCGACCAGGCGACGGCCAAGACCGGCGTCAAGGTGTCGATCAACACGGTCGACCACAACACGTTCCAGAACAACATCAGCGCCTACCTGCAGGGCACACCCAACGACCTGGCGACCTGGTTCGCCGGATACCGGCTGCAGTTCTTCGCGGCGCAGGGCCTGCTCGAACCGATCGACGACGTGTGGGAGAAGATCGGTCCCAACTTCAGCGACGCCGTCAAGAACCTCTCCAAGGGCGTCGACGGGCACTACTACCTGGTGCCGATCTACAACTACCCGTGGGTCGTCTTCTACAACAAGAGCGTGTTCGCCAGCAAGGGCTACAAGGTCCCCACGACGTGGGACGAGTTCACTGCGCTGGCCAAGCAGATGCAGAGCGACGGCCTGGTACCGCTGGCGTTCGCCGAGAAGGACGGCTGGCCCGCACTCGGCACGTTCGACATCCTGAACCTGCGGATCAACGGCTTCGACTACCACACCCAGCTGATGCAGCACAAAGTCCCGTGGACGGACAAGGGTGTCACCGCGGTCTTCGACCATTGGCGGGAGCTGATGCCCTACCTGCAGAAGGGCGCCAACGGCCGCATCTGGGAGGACGCCGCGAAGGCGCTGGAGAACAAGCAAGCCGGCATGATGTTCCAGGGCTCGAACCAGGTCGCCGCGAACTACACGGCCGCGCACCTGGCCGATCTCGACTTCTTCCCCTACCCGGCGATCAACGAGCAGTGGGGCCAGGACTTCATGGACGCCCCGGCCGACGGGTTCATGATGCCGAAGAAGGGCAAGAACAAGGACGCCGCCAAGGCCGTCCTCGAGTACATCGGCACCGGAGAGGCCGAGTCGACGTACTTGAAGACCGACCAGTGGGACGTCGGCGTCGCCAACGGCCTGATCGCCCCGAGCTACAACGCGATCCAGAAGAAGTCGGTGGCCGCGATCGGGGCGTGCAAGAACGTGTCGCAGTTCATGGACCGCGACAGCGTGCCGGACATGGCCACCGCAATGATCAAGCTCATCCAGGGCTTCATCGACAACCCGAGTACGGGGACGGTGAGCTCGCTCCAGAGCAGCGCTGAGAGCCAGGCGAAGACGATCTTTAGCTAATGAGCTCGACTAGCACCGAGGTACGCACCCGGCCGGCGGCGACGAAACGTCGTCGCCGGCGCAGCGTTCGGCGACTCACCGGCCGGGACAAGGTAGTCGTCGCCCTGCTGCTGGGCATTCCGTTGTTGCTCGACCTGATCTTCGTCTGGCTACCCGCCCTGGCCACGGTGCTCCTCTCGTTCACGAAGTGGACCGGCGTCGGCGGCATCCACCTCAAGTCCTGCACGACCGCGGGCACGCTGCCCGGGCTTCCACAGCCAGGCTGTGTGTATGGCGTCCAGAACTACAGCCAGGCGTTCAACTCGGCGATCACCCCGGACTTCTGGCCGGCCGTCCGGCACAACATGCTCTGGCTGCTGGTGTTCATCGTCATTGCCACGCCGCTCGGCATGCTGTTCGCGGTGATCCTCGACCGCGGCATCCGCGGCAGCCGCGTCTACCAGAGCATCCTGTTCCTGCCGGTCATGCTGTCGCTCGCGCTGATCGGCATTATCTGGGAACTGATCTACGCGCCGAACCTCGGCCTGATCAACACCGTCATCGGCCACAACAAGAACAGCAACCTGATCGACTGGCTCGGCAATCCGCGGCTGAATCTGTGGGCCGTCCTGGCCGAAGCGACGTGGCGACAAGCCGGCTACGTGATGGTGCTCTACCTGGCCGGGCTCAAGGCGGTCGATCCGGCGCTGAAAGAGGCAGCCGAGATCGACGGGGCCAACTCCTGGCAGACCTTCTGGCGCGTGGTGTTCCCGGTGCTGCGTCCGATCAACGTGGTGATTCTTGTGGTCACCGTGATCGAGTCGCTGCGCGCGTTCGATCTGGTCTACATCACCGGCGGGGGCAATCCGGTGAAGGGCCTCGAGCTGCTGTCGGTGCTCGTGACCCAGAACATCGTCGGTGAGACACAACGCATCGGCTTCGGATCGACGCTCGGCGTCGTCCTGCTCGTGATCTCACTCGTCCCGATCTCGATCTTCCTGTACCAGGTGTTTCGCCGGGAGGAGAAGAAGTAATGACGGTCATCACTCCCGAGGCGATCAGCGAGGCGGCCCGGCCGACCAAGCACCATCCGCGCCGGCAGATGACGGCCGGCAGCGTCGCCGCGCAGCTGTTCATGCTCGCCATGGCGATTCTCTGGATAACCCCGATCGCCTTCGCGCTCTACGTCTCGCTGCGACCTGAGGACGAGACGTCCCGCCTCGGCTACGTCTCGATCGCCCACACGTTGACGTTCAAGAACTTCACCAATGCCTGGACGCAGTCGAACATGTGGCACTTCTTCATGAACTCGGTGTGGATCACCCTGCCGGCCGTCATCATCACGCTGGTCCTGGCCTCTGGAGTGGCGTTCGTCGTCTCGCGGCTGAACTTGAAGTTCAACATCGCGTTCCTCATCCTGTTCACGGCCGGCAACCTGCTGCCCCAGCAGGTCATCATCACGCCGCTGTACCGGCTGTACCTGCAGGTCCACCTGCCGCACGCGATCAGCAGCAGCGGGCTGCTCTACGACTCGCGACTGGGCCTGATCGCCATCAACGTGTCCTTCCAGCTCGGCTTCTGCGTGTTCGTGCTGAGCAACTACATGAAGACGATCCCGGGCGACATCGACGAAGCGGCGCTGGTCGACGGGGCATCGCTGTTCATGCGGTACTGGCGCATCGTGCTGCCGCTGTGCCGCCCGGCGATGGCGGCGCTCGCGACCCTGCTGACCACCTGGATCTACAACGACTTCTTCTGGGCGATCACCCTGATCTCGACGGGTAACAAGCGACCCATCACCTCGGCGCTGGCCAATTTGCAGGGGCAGTTCGTCTCCAACCAGAACATGATCGCCGCGGCGGCGCTCATGGCGGCGATCCCGACCCTGGTGGTCTACATCCTGCTGCAGAAGCAGTTCATTGCCGGACTGGCGCTCGGCTCGTCCAAGGGGTAAGTGCTTAGACCGCGTGGGCGCCGGCCGAAGCGCGGGCGGTGAACGTGCTGGCCGGCGAGTACCCCCGTTGCCGGTACGCCCTCTGGACGGCGTTCGCCGCCCGGGCAACGCCGTTCGGCGCGACGAGCGCGATCACGCAGCCGCCGAATCCGCCGCCGGTCATCCGCGCGCCGAGGGCCCCGGCGCCGAGCAGCGCCTCGACGGCCGTATCGACCTCGGGCGCGCTGATCTCGTAGTCGTCGCGCATCGACACGTGCGACGCGGTGAGCAGCGGGCCGATGTCCCGCAGCCCTCCCGTGCGCAACAGCTGCACCGTCGCGAGCACCCGTTCGTTCTCGGTGACGATGTGGCGGACGCGTCGGCGCAACACGTCGTCGGACAGCTGGGCCAGGGCAGCGTCCAGATCGGTGATGTCGCGCAGGGCGGTGACGCCGAGCAGGCTGGCCGCCTTCTCGCAGCTGGCCCGCCGGTCGGCGTACTCACCGTCGGCGTGCCGGTGCCGGGCGTGCGTGTCGACGACGAGCAACGTCAGCCCTGCTGCGTCGAGGTCGAAGGGCACCTGCTCGGCCGACCAGGCGCGCATGTCGCACAGCAGCACGTGGTCGGGTTCGCAGAGCAGGGCGGCCATCTGGTCCATGCCGCCGGTCGGGGCACCGACGTAGTCGTTCTCGGTCCGGTGCGTGAGGGTGACGAGCTCGGGCCGGGTCAGGCCCAGCGCGAGCACGTCGTTCACCGCGGCCGCCAGGGCGCAGATCAGCGCGGCGGACGAGGACAGCCCGGCGCCGCCCGGCACGTCGCTGTCGAGGTGGATCTCGAGCCCCGGCAGCTGCACCCCCCGTTCGGCGAGCGCCCACAGCACGCCGATCGGGTAGGCGCCCCAGCCCTCGACGGTGGCGCCGCGCAGCTCGGCGAGGGGCACCGTCACGTCGTCGTCGCGCTGCGTGGACGTCACGTGGAGCACGTCGCCGGACGTCGTCGCCACGGTGGCCGTACAGCCCTGGGCGATCGCCAGCGGCAGCGCGAACCCGCCGTTGTAGTCGGTGTGCTCGCCGATGAGGTTGATGCGCCCGGGCGCCCGCCAGCTCGTCACGATGACGCCTGCTGCACGAACGCCCAGGCATCGGCGACCATCTGGTCCAGGTCGCGGGTCGGCGTCCAGCCGAGGTCGGCCGCGGCGCGCGCGTTCGAGGCGATGAGCACCGCCGGATCCCCGGGCCGCCGCCCCACCTCGCGCACCGGTACGTCGTGCCCGGTGATCCGGCGCACCGCCTCGACGACCTCGCGTACCGAGTAGCCGCTGCCACTGCCGAGGTTGATGATGCTGTGCTGGCCGGGAACGGCGGCGGCCATCGCCTGCAGGTGAGCGTCCCCGAGGTCGACCACGTGGAGGTAGTCGCGGACGCAGGTGCCGTCCGGGGTCGGGTAGTCGGTGCCGTAGACGTCCAGGGCGTCTCGCGAGCCGGCGGCCACCTGCAGCGCGATCGGGATCAGATGCGTCTCGACCGCATGCCGCTCGCCGTAGGCGACGTCGGAGCCCAGTCGGGCGCCGGCCACGTTGAAGTAGCGCAGGCTCACCGCGGCCAGGTCGTAGGCCCGGGCGTAGTCGGTGAGCGCCAGGTCGACGGCGAGTTTGCTGGCCCCGTAGGGATTGGTCGGTGCGGTCGCTGCACTTTCGGTGATCGGCACCGTCGCCGGCTCGCCGTAGGTGGCGGCCGTCGAGGAGAAGACCAAGCGCGGCACGTCGTGCACGCGCATGGCGTCCAGCAGGGCGAGCGTGCCCTCGACGTTGTTGTGCCAGTACCGATCCGGATATTGCACCGACTCGCCCACCAGTGACCGGGCCGCGAAGTGCATGACGGCGTCATAGCGCCGTTCGGTGAGCACCGGCCCGACCTCGGTGATCGACGCCTTGACGAACTCCGCGCCCGAAGCGACGGCGTCCTCGTGGCCGGTCGAGAGATCGTCGACGGCGGTCACCTCGTGGCCTGCGTCCAGCAGCATCGCCACGACGACGCTGCCGATGTACCCGGCGCCGCCCGTCACCAGAACCCGCATCTGCTCAGCCCCTCTCGGTGCGCTACACCCAATCAGACACATTCAAACAGATCCGAACGTAATCCGGAGCGGAGGTGAGGTTCAGATCCGAGGCCCAGCCCGGCCAGCTACCGCGGAGCGCGGTAAGTACCGCGATGCGGGATCAGCCGAGGGCGGGCTGGCTGTGGTGGTTGACCCCTCGGCGTTGTATCCACCGCAGGGCGCGGCGAATACCACTGCGTGAGGTCATGATCCTCTTGCGCCCTACCAGCATCCGCACGAGCGATCGCCCGGCCGCTGGTCCAAGCGGCCGGGCGAGCACCACCCGCCGTAGACTGCCCGGCGTGAGCAGCCTGGGGCGTGCCCGCCGATGAGTTCTACCCTGCTCAACATCGCCATCGTGCTGGCGCTGATCCTGATCGAAGCGCTGTTCGTCGCGTCCGAGATCGCGTTGGTGTCGCTGCGCGAAGGTCAGGTACGGGCGCTGGCCGAGTCGGGACGCCGCGGCGCCGCAGCCGTCGCCCGCCTGATCAGCGACCCGAACCGGTTCCTGGCGACCGCGCAGATCGGGGTGACCCTCACCGCGCTGCTGTCGAGCGCGTTCGGCGCGATCACCCTCTCCGAGCAGGCGAAGGACGCGCTGGTCGACCACGGCATGAGCGACGGTCTGGCCGGCCCGCTCGGCTTCGTCGGCGTGACTCTCGTGATCTCGTTCGTCACGCTCGTGGTGGGCGAACTGGTGCCCAAGCGGCTCGGATTGCAGCGCGCCGAGGGCACGGCCCGGCTGGTCGCCCCGTCGCTCGAGCGCGTTGCGCGGGCGTCCCGGCCGGTGATCTGGCTGCTGTCGAAGTGCACCGACGGCCTGGTGCGGCTGCTGGGCGGCGACCCGAACATCGGCCGGGAGGCGATCACCGAGGACGAGTTGCGCGGCCTGGTCGCGGCCCACGAATCGCTCTCGCCCGACGAGCGGCGCCTGATCGACGATGTCTTCGCGGCCGGCGAGCGCACGGTCAGCGAGGTGATGGTGCCCCGAACCGAGGTGACGTTCCTCGAGGCGTCGCTGACGATCAGCCGGGCCGCCAAGGTGGCCGCCGAGTCGCCGCACTCGCGTTACCCGGTCGTCGGCCGTGGCCAGGACGATGTGCTGGGTTTCGTGCACATCCGCGACCTGCTGCTCGACGGCAAGAGTGGCCACCGGGGCCGCACGGTGGGCGACGCCGCGCGCGAGATCAAGCGGCTGCCCGGCTCGAAGAACGTGCTGGCGGCCCTCTCCGAGATGCGCCGCGAGGGCTACCACCTGGCGATCGTGGTGGACGAGTACGGCGGCACCGACGGCATCGTCACGCTCGAGGACCTCATCGAGGAGGTCATCGGCGACATCCGTGACGAGTACGACGAGGTGAGCACCGGGCCGTCCCGGCTGGTCGGCGGCGTGGTCGAGGTCGACGGGCGGCTGAACCTGGACGACTTCGCCGAGTTCACGGGTCTGCAGCTGCCAGAAGGCCCCTACGAGACGGCGGCCGGCTACGTGATGTCGGCGCTGGGCCATCTTCCGAGTCTCGGCGACAGCGTCGAGTACGAGGGCTACACGATCACCGTCACCGCCGTCGACGGGCGGCGGGCGGCCCGAGTGCGGGTGACTCCGCCCAAGGTGCAGACCCCGGCTTGATCCATTCCGGGAGGGTGCCAGAATCGGGGCCATGGCGAGTCGCGCGCGGGTGCTGTCCGGGATCCAGCCGACGGCGTCGTCGTTCCATCTCGGTAACTACCTGGGTGCTGTGAAGCACTGGGTCGACCTGCAGGACAGCCACGACGCGTTCTACTGCGTGGTCGACCTGCACGCGCTCACCCTCGACCCGCCGTCGCCCGACGAGCTGCGCCAGCGCACCCGTACCTCCGCGGCGCAGCTGCTGGCCGCCGGCCTGGATCCGGCCCGCTGCGTGCTGTTCGTGCAGAGCCACGTCCCCCAGCACACGCAGCTGTCGTGGGTGCTGGAGTGCCTGACCGGCTTCGGCGAGGCGAGCCGGATGACCCAGTTCAAGGACAAGTCCGCGCGCTCGGGCGCTGACCGCAACGCCGTCGGGCTGTTCACCTACCCGATCCTGCAGGCCGCCGACATCCTGGTTTATCAGGCCGACGCCGTCCCGGTCGGTGAGGACCAGCGCCAACACCTGGAGCTCACCCGCAATCTCGCGCAGCGCTTCAACGGGCGCTACGGCGAGACGTTCACCGTTCCGGAGGCGTTCATCCCGAGCCAGACGGCGAAGATCCTCGACCTGCAGGATCCCACCGCCAAGATGAGCAAGTCCCTCGGCGACGCCGGCACGGTGAACCTGCTCGACGATCCGGCAGCACTCGTCCGCAAGATCAAGCGCGCGGTCACCGACGCCGAGACCGAGGTGCGCTACGACCCCGACGCCAAGCCCGGCGTCTCGAACCTCCTGACCATCCTCGGCGCGGTAACCGGCCGCGACGTCGCGTCGGTGGCCGGCGACTTCGCCGGGCAGGGCTACGGCGCGCTCAAGGCCGCGGTGGCCGACGCCGTGGTGGCCTTCGCCGAGCCGTTCGCCAAGCGGACCGCGGCGCTGCTCGACGATCCGGCCGAGCTCGACCGGCTGCTCGCCGGTGGCGCCGCCCGGGCCCGCGACGTCGCCGAGGTCACCGTCCGCGCCGTATACGACCACGTGGGTTTCCTGGGTGAAGCGCGATGACGGAGCCGGTCACTCTCGGCGTCGCCATCGCGATCCCGGAACCGCACGCCACCGTCCTGACGGGCTGGCGGCGGCGCATCGGCGATCCGCAGGCCGACCTGATCTGGCCGCACGTCACGCTGCTGCCGCCCACGCCGGTCGAGGCCATCCGGCTCGGCATCATCGAGGAACACCTGGCCGCCGCCGCGGCATCGCGACCGCCGTTCGTCATGCACCTGCTCGGCACGGGCACGTTCCGGCCGGTGTCACCGGTGGTGTTCATTCAGGTCGCGCGCGGGCTGGCCGACTGCGAGGTGCTGGAGAAGACGGTCCGCAGCGGGCCACTGCAACGCCGGCTCGACTTCTCCTATCACCCGCACGTCACCGTCGCCCAGGACGTGCCCGACGTGGCGCTCGATCTCGCCTACGACGGCCTGTCCGGATTCGTCGCGCGGTTCGCCGTCGAACGGTTCACCCTGTTCGAGCGGCATCCGGACGGCAAGTGGTTGCCCCGCACGGAATTCGCGCTCGGCGCACCGTGAACCTGCCGGGTTTCATCACCCGGATCCGCGACGACGCCAAGGCTCGCTGGCACGCCGCGGGCGAACGCTATTTCTGGCTCAAGCACATCGTCATCGCCTGGAACCGGTTCAAGGACAACCACGGCAACCACTTCGCGGCGGCGATCACCTACTTCAGCTTCCTGGCGTTGTTCCCGCTGCTGTTGCTCGCCGCCTCGGTGCTCGGATTCGTGCTGCGGAACCGTCCTGATCTACAGAACGACCTGTTCGGCCACATCACCTCGGCGCTGCCGGGCGGGTTCGGTCAGACGGTCAAGGATTCGATCGATGCCGCCGTCAACGCGCGCGCCGGCATCGGGGTCATCGGGCTGGTCGGACTGCTGCTGACCGGCCTGGGTTGGGTGGGCAACCTGCGGGCGGGGATCGACGCGGTGTGGGGCGTCGACCCGCCCAAGAAGAACTTCTTCCAGTCCAAGGCGGCCAACCTCGTGGTGCTCGCCGGGCTCGGCCTCGGGATCATGATCTCCATCGGGATCACGGTCGTCGGGACGTCGTTCACCGACAAGATCTTGAAGGCGGCGAACCTCGACGACGTGGCCGGCGTCCACAACCTGGTCAAGATCGCCGGCATCGTGATCGCCGTGGCCGGCGATCTGGTGATCTTCGGCTGGGTGCTCGTGCGGTTGCCGCGGGCGCAATTGCCGGCCTGGGTCGTTTTCAAGGGCGCACTGCTCGCGGCGGTCGGCTTCGAGATCCTCAAGACGATCGGGACGTACTACATCAGCCGCATAACGCGCAGCCCCACCGTCGGCGTGTTCGGCAGCGTCATCGGCGTCCTCGTCTGGATCGATCTCGTCTCGCGCTACCTGCTCTACTGCGCGGCCTGGACGGCGACGGCCCGGCTGCCCGACGCGCCCGAGATCGAGGCGGCGCTCGAGCAGGTCGGTCCGCCGCTCGTCGAATCGCCCCCGCGCGCTATGTCGCCGCTTCGGGTGGCCGGGTCGCTGTTCGGCGCCGGGGCAGCGGTCGGGGGCGGCGCCGTCGCCGCGATCACCGCCCGGCGCCGGCGCCGGGTCCGCCGGTGATCCATCGCCCGGACAGCCACAAAGCCCCGGCGCCGACGGCGACGATGAGGACGGCGATGAGCCCCCAGGGCGGCGATCCGCCTCCGTGCCGGGCGGCCACCGCCGCGGCGTTCGTCTTGGACGGCGCGGACCGGGCAGCGGATGCAGCGCTTGTCGTCGTGATCGAACTCCCCGGCGGTGCCGCCGGCGCGTCCAGCTGGCCGACCGACATGCCGCGGGGTAGCGCGTAGCCCCAGTCGAGCAGCTCGGCGGCTTGTTGCCACTGGTCGATCGGGTACTTCTGAGCTCGCAGGAAGATCACCCCGAGCCGGCGCCCACCCCGCGAGGCCGCGCAGAGGTAGGTGTGCTGCGCCGCGTCGGTGAACCCGATCTTGGACACCAGCGCCCCGGGCACCGTGGTCAGGAACTGCTGGCCCTGATTGCCCAGCCACACCGTGCCGTACTTGTGCCCGGCGACGTTCTGCGCCGGCAGCAGGGCCGTCGGCGTGCGGTCGTAGGCGACGAAGCGCGGCATGTTCACCGCGGCGCGCAGGAACAGCGTCATGTCATAGGCGCTGGTCAGCTGCTGCCAGCCGTCCAGGCCAGACGGCGTCTGCACGAACGTGTCGTAAGCGCCGAGGTTCAGGGCGGTCTGGTTCATGAGCGCGACGGTGTGCTTGACGCCGCCGGCGGCCTCGGCCAGCGCGGCCGCCGTGTCGTTGCCAGACATCAACAGCAGCCCGTCGAACAGGTCATCGACGGTGTAGCGCCCGCCGGCGACGATGCCCACCGCCGAGCCTTCGGCGTTGGCCGCGTCCTGGCTCACCGTGACCACGCGCTTGCCGGGCAGCAGCGGCAGCAGCGACACCGACGTGAGCGTCTTGAGGATGCTCGCGGGTTGGTAGCGCCCGTGCGGGTCGCGGGCGGCGAGGATATCGCCCGAGTCGAGGTCGGCGAGGACCCACGCGCTGGCCGTCAGGTTCGCCGGCAGCGCCTTGGCGCGCGCAGGCAGGACGAGTCCCCGGCTGCGCAGCCGGGCTCCGCCGACCAGCTCACCCTGCGGGCCGATGCCCCCGGCGGGCGGGTGAGGGTCGGGCGCGGCCGGTGAGTTGGCGCTGGCCGTGGGCTTCGGCGCCGGCGGCGGGACGCGGTGCGGGGACGGTTGCGCATACGCCGGCGCGGCCACGGTGAGGACGGCCGCGGTCACCGCGGCGCACTGCCAGCGCACCCGCCCGATGCTAGGGCGCGGGCGTGGACCGTCCAGCGAACGCCGGCGGCGCGTCGAAGATCAGCTCAGGACGCCATGGCCTTTGTGCGGGATCGGCGACGGCTCACCGTGATCACGCCGGCGGCGACGACGACGAGCACCGCCGCGCCGGCGATCCAGAGCGGGGTCGACGAGCTCGAGTCCTTCTTCGCCGGGGCGCCGGCGGGTTTCGTGACGGCCGCGGCGGCGTTCGCCGCTGCGGTCAGGGTGAACCCGAGCGTCCCGGACACGGGGTGTCCGTCGTCGGACATGATGCGGAAGGTGATCGTGTAGTGGCCGGACTTCGTCACCGCATCCAGTGGCGCGTACACGGTCGACCCGCTGATCACGGGCGGACCGGCCACGGCGCTGTCGCCAGCAGGGCCGGCGACGGTAAGGGCCGTCGGCCCGGCCGCGGGAGGCTCCTCGAAGTAGAGCGTGATCCGGGTAGGGGCGACGGGGATCGACGATCCGTCCTTCGGGTTGGAGCCGATGAGCTCGTCGTGGGCGAACGCCGGACCTGCGCCCACGGCGAGCGATGCGATCAGCAGAGTGCTGGCTACGAGTCCGACGGCAGCTGCTCGATGGATGTTATTAGCACGCATCAATGGTCCCTAGTGGCTAGCTCGGTTGCGCATTTACGGAATTCCTGATCGGAATTCGATTGAAGGCCCACGCTGAGGTCTATCGAATGCAGCATCGCCCATGGAAATGACGGAGATCCGGCGTGGGTGTGACAAAAAGATTGCAGATTGCGCACGTTCGGTCTTTCCGCTGAGTGAGCCGCGTGGCGTACATTACTTCGAGTTGCGGCCTCTCGACGGCGCTGCTATCAGGGGCCTTCGCCTCGTGCGCCACACCGAACCTTCATACTCCTCACGGCTATTCCAATTTGCTGTGCAGGCACTTTTACGACCGGCTTACCAACGAGTCTGATTTAGAAATAAATGACGTGGTTTGCTCGTCGCGTTCGTCACTCGGTTAAGTCGCACGAATCGCGAACTCTCAATTCATGATCTCGCACGTGTCGGTATTGGCCAGCAGTTCGCAGGAATGCAGGCGTGCGGTCACCAATAAGGGAGATGTCACGCGGTGGTGGTGAGCACGCAACGCGTCAGCTTTCGGCGAGATCAGGCCGTGGCCTCTGCCGTCGTGGGCGCCGTGGTAATTCTGGTCGCGTTCGCGTCCGGCGTGGGCATCGACAAGCACGTCGCGAACGCACCGGATCGGGCACCCATTCTCGCGGCGCCGTCCGTGAGCGCGCTTGCGCCGTCGACCGCGCCAGCCGCGATCGCTCCGACGCCGCCCGGTGGCGGGTACATCAGCGTTCCGGCCGGCCCGCCACAAGTGAACTACGTCGGCCCGCCGCAGGGCTTGCCGCCGAGGTCCCCGACCGGAGTTGCACCCGGACCGCAACCGACACCGACTCGGGGACCGGGCGGCTCGCCGCTGCCGAGTGCGGCGCCAACGCCGTCGACGTCGAGCCCGGCTCCCGGATGCACTCCGGACCTGCTGCAGACACTCATTACCCAGCTGATGGCCATCACCAGCAACGTGCCGGTGCTGGCGCCGTTGCTCGCGTCGCTCGGGCTCGACTCGCCCGCCGGCCTTCTCGCTGCCGTGCCGGTTGTCGGTGGCCTCATCGTGTCGCCCTCCAGCACGCCGACGACCAGCGTGGCGGCATCCGGCCCGAAATTGCCTGCGCTGACCGGCCTGTCCGGACCGTGCGTCGGTGTGCTCGAGTCACTGTTGAGAACGGTGATCGGCTCATGAGCCTCACGGTCCTGGCGGCCGGGCCGCTGTTCGAGTCGTCCACCAAGACGGCGTACGTGATCGCTCGAGCGGTCGACTATGTCGGTACGACGCTGTTCTTCGGTGGGATCGCGTTCGTCGCCCTCCTGTGGCCGGCGGGCGCCCGAGTGCCGGCCGCGCGTCGCCTGCTCGCGACCGCCTGGGTGCTCGGCCTGGCCGGGACGCTCGCCGCGATCGGGCTCGAGGGCGCGTGGGCCGAGCAGCTGCCGCCGTCGGGCGCTTTTCGCTGGACGGTGATCAAGCAGGTTCTCGCGCTGGACTTCGGTCGCGAGTGGGCATCGAAGGCGCTGCTGTGGCTACTGGCCGGCGTGGTCCTGGCCGATCTGCTCGGCCGGGGCGAGCGGGCCGCGACGTCGTTGGCGTGGCGGGTCGGAGCCCTCGCGGTCGGTGCGGGATCGGTGCGGATCATCGGCCTGACCGGACACTCGCACGACACCGACCACCCGGCCCTGTCGCAGGTTGCCGACTTCGTCCACCTGACCGCGATTTCGCTGTGGATCGGTGGGCTGGCGACGCTGCTGCTCGGCGTGCTGCCCCGGCGCCGTCCCGAAGAGCTGCGTGCGGTCGTCCCGGGCTACTCCACCCTGGCCATGCTCTGCGTCCTGTCGGTGGTCGCGAGCGGCACGGTCATGGCCTGGCAGTTGCTCGGCGGCGTCAACGCCCTCGTCGACACGACCTACGGGCGACTGTTGCTCACGAAGCTGTTGCTGCTGGGCGTCATCCTGTTCGCCGCCTGGTGCAGCAAGACCTGGGTCGCGCACCGTCTCGACTTCGCCGTCGTGCTGCGCGGTGAGGCCGCAACCGTGCGGCCGTTCGTCTACTCCGTCGCCGCCGAAACGGCGCTCGTACTGCTCGTGCTCACCACCGCGAGCTTCCTCGTCACGGCTAACCCCGGCCGGTGACCGTTCCACCAATGAAAGGAGATCGCGGGAATGGGCGACATCGATAATTCCGCACCCGCAACCCCAACGCCGGAGCACTCCGGCGAGAGCACCACCAGCGTCGCCTCGAGCAGCCGTCGGGTCCCGTCCGTCGGACGGGGCTTCCTCGGCGGGGTGGCCGCCGTTTGCGTGGCTACCGCCGTGCTCAGCTTCGTTGCACTGTCCGGCGGGCAGAAGTCGTCGGGCGTCTCGGATGCAGCGGCGAACAGCGAGCTCAAGGCGGCTGCACCGGCCAAAGCCGCTGCCCCCAAGGCAGCAGCAGCGGCGCCTGCGGCTGCAAACGCTGCGGCCGTCCAGCCGCAGGGGGCCGTGCCGGCCGCGGCGCCGGCCGCGGCCACTAGCCAGTCGGTCATGATCATGAACTACGCGTTCTCGCCTAGCTCGCTGACCGTGGCACCCGGCACGACGGTGACATGGACGAACATGGACACCGCACCGCACACGGTGACGGTGACGTCCGGGCCGGTGAAGTTCAACTCGCCGAATCTGCAGAAAGGTGACACCTACTCGTTCACGTTCACCACGGCCGGCACGTACAAGTACTACTGCGCCGTGCATCCGGACATGACGGCGGCGGTCACGGTAGCCGGCAGCACGAGCACCCCCACTCCTACACCTCCCCCGACGGAGCCGACCCCGCCCCCACCGCCCACGGCACCCTCGCCGCCGCCGCCACCGAGCGAGACCTGTGCGGTCAGTAGCGCGCTGCAGACGTTCCTCGCGCACCTCAACGCAGCGCACCTGTCGGAGTCGCCGGAGCAGCAGCTGCAGGACATCCTCGACTTCGACAAGTACATCGGCATGCACATGGTGCTCGTCAAGAACATGCTGGCGCCGCTGACCGAAGGCGGCCTGACGAACATCCTCAGTACCGATCTGACGACGTTCCTGATGCACCTCAACTCGGCGCATCTCGCGGAGTCCCCCGCACAGCAGGTGCAGGACATCCTCGACGTCAACCAGTACCTGGCGAGTCACATGGTGCTGATCGAACACCTGCTGGAACCGATCGAGGCCGCGGCCTGCTGATCGCCCCATCCCGGGCCCGGCCGGCGTCGATCCCCTGGACGCCGGCCGGGCCTGCTGAGTCCCATCCCGAACGAAGGCGTCGCGAGAACAGTCGTAAGAACAGGAGCTGCACAATGAGCGCCGAGACCCTGGTGTTGCCACCCGAACGCATCCCCGGCCCGTACGAGCTCGTCCAGGGACGCTGTGTCGCGGAGCTGGTGGTCAGGGTGCTGCGCATTCCGGTGCTCTGGGTTCGGCTGCGCGTCATCAGCGCCCGCCTGGACCTTTCAGATCGTCCAGACCTTCCCGCGGCAGACGCAGACGCAGACGCCGACGCCGACGCCGTCGGCGGCCGCCTTGTGGCGGAGGTCGCGGCCAAGCCGGTGTTCGCGAGCTTGCCCTTCCCCCGGCGGTGGGCGCTGCGGTCGCTGCCCCGCACCGCCCGGATCCAGCTGACCGCATCCGGCCTGCCCCGACTGGTCCCGGGCGCCGCTGCCCGGGTGCCGGCCACGGTGAGTGCACCCGGGCAGAGCTGGTCGGTGTCGCTCCAACTGCGCCTGGCCTGCGTTGATGAGGGCAGTGTGGTGCTAGCGGCGTGCGGCCCGGTATCGCGGTCGGGCCGCGCCCGCGCTCTGGACCGCTTCCTCTTCGTGGACGCGGCGGCGGAGTTCGTCCGATGATGCGCCGGCTCGGCATCGTCCTCGCGATCGCGCTCGGCGCCGTTCTCCTCTCCGGCTCGCCGCGCGCCGGGGCGGCGTCGTACTCGGTGACGATCGCGAACTACGCCTTCAGCCCGGCCAACCTCAGCGTCCGGGCCGGTGACAAGGTCACCTGGACCAATACCGACACCGCCCCGCACGACGCCACGACGACCAGCGCGCCGGTCGCGTTCCACTCGCCCAGGCTGGAGAAGGGTCAGTCCTGGAGCTACACGTTCACCACGCCCGGTACGTACTCCTACATCTGCTCGATCCATCCCGACATGCACGCGACGGTCGTCGTCGCGGCGGCCCCGGCGACGCATCCCGCGACGCATCCGGCGACGCACGCCGCGACCCACCCTCCGGCGCACGCCCCGGCACCGTCGACGGCGGGCGCACCGACGCAGGCCGCACCGTCCATGCAGATGCCGGCAGGCCCGGGCCGGTCCGGATCGGCGACCGCGCGGGCGACCCCGTCCGCGCGCCATGCCTCGCATCCGGCTCCGACGCGCAGCTCGGCGGCTTCCGGACCGGCCGCGCCCGCCGTGGTGCCGCCGGCCAGTGTGGTGCCGGCGGTAGCGGCAGCGTCGACAACGACCTCGTTGAACCCGTTGCTGCTCGTTGCCGGGCTGGTGGCGGCAGTGGCGACGCTGTGCCTGCTGCTGCTGGCGTCCCGCCCGGGTGGGTGAGCCCAGCCACCCTAGCGGGGCCCAGGGTTGACCGATGAGGTAGGAATTCCTACTCTGAATGTATGAAGGCAATCGTTTCCGAGAAGGGCCAGGTCACGATCCCCAAGCGGTTGCGTGACCAGCTCGGTATCAAGGCGGGCGAGACCCTCGAGTTCGACGAGGAGGCTGGCCGGTTGGTTGCCCGAAAGGTTCGCAGCCGCGACCCGGTCGACAGCGTCTACGGCGTCCTCGATCTCGACCGGAGCACGGACCAGGTCATCGAGCAACTGCGCGGTTCAGCCGAACTTCCGTGATCACCGCGGTAGACACGAGTGTCCTACTCGACATCTTCGGCGCAGACGCAACGTTCGGCCCAGCCTCCAGCCGGTCGATGCGCACCTGCCTCGACGAGGGGCAGGTGCTCCTCTGTGACGTCGTCTGGGCTGAGGCGTGCGCAGCGTTCCCGCACCAGGCCGCGGCGAGCGAGGCGTTGGACGCCCTCGGCGTCACCTTCGACGCGCTGGATCGGGACGCAGCGTCGGCGGCGGCCGA
>Ga0137415_10002624_pt1 | contig 17874 bp, 17 predicted proteins | sample CZODoug3_1_1_16f_FD_183082 | JGI IMG/M metagenome (GOLD analysis project Ga0137415, IMG submission 183082) | Vadose zone soil fungal communities from Angelo Coast Range Reserve, California, USA - CZODoug3_1_1_16fungal (Hybrid Assembly) | ecosystem: Environmental > Terrestrial > Soil > Vadose...
CCGGAGAGGCATCGGAATCGACGAGCGCAAGGGCATAGCCGATCGCGAGGCCGATCAGGAGGCCGAGCGGCCCCAGCGGCGGCGAAGAGCGCACCAGATAGAAGCCCGCGAAGATGGCGCAGCCCATCGCGAGCAGCCTCAGGGCGGGCTCGCCGAACGTCACCGAATACACGACGAACGCCAGCGTGAGGACGAGCGTGAGGCCGACGACGCCCGCGATCCCTGTCCGGACGGTGGCCACCACGTCCGACCTCGAGAAGAAGAAGATCATGTACGCGGAGAGCGCGAGATTCGGAACGCGCAGCGCATTCGAAACGACGACCACGATCGTGACGAGCGCCGTCATCCGCAGCATGCGCGCCCAGCGATCCGGCGTCAGCGTGAGCTCGTCGCGCAGGAGCATCACCGCGCGGACCGAGCGACCGCCCGCGGGTTCGACCTGCGCGACCGCGCTAGCTTCCATCATGTTGCACGACCACGACCGCCGAGGCGCCGATGCGCATCAACTCCTCGGGAGGATTGGTGAGGGCGATCCGGATGGGAAACCGCTGCGCGATGCGGATCCAGTTGAGGTCGCGCTGGACGGGCGGCACGCCGGCGATGCTGAGGTTGTCGAGCTCGGCCACCGCGGATCCGATGCTTTCCACGGACCCGCCGAGATGCACCCCGGGGGCGCTCATGACGTAGCCGATCACGCGATCCCCGGGGCGGATCGTCCGGAGCTCCGTCTCGCGGAAATCGGCGACGATGAACCATTGCGACGTGTCGATCAGCGTGAACAGCGCCTTGACCGGGCCGACCATCTGACCGACGGAAGTCGTCACCCCCACGATCCGGCCGTCGAAGGGCGCGCGAACGACCGTGTTCCGCAGATCGCGCTCGGCGAGCCCGACCAGCGCGCGCGCTCCCTCGAGTTGCGCGACCAGCGCGTTGGAATCGCCGACGGCCTGGCGCACCTGCCTCGTCGCGTTCAGCGCACCCATCAGCCCGCTCGCAGCCGTGTCGCGCGCGGTCCGCGCCAGATCGACCTGTTCGTGCGTGACATAGCCGTCGGGTAGGAGCGGCTCCATGCGGATGAGCGTGTCGCTCGCTTGCTTGAGACGCGCTCTGGCCGCCTCCGCATTCGCCTGCGCGACCGAGACGCCGGTCACCTGCGAGGAGACGGTCCGGTTGGTGAGATCGATCTGCGCCTCGAGCGCGCGGACCTGCGCTTTTGCCTGGGCAAGCGCGAGCAGGTACCGCTCCTGATCGATGGTGAAGAGCACGTCGCCTTTGCGAACCACGGCGTCGTCCTTCACGTTGAGGGTAGCGATCAGGCCGGCGACTTCCGGGACCACCTGGATGGTGTTGGCGGTGACGATCGCGTCCGTCGTGCGCGGCCGCACGTCGAGACGACGCAGGACGAGGACCGCGAGTCCGGCGGCCACGAGCACCGAGAGCGGCAGGACCACCCGCGTTGCCGCCCGTCTCAGCTTTTCCGCCACCCCGGAGTCCATCTAGTGTCCGTACCAACCGAGCCAGACGAGCGAGGTGATGGCGAGCGCGACGCACGGATAGAAGACCAGCGGCAGGCGTACGATCCCACTGGCGTGGAGGGCGGAAACCACTTTGAAAGCGACGATCGTTCCCGCGATGCCGATCAAGGCGCACAGCATCCAGGACGGGAAGAACGTGCCGAAGACGTTGAGCGACGGGCAATGCATGGCCACCGGCGACTTCATGAAGCGTGCCAAGGCGCCGCCGGAGAGTTGTCCCGCCGGTCTGCCGGAATCGGCGACGATCGCGACGGGATCACGGATGTTGCCGCCTCGGATCCGGCGCTGCGCCCGCATTCGGGGAAACTCAGCCGGGAATGCGGACGCGTTCGGGGATGACCAGCCCGAGCCCCCCGCCGACGCGCCTTCCGAGGTCCGCATCCACCTGCTGCCAGAGGGCGATCGCCCGCTCCTGGATGGTGCGCTCGACGCCGTCGCCCAGATGCGCGACCAGGTTGGCCACCAGGTGGTCGCGGTCGGTCTCCGTCATCACGTCGCGGTAGAGATTGCCCGCCTGGATGAAATCGTCGTCCTCCGGGTGCAGCGCGGCCGCGGTGCGCACGATCTCCTCGCCTTCGACGTGCCAGCCCGGATCGCCAAATCGGACGGAATCGGCCTTCGGTCCGCCATGGCTGTTCGGCGCATAGACGGGCTGGTCGCCGCTGTGCTCGTAGCGCATCGCGCCGTCCTTGTTGTAGGAGTGCACGGCACTGCGCGGGCTGTTGACGGGGAGCTGCTGGTAGTTGGTCCCGATCCGGTGCAGGTGCGTGTCGTGGTAGCTGAAGATGCGCCCGAGCAGCATCCGATCCGGACTGGCGCCGATGCCGGGGACCATGTTCGCCGGCGAGAACGCCGCCTGCTCGATCTGCGCGAAGAAGTTCTCCGGATTGCGGTCGAGGACCAGGTGTCCGACGGTGATGGGCGGGTAGTCGCGGTGCGGCCACACCTTGGTGAGATCGAAGGGATTGAACCGGTACGTCGCCGCGCCCTCGAACGGCATGATCTGCATCTCCAGCCGCCAGACCGGGTAGCTCTTCCTGGCGATCGCCTGATGGAGATCGCGCCGGTGGTAATCCGGATCCTCCGCCTTCATCAGCTTCGCCTCGGCAGCGCTGAAGCTCTGGATGCCCTGCTCCGTCTTGAAGTGGTACTTCACCCAGAACCGCTTGCCCTCCTCGTTGATCCACATGAACGTATGGCTGCCGTAGCCGTTCATGTTGCGCCAGGTGCGCGGCGTCCCCCGATCGGACATGAGGATGGCCACCTGGTGGAGGGACTCCGGGCAGAGCGACCAGAAGTCCCACTGCGCGTTGTTGCTCCGCAGTCCCGTATCGGGCATGCGCTTCTGGGAGTGGATGAAGTCCTGGAACCGGGTCGGGTCGCGGACGAAGAACACCGGCGTGTTGTTGCCGACCAGATCGTAGTTCCCCTCCTCCGTGTAGAACTTGAGGGCGAACCCGCGCGGGTCGCGATCGGTGTCCGCGTAGCCTTGCTCGCCCGCCACGGTCGAGAAGCGGGCCAGGACCGGCGTGCGCTTGCCGACCTTGGCGAGGAAAGCGGCCCGGGTCCATTCGCTGACGTCGGCGCTGACTTCGAAGTAGCCGAAGGCGCCTCCGCCCTTGGCGTGGACGACCCGCTCGGGTACGCGCTCGCGGTTGAACGCCTGCATCTTCTGGACGACGTAGTGATCGTGCAGGACGATCGGCCCGTCGGCCCCCACGGTGAGCGAATGTTCGTCGCTGGCCGCGGGAATGCCCGAATCGGTCGTGGTCGTCTGCGGGGCCTTCTCGGGCGCTCCATTCTTCGATTGGTCGTCGTGCATCTGATCCTCCATTCGCGTCGCGAGCGGTGCAGCCCTGCAATGCGGATGCCGTAGGCGAGCTTCGAGCGCGAGCCTGGCGGAATCGCCGACAGACGCGCCGGGATCGCGGATGGCGCTGGCGCCCGATCCGGCGCGGGCGGACACCGTGTGGCAGCAGCCGCGACGCATCGGCCCGATGCCTCGGAGGCGTGACACGAGGTGCAGGACCCGCGCCGCTCACTGGCCCGCATCCTGCTTCTGTCCGTGCGATGACCGGGATTCCCCGGGCACAAGGAGGTTACGTGGACGGTGGCGTGTCTGCGTCCGACCGGACCCAAAGCGAACTGCCCCGTCCGATGGAGCAAGTCGATCTGAACTACACGCGAGGACCCGACGGTACGCTGCGCGTCGCGCTGGGCGGAGACTGGACGCTGGCGCGTGGCCTTCCCGCGCCCAAGGCCGTCATCGAAGAGATCGAAAGACCTCCTCTTCCGAGAAGGGTGATCTTCGAAACGGGTGTCCTCGCCGGCTGGGACAGCGGACTGCTCACCTTTCTCTTGGCGGTGCTGTCGCGTTGCGCGCAACTCGGTGTCGAAGCCGATCGGCTCGGGCTGCCCGAAGGCGTGAGGCGGCTCCTCGCGCTGGCCACCGCGGTGCCCTCGAGATCCGGCCGCCGCATCCCGGAGCCGGAGGCCATCTTCGCGCGCGTCGGCGGCGCTGCCATCGCCTGGGGGATCGGATTTGGCGAGACGCTCGGCTTCATCGGCGAGGCGTGCCTTTCGCTGCTCCGCCTCTTCGCGGGAAAGGCCCGGTTCCGGCGGTCGGACTTCCTGCTTGTCGTCCAGGACTGCGGCGCGCGGTCGCTCTCCATCGTCGCGCTCATCAATCTTCTGGTCGGACTCATCCTGGCGTTCGTCGGCGCCATCCAGCTCCGGAGGTTCGGGGCGCAGATCTACGTCGCGGACCTGGTGGGCATCGGGATGCTCCGGGACATCGCGCCCATCATGACCGGCATCATCGTCACCGGCCGCACCGGCGCTTCCTTCGCGGCGCAGCTCGGCACCATGGAGGCAAACGGGGAGATCGACGCCCTGCGGACGCTGGGAATTCCGCCCATGGACTTCCTCGTCCTTCCCCGCTTGCTCGCGCTCTGCCTGATGATGCCTTTGCTCTGCCTCTACGCCGATCTGGCAGGGATCCTCGGCGGGATGGTGGTGGCAGGCTCGATGCTCGACCTCAGCCCGACGCAGTACCTCCTCGAGACGAAGCACGCCGTCCGCCTCAACGACCTGTTCCTCGGCCTCTTCATGAGCGCCGTCTTCGGCGTGCTGGTGGCGCTCACCGGATGCCTGCGCGGCATCCGCAGCGGGCGCAGCGCATCCGCCGTCGGCGAGGCCACCACCTCCGCGGTGGTCACCGGCATCGTCAGCATCGTGGTGGCGACCGCGATCATCACGGCCATCTCCTATGTCCTCGGCATTTGAACAGCGCGGCGGCGGGACGTTCGAGACGCGCCCGAAGATCACGGTGGGCGGCCTCACCATGGCGTACGGCGAATCGGTCGTGATGCGAGACCTGAGCTTCACCGTGAACGAGCGCGACATCTTCATCATCATGGGAGGGAGCGGCAGCGGAAAGAGCACGCTGCTGCGGCACCTGGTCGGGCTCCAGGAGCCTGCCCGGGGGACCATCTTCTACCAAGGGACCAGCGCCGGTTTCTGGGAGATGCCGCCGCCGGAACGCGAGCGCCTGTTACGGCGCTTCGGACTGCTTTACCAGGGTGGCGCGCTCTGGAGCTCGATGACCCTGGCGGAGAACGTGGCCCTGCCGCTGCAAGAGTACGCCGCGGCTTCTGCCGAGGAGATCTCCGCGCTGGCCTCGCTCAAGCTCGCGCTGGTGGGCCTCTCCGGCTTCGAGGACTACTACCCCTCGGAGATCAGCGGCGGCATGACCAAACGCGCCGGGTTGGCGCGCGCCATGGCGCTCGATCCGGACATCCTCTTCTTCGACGAGCCGTCGGCCGGGCTCGATCCGGTGAGCGCGCGGAGGCTCGACGATCTGATCCTCGACCTGCGCGACAGCCTCCGCGCCACCATCGTGGTGGTGACGCACGAGCTCTCGAGCATTTTCGCCATCGGAAACAACTCGGTGTTCCTCGACGGCGAGAGCAAGACGATGATCGCCTCGGGCAACCCGACGCAGCTCCTGGCCGAGTCAAAAGACCCGCGGGTGCTTGCTTTCCTCACCCGCGGCGAGGAGGCGGGCCGTGGCTAGACAAGCGCGAAAGACGCTGATCGGAGCATTCGTGGTCGGCGCGGTGGCGTTGGCCGCGGCCGGCATCACGGTCTTCGGGTCCGGAAGGTTCTTCCAGAAGCGAACGACATTCGTGATGTTCTTCTCGGGCTCGATCACGGGCCTGTCGGTCGGCTCTCCCGTCGAGTTCAGGGGGGTCAAGGTCGGACAGGTCACCAAGATCGCCGCGGTGTTCGATCCGAAGACCCTGGACATCACCATCCCCGTCTACATCGAGTTCGACCGAAAGAGTTTGATCGTCACGGGCAGGGACGAGGCGTCCACTGAACCTTCCCCGAACCAGTTCTACCAACCGCTGCTGGAGAAGGGGCTCAAGGCGCAGCTCGACATCGAGAGCTTCATCACCCGGCAGCTGTACATCAACATCGATTTCTACCCCGACAAGCCCACCACGCTGGTCGGGCTCGATCCCCGGGTTCCGGAGATCCCCACCATCCCCTCGCTGCAGGACCAGATCGTCCAGATGCTGCAGAAGCTCCCCGAGAAGATCATGACCGTGACCGACGGGATCGAGCGCCTGGTCAATTCTCCCGCGGCGCAGCAGAGCCTGCGCGATCTCGACGCGCTCATCCGCGGGGTTGCCACGGAGGTGAAGCCTTTGGTGGCGAGCCTGACGTCCACGTCGGACGCCGCCCGGCGCACCTTCAGGCAAGCGGAGAAGACGCTGTCCTTGAACGAAGGACGATCGGCGGAAATCGCGGACAGCATCACCGAGACGATGAAGAAGGCTGGCGATTCCCTGGACCAGATGCGGTCGACCCTGGGTTCGTACCAGAAGGTCGCCGCACAGAACGCCAACGTGGGGTACGACCTGACGAAGACACTCGGGGATCTCGACGGAGCCGCGCGTTCCGTGCGTTCGCTGGCCGAGTACCTCGAGCTCCACCCGGAAGCCGTGCTGAAGGGAAAGAGGTGACCGGATGAGCCATGTCCGCTTGCCGCCGCTGTTCGCCTGCGCGATGTCCCTTGGGTTGGCGGGCTGCCTGGGGAGCTCGCGACCGGCCCGGTTCTACACGCTGGCGCCCCTTCAGATCAGGGACGGTCCTGGTTCGACCGCAACCGACGCGACGCTGGCGATCGGGCCCGTCGAGATCCCGGACTCCATCGACCGTCCGCAGATCGTCACCCGCACCGGCGCCAACGAGCTCGTGGTCGCGGAGTTCGACCGCTGGGGTTCCTCGCTCGACAGGGAGATCACCGCCTCGCTGGTCTCGACCCTCGCCGATCGCCTCGGGTCGCAGCACGTGGCGGTCGCGCCCTGGAGATCGGCCATCCTTTCCGGCGCCGGCACCACCTGGCGCGCGGCGGTCAGCGTCTCGCGCTTCGACGGCGTCCCCGGGCAATCGGTCGTCTTGCAAGGGCGATGGGAGCTGATCGCGCAGGGCGTGGGGAAGGAAGAGTCGCTCGGCGTGAGGGAAGCCACCGTCACGGAGAAGATCGACGGCGCCGGTTACGACGCGCTGGTCGGCGCGATGCAAAGGGCGGTCGTGAAATTTGGGCAGCAGATGGCCCACTCCGTCGCGGAAGCGACGCAGATGGCGAAGATGCCCTGACCACCACCGCCGGGATCGCCGACACGCGCGCCGGGATGCCGGACGGTGCTGGCGTCCTGCGCGGCGGTCCACCGAGCTTCATTGGCGAAAAGGAGGCTGAGGCTGCCAGGCACGGGCCGTGCAAACAGCACCCGACATGCGAGCCAAGGTGGAGCATTCGCGATGAGCCCGACGAGCATCTTCGCTCCGCTCTCCACGCCCGCGCAGTCGATCTTCGAGCTCTCGATCCTCGTACTCGCGATCGCCGCCGCCATCTTCGTCGTGGTGACGGCGCTGCTCGTCTACTCGGTGGTGAGGTACCGCAGGAGGTGCGACGACGACGACGGGCGCGAGCCCGCGCAGGTCTACGGAAGCCTGGAGATCGGGCTGGCCTGGACCATTCCTCCGGTGATCATCGTCCTGGTCCTCTTCCTCGCCTCCGCGCGGGTCGTCTTCGCCGTCCAGGACGCGAGGCCCACGAAGGACTCGCTGGAGCTGACCGTCGTCGGTCACCAGTTCTGGTGGGAATATCGATATCCGGGCCTGAAGATCGTCACCGCGAACGAGCTTCATGTGCCGGTGGGCACGCGGACGTTTCTCAACCTGCTCTCCGCCGACACGGATCACAGCTTCTGGGTGCCGCGGCTGGCCGGGAAGACCGACCTGATCCCGAACCACCCGAACCGGATGTGGATCGAGCCCCAACAGACCGGTCTGTACCTCGGCCAGTGCGCGCAGTACTGCGGAACACAGCACGCGAAGATGCTCCTGCGCGTGTACGTCGACTCGCGCGAGGACTTCGATCGTTGGGCCCGCCAGCAAGCCGCGGCGGCGCGCGACGACGGACGGGTCACTGAAGGACGCAGGGTGTTCGAGCGCACGGCCTGCATCAACTGCCACACGGTCTCGGGAACGCCGGCGAACGGCAGGTTCGGCCCCGACCTCACGCACCTCATGTCCCGCGAGACCCTCGGCGCCGGTGTCGCCAGCAACACGCCCGAGAACCTGCGCGCGTGGATTCGAAGTCCCGGCGACTTCAAGCCGGGCTCGCTCATGCCGCCGATGGGGCTGAGCGAATCGCAACTGGACGACGTCACCGCGTATCTGTCGAGCTTGCAATGAGCCACGAGGAGACCCGAATTGGCTACGACTGACGTGGGATGGATCGACGCGGAAGCCAAGCCGCGGCCGCTGGTGGACAGGCTCCACGCGTGGGTGACGACCGTCGATCACAAACGGCTCGGCATCCTCTACGTCGGGTACGGGCTCCTGTTCCTGGTCATCGGCGGGATCGAGGCGACCGTCATGCGGCTCCAGTTGGTGCGGCCGCACAACGGCTTCGTCTCGCCGCAGGTGTTCAACCAGATGTTCACCATGCACGGCACGACGATGATCTTCTTCGTCGCCATGCCGATCGTGTTCGGCTTCGCGAACTACCTCGTCCCGCTCATGATCGGCGCGCGGGACATGGCGTTCCCGCGCCTGAACGCTTTCAGCTTCTGGCTGACCGCGTTCAGCGGGCTGTTCCTCTATTTCAGCTTCGTCGGCGGGTATGGCCTGTACGGCGCAGGGACGGCTCCGGACGTCGGCTGGTTCGCCTACGCGCCTCTGACCGCGAAGACGTTCTCACCGGGGCACAGCACGGATTACTGGACCATCGCGCTCCTCGTTTCGGGGTTCGGCAGCATCGGCACCGCGATCAACATCATCGCCACCATCGTTTCGATGCGCTGCCCCGGAATGACGCTGGGGAAGATGCCCCTGCTCGTCTGGCTGAACCTGGTCATGGCCGGGCTGGTGATCCTGGCGGTCAGCCCGCTCACCGCCGCCCAGATCATGCTGCTCGTCGACCGGTACCTCGGCGGACACTTCTTCGACACCCAGGCCGGCGGCTCCGCCGTCCTCTGGATGCACTTCTTCTGGGTGTTCGGCCATCCCGAGGTCTACGTGCTCGTCATCCCGGCCTTCGCCTTCGCCTCCGAGATCATCCCGGTCTTCTCGCGCAAGCCCTTGTTCGGGTACCCGGTGATGGTCGCCGCGACGGTCGGAATCGGGTTCATCAGCATGAGCGTGTGGGCGCACCACATGTTCACCATCGGAATGACGTCGGCGGGGAACACCTTCTTCGTCCTGACCACGATGCTGATCGCGGTGCCGACGGGGATCAAGATCTTCAACTGGCTGGCCACGATGTGGGGAGGAAAGATCTACTTCAAGGCGCCGATGCTCTTTTGCATCGCGTTCCTCTTCCAGTTCCTGATCGCGGGGTTGACCGGAGTGATGCAGGCCTCCGCCCCCTTCGACTGGCAGCTCGGCAACTCCTACTTCGTGGTCGCCCATTTCCATTACGTGATCGTCGGGGGAATCCTGTTCTGCATCTTCGCGGCTTTCTATTACTGGTACCCGAAGGTCACGGGCCGGATGTACAGCGAGGCGCTCGCGAAACTGCACTTCTGGCTCTTCGTCATCGGCTTCCACCTCACGTTCGACTCGATGCACGTGCCCGGTCTGCTCGGGATGCCCCGGCGCATCTATACCTACGAGCCGGGACGGGGCTGGGACACCTGGAACTTCCTCACCACCGTCGGCGTGGTCTTCCAGGCCGCCGGCGTGCTCGCGTTCGCATTCAACCTGGTCCGGTCCTACTTCCGCGGACGACCCGCGGGAACCGACCCGTGGGACGCGTGGACGCTGGAGTGGTCCACGACTTCTCCCCCTCCCGAGTACAACTACGCGTCGGTGCCGGTGGTGAAGAGCCGCCGCCCGCTCTGGGATCTCAAGCACCCCGAGGATCCCGATTGGAAATACGAATGAGCACGGCTACCACGAGACGGGGACATGATGAGCGGCGGAGCCGCGATTCGTGTCCCCTAGCCCTGCCCTCCCGCGGACGGGTCGGAATGTTCTCGCTCTTCGCGAGCGAGGCGGCGATCTTCGTCATCTTCATCGTCGCGTACCTGTTCTACGCGGGCAAGAGCGTCAGCGGCCCGACCGCGAGCGTGCTGCACGCGCCCCTGTTCCTGACGGCTTGCCTTCTCTCGAGCAGCTGGACGATCCACCGCGCGGTTGCCGCGCTACGCCGGGGAGATGTCGGTTCGTTCGCAAGATCCTGGGTCGCCACCATCGTGCTCGGGGCGGTCTTCCTCGGCGGCACGGCGCTCGAATGGAGACACCTGATTCGCGACGAAGGGCTGACGGTCCGGACGAATCTGTTCGGAACCACTTACTACTCCCTCGTCGGCCTGCACGCGTTCCATGTGACCGTCGGCCTCATCGCGCTCGCGACCGTCGCGCTGCTGACTGCCGGCGGCCACGTCAAACGCGAGCATGCCGCGCGCATCGACCTCTTGGGCCTGTATTGGCATTTCGTCGACGTCGTCTGGATCGCCGTCTTCCTGGTCGTCTACGTCGTCGGTCGCTGAGGAGGAACGCTCGTGTCCGTGGAATCCCGTCTACCGCTCCAGGAAACCTCGCCCGACGTCGTGGCGGTCCCGGCGCCGACCCCCTGGCCGCTGGTCCTCGCGTTCGGAGTCCTGCTCCTGTTTGGGGGCCTGGCGACGAGCGCGGCCGTGAGCGCGCTCGGCGCCGTCGCCGCCCTCGCCGGACTGGTCGGCTGGTTCCGCCAGGTCCTGCCGCGTGAAGCGCACGAGCAGGTGAGGGCCGAGCCGGCGCCTGCCCTGCCGGTCACCACGCGACGCGAGGTCGTCCATCTCCATGTCGCCGGCGGCTCCCGCCGGGCATGGCTTCCCGTGGAGATCTATCCCGTCTCCGCGGGAATCCGCGGCGGCCTCGCCGGCGGCCTCGTGATGGCGATCCTCGCCCTGGTCTACGGCGCGGTGAGTGGTCGGGGTATCTGGTACCCCGTCAATCTGCTTTCGGCGGTCTTTCCCGGTGCGGTCGCGGAGGCGGAGCTCGCCCGCTTCCACGCCGGCTCGACGCTCATCGCAGTAGCGATCCACCTCATCGGTTCGCTCTGTGTCGGCCTCCTGTACGGCGCAATGCTGCCCATGTTGCCGCGGCGGCCGATCCTGCTCGGCGGGCTCGTGGTGCCTCTGGTCTGGTCGGCGCTCTTCTACGGCATCGTCGGAGTGGTCAATCCAGTGTTCAAGCAGCACGTCGCCTGGCCCTGGTTCGTCGTCTGCCAGATCGGATTCGGCGTCGTCGCCGGACTGGTCGTCTCGACACGCGAGCGGGTGAAGACGTGGCAAGGCGCCCCGCTCGTCCTTCGAGCGGGCATCGAGGCGATCGGGCTCGAGCGCGAGCCGCGACAGGGAAAGCAGCCATGAGACGAGACGCGTTCCTGGGTCCGTTCACGCTCCTGATCGCCGCCGCGTGCACGCGCATGCCCGGGCGACCTGCGGCGGATTCCCAGGTCGTCCGTCCCGAGGCCATTACCGCGTTCGAGCCGCTGTATGGCGCGAACTGCGCCGGATGCCACGGCGAGAACGGCCGCCACGGGGCGGCGGCGGCGCTCGCGGATCCGCTCTATCTCGCCATCGCGGACGACGCGACCATTCGCCGGGTGGTGAGCAACGGCGTCCCGGGCACTGCCATGCCCGCTTTTGCGCAGGTGGCCGGCGGAATGCTGACGCCACAGCAGGTCGACGCGATCGTCGCCGGCATGCGCCAGCGGTGGGCGAGGCCACAGACCGCAACGGCCTGCGCCGCGGGTCTCTGCCCGGTCCACGACATTGGCGTCCCACCCTATTCCGCGCCGGGAGAGGGCGAGCAGAAGCGCGGGGCAGCCGTGTACCAGACCTACTGCGCCTCGTGCCATGGGGCGGGCGGCCGCGGAGGCGAGAAGGCCGGCTCCATCGTCGACGGGTCGTTCCTCGCCCTGGTCAGCAACCAGTCGTTGCGAACCATGGTCATCGTGGGCCGTCCGGATCTGGGCGCGCCCGACTTCCGCGGCAACCTGCCGGGACGCGCCATGTCGTCGGACGAAGTCTCGGACGTGGTGGCCTGGCTGTCGGCGCAGCGGCCGCAAGTCGCGGGACAGCCATATCCAACCGACGCCCGGGCCGGAAATGAAGGAGGAGGACAATGAGCTCGACCGAACGACCGACCAGACGAGGGATCTTCATCATCATCGGAACGATCCTCAATGCCGCCGCCACGCTCGCCATCGGTATTCCCGTCCTGCGCTATCTCTTCTCCCCGAAGATCCGCGAGCGGCGGCCCGGATACGACTCCTGGGTCCCGCTCGGTCCGGTGTCCAGCTTCCCGACCGGCGAGACGCGCTTTGCGACCTTTCGCCACCCGGTCGTGGCGCCCTCCGACGGCGAGACCGCGAAGGTCTCCTGCTGGGTGCGCAACATCGACGGCCGGCAGTTCCAGATCTTCGCGATCAATTGCGCGCACCTCGGTTGCCCCGTCCGCTGGTTCCCCCAGTCCAACCTCTTCATGTGCCCCTGCCACGGCGGCGCGTACTATGCCGACGGTGCCCGCGCTTCCGGGCCTCCGGAGCGCGGGCTCTTCGAGTACCGCTACAAGATCGAAGGCGACACGCTTTACATCGAGGCCGGGCAGATGCCCACGCCGGGCAGCTCGCTGGCGAGTCTGCGGGTGCGGAGATCGACATGCGCCTGACGGACCGTATCGGCCGTTGGTTTGACCAGCGCGTTCCGATTCGCAGCGCGGCGAACCTCAGCATTTTCCATCACGTACCGCGCCGCACAGCGAGCTGGTTCTACGTCTTCGGCAGCGCGGCGACGGTCGTCCTCGCTCTGCAGGTCGTCACCGGGATCCTCCTCGCATTCATCTATGTCCCGTCTGCCGGAGAGGCCTGGAACAGCCTGCATACGCTGAATCAGCATGTCTCGGCGGGCTGGTTCATCCGGGCGCTGCACGGCTGGGGATCGAACTTCATGGTCGCCATCGTGCTCATTCACATGGTGCAGGTCTTCCTCTTCGGTGCGTACAAGTATCCGCGCGAGCTGACCTGGATCGCCGGCGTCGTGCTCCTGCTCATGACCCTGGGAATGGCGTTCACCGGCCAGGTGCTCCGGTTCGACCAGGATGCGTACTGGGGACTGGGCATCGGCGCGTCGATCTCGAGCCGCGTACCGTTCATCGGCCACACCATCGTGGACCTGCTGCTCGGAGGACCGATCATCGCCGGAGCGACGCTGTCACGCTTTTTCGCCCTGCACGTGTTCGTGGTTCCCGGTCTTCTCATCGCGTTCGTCGCCCTGCACCTCGTGCTCGTACTCAGGCTCGGGATCAACGACTGGCCGACGCCGGGGCGGATCGTCAAGCGCGACACGTACGTCGCGCAATACGAGGAGCTCGTCAAGCGCGACGGGATTCCGTTCGTCCCCGGGGCCATCGGAAAGGACATCATCTTCTCGGGTGTGGTGCTGCTCTCGATCGCGGCGTGCGCCGCGTTCCTGGGCCCGTTCGGACCGGGAGGTCAGCCCGATCCGACGATCATCCAGACCGCGCCGAAACCGGACTTCTTCTTCTGGTGGCTGTACACGGTGCTCTCGTATCTGCCGCCCGCGGCCGAAACTCCGTTCCTGCTGATCGCGCCGGCCGTCGGCATCGCGTTTCTCATCGCGTTGCCGTTCTTCGCCGGCGAAGGCGAGAAGAGCTGGAGACGCCGTCCGATCGCCGTTCTCACCATCCTTCTCGTCGCGGTGGCATGGGGGTCGCTGACGAGTCTCGGCGCGCACACGCCCTGGAGCCCCGTGATGGACGCGTGGAGCGGCAAGCCGGTTCCGCAGAAATACCTCGAGGGACGCACCGCGCTCGAACGGCACGGCGCGCTCGTCCTCCAGGCGAAGCAATGCCGGAACTGTCATGCGCTCGACGAGACGGGTGGGAAGCGCGGCCCGCCTCTCGACGGAGTCGCCGTGCGGCTGACGCAGGATCAGTTGATCCGGCAGGTCGTCCAGGGTGGCGGCAACATGCCGGCGTACGGGAAGAACCTCAGCCCGGCGGAGACAACCGCGCTGGTCGCGTTCCTCGAGACGCTTCATCCAGCCGGGCAAGCGCCGGCGCGCGACGCCTCGCAACGCGCGACGCTCCCGTAGCCAATGCGCTGGGCGTTGGCGGCCGGACTGCTGGTGGCGCTGATCGTGATCGCGTCGCCGGTATCGGCGCTCGACCACCAGTTGCTCACGTTCCACATGGTGCAGCATCTGGTCCTGATGACCATCGCGGCCCCTCTCATCCTGGCGGGGATTCCGGCAACCGCGAAGCTCCAGCGCTCGAGAGCTGCGCGCCTGCTGCTGCATCCGGTGTCGTGCTGGCTGGCGGGTACGGGGGTGGTCCTGGCGTGGCACGTCCCCGCCGCGCACCAGCTCACCATGAGCTCGCCGTCCTGGCACTTCCTCCAGCAGGTCAGCTTCCTGGCTGGCGGACTGCTCTTCTGGCGTCCGGTAATGGCCGGCGGTCCGATGGAACCCCTGGTCCCGATCTATCTGCTGCTCGCGACGTTCCCCTGCGACGCGTTGTCGGCCTTCCTCGCGTTCTGCGGGCGCGTCGTGTACGGGTGTCATCATGCGCCGGCGGCGCCGTTCGGCCTCACGCCGCTGCAGGACCAGCAGTGCGCTGGCGCGCTGATGTGGTTCTGGGTGACGATCGCTTATCTGGTTCCGGCGGTAGCCGTCACCTTGCGGCTGCTGTCGCCCCGACCCGAGCGAGAGTAATGCCGGAATCACCGACGCTCGCGTCGTATCGCGGATGGCGCTGGCGTCCGACCCGGCGGGTTCGCAGAGGTACCGCTCGTGCGACGGGCGTTGGTCCGCATCCTGCAACGCGATGAACGAACCTCGTGGGGACAAAGGAGAACGTACAGATGAAGTGGATCCAGAAGCGCAAGACACAGTTGACAAATGTCGCATTCTTGATCGGCGCGCTGATGATGGCGCCGGCAACGAGCGCGGAGACTACCGCGTCCGACCCGAAATCCGGCCAGTGGCAAGTCGCCGGACAGGACTTGAGCAACAGCCGCAACCAGCCGGCGGAGCACCTCATCGGCGCCGGCAACGTCAAGGCGCTGAGTCCGCAGTGGACGTTCACGACGGGCGGCGATGTCTCGGCCACTCCGACCGTCGACGGTAACGCGGTCTACTTCCCCGATTGGGCCGGCAACCTCTTCGCCGTGGAGAAGAAGAGCGGCCGTCTCATCTGGTCTCACAAGATCGCCGAGTACAACGGCGTCGCAGGCTCCGTCTCTCGCGTGAGCCCGGCGCTCGACGGCGACCAGGTGATCATCGGCGACATCCTCAGCTCGAATCAGGTCCACAACGGCGCGAACGTGATCTCGGTGCACCGCAAGAACGGGAAGCTGCAGTGGATCACGCAGGTGGATTCTCATCCCGCAGCGGTGATCACGGGCTCTCCGGTCGTGTTCAAGGGCGTCGTCTACGTCGGCGTCTCTTCGATCGAGGAAACGCTGGCGACCGACCCGGCTTATCCCTGTTGCACCTTCCGCGGCAGCATGGTGGCGCTCGACGAGAAGAGCGGCGAGATCCTCTGGCAGACCTTCGACATGCCGGAGAACGGCGGCGTGCCGGGCGGATATAGCGGTGGCGCGATCTGGGAGCCGCCGGCGATCGATCCGAAGCGCGGGTCGCTCTTCATCGGCACGGGCAACAACTACACTGCGCCCGCCGACGTGGAAGCGTGTCAGAACGCCGATCCCTCGGCGAACTGCGCCGCGGCCGACGACCTCTTCGACGCTGCACTTGCGCTCGATCTGAAGACCGGGGCGATCAAGTGGTCGAAGAGGCTGCAGGGTTTCGACGTGTGGACGGTGGCGTGTCTGCGTCCGACCGGACCCAAGGCGAATTGTCCCGTCCCAGGCAGCCCGGATTTCGATTTCGGAGGGTCAGGACCGAATCTGGTGGGGAACATCGTCGGCATCGGCCAGAAGAGCGGCATCTACTGGGCGCTCGATCCCGACGACGGCAGGATCGTCTGGACCGCGGCGGTCGGCCCGGGCGGCTCGCTGGGCGGGATCGAATGGGGCACCGCAACCGACGGTGAGCGCATCTACGTTGCCATCGGAAACAACGACCATCTGCCCTATACCCTCGTGCCCTCCGGGCAAACGATCACCTGGGGATCCTGGAGCGCTCTCGACGTCAAGACGGGGAACATCCTCTGGCAGACCGCGGATCCCACGGCGGGCACGATGGACACCGGCGCGGTGAGCGTCGCCAACGGCGTCCTGTATGCAGGCTCCTATGCGGGGCAGATGTATGCTCTCGACACGAAGACCGGAGAAATCCTCTGGGCGTTCCCCAGTGGCGGCTCGGTCATCGATGCACCGTCGATTCTCGACGGATTCGTCTACTGGGGTTCCGGTTATCGGAACATCCCGCCCGGAATCGGGAACAACAAAGTGTTCGCGTTTACCGCCGGATCCGGGGAGAAGGACAAAGAAAGCAACGGGAAGGGCGGGAAGTAGATTGCCAGCTTGGCGGGCGGCGCACGAGAGACGCCGCCCGCTCTCCGTCATTTTCGACCAGGTGCGGGGCGCCCTGACGAGTCTCTGCGCGCACATTGCCTTTGGCGAAGCGTTGTGGGCCTTCCTCGCGTTCTGCGGCCGCGTCGTGTACGGGTGTCATCCTGCGCCGGCAGCGCCTTTCGGCCTCACGCCGCTGCAAGACCAGCAGTGCGCTGGCGCGCGCACGGTGTTACAGATGGCCTTCACGCCGGTGGGCACGCTCTCCGTGTTCGGTTTCAACGCCGGTTCCCTATCCGTTCGGCAGTGAGCGAACCGGCTATCTGGTGACCAATCTGGATGCCGCCGTTCGAGCGGCCCGGGCGAACGGCGCCGACGTGATCGTCGCGCCGTTCAATGACCCGATGGGCCGCGATGCCATCGTGCAGTGGCCGGGCGGCCTGAATATGCAGCTCTACTGGCATGCAACGACGCCAGATTACGCGAAGCTGCAAACCATTCCCGAGAACCGCGTGTACGTTTCGCCCGATCGCGCCGATGCCTTCATCCGCAGCTTGTCGGATTCTCCGGCGGGACTGTGACGGGCAACGAGGCCAAGGCGCCTGGCGTCGAGATTGGCCGGCCCAACGATACCCACCGGCGCGTCCGCATTGCTTCAACGTTCGGCAACGTTGCCGTCCTCGTAACGGATGGCCGTCTCCCATACCCGTACGGGCGAGAGCTGACGGGCTACGAGCGCCGGACCTCGACGCGACCCTGGCCAAGGCAAGGCGTGCGGCCGCGCGCGTGCTGGTCGAACCACCCAGCCGACGACTGGCGGTCGGCCTTCGTGCAATTCCCCGGTGGCTTTATCGCAGAAATTCATGCGACAGTTCGCAAGCGATGATTCGGCTCGGGGGCGGGCTTCTGGCGGCCGTCGGGCTGCTCGTCGCGGTCGTTGCCTTCGGTCAGGTCGCGAACCAAGCCCCGCCGGGGGCACCGACGGCCCCTAGACGGAGGACGCTTCAGCCGTCGTGCCGAGCTTCTTGAGCAGCGCAACCAGCGTCTCCCGCTCGGCACGCTCAAACCGTCTGCGGCGGCGTCGAGGTCGGCCTTGTGCTTGTCGAAGATGCGCGTGATGAGCGCGCGGCCGCTGCGCGTCAGGGACACCTTTTTGGCGCGCCGATCACCGGCGTCGGCGGAGCGCTCGATGAGGCCGCGCGCTTCGAGCCGGTCGACGGCCGTGGTGATGCTGCCGCTCGTGAGCTGGATGCGCCGGCCGATCTCGTTGACCAGCAT
>Ga0137415_10002630_pt1 | contig 17857 bp, 11 predicted proteins | sample CZODoug3_1_1_16f_FD_183082 | JGI IMG/M metagenome (GOLD analysis project Ga0137415, IMG submission 183082) | Vadose zone soil fungal communities from Angelo Coast Range Reserve, California, USA - CZODoug3_1_1_16fungal (Hybrid Assembly) | ecosystem: Environmental > Terrestrial > Soil > Vadose...
CGCACACCGAGTCGCTCGGGCACGCCAACGGCGTCGTCGCCGGCGCCGACGGTTCGATGACGGCAGCCTCCGACCCGCGATCGGACGGCGCCGCGGTCGTCGTGCACTACCCGCGGATGTTCGACACCTCCTAGGCCCTGGGACTGCCGAGACCGAACGAGCCCGCACCCGTCTTGAGTGCGGGCTCGTCGGCGTCCCAACCCCAAAACTCACAGGAAATGACCCCGCCGCCGGTATTGACAGTCGTCGGCGTGCGGTAGACCATTGAGTTGCTTATTACGGTACACGTTGCGCCATGCGCACCAAAGGGAGGCCGCGTGCGTCAGCCGAAGGTCGTCATCATCGGAGCCGGCGTCGTGGGAGCGTCGCTGGCCGACGAGATCACCGAGCGCGGATGGACCGACGTAACGGTCCTCGACCGCGGCCCCCTCTTCTCGACGGGCGGCTCCACGTCGCACGCACCGGGACTGGTGTTCCAGACCAATGCGTCGAAGACCATGACCGAGTTCGCCGCATACACCGTCGAGAAGTTCTCGTCGCTGGGCGCCTTCAACGCGGTCGGGGGACTCGAGGTCGCGACGACCCCCGAGCGTTGGACCGATCTGCATCGCAAGTCGGGCTGGGCGCGGTCATGGGGCGTCGAGGGGAAGCTGCTCGACACCGACGAATGCCTTGGCCTCTACCCGCTGCTGGACCGAGACCGGGTGCTCGGCGGATTCCACACTCCCGCAGACGGTTTGGCGATGGCCGTGCGCGCGGTCGAGGCGCAGGCCGCCCGCGCGACGGCCCGCGGGGCACGCTTCCTCGGCGGCCAGGAAGTCGCCGAAGTCATCAATCAGAATGGTCGCGTCACCGGGGTGCGCACCGTCGCAGGTGACGTGTTCGACGCCGACGTGGTGGTGTCCGCGGTCGGGTTCTGGGGCGCCCAGTTGGGCGCCAGCGTTGGTCTGACGGTGCCGCTGGTGCCGATGGCGCATCAGTACGCGAAGACCGGCCAGGTGCCAGGGCTGGTGCCCGACGACACCGGGGACGGCGCGCGGTTGCCCATCCTGCGTCACCAGGACGAGGACCTGTACTACCGCGAGCACGGCGATCGGATCGGCATCGGCTACTACGGGCACCGCCCGATGCCCATCGAGATGGACACGCTGCTGCAGGACACCGCCGACGAGGCCATGCCGTCGATGCTGCCGTTCACCGACGACGACTTCGCACCCGCGTGGGCCGCGAGTACCGCCCTGCTCCCAGTGCTCGGGGACGCCAAGGTCGAGGAGGGGTTCAACGGCATCTTCTCCTTCACCCCAGACGGCTTCTCGATCATGGGCGAACACCGCGAGCTCAGTGGGTTCTGGGTCGCCGAGGCGGTGTGGGTCACCCACTCCGCGGGTGTCGCGAAGGCGATGGCCGAGTGGATCGTCGACGGAGCACCGGGCACCGATGTGCACGAATGCGATCTGTACCGGTTCGAAAAGACCGCGCTCAGCCCCGCTTTCATCAGCCGCACCAGTGCACAGGCGTTCGTCGAGGTCTACGACATCGTGCACCCGCACCAGTACCGCGACGAGCCGCGCAATGTGAGGATCAGCCCGTTCAATCAGCGCGAACGCGACCTCGGCGCGTTCTTCTTCGAGGTCCGCTGTTGGGAACGCCCAGCCTGGTACGAGGCCAACGCCCCGCTGCTGGAGACGCTGCGGGAGCAGGGGCTCGACGTGCCAGACCGCGATGACTGGTCGGCCCGGTTCTACTCGCCGATCTCGATCGCCGAGGCGCGATGGACCCGTGAACACGTCGCGTTCTACGACATGACTCCGCTGACGCGCTACGAGGTCGCAGGGCCTGGTGCAGTCGACTTCCTCCAACGTCTGACCTCCAACAACGTCGCCAAGAGCGTCGGGTCGGTCACCTACACACTGCTGCTCGACGAGAATGGCGGCGTCAGAAGCGATCTCACGGTCGCACGGTTGGCACCCGACCTGTTCCAGGTGGGCGCCAACGGGCCGCTGGACTTCGACTGGTTCAGCAGGCAGCTGCCCGACGACGGCAGCGTCACGGTGCGCGACGTCACCGGTGGGACGTGCTGCATCGGTGTCTGGGGTCCGAAGGCGCGGGAGCTGGTGCAACCGCTGTGTCCGGACGACCTGTCCAACGAGTCGTTCAAGTACTTCCGCGCGCTGCAGACCCAGATCGGTTCCGTCCCGGTCACGATGATGCGCGTGTCCTACGTCGGTGAGCTCGGCTGGGAGATCTACACCACGGCCGAATGCGGTGCCGCACTGTGGGATCTGCTGTGGGAGGCGGGACGACCCCACCAGGCGATCGCCGCGGGACAGATCGCCTTCAACAGCCTGCGGATGGAGAAGGGCTACCGCGCGTGGGGCAGCGACATGACCGCCGAGCACACCCCGACCGCCGCTGGAATCGACTTCGCGGTACGGATGGCGAAGGAGGACTTCGTCGGCAAACGCGCCCTGGAAGAGGCGCCGCCGCCGGCAACCATGTTGCGCAGCATCGTGTTCGACGCCCCCGAGGCCGTCGTGCTTGGCAAGGAGCCGGTGTCGGTCGGTGGCACGACGGTCGGTTACGTCACCAGCGCGGGGTACTCGGCCACCATTGGCCGCAGCATCGCCTACGCCTGGCTGCCCGCCGATCTGAGCCCCGGCGCCGAGGTCGAGGTCGACTACATGACAACGACATTCACCGCCAAGGTGCATGCCGAACCGGTCGTGGACCCCGAGATGTCACGGATCCGGAGGTAGCGGCGGGATGGCGGAGAGCTACGACGTCATCATCATCGGCCTAGGCGGCATGGGCAGTGCTGCGGCCTACCATCTGGCCCGGCGAGGTCAACGGGTGCTCGGGCTGGAGAAGTTCACGCCTGCGCACGACAAGGGATCCAGCCACGGCGGGTCGCGGATCATCCGGCAGTCCTACTTCGAGGATCCCGCGTACGTGCCACTGTTGTTGCGCGCCTACGAACTTTGGGAAGGCCTGGCGCAGGACTCCGGACAGGAGGTCTACCGCCTCACCGGCGGGCTGTTCCTCGGCCCGCCGGACTGCCTCACCGTCGCGGGAAGCCTGCGGGCCAGCCGGGAGTGGTCACTGCCGCACGAGGTGCTCGATGCCGGCCAGATCCGCAGCCGATTCCCAAATTTCACACCAGAACCCGGCGACGTCGGGCTGTACGAGGCCAAGGCAGGCTTCGCACGTCCGGAGATGACGGTCGCCGCGCATCTCGACCTCGCCGCGCGTGTTGGTGCGACGCTGCGCTTCGGTGAAGAGGTTCAGGGATGGTCGGAGACGGCGACCGGCGTGACGGTCACGACCGCCGCAGGCACGTACACGGCGGGCCAGCTGGTGATCTGCCCCGGTGCGTGGGCGCCCCAGCTGCTTGCCGAGTTGGGCATCCCGATCACCGTGGAGCGCCAGGTGCTGTACTGGCTGGACCCCGTTGGCGGGACTGCGCCCTTCGAAGACCAGCCCATCTTCATCAACGAAAACGCCAACGGCATGCAGATTTACGGATTCCCTGCGATCGACGGCCCCGACGGCGGAGTCAAGGTCGCCTTCTTCAGGAAGGGGCAGGAGTGCACGCCGGAAACCATCGACCGCGTGGTGCACCCCGAGGAGATATCCGCCATGCGTGACCGGGCGACCGAGCTGTTGCCCGCGCTCACGGGTGACTGCGTGCACTCGGCCACGTGCATGTACTCGAACACCAGCGACGAGCACTTCGTCATCACGCGCCACCCCGCCTATGCGAACGTCACTGTCGCATGCGGATTTTCGGGGCATGGCTTCAAGTTCGTCCCCGTGGTCGGCGAGATCGTCGCCGATCTCGCGACCACCGGTACCACCGCACATCCGATCGCCCTATTCGACCCGCAGAGGCTGGTGACTACATGACCGCGACCGACTTTCCTACGTCGACCGGCTTCGACCCCGAGGCCGTGGAAGCCTCTGCGGCCACGGGGGCCGCTGAAGCTTCCGCCGGTTCGCTGATCCCCACACTGGGCGGCGAATACTATTACAACGAACGCATTTTCGGTCTTGAGCAGGAACACATTCTGGAGAAGATGTGGTTCTGCGCGGTGCGCAGCCCCGACCTGCCCAACCCCGGGTCGTTCAAGAAGGTGCAGGTAGGGCGCGAGAGCGTGCTGGTGCTCCGTGGCCGCGACGGCGCGTTGCGTGCGTTCCTCAACGTCTGCAGGCACCGCGGCGCGCAGCTGTGCACCGAGCCGGAGGGGGAGGTGCGCCGGACCCTGAAGTGCCCCTACCACGCCTGGACTTACGGGTTCGACGGCAAGCTCGTCGCCGCACCGAACCTCGCCACGCTGAAGGACGACGACGGACAAGGCATCGACCGCGTGGCATACGGGCTGATACCGGTGGCGGTGCGCGAATGGCTCGGCTACGCATGGGTGTGTCTGGCCGACACCCCGCCGTCGTTCGAGGAGGACGTCATCGGCGCGGTGACGGAACGTCTCGGTGATCCGACGGCCATCGACCGCTACCAGATCGACGAGCTCAAGGTTGGGCGTCGCGTCGTCTACGACGTGGCGGCGAACTGGAAGCTGATCGTCGAGAACTTCATGGAGTGCTACCACTGCGCGACCATCCACCCCGAGCTCACCGAGGTGCTTCCGGAGTTCGCGAAGGGAATGGCGGTGCAGTACTACGTCGGCCACGGCGCGGCCTTCGGCAAGGAGATCGAAGGATTCACCGTCGACGGCTCCGCGGGGTTCGACACCCTGCCCGGGCTGACCCCCGAGCAGGACCAGAAGTACTACGCCATGACCGTGCGACCGACGGTGTTCATCAACCTGGTGCCCGACCACATCATCTTCCACCGGATGTACCCGATGGCGGCGGACCGCACGGTCGTCGAATGCGACTGGCTCTACGCCCCTGACGTGGTGGCCGAGGGCCGCGACGTCGAGCATTCAGTGGAGCTGTTCCACCGGGTCAACCTGCAGGACTTCGATGCCTGCGAGCGGACACAGCCGGCGATGTCGTCGCGCGCCTATCGCAAGGGCGGAGTGCTCGTTCCCGTCGAACACCACATCGCGGAGTTCCACGAGTGGGTACTGTCCCGTATCGGCGAAACCGAGGTGACATCGAATGAACGGTGAACCAGACCTCTACATCGGGGGCGGGTGGCGTCATGCCTCCGATGGCGGGACCAGAGACATCGTCAACCCCGCGGACGGCAGCATCGCGGCCGTCGTCGACGAGGCGACCCCAGACGATGCCTGTGCCGCGGTAAGCGCCGCACGGGTCGCGTTCGATGACGGTGCCTGGCGCGCAACCTCTGCGGCCGAGCGCGCCGAGTTACTCGATCGGATCGCGGACCTGCTGCAGCGAGACAAAGAGGCCCTGGCGTCGCTGGAAACGCGAGACACTGGAAAGACACTGGTGGAGAGCAGGATCGACATCGACGACGTGACGTCGGTGTTCCGTTACTACGCGCGGCTGGTGGGCATCGATTCCGATCGACTGGTCGACGTCGGCGATCCGGCGGTGATCAGCCGGGTGGTGCGCGAGCCGATCGGCGTCTGTGTGTTGATCGCGCCGTGGAACTACCCGCTGCTGCAGATGTCGTGGAAGATCGCACCCGCCCTCGGCGCCGGCTGCACGATGGTCGCGAAACCCAGTGAGGTGACGCCGCTTTCCACGATCGCCTTCGTCCACCTACTCGAGGAGGCGGGCGTACCCGACGGGGTGGTGAACCTCGTTCAGGGCAGTGGCGCGGTCCTCGGTGCCGCGTTGACCGACAATCCCGAAGTGGACTTCATCTCGTTCACCGGAGGGCTGGCGACCGGGCGGACCATCGCGAAGGTCGCCGCCGAGCACGTGACGAAGGTCGCGGTGGAACTCGGCGGGAAGAACCCGCACATCGTGTTCGCGGACATCGGCACTGGAGATGCCTGGGACGCCTCGGTCGACCAAGTGCTCACCGGGGTGTTCCTGCACTCCGGCCAGGTGTGCTCGGCAGGCACGCGGCTGATCGTCGAGGAGTCGATCGCCGACGACTTCGTCGCCGATCTGGTCACCCGCGCAGAACTGATCCGTGTCGGCGACGGCATGGACCCCACCAGTGAGACCGGGCCGCTGGTCTCCGAGCAGCACCGCGCCAAGGTGGAAGCGCATGTCGCAGACGCCATTTCAGAAGGCGCGAAACTGCTGACCGGCGGCGCGCGGCCCAAGGATCCGGCACTGGAAAAGGGCAGCTTCTACCTACCGACGATCTTCGACGGCTGCGACCGCTCGATGCGGATCGTCAGGGAGGAAACCTTCGGCCCGATCCTCACGGTCGAGCGATTCACAGACGAGGCCGAGGCGATCAGCCTCGGCAACGACACCGAGTACGGTCTCGCGGCGGGCGTTCGTACGTCCGATTCGGCGCGGGGCGAACGTGTGGTGCGCGCGTTGCGGCACGGCACGGTGTGGCTGAACGACTTCGGCTACTACACCGCTGCGGCGGAGTGGGGCGGATTCGGGAAGTCTGGCAACGGCCGGGAGCTCGGCCCCACGGGGCTCGCGGAATACCAAGAGTTGAAGCACATCTGGCACAACACTGCACCGAAACCCGCTGGCTGGTTCAAGGGTGAATTCAAGGGTTGATTTGCCGACGGACAGCCCGCCGCGGCACTGAACTTTGAAGATAGGACGACGTCATGGTGGTTGAAGAAGCAGGGAAACAGAGTGCCGACAGCGGCATGGACGACTTCGGTTACAAGGAATCGCTCGACCGCAGCATCGGCAAGTTCGCCAGCTTCGCGGCAGGCGTCAGCTACATCTCGATCCTGACCGGAACCTTTCAGCTGTTCTACTTCGGGTTCGGTACCGCAGGCCCCGCCTACCTCTGGTCGTGGCCCCTCGTGTTCGTCGGTCAGATGGCCGTCGCGCTGTGCTTCATGGAACTCGCCGCGAAGTACCCCGTCGCCGGGGCGGTCTACAACTGGTCGAAGAAGCTGGGCAGCAGGATCGTCGGGTGGTCGTCGGGCTGGCTGATGCTCACCGCGTCGATCGTGACCCTCTCCGCAGTGGTGTTGGCCCTGCAGCTGAACTTGCCCCGGCTGTGGAGTGGCTTTCAGATCATCGGCGACGGCAGCACCCCGCAGAGCTTCGCGCTCAACGCCGTCGTCCTCGGGACGGTCCTCATCGTGTTCACCACCGTGGTCAACGCGCTGGGCGTGCGCCTGATGGCGATGATCAACAGTGCCGGCGTGTTCATCGAGCTCATCGCGGCAGTCCTGATCGCGATCATCCTGGCCGCCAGCACGACTCGCGGCCCCTCGGTGTTCTTCTCCACCAACGGTTATGGCGCGGGGGAGAGCGGCGGGTACCTCGGCGCGTTCCTGATCGCGTCATTGGCGTCGGGCTACGTGATGTACGGCTTCGACACCGCCAGCTCGCTCGGCGAGGAGACCGTCGAGCCGAGACGCACCGCACCGAAGGCCATCCTGCGGGCGATTCTGGCCTCCTTCGTCATCGGTGGCGCCATCCTGGTCTTCGCCGTGCTGTCGGCACCCAACCTGCAAGACCCCGCGATCGGCGAGAGCAGCGGCGGCCTGCAGTACATCGTCGAGCAGGTGATGTGGGGCCCGCTGGGCAAGGTGTTCATCGTCTGCATCGTCATCGCGGTCACGGTGTGCTCGCTCGCGGTGCACACCGCGGCGATCCGGCTGATGTTCGCCATGGCACGGGACAACGCGCTGCCGTTCGGCGAGAAGCTCGCCAGGGTGAATCCCAAGACGCAGACGCCGATCATCCCGGCGATCGTCATCGGCGGAATAGCAGTCCTGATCCTGGTGATCAACGTGGGGCAGCCGAAGATCTTCACGGTGCTGACCTCGATCGCGATCATCATGATCTACCTGGCCTACCTGATGGTCACCGGCCCGATGCTGAAGAAGCGCTTCCAAGGTGAATGGCCGCCAAAGGATCTCAAGGAGGGCGGCTACTTCACCATGGGCAGGTGGGGGATGCTGGTCAACATCGTCGCGGTGGCCTGGGGTGTCGGCATGGCGCTGAACCTCGCCTGGCCGCGGGAGGCCGTCTACGGCGAGGGCTGGTACAACGCCTGGGGCGCATTCATCTACATCGGCGTGATCCTCGGATTCGGCCTGATCTGGTACGGCGTGAAGGGCCGTCATCACCTCGGCACGCTGGCCGCACATCAGGCGTCAGCGGAGTAATGACCCACATCGCGCCGGCCCTGGCGCTGTCGGCGCTCCTTCCCGACCGCGTTCGCCAAGTCCGATGGGTCCGACGGACCGGCATTGCGACCTGACGGGACCCCCGCCGCCGTTCAGGTCGACAGCGTGTACTGACGCCAGTTCACTTCTCGTCAAACCACTTTCAAGGAGTTTGTCATGTCGGAAACACCTGCTGGACAAGGCACCACCACCTTCGATTACGTCATCGCAGGCGGCGGCACCGCAGGATGCGTCCTCGCCGCACGACTCAGCGAGGACCCCGAGGTGACGGTGTGCCTCGTCGAGGCCGGCCCTTCGGACGTCGGTGACCGCAACATCCTCGAGTTGGCCGAGTGGATGCATCTGCTCGACTCCGGCTACGACTGGGACTATCCGGTGGAACCGCAGGAGAAGGGGAACAGCTTCCTGCGGCACGCCCGTGCGAAGGTCCTCGGCGGGTGCTCATCGCACAACTCCTGTATCGCGTTCTGGCCGCCGGCCGAGGGCCTCGACGAATGGGAGGCGATGGGCGCAACCGGGTGGGGCGCAAAGGATGTGCTGCTCTACGTCACTCGGTTGGAGAACAACGATGCCCCCGGTGAGCAGCACGGCCATAGCGGACCGGTCCGGCTGCGCGACGTCCCGCCGAACGATCCGTGCGGGCAGGCGGTGCTGGATGCCGCGGCCAAGGCGGGCCTGCCCACGGTCGCGTTCAACCGGGGCGAAACCGTGCGCAACGGAGCTGGCTGGTTCCAGATCAACGCGGCCGAGGATGGCACGCGGATGTCGACCTCGCACGCCTATCTTCATCCGATTCTGGGGCAGCGCAAGAACCTCGAGGTGCGAACCAACTGCTGGGTCAGTGAGATCCTGATCGACGACTCGCTGACCGCGACCGGCGTCCGGTATCAACGGCCCGACCTGACCGGATACGACACGGTGTCGGCGCGGCGAGAAGTCATCGTCACTGCGGGCGCCATCGACACGCCGAAGCTGTTGATGCTGTCCGGCATCGGACCGGCGGATCACTTGCGGGACTTCCGGATACCGGTGCGCGTGGATTCGCCGGGCGTCGGTTCGAACCTCGACGACCACGTCGAGGGGCTGGTGTTCTGGGAGGCCTCACGCCCGATGGTCACCACGTCGAGCCAGTGGTGGGAGATCGGCCTGTTCACCACGACGGAGGACGGTCTCGAGCAGCCGGACCTGATGATGCACTACGGCAGTGTGCCTTTCGACATGAACACGCTACGGTGGGGCTATCCGACCACCGACAACGGCTTCTGTCTGACCCCCAACGTCACCCAGGGCCGCTCCCGTGGCACCGTCCGGCTGCGGTCACGGGACTTCCGGGACCGCGCACGGGTGGATCCGCGGTACTTCACCGATCCGGAGGGGCATGACGAACGGGTGATGCTGGCGGGAATCAAGTTGGCGCGCAAGATCGCCGAACAGGAGCCGCTGCGGAGCTGGATCGCCCGCGAGCTCGCACCAGGCCCCGACCGCGCCAGCGACGCCGACTTGCTCGAATACATCCACCGCACGCACAACACCGTCTATCACCCTGCGGGCACCGCTAGAATGGGCGCCGTGGATGATCCGATGGCCGTGCTCGATCCCGAGCTGCGCGTCAAGGGCGTCGACAGGTTGCGGGTCGTCGACGCGTCGGCGATGCCCAAACTGCCTGCCGTCAACCCGAACATCACGGTGATGACGATGGCGGAGAAGTGTGCTGACCTCATTCGGGGCATCTGACGATTCGGCGCTGACCGACGAGGAGCTGGCGTCCTACCTGGGCGGTCATGCTCCGTTCCAGTCGATGAGCCCCGACGCCCTCGCCGAGCTGGCCGGTGCGTCGTCGGTCCATCGATACGACGCAGGCGCGGTGATCGTCGACTACTCGGCGCAGAAACCGGATGAGATCTGGCTGCTGTGCGACGGGCAGGTGGTGTTGTTGACCGCCGCCCCCGACGGTGACGAACCGTTCGACACGGTGCCGCCGGGTGGGATCTTCGGGTTCTTCCCCTTGCTGACCGGCGGCACGGTGCAGTTCGTGGCGCGGGCCACCGAACCAAGCACCGTCGTGCGGCTGCCGGGGAACCTGGTTCGTGCCGAATTCGCCAAGCCCGCGGGACTGTCGTTCCTTGCGTCGTCGGCATGGAAGACGATCGCGGGCAATCGGGTTGCGGCCCAACGGCCGTCGCTGCGACCGGTCGGGGACCTGGTGCACGCCGAGCCCGTCTTCACCACGGCCGACACCACGGTCCGCGACGCCGTGCGACACATGACCGAGCAGCGCAGCTCCTACGTGCTGATCGCGATGCCCAACGGCGAATTCGGCATCTTCACCGATCGTGACCTACGGACCAGGGTGGTCGCGGCGGGGATCGGCGTCGACGCACCCATCGGGCAGGTGATGAGCGTGCCTGCACGCACCGTCACCGCCGACCGGGTCGCGGCGACCGTGCTGATGGACATGCTCGAGAGCGGGATGCGGCACATGCCGGTGCTCACCCAGCACGGCCAGGTGCTCGGCGTGCTCGAAGACGCCGACCTGGTCGCCACCTCGACGCGGCAGAGTTTCCTGCTGCGGCGCTCGATTGCCCTGGCGGCCAACCCCGCCGAGCTCCAGGCGGCGGCCGCTGGCATCGCCGATCTGACCGTCGACCTGTACCGTAGCGGCACCGACGCTTCCGGGTGCAGCGGCATTCTCTCGGTCGTGATCGACAGCGTGGTGCGGCGGGCACTCGAACTCGAACTGTCCCATCCGGAGCTCAACCGGCGCCCACAGTTCGCCTGGCTGACGCTGGGCAGTGTCGCCCGACGCGAGGCCATGCCGTCATCCGACGTCGACAGCGCGCTGTCGTGGGCCGACGACCTGGAACCCGAGAAGGGGCGCTTCATGCGGGTCGCCGCGCGGGTGCACGCGACGCTGGACGCCTGCGGACTGCCGTCGGACACCAACGGCGCGTTGGCCTCGAAACCACTGTTCGCACGGTCCAGTTCCGCGTGGGCGCGCGCGGCGACCGGCTGGCTCGACGATCCGCTGAAGAACCGTGGCCTGATCATGTCGTCGCTGCTCCTTGACGGCCGCGTGGTGTGGGGCGATCCGGCGCTGCACACGGTGCCGTCGGCCTATCGCTGCATGCCGTCGGATCATCCAAATGCGTTGCGGCTGCAGCTGCTCGACGCGCTTTCTGGCAAGGTGCGGACCCGCTCGCTTCGCGATGTGGTCGCGCGGCGCGGGGGCACGTTCGACCTGAAGGGCCACGCGCTGACGCCGATCGTCAACCTCGCGCGGTGGGGCGGCCTGACCGTCGGCGTCGTCTCGGCGTCCACCCCGGCGAGGCTCGAGGCAGCCGCGGGCAACGGCGTTCTCTCCCAGGCGGACGCCAACACCCTCGGTGAGGTCTTCGCGCTGCTGCAGGGCCTGCGGATGGCCCATCAGATCGATCAGATCGCCGCGGGATGCACCCCGGGAGACATCGTCACGATGTCGGAGTTGTCGCCGCTGAACCGAAGCCTGCTCAACGATGGCGTGCGTGAGATCACCGCCGTGCAGCGCAGGGTACGGAACATGGCGGCGACGAACGCTGGGATGCTGACATGACAGAGTTGAGGTGGTCATGACAGAGGAAGCGACGGGGGAAGGTAACGGGCGTGGCGTCGCCGCCGTGCAGTCGGTCGACCGCGCGCTGATGGTGATGGAGATCCTGGCCAAGCTCGGAGCTGCCGGGGTCACCGAGATCGCCACCGAACTCGGTGTGCACAAGTCCACGGTGTCGCGATTGATCGCCGTTCTCGAGTCCCGTGGGTACGTCGAACAGCTCTCCGACCGTGGCAAGTACCGGCTGGGCTTCTCGATCGTGCGGCTGGCCGGATCGACAAGCGCTCCCATGGATTTGACCAGGCAGGGCCAGGGCACCTTGGACGCGCTCGCGACGGAGACTGGCGAGACCACGAACATCGCGATCCTCGACGGTGACCGGATCATCAACATCGTCGAAGCCATCGGCTCGGCGGGAGTTGCGCTGCGCACCTGGGTGGGGCAGAGCTGCGCGGCCCACACCACCTCGAGCGGAAAGGTTCTGCTGTCCGAACTGACGGCGGCAGACCTGCGTTCGCGCCTCGGCGAGCGGCTCGAGTCGTTCACGCCCAACACGATCGTCACGCTGGCCGCGCTCGAGGCCGAGCTCGCCACCGCGAGGGCCAACGGCTGGGCCGCGGTCAACGAAGAACTGGAGATCGGCCTCAACGCGGTGTCGGGTCCCATCCGCGACAGTGCCGGCGAAATCGTTGCAGCGCTGAGTGTTTCGGGGCCGTCGTATCGGCTGGAGCCCGACGGCTTCGAGGCAATGGCGCGACGTGCGATCGATGCGGCGAATCAGATCAGTCGCAGGCTCGGGTATTCGGGCTGACCTGTCCGATATGGTTGACAGCACTACGGCAGTCAACGAGAATGGTTGCGTTATACGCACGCGTTGCGCAGTGCACAACTAAAGATCGGCCGTTACACGTAGCGGGAGATCTCCGGCGCCGTTTCTCGGCGCACGGGGAGCCGAAGGAGCAATGTCCTCCCGGGAATCTCTCAGGCCCAGTACCGCTACGTTCAGGCATCTCTGGAAAGTAGCTCGCGACAAGCGTGCTCGCCGACGGGGCAAGGGTGAAGGGTCCGTCCCTTCACGCGAATCTCTCAGGCCACAAAACAGAGTGGGAGGAGCCGTCGCTAACCAGCGCTGCGCCAGCAGCCGACGAAAGGCTCACCCCGTGACACGATCCATCGCCTCGCAGGCGTCCGACATAGTTCCCGAATGGGACATTGACGCGTCACTTCGTGACTTCGACCCCGAGGTCGCCGGCCTGGTCGACCTGGAGCTGATTCGCCAGCAGCGCGGCCTTGAGATGATCGCGTCGGAGAACTACGCACCGCGGGCCGTGCTGGAGGCCCAGGGCTCGGTGCTGACCAACAAGTACGCCGAGGGCTACCCGGGACGCCGGTACTACGGCGGATGCGAGCACGTCGACTCGATCGAGGCGCTCGCGATCGAACGGCTGATCGCCCTGTTCGGAGCCGAATACGCAAACGTGCAACCACATTCCGGGGCCCAGGCCAACGCAGCCGCAATGCACGCGGTCCTGCAGCCGGGTGACACCATCATGGGCCTGTCCCTGGCCCACGGTGGGCACCTGACCCACGGCATGAAGCTGAACTTCTCCGGCCGGCTCTACGACGTCGCGCCGTATCACGTGCGAGAAGACGACCACAGGGTCGACATGGACGAGGTTCGGCGGCTCGCGCACGAACGCAAGCCAAAGCTGATCCTCGCCGGTTGGTCGGCCTATCCGCGTCAGCTCGACTTCGCCGAATTCCGGCGCATCGCCGACGAAGTCGGCGCCTATCTCATGGTCGACATGGCGCACTTCGCGGGCCTGGTCGCCGCGGGGCTGCACCCCTCGCCGGTTCCGCACGCGCACATCGTCACGTCGACGACTCACAAGACGCTCGGCGGTCCCCGCGGCGGCTTCATCCTTGCGGTCGAGGAGCTGCGCAAGAAGCTCGACTCGGCGGTGTTCCCCGGCCAGCAGGGTGGCCCGCTGCAACACGTGATCGCCGCGAAGGCCGTCGCCTTCAAGATGGCCGCCGAACCCGCCTTCAGGGACCGCCAGGAGCGCACCCTGGTCGGTGCCAAGCTTCTCGCGGCGCGGCTGACCCAGCCCGACGCGCGGCGCGCAGGCATCGACGTGGTCACCGGCGGCACCGACGTGCACCTGGTGCTCGTCGACCTGCGCGCGTCGGAGCTGGACGGGAAGCAGGCGGAGGACCGGCTGCGCGACGTGGGAATCACGGTCAACCGCAACGCCGTTCCGTTCGACCCGCGCCCGCCGATGGTCAGCTCGGGTGTGCGCATCGGCACCGCTGCGCTGGCGGCGAGGGGTTTCACCGAGGATGCCTTCGCTGAGGTGGCCGACGTCATCGCCGAGGCCCTGTCGCCCGCGATCGATGCGGCCGATCTCGCCCGCCTCGGCGCATCCGTTGATGTTCTTGCACAACGCTTCCCGCTGTACGACAGCCTGCGGGCATCACCGTGACCGGCAGCGTGTTCGACCTGTTCAAGGTTGGGATCGGACCGTCGAGTTCGCACACCGTGGGGCCCATGCGGGCGGCCAACGCCTTCGTGGAGCGGCTGTCCGCCGAGAATCTGCTCGAGCGGACGACCGGGGTGCGCGTCGAGCTGTTCGGCTCACTCGGGGCGACAGGTGAGGGGCACGGCACGGTTCCTGCGCTGGTGCTCGGGCTGGAGGGCGCGGACCCCGAGACCATCGACCCCGATGACGTCGGACCGCGGACCGCCGCCATCGCCGAAGCGGGCGAACTATGCCTTGGCGGTGTGCGTCGGATCGTGTTCTCGGCGGCCGACGACATCGTCTTGCTCGGACGGGAGCGCCTGCCGTTCCACAGCAACGGCATGGTGTTCTCGGCGCTTGGCGAGGACGGTTCGCCGGTGTGCAGGCGCGAATACTATTCCGTCGGCGGCGGCGCGGTTCTCGACGAGGACGACGTGAGCGGGCTCGACGACGTTCAGGAACTCGGCGACGTTCCGTTTCCGTTCCGCACCGCCGACGAGCTGCTGGTGCTGACCACCGAAACCGGTTTGCGCATCAGCGAATTGATGCTCGCCAACGAACTGACCTGGCGCGACGAGGCGCAGATCCGGGCCGGGTTGCTGCGGGTGTGGTCGGTGATGCAGGGCTGCGTCGAGCGCGGCACACAGCAGACCGGTGTACTGCCGGGCGGGCTGAAGGTTCGGCGTCGGGCCGCCGCCCTGCGGGCACGGCTGGAGGCCGACGCCGACGAGCACGACCCGCTGCGCGCCATGGAATGGGTGAACATGTACGCGCTGGCCGTCAACGAGGAGAACGCCGCAGGCGGACGCGTCGTCACCGCACCCACCAACGGCGCCGCGGGCATCATCCCCTCGGTCATGCACTACTACCGGCGGTTCGTCAACGCGTCGTCCGACGAGGGCGTGATCGCGTTCCTGCTGGCCGCCGGCGCCGTCGGCCTGTTGTTCAAGGGCAACGCCTCGATCTCCGGCGCAGAGGTCGGTTGTCAGGGTGAGGTCGGGTCGGCGTGTGCGATGGCCGCGGCCGGGCTGGCAGAGGTCCTCGGCGGCACTCCCGAGCAGGTGGAGAACGCCGCGGAGATCGGCATCGAACACAACCTCGGGCTGACGTGCGATCCCGTCGGGGGACTGGTGCAGATCCCGTGCATCGAACGCAACGCGGTCGGCGCCGTCAAGGCAATCACGGCCGCCCGCATGGCAGTTCGCGGCGACGGCCAGCACCACGTCAGCCTCGACACCGCGATCAAGACCATGCGCGATACGGGCGCCGACATGATGGACAAGTACAAGGAGACATCTCGCGGCGGGCTCGCCGTCAACGTCGTCGAGTGCTGAGGGGTCGGTATTCGACGGTCAGCCGCCCTTGCTGAACTCCTCGCCGGTCGTGGGATCGATGGCAATCCCGCCCGTCGGAAGGTTCGACAGATCCGGTGCGATCACCGTCGGCATGTCACCGGAGTCCGGCAACCCGAAGTACGCGCCTGCGCCGATCGCCGGTTCCAGCAGCAGGTCTGAACGGCGCTCCAGGGTTTGGCCCTTGAAGAAGCCCGGCGACATCGCCCACCAGACGAACATCATGATCACACCGAGGACCAGGGCGCCGATGCCTACCACCGCGACCGCGCCGAACCCGAGGATCGTCACGTTCTCGCCGGTGGCCTCGTCGACGAGGTAGTCGGGCTTCGAGTACGAGATGAGTCCGTAGGCGAAGACGACCGTGAGCATGATGGCCCCCAGCAGGGGCACGACGCCACGCATCACGAGGTCCCTGGCGTTCTTCGTCAGCGTCTTGCGGTAGTACCAGACACAGGCGTACCCGGTCATCCCGTAGTAGAAGGCGATCATCAGGCCGACCGAACCGATCAGGGCCAACAGAAGGCTGCTGCTGATGAGGGTGAACAGCACGTAGAAGAAGATCGACACGGCGCCCATCACGACCGTCGAGACGGTCGGCGTCAGGTACTTGCGGTGAATCTTCGCAAACGACGTCGGCAGCGCCTTGTAGACGCCCATCGACAGCGTCGTGCGTGCGGTCGGCAGGATCGTCGTCTGCGTGGACGCCGACGCGGAGGTCAGGATGGTCGCGGACAACGCGAGCAGCCCGATGTGGCCGATGACGCTGTCACCGAACAGAGCAGGCCCGATGGCTGAGAACACGTCGGCCGAGTTGGCCGGATTGCCAAGGCCCGCATCGGTCTCGCCGACGCCTGCGAAGGCGACCACGGCGACGGTGACGATCGCGTACGTGGCGAGCAGCAGGAACGTCGACAGGACCGCGGCCTTGCCCGGGGTGGTCCCCGGGTCGTCGGATTCCTCGTTGCAGGCGACCGCAGTGTCCCAGCCCCAGTAGATGAAGATCGCGATCAGGATCGCGGGGGCGACGACGGTGCCGAAGTCCAGGCCCGCCGGCCAGAACCAGGCAACTGACGGGTGGATCGACTCGGGCAGCGCGTTGCTGGTGTAGACCTTGATCAGCGCGTAGATCGAGATCACGACGAGGATGATCACCTCGAAGCCGAGCAGGAAGTACTGCAGGCGGGCCGAGACCTCGATGCCGCGATAGCAGATGTAGGTCATCACGACGATCCAGATGACGCCGGCCACCGTCGACCAGAGGGTGCTGCTGGCGAGGTCGGCCGCCGAGGTCCAACCGAGGTCCCCGACGAACGTGAACGAGTACGCGCCCGCGATCTGGGCCAGGTTGGCCATCACGATCACGTCGGCGGCGATGATGCCCCAGCCGCCCATCCATCCGACGAGCGGCCCGAATGCGCGTGAGGCCCACGTGAACGTCGTCCCGCAGTCCGGTTCGGCCTTGTTGAGCTCCTGGTACGCCACCGCGATCAGATAGATCGGGATGAAGGCCAACAGGACGATCGAAGCAGCCTTCACGCCTGCGCCACTGGCCACGATGAGTCCGAGGACTGCCGCCAGGCTGTAGGCCGGGGCAGTCGACGCCATCCCGACGACGACGCTGGACAGCAGACCGAGGGAGCCGCCCTTCAGGCCCTTGCTGTCGACTGACCCCGCGGTTCCCGAGCTGCCCGTGCTTCCCGGGTCGACCTTGGTATCACCTGTAGTCAATTCCTTCTCCCCTGCTCCACGTGGACAACCGTTCGAGAATACGGTTTCAGTTGCAAAATCGCGCTACTACGACGAAATCCGCACGCACAGATTCTTCACAGTAACGAAAACATCGAATTGTGGCTTGTTGGGGCGCGTTTTCGATCGGTTCACGGGATCGCGGTAAACCGACATTGCAGTCCACGGGCGGCCGCGACGTCGGAAACCCGCGAGCCCTCGACCTTGCGCAGGACCGGCACGATCTCCACCTGGGGCTCGCCGCGCTCCATGTCACGCAGGTCGCGGCCCGAGCAGAACGCGGGGCCGGCGCCCCGCACCACGATGACGCGCACGTCGCGCCGCGCGTCGAGATCGTCGAAGGCGGCGGCCAGCGCGCGCAGCAGCGCGGCGTTCATGGCGTTGCGCCTGTCGGGGCGGTTCAGGGTGACCGTGGCCACGTCGTCGGCGACC
>Ga0137415_10002631_pt1 | contig 17848 bp, 14 predicted proteins | sample CZODoug3_1_1_16f_FD_183082 | JGI IMG/M metagenome (GOLD analysis project Ga0137415, IMG submission 183082) | Vadose zone soil fungal communities from Angelo Coast Range Reserve, California, USA - CZODoug3_1_1_16fungal (Hybrid Assembly) | ecosystem: Environmental > Terrestrial > Soil > Vadose...
CCGGGGTTGGCCCGGGTTTGCAGGGTGAACCCGGCGCTCTTGAGGCCGGGCTCGTCCGGCGGCCCGACTCCGCCGATGCCGTCGATCTGCCCGGACTTGAGGCTGCCGGTCCGGACGCCCTGCTCGGGGATCACGCGGAAGACGAGCCGGTCGAGACGCGCGGGCCCGGTGTGCTGGCGCAGCGGCGATCCCCACGCGTAGCCGGACCGCCGGACGTCGGCCACCTCGACGTTGTGGGTGAAGTGGTCGAGCGTGAACGGACCGGAACCGATCACCGAATCGCAGCGCTGCGCGGGGGTCTTGGCCAGCGTGGACTCCGACAGCAAGCCCAGGCTGAGCGTGGACGTCGCCTGCAGGAACTGCGCGTTCGGCGTCGCGAACTCGACCCGGGCGGTGTACGGGTCGACGACAACAGTGCGCCGGTACCCGAGCAGGTAGCTCGACCCGAGCTGCGCCTTGGCGCCGAGCTTGACGATGCCGTCGAAGTTGTCCTTGACCGCCTTGGCGTCGACCGGGGTGCCGTCGCTGAACGTCGCGCCGTGGCGCAGGTGGAACACGAAGCTGGTCGCGTTCGCGTTGACCGACCACGACGTGGCGAGCCAGGGCACGATGTTGCCGGTCTTCGGGTCCTGGTCGGTGAGTGAGTCGACCAGTTGCCGCGCCGGGTAGATCGAGTCGTTGCTGGCGACCTGTTGCGCGTCGGCGCAGGTCGGGTCCGACGCCAGCGCGAAGGTCAACGTGCCGCCGCTGCGCGGTGTCGTGCCGGCGCCGGTGCCGGTGTCGGTCGCGGACGAGCAAGCGGCGAGCGCCGCCACCGCGAGGAGCGCAGCAACGAAGACCTTCACCGGGCCTGCCATTCCTGAGCGAGCAGCTCGTAGGAGCGGACGCGATCGGCATGGTCGTGCGTGATCGTCGTGATGATCAGCTCGTCGGCGCCGGTGGCTTCCTGAAGCTGCTGCAGGCCGTCCACGACCGTCTTGGGCGAGCCGACGAACTGGGTGTCGACGCGGTCTTTCACCAGTGCGCGGTCGTCATCGGTCCAGACGTAGGCGGCGGCCTCTTCAGGCGTCGGGAACTCGATCGCCCCCTCCGCGGTGCGGATGCTGCGCACCCACGCGCCGTATCCGGCGGCGAGGCGGCGGGCGGTGGCATCGTCGTCGGCCACTACGACGTCCGCCGATACGCTGACGTACGGTTCGGGTAGTTCGGCCGAGGGTTCGAAGGCGGCGCGGTAACCGTCGACTGCTTCGAGGACGCTTCCGGGGCTGACGTGGTAGTTGCCGGCGAAGCGCAGTGCGTTGCTGCCGGCGACCTGCGCACTCTCTCCGCCGCTACTGCCGAGAATCCATACCTGGACGTCGGCCCCTTCACCGGGCACCGGATGAGCCTCGACCCCGTCGGCATTGCGGTACGTGCCGCGCAACAGGGCGAGGATGTCGTCGACCTGCTCGGTGTAGTTCTGCGATTCGGCGTTGCGCTGCTGCAGCAGGCCCTTCTGCAGCGCGATACGGGGCGAGCCGAGCAGCTTCTCGAACGAGAACTTGGGCGGGATCTTCAGCCCGTTGGGGGCACGCCCGTCCACGACGGCGGGCGGCCCGACGAGCGCAGGCTCGGGCGGCGGCTTGGTGGGCCGTCCCGGTGAGCGACCGAGGCCCAGGTCGAGCCGGCCCGGGTGCAGGGCGTCGATGAGCCCGAACTCCTCGACCGTCGAGAGGGCGGTGCGATGTCCGAGCTGCACCGCGCCCGAGCCGATCCGGATGCGGCTCGTCGCGGCCGCGGTCAGGGCGAGTACGACCGCGGGCGACGTGCTGACCACTCCCGGGTTGAGGTGGTGCTCGGCGAACCAGTAGCGCGTGTAGCCGAACCGCTCGGCCTGCTGGGCGAGGTCGATGCTGTTGCGCAAGGCCTCGGCGGCGTTCGATCCGGTAGAGATCGGCACGAGGTCCAACACTGCAAGGGGGATCGTCGACATGGCGCCTCCTCAGGCCGATACGAGTGCAGGTTCGGCCGCGACCTCGGGCCACGGCGGGTCGGGAATGTCGCGGCGCAGCACCGGCGCGATGTCGGACTGGAAGAGTTCGAGCGTCTCGCGGTGCTGCGTGTCGGTGAGCCCGCCGGCGTCGGCGTGCAGGTGCAGGACCCGATGGCCGAACTCGTCGTGGTATCGGTGGACCTTGTCGATGATCTGCTGCGGGCTGCCGATCAGGGCGGAGCTGCGCTCGACGAAGTCCTCGACGGTGGTGAAGACCGGTTCGAGCCCGAGCTTCGTCTGGAAGGCCAGGTTGGCCTCGAAGATCGGACGGTACGTGTCGATCGCGTCCTGCGAGCGGGGTCGCGCGTAGTAGCCCGCGGTGCCGGCACCGACGATCGCGTCGGAGGGGTGGTGACCGTAGTGCTCCCACCGCTCGCGGTAGTAGCGGACCAGCTCGGCGTACGGCTCGATCGGGTTGGTGACGTTGGCCGAGAACAGCGGATCGCCGTAACGCGCGGCCAGATCCACCGATTCGCGACTGGTCGCGCTGCCGTGCCAGATCCGGATCGGCTGCTGCAGCGGGCGGGGCCACACCTCCGCGTCGGTCAACGACGGCCGGAACTGCGGCGTTGCCGTGACCTTGTCCTGACGCCAGATGCGGCGGAACAGCTCGTAGGACTCGGCGTTGCGTTCCCACTGGTCCTCGGGCGTGACCTGGAAGAGCTCGCGCTGCGCGGCGCCGTTGCCCTTGCCGATGATCAGCTCGAGGCGCCCGTCACTGAGGTGGTCGAGCGTCGCGTAGTCCTCGTACGCTCGCACCGGGTCGAGCAGGCTCAACGTCGTCACCGCGGTGAACAGTCGGATCCGCGAGGTCTTGGCCGCGATGTGGCTGAGCACCACCGGCGGCGACGAGGAGATGAACGGACGCTCGTGGCGTTCGCCGACACCGAAGCCGTCGAAGCCGAGGTCCTCGGCCAGCACGGCGTTGTCGATCACCTCGCGGAACCGGTCGGTGGTCGATTTCTGCACACCGGTGATGGGGTGCGGTGCGTGCACGATCAGCGTGATGGCGAGGAACTTCATGACGCCGCCCGCTCCGTGGCGCCCGCCGACAGCGGGGCGAGGCCGAGGTGATCGCGCAACGTGGGGCCCGTGTACTCGGTGCGGAACACGCCTCTCTCCTGCAGCAGCGGGACGACGGTATCGGCGAACTCGTCCAGGCCGCCGGGCGTGATGTGCGGGACGAGGATGAAGCCGTCGCTGGCGTCACGTTGCACCAGGTCGTCGATCGAGGCGGCGATGGTGGCGGCCGAGCCGATGAACGTCTGCCGGTTGGTCGTCTCGATGATCAGCTCGCGGATGGACAGCTGCTTGGCCTCGGCGAGCTCGCGCCACTGCTTCGCGACGGCGAGCGGATCCTTGTTCATGCGGACGCTGGCCCGGCCCTTGGCGATCGTGTTCTCGCCGACATCCGGATCGATCTCGGGCAGCGGGCCGTCCGGGTCATACGTCGAAAGGTCGCGGTTCCACAGCTGTTCGAGCAGCTTGATCGCGGTCTGCCCGCTGACCTGCTGGTGCCGGACGACGTCGGCCAGCTCGCGGGCGTCCGCATCGGTGTCGGCGAGGACGAACGTCGCGGCCGGCAGGATGAGCAGTTCGTCGCGACTTCGTCCGTAGTGGGCCAGGCGGCGTTTGACGTCGGTGTAGAAGGCCTGGCCGGCTTCCAGCGTGCCGTGCCGGCTGAAGATCGCGTCCGCGCTGGACGCGGCGAACTCGCGTCCCTCCTCGGAGTCCCCGGCCTGGAAGATCACCGGCCGGCCCTGCGGCGAGCGCGGCACGTTGAACTGGCCGCGGATGTCGAACTGCGCGTCGTGGTGTTCGAACTCGCCGGGGTGCGGATCGGCCAGAAAGACGCCGGACTCCTTGTCGGCGACGATCTCGTCACCGCGCCACGAGTCGAACAGTTCCTTCGCCGTCTCGAGGAACAGCCTCGCCCGCTCGTAGCGCAGCTCCTGGGCCAGGAACCCGGCCCGGCGGAAGTTCTCGCCGGTGAACGCGTCCCAGGACGTCACGACGTTCCAGGCCGCCCGACCGCCCGAGAGGTGATCGAGCGACGCGAACTGCCGGGCTACCTCGTAGGGCTCGTTGAACGTTGAGTTGATCGTGCCGGCCAGGCCGAGGTGCGTCGTGACCGCGGCGAGCGCGGTCAGGATCGTGAACGTGTCGGGCCGGCCGACGACGTCCAGGTCGTAGATCAACCCGTTCTGCTCGCGCAGCCGCAGCCCCTCGGCGAGGAACAGGAAGTCGAACTTGGCCCGCTCGGCGGTCTGCGCGAAGTGGCGGAACGACTCGAACTCGATGTGGCTGCCCGACGCCGGGTCGCTCCATACGGTCGTGTTGTTCACGCCCGGGAAGTGCGCGGCGAGGTGGACCTGCTTGGGCATGCGTTCTCCTCAGACGGCCGCGTAGCGGTTGGCGGGACGGGACAGCCTGAGCAGCCCACGCAGGGTTGGTGCCTCGTACTCGCGACGGAACAGCCCACGATCTTGCAGCTCGGGTACCAGCGCGCGGGTGATCGCGGTGAGGTCGTGCGGGATGGCGCCCGGGCGCAGCCGGAACCCGGTCAGCCCGGCCGCGTGCCAGTCGGCGAGCAGGTCGGCGAGCTGGGCCGGCGTCCCGACGAAGATCTCGGCGTCGGAGACGTACTCGCCGCCGTCGAGCTCGTCCAGTCGCGCCTTGCGGGCGGCTGCGTCGCCGGCGTCGTCGTCGAGGAAGACGACGAGCTCGCCGAACACGTGGGGCGGGAGGCCCTCTTCGAGGATCGGCGCGATGTCGGCGCGGTCGTGCGGGGTGACGAGCGCGACGTCGGCCGCCCGCCCGGCCAGCCGGAACGCCACGGGAACGTGCGCGAGCGCGACCACCACGGGCTGACCCTGCGGCGGACGCGGCACGATCGACGGCCCGCGGACGCTGAATCGCGAGCCGACGAAGTCGATGTAGTGCAGCCGGTCACGGTCGACGAACCGTCCGGTGACGGCATCGCGGATCTCGGCGTCGTCGTCCCAGCTGTCCCACAGCCGGCGCACGACCTCCACGTGGTCGGCCGCCTCGTCGAACAGCTCGGCGATCAGCGCCCGCACCGTGGGGTCGTCCAGGTCGGCCGGGCCGAACTCCGGGATGTCGCGCCGTCCGAACAGGTCGGCCTCGCCCGGGTGGGCGCCGACCTGCACCCGCCAACCCGCGCGGCCCGTGCTGACGTAGTCGAGGGTGGCGATCGCCTTGGAGACGTGGAACGGCTCGGTGTGTGTGGTGGTCGCCGTCGGGACGATGCCGATCCGGCTGGTCAGGGGCGCGACCCGAGCGGCGATGAGCACCGCGTCGAGGCGGCCGCGTACCTGGTCGGTCCGCTCGTCGGAGCGGCCCCATTTCGAGGACTGCAGTAAGAAGGCGTCCTCGATCGTGACGAAGTCGAGCCGGCCACGTTCGGCCTCGACGACCAGATCGGCCCAGTACTCGGCGGTGAGCAACTCGTCCGGTCGGGCCGACGCCTCGCGCCACGCGGCCGGATGCCAGCCGGCGCCGTCCAAGGCGACTGCGAGATGGATGGGTGATAATACGGACACGGGTCAGGCCCTCAGCTCTCTCGCGTTCGCCCGACCGCGTCGTCGGGCCTGATCGTCCTCGAGGCGGAACGGAATGCGTTTGCGATGTATTCCGCTCGAACAAGTATGGAAACGATGCGCGCCGTCCCGGCCCAGCTCCCTCTTTGCCCCCGAGTTCGACGCCCTCGACGCGGTCGCGAGGCGTTCTGACGACGAATGCGGGTGCACAGTAGGGAGAAGAGCGCGGTCGCCCGCGCAGTCGCGCGCACTGCCGCGCATTTGTTCAGCGGTAGGCGGCGACGATGCTCACGTGTGACACTGCGCGCTGCAGACCCGCAATAGGTCGACGTGCCGACGCGACACTCGCACCGTCCGCACGGCGGTACCGGAGGCGATTGCGTTCATACAGCACCTCGCAGATCGGGCCTGGACATCCCTCCCGCAGCGCCGCGAGGGTTGTTGGCCAGCCGGCCGAAGCTCGTCGCTGACTCTCTTGCGCACTCAACTTAACGGCCAGCTCAAACTTCTGTCAATTGTCTATCGGGATACTAGGGATACCGCTGGAGGCGCATCCCCTTCCGTTGAGTGGTGCGTTGTGGCCCGAGTGGTGCGTTACAACGCACCACTCGACGCGTAACGCACCACTCAACGGGCTCGGCGCGGGCGGCGGAAGGGCGTGTCGCAAATCTTCGTGGCGGGATCCCTAGCTTGCTGGTAGACATGGTTCTCGTGAACGCAGGACCGACGCTCGTGCGCAGGCTGCACGTCGACTTCCTGCGTGTCGGCACAGCGACGTGTCCGTGCTGTTGAGCGTCACCTGACGCCTCGGGTTCCCCTTCCGCTGCCTCGTCGAACGCGAGGTATCCGGCCCGACCAGCACGACCCATCACCCGGGCCGGCACGTCACAGGAGTCACCGTTGGCCGACCACGCGCACCCGTTTACCCCGTCCCGGCGCGGTTTCCTCGCCGGCGCCGGCCTCACCGGACTGAGCCTGCTCGCCGCCGCGTGCAGCTCGGGCACACCGCCGTCGTCCGGAGCGAGTGACGCGACGTCACCGACCGGGGCGGCCAAGCGCGGCGGCACGCTACGGGTCGGCACGCCGGCTCCCCCGACCTCGCTCGACCCGGTCACCATGTACGACGGCTCGGCGATCGGCATCGTCCAGCTGGTCGCCGACTACCTGATCTGGCTCGACCCCGACTTCACCCTGGTACCGCGGCTGGCGCAGAGCTGGTCGGCCGAGCCGGGCAACAAGGTATGGACGTTCGTGATCCGCAAGGGCGTCGTGTTCTCCGACGGCACCCCGCTCGACGCGAAGGCGGTCAAGGCGTCCTTCGACCGGCTGCTCGATCCGAAGAACAAGTCAGCGGCGCTCTCCGCGTTCGACGGGATCCTCGTCGCCGGCGGGGTGAGTCTGCGCGGCACGGACACCGTGGTGTTCACCCTCGAGCGCGCGTTCTCCGACTTCCCGTATCTGGTGTCGGCCGGCAACTACAACGCGGTGATCCTCAAGAGCGACTACGCGGGCAACTTCGCGAAATCACCCATCGGCACCGGGCCGTTCCTGCTCAAGACCTACAACGCCTCGACCGGAGCGACCCTGGTCCGCAACCCGAAGCACTGGCAAACCGGCAAGCCCTACCTGGACGGCGTGCAGGTCAAGTTCTACGCCGACAGCCAGGCTGAGCAGCTCGCCCTGCAGAGTGGCGACCTCGATGCGCTGATCATCACCGACCCGTCGGTGATCCTGGCCACCGGCAACGTCGTGCTGGACAAGGTGTCCGGCACCGCGATGACCGCGTTGACGTTGCGAGCCGACAAAGCGCCGTTCGACAAGAAGGAGGTTCGCCAGGCAATCGCCTACGCGCTGGATCGCCCAGGCGTCAACCAGAGCATCGACAACAACATAGGCCAGCTCGGCAATGACCACCTGTTCGCTCCACTGTTCAAGGCCGCGCCCACCGACATCGCACAACGGGCCCAGGACGCGGACAAGGTCAAGCAACTGCTGTCGTCCGCCGGGGTGGACAAGCTGTCGTTCACGCTCACCTTCGATCCACCGAGCAAGAGCTACGCGCTGGTGATCCAGGATCAGCTCAAGCAGGTCGGCATCGACGTCAAACTCGATCAGCGCAGCTCGTCGGAGTTCTATGGCGGTGACCAGGCCAAGGACACCCCGTGGCTGTTCACCGACGCGAACCTCGTCGCCTGGGCCGGGCGGGCGGTGCCGAGCCAGTTCCTGGCTCCGATGGTGACCAGTAAGGGTGTCTGGAACGGCTCGAAGTACGCCAACCCGGCGCTGGACGCTGCCCTGCTCGCCTACGATGCCGCAGCCTCCGACGACGAGCGCAAGAAGCAGGCCGAGATCATCGCGACCACCCTGCACGAGGACGTCCCGGTGATCATCTCGATCTGGAACGGCTCGGTGCGGGCTTACAACAAGACGAAGTTCACCGGCATCAAGGCGCATCCGTCCACCTACGTCGACTTCAGCAGCGTCTCTCGCGTGTGACCAGCCATGACTCGCCTCCTCACCCGCCGGCTCGTGGCCATCCCGGTGACCTTGCTGGCCGTGTCGGTCCTGGTGTTCCTGGCCACCGAGGTGCTGCCGGGCGATGTGGCTCGCACGGTGCTGGGCCGAGAGGCGAGTGACGCGTCGGTCGCCGACCTGCGGCGCTCACTCGGGCTGGACGATGCCCTGCCGGTGCGGTACGCGCACTGGCTCGGACGCTTCGTGCACGGTGATTGGGGCACGTCCTACACGCTGAAGGTGCCGGTGCGCGAGCTCGTGCTGGGGAGGCTCGGCAACTCGCTGCTGCTCGCCGCGTTCGCGTTCCTGCTGCTGGTGCCGATAGCGCTCGGACTCGGCCTGCTCGCCGGGCTGCACCACGACAAGCCCACCGACCGCGTGATCAGCGTGGTGGGGTTGGCACTGGGCGCGACGCCGGAGTTCGTCACCGGCGTCATCCTGCTCGTGGTGTTCGCCGTGCAGCTGAAGTGGTTCCCGGCGTCGGCGCAGGCCAATCCCGGAGCCGGGCTGCTCGTGCGGCTGGATCACCTGGTGCTACCGGCCGTTTCACTCGTCCTGCTGTGCACGGGCTACGTCGCCCGCCACGTACGCGCCAGTACGGTGGCGGCGGTCGAGAGCCCGTACGTCCGTGCGGCCGAGCTGCGGGGGGCGTCGCGGTCGCAGGTGGTGCGCCGGCACGTGCTGCGCAACTCGACGGTGCCGGCGACGAGCGCCCTCGGCGTGCAGGCGCAATTCCTGATCGGCGGCCTGGTCGCCGTCGAGCTGCTGTTCAACTACCCCGGCGTGGGTGCGTTGCTGCTGCAGTCCGCGGTCGACAAGGACCTGCCGACGCTGCAGGCCGCCGCCGTCGTGCTCGGGCTGCTGTACATGCTGATCATGTTGCTGGTCGACGTTACCTACCGGCTGCTGGATCCCCGGCTGCGACGGGAGGTCCACGCGTGACCGCGGTGCAAGAACGGCGGGCGGTCGCCGTTGCGACGGGCGTCGCCGCGCCTCCGACGGCTCGGCGGCGCCGGCCGATCGCGCTGAGCGTGGGCGCGGTGCTGGTCGGCGGCTGGGTCCTGATCGCCGCGTTCTGGCCGTACCTGGCGCCGTACGACCCGCAGCGGCAGCACCCGACGCTCCGGTTCGCGGCGCCGAGCGGCGCGCACTGGCTCGGCACCGACCAGTTCGGCCGCGACACGTTCTCGCGGATGCTCGCCGGGGCCCGCCCGGTGCTCGAGATCGCCCCGCTCGCAACCGGCCTCGCGCTGATCGCCGGCACGCTGATCGGCCTGCTCGCCGGAACCTGCGGCCGGTGGGTCGACGAGCTGATCATGCGGGTGCTCGACGCCGTGCTCGTGTTCCCGGCGATCATCGCCAGCATCCTGTTCGTCGCGATGCTCGGCCGCTCGGTGACCGTGCTGGTGCTCGTGATCGGGTTGGCGTTCGTGCCGATCGTGACCCGCAGCGTGCGCGCGGCCACCCTGGTGGAACGGCAGCAACCCTACGTCGAGGCGGCGCTGCTGCGGGGCGAGCCGCTGTGGTCGCTGATGCTGCGCGAGATCCTGCCGAACATCTCGCGCACGGTCCTGGTCGAAGCGACTTCGCGCCTCGGCGACGCGATCTTCGCGGCCGCGACGCTGTCGTTCATCGGGCTCGGCCAACAGCCCGGCTCGCCGGACTGGGGTGCGTCCGTGTCGGACAATCGGGCGTACTTGCAGAACGCGCCCTGGACGGTGCTCTCCCCCGCGCTCGCGATCGCCTCGCTGGTGATCGGTGTTGCGCTCGTCGCGGATTCTCTGCGCGCCCGGCTGGACGCCCGGTGACCGGCCTGCTCGTGGACGGCCTGCGCGTCAGTTTCGACACGCGGCGCGGCCCGGTACATGTGGTGGACGACGTCTCGCTGGACGTCCCTCGCGGCGCAACCCTCGGCGTGGTCGGCGAATCCGGTTCTGGCAAGACCACGTTCGGGCGGGCGCTCGCCCGGCACCTGCCGTCCAACGGGCGGGTGCTCGACGGCCACATCTCGGTCGACGGCACGGACGTGCTCGCCCTGTCGCCGCGCGACCTGCGGGCCTGGCGAGCCCGCGAGCTCGCCGTCGTCCACCAGGAGGCGGGCGCCACCTTGGACCCGTCGATGCGGGTCGGTGCCCAGCTCGCCGAAGTGCTCGGCCAGCAGGACGTCGCTCGGGATGCCCGGCGCGATCGCGTCCGTGACCTGCTGAGTGCGGTGCGGCTGCCCGACCCGGACGCGATCGCCCGGCGGTATCCGCACGAGCTGTCCGGCGGCCAGCAGCAACGGGTCGTCATCGCCGCCGTCCTGGCGGCCCGACCGAGCCTGGTGATCCTGGACGAACCGACGACCGGGCTCGACGCGTCGGTCGAGGCAGAAATCCTTGCTCTGCTGGAGGATCTGCGTCGCGACCTCGACGCGACCCTCGTGCTGATCAGTCACGACCTGGGGCTGGTCGGGCAGATCTGCGACGAGGTCGTCGTGCTCTACGCCGGCCAGGTCGTCGAGCGGGGCGCCGCGGCCGATGTGCTCACCACGCCGCGCCATCCCTACACCGCCGCACTGCTGGCCTCGGCGCCGACGTTCGGCGTGCCGCGCCGGCAGCGCCGCCTGCTGGCCATCGCGGGTACTCCCCCCGATCCGGCGGCGCCACCGCCCGGCTGCCGGTTCGCGCCGCGCTGCGCGTTCGCCGACGACACCTGCCGCGCCGACTCACCCCCGGCGCGCGTAGTCGACGGCCGCACGGTGCGCTGCCACCACGCCGAGTTGCTCGACCTGACGGCAACGGCACGACCGGGCGCCGACGCGCCAGTGCCGCGGCCGGGATCCTTGTTGCAGCTGAACGGCCTGACCCGCCGCTACGGATCGCTCGCCGTCGTCGACGACGTCACGCTCGACATCGCGCCGGGCGAAGTGTTCGGCCTGGTCGGCGAATCCGGCAGCGGCAAGACGACCCTGGCCCGCGCGGTCATGGGCATCGGGCCGCGGCCGCGCAGTGGCACGATGCGTCTGTCCGGGAACGCGCTGGCTCCCGTGCTGCGCCGACGTGGTCGTGCCGTACTCCGGCGTATGCAAATGGTGTTCCAGCAGCCGGACACCACCCTCAACCCGAGCCACCGGGTGCGCACCGTCCTGGCCCGCGCCCTCGAGACCCTGGACGGAACGGACAGCGTCGAGACCCTCGCTGCGCGCGCCCAGCTGGACGCCGCGCTACTCGACGCCCGCAGTACCGACCTGTCCGGCGGGCAGAAGCAGCGCGTCGCGATCGCCCGGGCCTTCGCCGGCTCACCCGACCTCGTCGTGTGCGACGAGCCGGTGTCAGCCTTGGATGTCAGCGTGCAGGCCGGCGTGCTCGAGGTACTGGCCGACGAGCGCGACCGCACCGGCACGTCCTACCTGTTCATCTCGCACGACCTCGCGGTGATCGGCTATCTTGCCGACCGGGTCGGCGTGATGTACCGGGGCCAACTCGTCGAGGTCGGCGCGACCGACGACGTGCTGTCCGGTCCGCACCACCCCTACACGGCTGCGCTCGTCCTCGCCGCGCAGCGCCGCGAACGGCGCCGATCCGCGACGCCGCCGGCCCAGGCGGCGATCGCCACCGGATGCCGGTTCGCGGCCCGATGTCCGCACCACCTCGGCGACGTTTGCGCCGAACAGCCGCCACCGCTGCGCACCGTCGCCGAAGGCCACCAGGTGCGCTGCCACCTGCCCATCGATCAGCTCCCGAAAGGCACGGCATGACCGGAACGATTACCCAACCCGAGAACGAATTCGCGCTGATCCCGGAGATCGCGGTCAGCGTCGGCATCAATCCGCTCGACGCTCCGGCGGTCATCCGCAAGTGGGTCAACGTCACGACCGGCGGGCACATCAGCGGCGTGGCTTGGAACACCGGCCCGCCGGAGCTCGTCCTGATCCACCGCGACGAGGCCGACGCCCGATCGCTGGACCGGGTCGCGCTGCTCATCCACCGCCCGACGGTCGTGCTGGACCAGCCCGGCGCCGGCCGTTCCAGCGGACCGCGGGCCAGTAGTCCCCAACGGGCGGCCCGCGGCCTGGCCGAAGCAGTCGCGTCATTCGCGCCGCAGGCTCGGGTCGCCGCCGGCATCGGCGACGGCGCCCTGGCCGCGCTCGCCCTGGCGAACCGCCGCGAGCAGATCAACACGGTGGTGCTCGTCGACGCACCGCCGACCGACACCGAACCGCGCGGCGGCCTCACCGTCGTCGAAGTACGCACGGACACCGATCGGGCCGAGACAGCGGCCGCTTCCGAGATCGCGACGGCACTCGTCAACGCACTCAACGAAGGAGAATCATCATGACCGTCAAGCTCATCGACCTGGCCCGCGCCGAGTCGGGCGACACCGCCGAATTGGACAACCTGCGGGCCGGCGGCGAGGACCTCGGCATCGTCCAGGTCGTCAACCACGGCGTTCCGCTGGACTTCATCGACGACTTCCACGACCGGATCGCGGCCGTCCTCGCCCAGCCGCGCGCCGAGAAGATCCCGATCGCCAGCCCGACCGGCCACCCGTACCGCGGCTGGCGCCAGTGGCCCGACGACTTCGGCCGCCTGGAGCTCGAGCGGTTCTCGATCGGCCAGTACGACAGCCCCGAGGACGCCCAGGCCGACGGCCTGCCCGCGGAGTACTCCGTCCAGTACGCGCACCCGAACGTGTGGCCGGATCCGGAACTGCGCGAGGCGGCCCGCCGCTACTACGCCGCGACCACCGGCCTGGCCCGGCGGGTGCTCGCCGCGTACGCCCGCGCGCTCGGGCAGCCGGCGGACGTCTTCCCGGTCGGTGACGGCCCCGACCACACCCGGCTCGTCGTCAACAACTACCCGACCTGGACGTACGAGGAGAACGTCACCGACGAGCAGAAACTGCTGCTGCTCGAGCACGCCGACGGGTCGGTGGTCACCGTCTTGCACCAGCGCGGCGACTACGACGGCCTGCAGGCCCAGGAACCCGACGGCAGCTGGACCCCGGTACCGATCGTGCCCGGCGCGCTGCAGGTGTTCAGCGGCTCGCTGCTCACCAACTGGACCAACGGCCGGCTACGCCCCGGACGACACCGGGTCGTCGCCGGGGGCACCGTGACCCGGCTGTCCAGCGGCATGTTCTGGCACCCTCGCGTCGACACGGTCGTCGAACCGCTCGCCCCGTTCGTCGGACCAGAGGGCGTCGACTTCGACCCGGTGCTGATCTGGGACACCGTCAAGGACGACGTCGAGGAGTACCTGAAGGTATTCGGCCGTCCCGACCAGGTCGCCGCCTGGCGCGAAGGACGTCCGTACGTGGCTGCGCTCGCGGACGCGTGACATGACGTCGACCAATCTCGTCCGCACTTCGCGGCGCCATCCCGTTCCGGACGGCGAACTCACCTACGAGCCCGGCGAACGCCACGTGCGGGGCGTCGTCGGCAACATCACCGTCGTCGACAGCTTGCAGCCGGTGCTCGTCTGGGAGCCGGAAAGTCCAGTCCCGCTGTATGCCTTCCCCCGCGAGGACGTGCGCACCGACCTACTGACCGAGACCACCGCACCGGCGCGTCCCGGCGCCCACGCCGGATACGACCTGGTCGTGGACGGTGGAACCCGGCCTGCGGCCGCCTGGTCCTACGGCGCGGGCGACCTCGACGGGCTGATCGCGTTCGACTGGTTCCGCCGCCGCGAACCGGGCATCGACCACTGGTACGAGGAGGACGAGGAGATCTACGTCCACCCGCGCGACCCGTACAAGCGCGTCGACCCGATTCGCAGTTCCCGCCACGTTACCGTGTCGATCAACGGGGTCGCGGTCGCCGACACCCGGCGTCCGATCCTGCTGTACGAGACCCGGCTGCCGACGCGGTACTACATCCCGCCCGAGGACATCGACTTCTCGCCGCTCACCCCGACGGATTTGCAGACCCGGTGCCCGTACAAAGGAGTCGCCCGCTACTGGTCGTTCCCGGGCGACGCGGCCGTCGAGAACATCGCGTGGGGCTACCCGGACCCGATCCCCGCGGCGGCGTCGATCAAGGACCACGTCGCGTTCTACAACGAGTTCGTCGACATCACCGTCGACGGCAAGCCCGAAGAACGCCCGGTCACGATCTTCAGCTCCCGGCGATGAGCAGCGCTCAGCGCGGGATGGAGGTGTGCTTGAACTCGTTGAGCTCCGTCCAGGCCAGCAGCTCGACGGTCCGCTCGATCGTGCGCACCGACTCCTGCGGATCACCGTTGGGAATCGGGCGGCTCATCAGCCGGACGAACACCGCTCGGTCGTCGACGATGAACGTCGGCACGCCCCACGTGCTGTGCGACTCGACGAACTGCTCGTGCTCGGCGCGCACCCGCTCCAACACCGCACCGGAGTCGATGCGCGCCAGGACGTCAGCCGCGGGGACGCCGTTCTCGGTCAGCACCCGCTCGACGACCGCCCGGTCGTCCAGGTGCAGGCCCTCGTCGTGGCGGGCGGCGAACAACGCCCGGTGCACCGCGGGGAACTGCTGCTGATACTCGTCGCGAACCACGACACCGGCCTGCAGGGCGAGGATTCCGCTGTCCTGCTCGGGCTTCTCCCACACGCTCGGCTGGCCCTCCTCGACGTGCGCCTGGCCGAGCGAGAAAGGCAGGAAGCCCACCTGCCAGTCGGCACCGGCGGCCAGCCCGGCCAGGAGGTGCTCGTGGGCGTTGCGGGCGAAGGGGCAGCGATAGTCCCAGGTAACGGCGAACGCGAGAGAGGTCATGGTGGCGCAACCATTCAGAACGTCTCCCCTATTCCGGTAGGCCCCCTAGACAACGAACGCACTAGAGGGCGGCGTAGAACGCGATGTGCCGTCGAGCGGCGGCGGCCCAGCTATGCGCGAACGCGAGGTTCCGTCCGCGTCGCACCCGCCTCCCGTCGGAAGCGACCGAGGCCGCGAGTATTGCCTCGGCGAGGTGCTGCGCCGTCGCCGCGAACACGGCGCTGTCTCCGAACACCTCGCGCAGCACGGGGAGATCTCGCATCACCACCGGGACGCCGGCCGCCAGCGCCTCCATCGCGGCCAGGCCGAACCCCTCCTTGATCGACGGGAACGCGAAGACGCTGGCCTGCGCCATCAACGGTCGGATCCGATCATGCTCGACCGGTCCGAGTACCTCCAGATCGACGCCGAGGTCGGCGGCGGCCTTGAGCACCGCGGCCCGGTAGTCGCGGTAGTCGAACAGGGTCTCGCCGCCGGCGATCACCAGCCGCAACCCGGGATCGGTTCGCTGCACGGCGGCCATCGCGATCACCAGGTCCGCGGTGCCCTTGCGCGGTTCGACCCCGCCGACCGCGAGGACATAGCGACCGAGCCCTTGGGCCCATGAGTCACGACCGGCACCGTCGTCGGCCGCGGACGCGAACCGGGCCGCGTCCACACCGTTGGGAATCACCGTCGGACGGAGGCCCCACTGCTGCTCGACCTCGGCGGCGACGGCGGCCGACACGCAGATGTGCGCGTAGGGCGCCACGATCGCCCGCTCGTGGCAGGCGACCAGCTCCGGGGTGGTGAACTCGTCGAGATGATGGATCGTGCGTACGCAGCGGGGCACCGAGTTGGCACTGATGCAGTCCTGCGCGTGCACGACGTCGTAGCCGCCCACATCGAACGCCGCCGCCAGCACCTCGATCGAGCGCAGGATCCGCGCGCCGACCGGCTCGCCGTCGATCTCGGGGAACGGCACCAGCCGCACGCCGACCCGGGCGTCGACCGGCCGGAAGAATGCCCCGTCGCCGCCCCGGGCCAGGCTCCACACGTCCACCGATACGCCTTGCCCGGCCAGGGCTTCGGCCAATGCGAGCGTGTGGACGACGCCGCCCCGGGGACGGGTCGAGTACGTCAGCAGGGCGACTCTCACGGTTTGTCCGCGTACAGCTCCGGGCGCCGCTCGTCCAGGTGATGCAGGACGAGGCGAGCGCGCTCGATCTCCGCGTCGACGTCCACCTCGGCGACGGCGAGACCGGCCTTGGCCCAGGTGCGCGCGAGCACCTCTCCGCCGGGGCCGACCACCTTGGACTGGCCGAGGAAGCGCAGCCCTCCTGTAGTTCCGGTCTGGTTGGCCGCCACCCACACGATCTGGTTCTCGGCGGCGCGGGCGCAGTCGTAGAGATCGAACAACCGGGACTGGCGATCCTGGGTGAGGCGCTCGGCCCGCTGGGTGACGCTGGCCGGCCAGGCGCACAGGCAGGCGACGATGCGAGCCCCGTCGAGGGCGAGCGTGCGGGCGGCCTCGGGGAAGGTCTTGTCGTAATCGATGAGCATGCCCAGCCGCCCGACCGGTGTGTCGAAGGCGGCGAGCCGATCGCCGGCCGTGTACACCAGCGCCTCGCCGGGCGGCAGGTGCACCTTGCGGTATCGACCGAGGACGCCGTCGCCGCTGACGCAGACGGCGGAGTTCCACCGCTGGCCGGCCAGCTTCTCCGAATAGCCGAAGCACACGACCATGTCTCGGGCCAGCGCGGCAATGCGCCGGATCTGCACGGCGTCGGGAGGGATGGCAGGGGGTAGCGCATCCAAGTCGGGTGAGCGCAGATCGGCGAGGTAGCCACCCAGCGCGGCATCGGGCAGCACCAGCAGCTGCACGTGCGCCTTGCGGGCCGCCTCGATGATCATGCCGATGCGTTCGACCGACCGGTGCAGGTCGCGACCGAAGTGGGCGGACGCGGCGGCGATGCGCATCAGGATGCCGCGCGTAACGATCCGCTGTGCCCTTCGCGGATCCGGTCGGCGACATAGGCGGCGTCCGTCTCGATGCCGGCGAAACGGCCCGAGCCCCAGGTGTGCAGCCAGGGCAGGCCGACGAAGTACAGGCCGTCGACCGCGGTAACGCCGCGCAGGTGTTGGGGATGTCCAGCGCCGTCGAATACGCCGGCGTGCAGCCACTGGTAGTCGCGGGTGAATCCGGTCGCCCAGACGATCCCGCCGAGTTCAGCGGCCGGCCGCCGCGAGCCGCGATAGCCGGACGGTCGCCACACCGGGCGGTATCGACTCGGCGCGCCGGTCTCGATCCCCTGCGCCGCGATGTACTCGTCGATCAAGGAGTTGATGCCGTTGTAGACCTCGTCGGCCGCGTCGAGGTTCTGCTCGAGGTCGTCGGCGAAGACGAAGTCGCCGTCGGCGATCTCGGTCAGCCGTCCGTGCAGCGTCATCCCGTCCCGGGCGAAGGCGCGCAGGTCGATGTCGCGGCCGCCGTCGCGTCCGGTGACGTAGTGGTTCGTCTTGTCCTGGTGGCGTTCCTCGACCGGCTTGTCGGTGACGGGCTTGGCGTAGTGGCCGGTGTCATGCATCCAGGCGATCACGTCCCGACCGCGGTAGCGGCGGGCGAAGCGCGGGGCCTGGCCGACGGCGAGATGCACGTCGCGTCCGGCCAGGAACAGGTCCTCGGCGATCTGCGCGCCCGACTGCCCCGTGCCGACGACCAGTACCGGTCCGTCCGGCAGTTGCGCCGGGTTGCGGTACTCCGACGAGTGCAGCTGGACCAGGCCGGCCGGCAGGCGTTCGGCGATGCGCGGCACGGACGGGCGGTGGTAGCCGCCGGTGGCGACGACGACCTGCTCGGCCCGGATGGTCGCGTCGCCGGCCACGACGTCGAACCCACCGTCGACGGGACGCACCGACGTGACCGCCGCGTGCTCACGAACGGGCGGGCCGAAGCTCGCGACGTAGCCGTCGAGCCAGGCGTTGATCTCGGCCGCCACCATGAACCCGTCCGGATCGGCGCCGTCGTAG
>Ga0137415_10002632_pt1 | contig 17835 bp, 16 predicted proteins | sample CZODoug3_1_1_16f_FD_183082 | JGI IMG/M metagenome (GOLD analysis project Ga0137415, IMG submission 183082) | Vadose zone soil fungal communities from Angelo Coast Range Reserve, California, USA - CZODoug3_1_1_16fungal (Hybrid Assembly) | ecosystem: Environmental > Terrestrial > Soil > Vadose...
CGCTGGCGTCGAGCCTCGATTTTTTGCAAGGCACCTTTGAAAAAATCCACCTCCAGGGTCTTCTCTGCCAAAAGCTGCTTCAAGCGATGGATTTCCTTGCGGTGAGCTGATGCGTGCGTGCTGGGCCGCGACGCTTCTTGTCCTGGTTCCACCATCTCCAGCTTCCTGCGCCACTTGTACAGGCACCTCGGTCGCACTCCGAGTTCTCGCGCTAACGCACCGACATCTTCACAAGTCTCCATCCGTGCGACAGCCATTCGCTGGAATTTCCGGGAATACCGCTTTCTCTTCACTGTGGTTCCTTTCCCGGAAACTGTGCCCAATTTTGTGTGTCACTTCAAGGGTTCACTCCAGGACCCTAGTGTTTTCGCAGAGAAGACAGGCCAGTCGGGAAGACTAACAATCCTGACTGGCCCGTTCTTCGCTCTAGCTCAGGATGGTTCGCGATGGGTCATACCCACCCTGCGGAAACGTCGTAGCTACTTTCACGATATCCTCACTTATTTCGCTTCTGGTTCCATGTATTCCCCTAGCCTTCCCTGAAGATGTGTTCAGGAAAACTTCAGTAGGTGGCGCAGCAGTATGCTCATAGTATTTCGGTAGAGGAGGCTCAAGGTTGCGCGTCCTGGTCGTTGAAGACGAGGCGAAAGTGGCCCGTGCCCTTCGCGAGGGATTGGAGCGCGAGAAATACGAAGTTGTCGTCGCACCGAACGGAGAAGAGGGTTTCTTCCTTGTGAATGCCGAGGAATTTGATCTCGTCATTTTGGATCTCATGCTTCCGGGTCGCGATGGGCTCCAAGTGTTGTCTACGCTGAGAAAACGCGGATTGCAAACTCCCGTTCTCATCCTCACCGCTCGCGATGCAATTGAGGACCGAGTCACAGGGCTCGACAAAGGTGCCGACGACTATCTGGTTAAGCCCTTCGCATTCCCGGAGCTGCTGGCGCGCGTCCGGGCGTTACTTCGACGCGGGCGCACCGAACAGTCCCAGCCCCTGCGACTTGCTGATTTGGAAATGGATGTGACGGCTCGCAAGGCGAGACGCCACGGGCAAGTAGTGGACCTGACCGCTCGAGAGTTTGACCTCCTCGAATACCTGCTTCGGCACAAAGAGCAGGTTGTTTCGCGAGAGATGCTGGCGCGCAACGTCTGGAAAGAAACCAGTCGGGCGACGCCTCTCGATAACGTGATGGACGTTCACATCAACCGCCTGCGCCGCAAGGTGGATGATCCCTACGATCGCAAATTGATTCACACGGTTCGCGGTGTCGGATTCGTGCTGCGAGCGGAAGAATGAGATTCCGACCACGAAACGTTCGATCCCGACTGACACTCTGGTACGTGCTCGTGCTGGCGAGCCTTTTGGCTTTGTACGCGGGAGTCGCTTCCTCATTTCTGTTCTTGAGCTTGCGTGAGGATTTTGATCAGAACCTACTTCAAGACCTCGAAACTGTTGAAGGGATGCTCGCGAAAGAGCCAAACGGACTCGTATCTCTCCGTGCCAGCCATCCGGACGCGGCTGAACCAAGAATCGGGCATTTCATCGAAGTATGGTCAACCGAGGGCTCGCTCCTTTATCGAAGCGCGGCCCTCCAGGACCAGGCATTGGGTGGTTCTCCTGGCCGGGATGAGGGCGTGCACGATCCGATTCCCGCCACTGTCCGGCTTCCGAATGGCACCCGAGTCAGACTCGCAAGCAGCGTGTACCACGTAGAAGACCGGCGCGTCGTTGTTCGAGCTGCTTACAGTGAGGAAAGGTTGTGGCAAGAGCTCGGCGAATTTGGAGAAGTCTTGTTGCTCGGGTTTCCGATTGCTCTGGTACTTGCCGGTTTCGGGGGTTACGCCCTCGCGCGAAAAGCTCTCGCACCCATCGATTCGATGGCCACTCAGGCCAAAACAATATCAGCCGAAAGGCTGAGTGACCGCCTTTCCATCGAGAATCCCGAAGATGAGTTAGGTAAGCTCGGTGCCGTTTTCAACGACACGCTCGCACGATTGCAAGCCGCCTTCGATCAACTGCGCCGCTTCACGGCGGACGCCTCCCACGAATTGCGTACACCACTGACTGCGATTCGGAGCGTTGGTGAGGTTGCGCTCCAGGACCAAAGGAGTCCGGAAGAGTATCGCGACGTGATCGGAAGCATGCTCGAAGAGGTAGATCGCCTGACGCGGCTCTCGGAGAGCTTGCTTGCGCTTTCGCGCGCCGATGCTGGCCACGTCCAGCTCCAGCGTGAAGACATTTCTCTCCTAAGCGTCGCACGGGAAGCCAGTTCGCTCGTCGAGGTTTTGGCAGAGGAGAAACGGCAACGGATTGACATTGAAGGTGACGCATGCCTCCTCGTCTCTGCAGATCGCCTGATTCTCAGACAAGCCATCGTCAATCTGCTGGATAACGCGATTAAGTATTCCCCCGCGGAAAGCCGGATTCTCGTCCGCCTACAGAGCGGAGAAGAAAAGCAGGTGTTGTTAGACGTGATCGACCAGGGACCTGGAATTCCCAGCGAACATCAGCCGTATGTGTTCGACCGCTTTTACCGGGTTGACAAAGCACGGACACGGGAATGGGGTGGCACCGGCCTTGGGCTGTCCATCACTCGCTGGGCCATCGAAGCGCACGCTGGCGGCATAACTGTCAAAAGCGAAGAGGGTCAAGGCAGCACGTTCCGAATCTCTCTGCCACTCGCGAAATATTCCTCTACAAGTCAGTCAAAAGGAGGGTCGCAATGAAAAGGATATTGGGAATTCTAGTAGCGGTTGCCGCACTTTCGGCAGTGATCTGGGCGATTCTTGAATCCAGGGAAGGAAGATATTCCTCGTTTGCTTCTCAACCGGAGACGCCCGCGCCCCAGCAGTCGGCTGGCGCCTCCTTCATATACAACTTCGATGGAGACTCAGTGGGAAGTATGCCAGCGAAGTTTCACAGCGCGCGCACCGGGAAAGGAGCGGAAAGCAAATGGGTGGTGATGGCCGATCCTACCGCGCCTTCCAAACCCAATGTCGTCGCGCAAACTTCCACGGATACGACTGATTATCGCTTTCCACTCCTCATTGCGGATGAAGGCAGCTTCAAAGACCTGGAACTCAGCGTGAAGTTCAAAGCGGTTTCTGGCGAAGTGGACCGCGCGGGAGGACTGGTGTTTCGACTGAAGGACGCAAATAACTACTACATCGTCCGAGCTAACGCGCTGGAGGACAACTACAGGCTCTACCACGTTGTCGCCGGCAGTCGCCGCCAGTTCGCCGGCGCGAATTTCAAAGTGACTTCCGGCGAATGGCACGAGCTGCGCGTGGAGGCCGTGGGCAACAAAATCATTTGTTATTACGACAACGCCAAGAAGATCGAAGCGACCGACGATACGTTCAAAGATGCTGGCAAGGTCGGACTGTGGACCAAAGCGGATTCGGTCACGTACTTCGACGATCTGAAAGTCACGGCGAAATAGGACGGAGAGTTCCTCAATGAAGTGGATCACACGCAGCGACATCAAAGTAGACCGCGTTGCCTGCCCTTGGCTCATTCGGCGCTTCATTGATCCGCAGGCGGAATTCCTCTTTGTTCCTGAGGACGAGCTTATTGAAACGGCTCGCAAGGAAGGAGCGACACCCTTCGACGCAAACCGGTTTCCGGAAGTGAAGCTGAATCACCGGGGAGACCGCTGTACCTTCGAGGCGATTCTCGAGGATTACAAACTGGCAGAGCCGGCCCTTCAGCGTCTCGCGCTGATCGTTCGAGGGGCTGACGTGAAGGGTCAGGAACACGTCTCCCCGGAAAGTCTAGGATTGCGCGCTATCGCTCACGGATTCGCGCTTTCCGGGATCAGTGACGAGGAGCGTCTGGCGCGGGAGTTCCCGGTTTACGACGCACTGTATGAGTACGTTCGTCACGAATTGAGTTGAACGCTTGCTACTTCGTTATCGAGATCCAGCTGTCAAAAAACAGGAGGTAGGTCCGATGTTTCGCTTGATGAAAAAAAGGATGTGGTTCTTGTTTGCAGGAGTCTGTCTCACTTTGTCCGGCGTGTCTGCTTTTGCACAAGAAGTGCCGGGCGACTACCAAGAAGTGTTGAAGTCTCTCGACCGAAAGGGTGATTTCAAAGCCGGAGTCTTGAAAGTGAACATTCCGCGCAACGATTTGAAGATGACCATCCAGGGCTTTTCTACGCCGACGCCCTTCGGTTTCGGCGGCTGGGTCGCGCTGACCAAGGCAACGGATGGATCCGACGTAATGATGGGTGACCTCGTGTTGCTGCAGGAAGAAGTGAATCCGGTTCTCTCCGCGCTGCTCGACAACGGAATCGATGTGACGGCTCTCCACAACCATTTCTTCTGGGACGACCCGCACGTCTTTTACATGCACGTCCACGGCATGGGAAAGGCGGCGGACCTTGCACGGCGAGTGAAACCGGGTCTGGATCTGATTGGACACGTAAAACCGGAAACGGCCGCTCCCGCGAGCAGCGGCGGCACAGCGCTCGATACCGCCAAGCTCGTCAAGATTGCCAGCCACGAAGGCGAGCAGACCGGCGCCGTTTACAAAATTACTGTGGGACGCGACGACCTGGGAATGAAGGAACACGGAGCCGTGATAAACGCCCGTATGGGACTGAATACCTGGGCCGCATTCGTTGGCACGCAAGAAGACGCGGCGATTGCCGGTGACGTCGCGATGCTCGAAGACGAAGTGACGCCGGTTCTGAAAGCACTTCGCAAGAACGGCCTCGACGTGGTTGCCATTCATCACCACATGACGGGAGATCGCCCGGTTGTCATTTTCCTTCACTACTGGGGCAGAGGACCGGCCGAAAAACTCGCTGGTGGATTTAGGGCCGCTCTTGACGAGCTGGGCAAGGTCGCTCCCACGCATGGCGGTGCGCACTAGAGCTGCTTGCTTCGGCCAACGTGATGACGGCGAACCCAGAATCGAGAGAGAGCACCGGAACGCAGCCCACGCTGCGCGAGTTGGTGCTCTATTTTCTCCGGCTGGGAGCGCTTGGCTTTGGCGGACCGATCGCTCTCGTCGGCTACATGCAGCGGGACTTGGTGGAAGCCAGGAAGTGGGTTTCGAAAGATGACTATTTCGAAGGCTTGGCCTTTTCCCAACTCTGCCCTGGGCCACTGGCGGCGCAGCTCGCGAAGTATCTCGGATGGGTGCACAGCGGCACTTTGGGCGCCACGCTCACGGGCGCCGCTTTCATCCTTCCCTCATTTCTGATGGTCCTTGGATTAGCTTCGCTCTACGTGCACTTCGGACAGTTGGCGTGGATCCAGGGACTGTTCTACGGCATCGGGGCAGCCGTGAGCGCCATCATCGTGCGAAGCGCTTGGAAGCTGATTCGGAAGACCCTGGGCACGGACTACCTTTTATGGGTTTTGTTCGGCGTGTTGGCGATCACGACGGTCTGGACACAGTCGGAGGTGGTGTGGCTGTTCCTCTTGTCCGGATTCGTTGCGATGTTCGTGAAGGCTCCGCCCAAGCTGAAAGCGCGCCCCGTCCAAGCGGGAATCGTAGGCCCCGGTCTTGTAACCGGTCTACTCGGAGCCGCTTCGTTCGGGACCATCGTCTCGGTGTTTCTGTTCTTTCTCAAGGCCGGTGCGTTTGTCTTTGGCAGCGGTCTGGCGATCGTGCCATTCCTTTACGGAGGCGTAGTCGGTCAATTTCATTGGCTGACGGAACGCCAGTTTCTGGACGCGGTGGCCGTGGCCATGATTACGCCGGGACCGATCGTCATCACGTCCGGATTCATCGGTTACTTGGTCGCCGGTCCATTCGGCGCGTGCGCGGCCGCACTGGCTGTGTTTTTGCCGCCCTATCTACTTGTGATTTTTGCTGCGCCGTACTACCGGCGGTTCGCCCAGAACCGCCAAGTGAAGGCCTTTGTACAGGGCGTGACGGCGGCGGCCGTGGGCGCCATCGCCGGCGCAGCGGTCATTCTTAGCAGGCGGGCTCTCGTGGATGTGCCCACGGTTCTGATGGCGCTGATTTCATTCGGCGTGCTGCTGGGATTCAAGAAGGTGCCGGAACCGCTTCTCATCCTGGCAGCCGGCGTTGCGGGTGTCGTGCTTCACCACAGGTCGTAACTACATGGGGAGGAAGTAATGCAAACGAGACTGTTTTCTCTGCGATCGGCTGCTTGTGTATTTCTCTTATTCGCCAGTCTGTTTTCGGCAGGCGTATCCGGCCAAACGCTCAAGCGGATCACCACCTTCGACTTGCCGGGTCCGGGCGGAAAGCGATTCGACTACCTGACTATCGATGCGGACGACCACTATCTGATTTCCGCCCATCTTGCTGCGGGGCAGACGTATGTGATTGACCTGCGTACGAACAAAGTGGTGGCCACCGTGACCGACACGCCGGGTGCGGAGGGCGTTGAATACATTTCGGAACTCAAGAAGTTCTACACATCCAACGCGGGCGACAACACGATCGGTGTCGTGGATCTGAAGCAGATGAAAGTCGTTAAGAAACTGAAGACGGAAGCAAAACCGGATGGAAGCACGTACGCGGCTTCGTTTCACAAGCTCTATGTCTCGGACGAACGCGGAAAAGCCGAAGCCATCGTGGACGTGACCAAGGACGAAATCATCAAGACTCTGCATTTCGACAGTGAAACTGGGATGCCGCAATACGATCCCGTCGCCCGCAAGGTGTACGTGAACCTGCAGGACGAGAACATTTTCGCGGTCATCGATCCGGCGACGGACGAAGTCGTCGCGCGGTATCCAGTCGGCCGATGCAAAGGAAATCACGGGATGGCCCTGGACCCGGAGCATCACCGCGCCTTCCTTTCCTGCGAGGGAAATGACTTGATGACTGTGTTCGATCTCGACAAACACCAGGCGATTGCATTTCTGCCGATGGCCGGAGGGCCCGACGTCATCAAATTCGACTCTGGATTGCAGCGCGTGTATGTGGCCTGTTCGAGTGGAGCTATCTCTGTATTCCAGATGGACGACCCCGACCACTACCGCAAGGTAGAGGATTTTCCAGTTCAGAAGAAAGTGCACAGCTTGGCGGTTGACACCGAGACGCATCGTGTTTACACACCGGAGCAGGAGGCCGATGGCAAGGGCGTTGCGCGCATGGTCGTCTATGAAGCAGTGACCAGCAAGTAGGACATCGTTCGACCATGCTTCAAGCTGAATCCCCTCGCGGAATGGTAGGTGCGTCTCCCTTTGCGGCAACAGTTGAAGACAAATATGAAGGCTGATGAAAGGGCCCACTTCAGCCACGTGACAAATGAACGCACCCATCGTTTCGACTACCTTCTATTTTGGGCGCTCGTCATTTTTGTTGTCATCTCGCCACGAACGGCTGGCGCTCATGCTCTTCCGAGTCAGGCCCGCTTGCAGGAAGGGACCCGCATGGCTGAGGCAGTTCGGGTAGACCGAGCGCCGCGCTTGGACGGTGCACTCGACGATCCGCTCTGGCAATCCGCCAAGCCCATTACTGATTTTCGGCAGCGAGAGCCGCAGGAAGGTGAACCTGCCACCGAAAAGACCGAGGTGCGTATCCTCTATACCCGGCACGCGGCCTATTTTGGGATTCATTGCTACGATTCCGCGCCATCCCGCATCGTAGCGACGGAGCTGCGACGCGATGTGAGCCAGGGCCTGGACGATCACTTCGAGATTCTGATCAATTCCAATCATGACCGGCGCGGCGGTTATGTTTTCGAAATCAATCCCCTGGGAACACAAGGCGACGGCTTGGTTGTCGAGGAGCAGAGCGGGTCGGAAGGAACCGATTTCGATTCGGGTTGGGATGGTGTGTGGACTTCCGAGGCCCGCATCACGCAAGACGGCTGGACCGCAACGATCGAGATTCCCTTCACAACCCTGAATTTTACAAAGTCGAAGGATGTCGTTTGGGGATTGAATTTCAAGCGATTCATCCGCAGAAAGAACGAAGAAGATCTTTGGGCTGCCTACCGACGAACCTACGGAATCGCGAAAGTTTCGGAGGCGGGAGAACTCACCGGCATAACGGACATTGGAAGTGGAAGACTCTTTGTCGTGAAACCCTACGGGCTAGCCCAATACGACAAGCAAACAGGCCAAAACCCGGAGTTTCCTCTTACAGGCGGACTGGATGTGAAGTATGGAATTCGTTCGAATGTCGTTTTGAATTTGACAGGGAACACAGATTTTTCTGCAACGGATGTGGATCAAGAGCAGTTCAACCTGACGCCGTTCCCGATTTTTATTCCCGAGAAGCGCCAGTTCTTCCTGGAAAACGCCGGAATCTTCAACTTCGATATCGGTGACCAGGATCAGTTGTTCTTCAGTCGCCAGATTGGGATTGATTCGGTAACGGGAAACCAGGTGCCCATCAATGGCGGGGCCAAGCTGACAGGCACGTTAGGTCGTTTGCAATTCGGGGTCATGGATGTAGACACTCGGTCCAGTGGCCCGAATCCATATGCGAATTATGCAGTCGTCCGGTTGAAGGAATCCTTATGGGGAGGTTCGTATATCGGTGTAATGGGCATTGATAAGCGGTCTGGCGAGGTACTGGACAGCTTCAACCAAACTGGCGGAATCGACACGCGACTCGTGTTCTTCAAGGACTGGTTCCTGGATGCGCACATGGCCGGAACTCAATCGCCGGGCTACTTAAGTGGAAATAGCGATGTCGGCGCTTCTTTATCCTATCGGTCGAACTGGGTGGAGGGAAAGTTCGAGCGCAGAAAGATCGGACCAAATTTCAATCCGGAGGTTGGATTCATCGAACGGACCGATTCCAATGAAACCTATGGAGATGTGACTTTCAAGGTGAGGCCCAAAATCGCTGGAGTTCGAGAGCTGCAATTCGAGGGATTCATTCTCCATGCGCCAGACACCCAGGGTGTCGTGCAAACCCAAGAGTGGCAGGGAACTTTTCGAGCCGATTTGAACAACGGCGGATACACTGACGACGATATCGCTGACGTGTTTACCCAGCGAATTACAACGCCTCTTCACATCTACAAAAATGTGTTCATTGCGAACGGCCTGTATCACTTCGCCCGTCATCAGATTACATACGGGTCGGGGCAAGATCGGCGGTTTACTTACAACTTCTTCGAGAGGTTTGGCGGGTACTACGGAGGAACACTTAATGAATTTCGTGCACGGGCCAACTATCGCCCGACCGCGAAGTTCTCGATCTCCGCTTCGGAGACCTGGGATCGATTTCGGTTGCCGCTGGCCAACGGTAACTTCTCGGTAGTACTGGCAAGCTTGCAGGGAAATTATTCGTTCACTCGCTTCTTGACGTTCACTAGCCTAATCCAGGTGGACACCTCGAATACCCAGGCGGTCAGCGCCAATGTTCGGCTGAGATATAACTACCGGCCGGACAGCGACGTTTACGTCATCTACAACGTCGGCACGCAATTCGCCAGCATCGCTCCTGCGAATCCTCCGCAAGTCCGCGAGACTCGCTTCGCAATTAAATGGACATATGCATTCGCCCCGTAGGGGAGCGCCAAATTACTTTCCTTTACCCGCGGCAGCTGCTGCACCCATCCGCCTTACAAACAAGTTTCGAAACTGCACTCGGGACCCAGGGTGATGATTCTGCAAGCCGATGTGACCTTTCAGAGGACGCCCCGAAGGATTCGTTAGGTGGCTCACGGATTCGCCGTTAAGCCTTACTTTGATATCGCGGCCGGCGGCTTCGATTTCAAACGTATTCCATTCGCCGAGTGGTTTCGACGCCAGTTTGGTTGCCGGAGCAAGTTGATAGACAGCGCCGGTCATGTGGATTGGGCTTCCCGTTGTGTTGGTATTCGGGTCGAATCCCCGGTCATCAATCTGGATCTCGTATCCCTGGTTGACTGCCAGTTGCCAATCCTGCGCCGGATCCGCGTTGCCCAGCGACGGGAAACGAATGAAGACTCCGGAGTTATCGAAGGCATTGATCGAGCGCCACTGCACTGTCAGTAGCAAGTCACTGAATTCCTCGTTCGTGTACCAAAGTAAGCCGATCCCTCCTTCGGATTCGATGGTGTCACTACCGATGACGTTGAACCGCCCGAAGCCCGCCATCTGCCATCCATCCAGGGTCGGATTCAACAAAGAAACCAAGCCGGGTGCGGGAGCGGGATTCGCCCTTTGCGTGATTGCTCGGGCGGTGCGTCGCGCAAGCGTAAAGGCTGTCAAAGATGGGTTTGCTGAACCCAGGGCTGGAAAGACCGCCGGGCCCGCCGCGTAGGCGTTTTTGAGGTCGTGGAATTGTCCGTCCAGATTGAGGACGGATGAAGATGGATCGGTGCCGATCCAGAGGGTACCGGCCTCGTGGTGCGTTGTTCCCAATCCGTCGTGAACCTTTCCTGGAGGCGGAGGTGCTGCGTGCCAGGAAGCGTCGTAGAAGTACTCGATATTGCTGGCACTACCAGCGACAGTCTGAGCGAGTTGAATAGCGGCTTGGTCCATGGTGTCCCAGAAAGCGAGGGCTTGTGGTGTCGCCACGAGATTCACGTAGGCGCGGCGCATTCCAAACTCATCGCTTTCGAATGGGCTCAAATCCATCCAGCTTGTACTTGGGTTCGTGTTGACTGCGTTCTTGTCTCCAACCATCTCGCCAATACCGCGGAACGTGATCGTCACCTTTTCGAAGTCCTCGGAAGCGAGCAGCTGATTGAGAAGATCGAGATCCGGAATCATGCGCCACATGGTTGATTCGGCATCCGGAGAATTTACGGCCGCGGCGGTTACTTGGAGATGGTAGCGGCCCTGCGGGGTTGAGCCGCGCACAAGCATTGCGGCGGCTGCGAGTTGTTTGGGCAGAGTACCGAGTACGGCGCGTGGGATGCGAACCGTGGTGTTGCTTCGGAGATGCGCCATCAAGTTGCGCCCCATCAGCGGCGTTGGAAAAGACTCCAGCGCAAGACGCGTGGACTCAATTGTGCCGGCCGCCAGTATCACAGCGCAATCAGGCGTGACGCCAAGGAAGCTCTGTTGGCCGTTGTAATAGAGCTCGATGGCGTTGATGACTCCGTTGCTGTTGTGGAGTCGAACCACATGCGCGTGCGGCACGAGGAAGAGGCGCCGCGTATTATCTGGGTTCGACGCTGCTTCGCGGATCGCGTCCGTGAGAATCGGTGTGCTGCTGTACTTGTCGAATGGAAATATTCCCGGGGCGGGAGCCGATCCTTGGACGGCGAGCGGGGCCACTTCGACTCCGTCGACGGTTGCCACTTTTTTGGAGGCTTTGTCCATCGCGCTTTTCAGGGCATCAAATAGATCTCCACTGATAAAATCCGTCACCGGGTCCACACCCGTTTCCTTCTCTGTATCACTGTAATTCGCCTTCAAATAAGTTTGGAGTTCTGCAGGCCAATTATTCAAATCGGCATCTGTTAGGCGAGGAGACCAGCCACCCCAATATAGCGAACGACCGCCCACACAATAGGCGAGTCCTGGAAATCCGACGTTGCTGCGCCACGGGAGGCCCCACACGCGCTCGCGTGCTGTTCCGGGGTCCACTGTGATCGGCCCAGCCGCGTTCAAACCGATGCGGCTGAGATTTTGGACGTGTTCGGACACAAGGAAACTACCGGCTTCCAAAATCAGTACACGGAGGTTGCCCTGGCCCTGACGATAGATTTTTTCAGCGATGTAGGCACCATACATGCCACCGCCAATCACGATGGCATCGAACGGAAAGCCGCCGTTGCTAACCGCTTCATCGTAGGTGTTACAGGTGTAGCGACCCAAGACATCAATGGAAAATGTGGTTTCTTGAACTTCGACTGTATTTGGTCCTTCTTGAAGATTCCTAATCATATGCCCCTCCATAAGGCAGGGTCACTCGGGGGGAAGGGAGGGCAAAGTATAGAACTGCGTCGGGGGGATTACCAGAGCAGAAAGTACCCAGGGTCAAGCTCTCGGTTTTTGCCAGAAATTCAATAGTTTGGCCGCAGTCCAGAAACGGGGTTCGAGGAGATCACTGGTTACTTCCTCGAAGTGGACTTGAACCAAGCCGCCCGGCGGCGGACGCTACGCGTGAGGTAGTGGAGCGTTGGTTGCTCGACGGTTTGATGTAAGTGTGGGTCACAGGAGGTATCCCCGTGACCCATCTACGAAAAATGATGTTGGAGGAACTCCAACGTCGCAATTACGCCGAGACTACCATAGATTCATACATCCGTGCCGTCGAAGATTTTTCCCGATACTTCAACTGTTCCCCGGATCGTTTAGGTCCCCGACACATTCGTGAATATCAAGCCGCGTTGTTTCAGAAGCGAAAGTTCTCGCCGAACACGGTGTCACAACACCTGGCGGCTCTACGCTTTTTCTACGTCAAGACACTCAAGAAAGCCTGGAGCATCACGGAAACACCCTACCCGAAGAAGGCCGTTCACCTGCCAACGATCCTCAGTCAGGAGGAAGTAGCGCGACTCATCGACGCAGCTCTGACTCCTTATCATCGCGCTCTGTTGATGACGCTCACTCGACGAGTTCTTGCGCCGCTTCCTGTTGCATCTGCTCCCCGAAGGGTTCGTGCGCATCCGGAACTTCGGCTTCCTGGCCAATCGCAAACGTGCCACCAACTTGCCACTTTGCTTTCAGTTGCTCGGCGCAGCTGCAACTCCGCAGACCGAACAAGACAGGTCCGGCGCCAACAACGCGAGTGATCTCTGGCGCTGATCGCGCGTGCCCAACCGTCCTGCCGACACCTTGGCTTGCGTCGCGTTGTCCTTGAGGGTGCCCGCCAGGCTGGCCTGAGCCGCGTAGACGGCGAGGTAGCCCAAGTCGACCGGATTCCAGAGCACGACGGTCTTCACCGTGCCGCGCTTGACGAACTAGAATCGGGCACACTACGTCGCGGATTCGTTGTCGATCATGATATCAATTCCGCGAATCGCCCCAACGAACTAGCGCTCGTGACCGTCGTTATTCTCTTGATGTTCTTTCGAATTGATGGTCATGCGCATCCAGGGATGTATGCAGCATTGAAATTTGGCGCTTTGTCCCTCGGCCACTAAGGGGCCAGTTGCGCTCGAGTTTCCAGCGAGAAAGATATTATCTGGGCTTGGAGGCTGTGGCGCGAGCTGTCCGTTTATCATGCGCGCACACTCGGGCGCCGGAACAGGATTGCCAGATGCGGCGTTCAGTGGTGCGACAAATCCACCACCGAATTCTCGCACGCGCGTAAATGTATGTGTTTCCCCTCCGAGATTCTGGAGCATGAGGCTGAGGCCCTCTTCAGCCTTGGCTCGATCGGGAACGAAGCGCCACGCCCCGACGGATTTATCGGCACCGAGTTCCGCCTGAAAACCAGAAAAGGTGATTACTCCGGCCGAAACAGGAGTAGTCGTGCGGACGCAACCGATCGCCGCGAAACTGACGGGATCGCAATAGTCGCGGATATGAACGTTCAGCAGTCCAGGCTGGTCGTCATTAACATGCCGGGATGCAGGGGGGGTGCCGAAGAAAGCCACGCCCATGATCAGAAATCGATACAACCATGCTGTCATTTTTTCCTCCACACTTGAGAGTGAAACTGCCCTAAATGCTGTGCGGCTTCAAACGGAGTAGATTTCGTTTTGTTCAGTGATCGTCGTCATCGTCGCCGGCGACGCGGACTTGTCCCCGAATTTCGCCGGCTGGGAATTTTGTTGAGTGGACGTTTACGTAAGTAACTCCTGAATGGATGGCTTCCAGGACTTTGGAAAATTCACCAGGAGCAATGCCCTGTCCATTCGGACCGATAACATCGGCAGCGGTAACAGTGCCGGTGACAGTGCCACCGCGAGCCGGGCAAGTGCGCGGAGAGTGTGAAGGATTGGAATTGTCGCAGAAGAAGATCATCACGCCCCCCGCGACGTTTTTCTGGCCCAAATGGATGTGCGCGAATAGAGAATCGGCAACCAGGCCTGAATACTTCAGTTCGAACGTAATGGAGTCTCCGCCGACGGTGGCGCGAAACGAGCCGGAAGCGGGGGTGGAATTCGCTGGCGTTTCGTTGAACCCTTTCAGTGTGGCGCGCAGCTTGGCGCTCGATTCTTCGTCGGCATTGACTCCGGCGACCAGAGCAGCCATGAAGATCGCTAGGACGGCGGCAACGGCCAGGCACTTCGTTTTCATGCTAAGACCTCCTCGTTATCTACTGAGATTGCAATCAACACTCGACCAACGAGCGGGAACCAACTCTTCCTCGGACGGCGTCTGGACAATTATTTGTCATCGATGTCGTCCCGCGATTTGGCCAGCGTAAAGGCGTACAGTTTGTTGTTTCCGATCCCGGGCCGGATACGGCGGTAACAACGTTAATCTGGCGCTCCGCTGGCTGGTTCCAACTGTTGCTTAGATCTTGTCCGGCGATTCGCCGCTGTGCCGATCGAAAGTGTCGCTCGTCACTCGCCTGTAAGAATGAGGCTAAGAAGAAGACGAATACGATCAGTGCAATTGTCCTCTGGGAGAGAGCACGCTTGTCCATGGCCACATCTCCTTCGCTCGGACGGACGGCAAGCTAGCAGAGGCGAAGAGGCAAGATGTCAGGAATTTGTCACAATCGTGTAAAAAGCGTGTCGCCACGACTTCGCGAACGCGCCGAGTTAACCCATGATGTTGGAATGGAGAATAATATGCCAGCGAGAGATTTGGCATCGACGACACAAGCAAGACGGAGCATAAACTCAGCCCGTGGAGATGGAGCCGCTCTCTGAAGAGCGGGGGGTGAGGACCGGCTTGACTCCCACCACTGCATTGAAATCCAATGAGCGGCTCCAGGGAAATGCCACGAGGCGGCGGACACCTCCCGAAACGCCTATCACATGAGAGAAAAAGGACGGCAGGGCATCCATGAGCCATAGCAGTCGTTGACCCAACCGAGGATGGTCGGCCAGCCACAGGACCATCCGCGTCAGGATGCGATAGTCAAAGAGAAGCGCCCGGCGCGCGCGCTCAAACTTCCAGAGCCAGGAATCGTCCTCACTTACGCGGTCGGGAATATGCCGGTCTAATAATTCGGCAGTCATCAACGCTTGAGTCATGCCTCCGCCGGTAATGGGGTCGAGGAATCCTGCGGCGTCGCCAAGCAGCACAAACCCTGGTGCCACACCGCTGCGGGCCTGTGCGGCTAGCGGCGAAGTTGCGAGCACGGGAGTTATCTGCTCGGCCCCCTCCAGGCGTTTGGCAAGCTCTGGTTCCGCGAGCAGCCATCGGCGAAAGGAGCGCTCGAGAGATTCACCGAGTTGTTGCGCATCTGCGAGCACGGCAACGAGCACTTCACCGCCGGGCAATGGCGTTACGTAGAGCTCGCGACCAGGCCCGAGGAACACATCGACACAAGGCGCCTGGACCTGCCCCTTCGCCAGCCGGAAATGCGCGCGAATCCCGAATCGTTTGCGACGCACCGGAACGTTGAGGCCCATCTGATGACGGAGCCGTGAATGCACTCCGTCGGCGGCCACGACCAGCGCGGCGCGGCGTGGCTGTCCGTCGACAACTACCCCTACGACGCGTCCATTTTCACGCAGCGGACTATCCACCTGCGCTCCCGTGTAAGCGATGACTCCCGGCGCGTTAGCCGCCGCGCGGAACAGTACCTCATCCAAGTGCTTCCGTCGTTGGCCGTAGCCAGAGACTGGAAGGCCAGCTGTCTGCGGAAATCTTCCCTCAGTGACATGATTTCCAGAGTGGTACCGCACGCCGTAGAACGGGGTGCCGCCCACTGCCTCGCCCACACCGAGACGGTTCAGAACGGCCACACCGGCAGGCATCAATCCTTCGCCGCATGGTTTCTCTCTGGGGAAATGGCCGCGCTCGAAGAGCTCCACCTGCAAGCCACGTCGTCCAAGCAGAATCGCAAGAGTGGAACCTGCAACGCCGGCCCCGGAAATTAGAACGTCAGCCACAGTCCTGTCCGAGATTGGAGTTGCTTGGCCCGCCCGGTTGTTGTTCGACTCCAGCCGGCCGAACTTTCGAAGGGCCGTCCACTTTTCTCAGAAAAGGGGAAGGACTTAGTCACGGTCCGCTCCGATGAGAGGCGAACTATGACGAGCGGGTCCCAAAGCCGCCCCCAAAGTGGAGTGGGAGAGACTTCGGGGCCCGCATCCCTCAATGCCAGATTCCTCATCGTTTGCGAACTTTGTCCGCGATCAACACCGGGTTCGGAGTGTTTTTGAAAAGCAACCCGCGAAGCGAGACAGTCGAGCCGTCGGCCAAACCGCTGACTCCACTGACGTTTTCAAAATTCGTCTGCGAGGAAGTCTGGACCTGGATCTGGCTTACACCCTCTGCGGTGAACAAGCCAGGTAGGCCTCCGACATTGAAATTGCTTCCGGTCGGCGCTCCGGACACTGTTGCCGTGAAACGCGTGTCCCGGAGCCGAACGCGATCGGTGGTGATGGTGATGGCCGCGGGCGCTGGTCCACCCGTCATAGTAAGCTTTCGCACCTGCACGGTTTGACCTGGCAACAATTGCGAGGTGTCAGTCGCTCCTTCGAATCCTTGCTGGAGGGTTGACGGGACTGCGAGACCGTTGGCGTCTACCTGAAACGAGGTGCCCCCGCCCGATGTGGTGAGCATCACTGTGACAGGGTCGCCGACGGAAACGTTCGCGACGGCTCGAAGTTCGTCGTTGACGACCATTTCAAACTGGGAGGGGCTGTCAATCTTAGAGACAATGCCCTCGAGTTCGTCATCGGCCGCTTGTTGTGCGTCGTCCTGTAGTTCGATCTTCTTGGCCAGAAATGTTCCACTAGCAAGCAGCATCAGATCGACCTCGACGGACTGACCACTCTGAACGCAAGTTGCGTTCGCCGCGGCGCAGGCATCGAATCCATCGAACTGCGTATTTGAATTGATGGCTACCGTAATGCCCCCCATGTCGGTAGTTTGCAATGTGAATTGACTGGACGAGGGATTTGCCACAATACCGTCCAGATCATCGAGATCCTCTAGCTCCCCTTCGCCATCCTTTGTCTGTTGAGTCGCCGTGACCGCGGTGGCGCTGCTGAAATCCACGCCAAGCGATGGTGTGATGAGATTGGCGAGATTCAAATCAACCAGCACGCCCGTTTGCGTTCCACTCATCAAATTGAATTGACCGTTCACTGTGGCTGTAAGTGCTCCTGATGGCTTAATCTCGCAAACCCTCCCCGAAGCACATCCGGCCAGCGTGGTACCGGTGTCGTTTCGAAACGTCAGCTCTGGATTAGAAAAAGTGAGATTGAGGCTCGTGTAGTTTCCAGACGGGATGTTTGCTGTGCTAAGAAACGCATTCTCGGTCTCCAGCCTCTTGATCTCAATTCGAACGGGGCTTTTTCCAGCAACGAGATCTGCACTGCCGGGATTCAGAGTTGCACCTGTCACCGTGACTTCAAACGTGAGGACGGTAACGCCGGCGGGAGGAGCATCTGTAAGCGAAACACTCACCAGTGCAGCTTGGGGACCCGGGCCAGGGCCCATCGCTGGCGCGCTCGTTGAGCCGCCGCAACCGGCAAGCAAAATTGCGCTTAACCAACCCAAGAAAAACGCCGTTGTTCTTCGCATCGCGATCCTCCGTATCTCTGGTGCCTGGGTTGCAAAATCCGGAGACGCCCGTGAGTTCCTACACTGTGAGAAAGATTAAGACTTACGGCCGCCGTCCGACCACAGAGGATAGGGCAGAACGAAGCGTGAGTTGTCCCAGGAATGTCACGGGCAAGCAAACAAATTGTTATGATTTGTGCGGTTTTCCTGTTCAAGAGAAAAGGCAACAACTTCTGCAGAAGAGCTGAAAAAGGGTGTTGTCGCGCAAGAACCGGCACTGGACTCCCATAAGTCTGATTTCCGTCACGGAATTGTCAACAAATTGAAAAATCAGCAGCAAATTACTGTTTTGCAGCTCTCCAGGTATTA
>Ga0137415_10002633_pt1 | contig 17829 bp, 14 predicted proteins | sample CZODoug3_1_1_16f_FD_183082 | JGI IMG/M metagenome (GOLD analysis project Ga0137415, IMG submission 183082) | Vadose zone soil fungal communities from Angelo Coast Range Reserve, California, USA - CZODoug3_1_1_16fungal (Hybrid Assembly) | ecosystem: Environmental > Terrestrial > Soil > Vadose...
AAAAACATCCAGCGCCCGGTGAAATCGGCCGAAGCATGATGCACGTACAGCAGCCACAGAAGGAATGACACGGCAAGGCCGCTAACCACGACGATCGCCCCAACCACGGGGCGCGGACTTATTTCAGCCTGCTCCATCATGACATTACACCACAAAAATCCATCCGGATGTCACCAGGTGTACTCGTCCAGTAGATTAGTGACACTTTGCCTTTCTGAGGTTGCGTTTCCATTGGGTGATGAACTCGAGTGGAGTGAGGTAGGCCAGCGACTGATGTGGGCGCACGCAGTTGTAGGTTTTCTCCCAGCGGAGCAACTGGCGGTTCAGCACGGGGGCTTGATCGGATTCGGCCTGGACCTCGTAGAACTCCTCGTTGTGGGTACGATTCGATCGTTCCACGTGGGCATTGAGCTTCGGTGATTTGGGTGGGAGCACGAACAGCGGCAACTCTTTTTGCAAGCAAGCCTCCTCGAATTCCGCGGCGAACTCACTGCCGCCGTCGACTTGCAGTGCTTTGATGGGAAACGGTGTGCGATCCAGCAACGAATCCAGGAAGCGCGCGGCGGCGAGGGAAGTGGCGCGGCGGTGTACCTCGACCACATCCCAGCGCGAGACCACGTCGCGGGCACTGAAGTGTTTTAGGATGACGCCGCCCCGCATGTGAATCTCCTTGGTGTCGACCTCCACCAGATCCCCGGGTTGCTCGATTCGCCAGTGTTTAGGCTTGCGAATGGCCCAGGGACGGTTTCGCAGCTTCCGCCGTGCCTGCCGCAACACGGCTGGCTTCGGGGGTTCGTGCAGGGCCCCGCGCCGTTTCAGATCCACCAGTATGCGCCCCACCATCGAGGTAGAAGCGGTGATTTTTTCCCGCCGCAGGAGCACCACCAACTTGTCTTTGCCCCAACGTGGGTACTGCTTGCGTAGCGACAAAACACGTTCGGCAAGTTCTGGAGCCCAGGTTGGCCTGCGCACTTGGCGCGGCCGATGCGAACGCTCTTCCAGCGTGGTCAGGTCGTGACGATCGAATCGTCGCTTCCAGCGATAGAACGTCTGCCGGCTGATGCCAAAGTGCCGACAGGTTCGCCGCACGTTCCGCCCATTAAAGGAATAGAACAACATCCACTGAAGCCTGGTCTGTGCGCCCCGGCTCAGCCGCTTCCCGAGGCTCGCCAATTGGCGAGCCTCGGGAAGCTCATCCCATCTCGGTGTTCTCATCCTGACACTCTACCGAGTGTCACCAATCATTCTGAACGAGCACATACACTCGCGCGGCGCCGACCGGTTGTCATAAGCTTGTATCCGGCTGGCCCAGCGAAACGTCCATATGCGTAAAAGAATGCGCGTCAGTATGCGTAAAGGGGGACATCATGACCAAGAGAACCTTTGGGCTGCTTTGCCTGATATGTTTGGGAACGCTCGTCGCGGTTGCTTTGCCGAGCCACCGCTCAGTGAGTACTCCCGCAGATGTTCGCGAACTGAATGTCACGATTCAGGAGTGGGCCGTGCCCACGAAGGGCGCGCACCCTCACGACCCCGCGGTGGGAGCGGACGGGGCGCTGTGGTTCACCGAGCAGATGGTGAACAAGCTGGGGCGGCTGGATCCGAAGACGGGCGAGTTCAAAGAGTATCCGCTGGCAACGGACAAAAATTCCGGTCCGCACGGACTGGTGGCGGACAAAGAGGGCAACATCTGGTTCACTGCGAATTTTGGCGGGTATATCGGGAAGCTGGATCCGCGCACGGGCAAAGTGACGGAATACAAAATGCCAGTTGAGAAGGCCGACGATCCGCACACAGCGGTGTTCGATGGGCATGGCATTTTGTGGTTTACCGTGCAGGGCGGGAACATGGTTGGCCGGCTGGATCCAAAGACCGGGAAAATTGAATTGAAGGAAGTTCCCACGGAGGCCGCGCTGCCGTATGGAATTCAAATCAACAGCAAGGGCGCGCCGGTTTTCTGCGAGCTCGGCACAAACAAGATGGCCTCAATCGACCCACAGACTTTGACGATCAAGGAGTATCCGCTTCCAGAGGGCGTGCGTCCGCGCCGGCTGGCGATCGCGGCCGATGACACGGTTTATTTCACGGACTTCAAGAGCGGGCACCTGGGAACGCTGAATACTTCGACGGGAAGCGTGAAATTATTCAATTCACCTGGCGGGGCGGAATCGAATCCTTATGGGATTGCGATCACTCCGGATGGGATGGTTTGGTACAGCGAGTCCGGAGTGCATCCGAACACGATCGTGCAGTTCAATCCGAAGACGCAAACGTTTGCGAGCGCGAAGATTCCCTCGGGCGGTGGAGTGGTTCGCAATATGGCGGCGACGTCTGATGGGCGTGTGTACATTGCGTGCAGCGGCGTGGATAAGGTTGGCGTCGTTACGCCGACAAAATGATCATTACGATTTCTGCAGAATAATTCCGGCCTTTGCAGGCAAGCGTTTTCTCTACCGCTTGCTATCGTCCGCGGCCAGCGTTAACGCCACGGTCTTCTTCTCCCCCTCCGCCAAACTGACATTCGTGCCGTGGCTGCCAAATTTCTGATAAAAGTCAGCGCTTCGCGTGTCACCCTGGAAGTTTTCAAGCGCCACTACCACGAACTCTCCGGGATTCAACCCTCGCAGAAGAAAACTCCCGTTGGCATCCGTCTTCCCCGTTTGATACGAGTCCGGACGGGCCAATTTCCCCGAGCTAGGCAGGGTCACGACAAAGACGTCTGCCGCGGCCTTTCCCGTGCTATCCATGACCTTTCCTTCGATCGAAGGGCCTTTTGCATTTATCACGACTTCAAGCGACGTTTCGCCGCTCGCTGCGAATCCGGTGTCCGCTACTTCGCGCCCAGCGAACAGCAAAGATTTCAGATACCAATCTCGATATTTATCCAAAGGGGTGAAGACGGCCACCTGGTAATTCCCCGGAGCCACATCGTCGATTTCAAATGTTCCGTCTTCGTTGACAGCGGCTGACCCACCTCGTTGCAGCAAGCTGAACAACCCGTTCTCGGCAGGGTTTTCTCCTGCCTCCGGCACGTGCATCAGCGAGACTGTGATCTGCTTCCAGTCAATGTTGTCCGAGCTTTCCGCGCGAAACTTGCCGCTAACCTTCCCTGGAGCGGACGGCTGCAACACCAAATCGATGAGATCGGAACCGCTCACCACAATCGGAGTCGGGACTGTCAACATTTTTGGTCCCCCTCGCTGGGCTCCTTCGGACAGCTCAACCACTTGAGCAACATACGTTCCGGGTTCCAAGCTGGGGAATTCGAACTTGCCTCCCTCTCCCAGTGGCTGCTGTTGCGGGCGGCCGTTGTTCGACATTAGAAGAATGAGCGAGCCTTTTGTATCGACCAAGCCGCTTACGATTCCGTTCACGCGATATGTGCGATGTACCAGCAAGGTGAAATCCGCCGTCGCCGCACCTCCTGAAACCACCTGCAATGCGCTCGCCTGCTTCTCGTCGAGCACCCCGGGATAATACGTCGGTGCATACAACAGGCGTTCTCCCGTGTGGGGTTTGTTTGCCGGAGTCGGTGGAGGTGCTACGTTGCCGCGCGGTCGAGCGATCACCAAGTACTGCCCAGCCCGCAAACCGGCGATGCGGTATTCCCCCAAGTCATTGGTCGTCGCCACTCCAGGCAAGTTCCCAGCAGCAGCAGCACCCGCACCCGCTATAGACAGATAGGTTGTCAGCATGCCGCCAACGCCAGACTGTCCCTGACCTTTCGGTATCGCCTGCACCGTTAGACCAGACATAGGGTCGCCGTCGGTGTCCACGATCTTGCCAGCAATCAAGCCTGCTGTAGCCATTTTGTAAATAAGGTCCGTCAGGTTTTGTCCGTCGACCACGGTAATCATCATTCCGCGGGGTTTCGCTTCGATGGGTACGTATCCATCTCGCGAGATAGACACAATGTAGCTTCCCGAAGGCATCTTCTCGAACTTGAAACGTCCCTCAGCGTTTGTCACTGCCGCGTACTTCATGCGCTCGTCAATACTGCCTGCGAAGCTGCTAATCACTTGGATGGCCTCGGCCTCGTCTGGCCCATTTTCTGTTGCAGCCCCGGTGAAAACGCGTGCGTCGGCATTCATAGGCAGAAGTCGAACAACTGCTTTTCGGATGGGTTCTCCACCCGGCTCGTGGAGGACCCTTCCCTCAACGCTCGACGTCGCTTGCTGTGCACCAGATTGCGCCGCGCACGTGGACACACCCACCATGCCGCAAAGCAATCCCAACAATGCGCGTTGCAGGAGTTTCATCAGCCACCCCCAACCTTCTTGCTTCTTGATAACGTATCTTACCTCAGACCCTGGAAAGGTTGGCGTTGTTACACCAGCGAAAAAGTGCGCACTGAAAAGGAGTTTGGTCGATAAGAGTCCCAGTACTTCAAAACTACTTAGGACTTGGACTTATTGCGCAGCGCCCCGGCGGCCTTTTTCTTTTACGCCTTTATATTCAATAAATTAAAAGACCCTTGTTTGGCAAAGTCCCTGCGGCAGGAAGAGGCAGGGAGGACTTCATGGCGGAAACTACACGAAAAATCATGCTCGCGAGTTTAATTGTCCTGCTTGCCGCCGGCTTGATCACGGCTGCGGTTACACTTGCAACTCGCACCGTTCCGGTTAAGGTTCCCGAGGAAACACGGATCCATGTGACGTTGGATCAGGGAATTTCCAGCGACCGGAACCGGCCGGGGGATCATTTCGAGGCTACGATTTCCGAGCCGGTGGTATTGAACGACAAAACGGTGATCCCACAGGGAACGCCTGTGGAAGGGCTGGTTGTGGATGCACGTCCGTCCGGCCATTTGATGGGACGGCCGCACCTGCAGCTTGCGCTGGAATCGATGCAGCTGAACGGTAAGACGTATGACCTGCGAACGTCGCGTTCCTACCGCAGAGGCGGAGACCACAAGAAGCGCAATTGGGCGTGGATTGGGGGCGGAGCTGGCGGAGGCGCATTGATCGGCGCGGCTGCAGCCGGCGGCAAGGGCGCGCTTATCGGTGGGCCGATTGGCGCGGGGGCTGGGACGGCCGTGGCGTATTTCACGGGGAAGAGGGACATTCACTTGAGGCCGGAAACGCAGCTGGAGTTCCGGCTGAATCAACCAGTGATTGTTGATACCAAGAGTTAGCAGGGGGAATCCTCATCGTGGGACTGCTTCCGATGTTTCCGATGGATAGTGCTTAATTCGGTGTGGTGGCCGGCCGGAAGGACGGCCACCACATTCCTGCCCGGGTCTGCTTGAACAGATATTCATTACAAGTGTGCACAACTAGGCTCCGCAGCGCGTACATTCGGTGGCGGTTCGCGCATCGAAGAGGTATCCTGCACAACGAATAACGGAGACTATGTCTTTACGCTCGACTTACACACCAACGGCGGTTAAGGGAGCTTCCGGAGAACGCTCGTCTAGCCGGGCCAGTTCAGCCGAGGCTGCGGAGAAGAAACCCAAGAAAAAAGTGAATTGGAGTTCGTTGCCCGAAATCTGGGCGCTGATCCATCCGCGCCGGGGGATTTTGCTGCTCGGATTCGGGTTGATGGCGATTAACCGGGTGGCGGGGCTAGTGCTCCCGGGTTCGACGAAATATCTGATTGATGATGTGTTCGGGAAAAAGCAGCAGAAGCTGCTGCTTCCCCTTGTGCTGGTCGTGATTGCGGCGACTTTGATTCAGGGGCTTTCCTCTTTTGCGCTGACGCAACTGCTTTCGAAATCAGCGCAACGGATGATTACGGATTTGCGCAAGCAGGTGCAGGCTCATATCGGGCGGCTATCGGTGAGTTTTTACGACGCGAACAAGACCGGGGCGCTGGTTTCGCGGATTATGAGCGATGTGGAGGGCGTGCGGAATTTGATTGGCACGGGGCTGGTGGAATTTGTGGGCGGGTTGATGACCGCGGTGCTGGCGCTCTGCGTGCTGCTTTATATCAATGCGGTGATGACGGTTGTCGCGTTCGGGGTGCTGATTGTTTTCGGACTGTTTCTCAATAAGGCTTTTGCGACCATTCGGCCGATCTTTCGCGCGCGGCCTAAGATCAATGCTGAGGTGACCGGCCGGCTGACTGAGTCGCTGGGCGGAGTGCGCGTGGTGAAGGGGTATCACGCAGAGGAGCACGAGGAGGGCGTGTTTGCAGGCGGGGTGCAACGGCTGCTGGACAACGTGCTGAAGACTTTGACGGCGACTTCGATTATGAGCCTTTCGGGCGCGATGCTGCTGGGGTTGGTGAGCGCGGTGGTGATGTACCTGAGCGCGCGAAGAATCATTGCCGGGGAGATGACCATCGGTATGTTTTTCTCGTACTCGGCTTTTCTGGCGATGCTGATTGCGCCGGTGTTTCAGATTGTGGCGATTGGAACGCAGCTTACCGAAGCGATTACCGGACTGGAACGGACTCGAGAAATTTTGAATGAGGCGAAAGAGGACCAGGATCCCCGGCGCACGGTGTCGCTGGAGCGCATTGCGGGGCGAGTGGAATTTGAGGACGTGCATTTTTCTTACGAGGCGAACAAGGAAGTGCTGCACGGGGTGAGTTTCGTTTCGGAGCCGGGGACGGTGACTGCGTTGGTCGGGCCGTCGGGGTCTGGGAAATCCACGATGATTGGGCTGGTTTCGGCGTTTTACACGCCTACGCAGGGGCGGATTCTGGTGGATGGCGTGGACCTTTCGACAGTGAAGCTTAGTTCTTATCGCACGCAGCTTGGCGTGGTGCTGCAGGAAACTTTTCTTTTTGACGGGTCGATTCGCGAGAACGTTTCTTATGCGCGGCCGGGAGCGACCGAAGCGGAGATCATGGAGGCCTGCCGCATCGCGCGGGTGGATGAGTTTGCGGAGAATTACGAGAAAAAGTACGACACGGTGGTGGGCGAGCGCGGGGTGAAGCTTTCCGGCGGGCAGAAGCAGCGGGTTTCGATTGCCCGGGCGATCCTGGCGGATCCGCGGATTTTGATTCTGGATGAGGCTACGTCGAGTTTGGACTCGGAGTCGGAGGCGCTGATTCAGGAAGGGTTGCGATACTTGATGCGGGGGCGGACTACGTTTGTGATTGCGCACCGGTTGTCTACGATTCGGCGGGCGGAGCAGATATTGGTGGTGCAGGACGGGTACATTTTGGAGCGCGGGACGCATGAATCGCTCTATACCGCGCATGGGCGGTATTACGATCTTTATACGAAGCAACATGCTGTTGAGACGAATTTGTTTTTGGCGCCGGGTGAGGGTGACAAGTTGGAAGAGGATGGGAAGGATGGGGCTGGTGGAAGTGGCGGGACGGGGGCGGCTTTGCCGGAGGCGTTGCAGGCGTTGAGGAATCGAAATGTGTAGGAGTTACACGGGCGGGAAAGACTGAAGACAGATTAATGCTGAGGCGCAGAGTGCGCAGAGAAGGAACCCGCACCCTGAAAACCGCCCATTCGGCTTCGCTCAGGGCAGGCAGGGTGCTGCACCTACAGTCAGAAGTAATTAATATAACGCGCGGTTGCGCTGCGGCTTCAAGGTGAGAAAGATTTAGCTATGGCTTAAGCTAGTTCTTCACGGCAAGTGCTTTCGAGGCCGAAACAACTTGTTCCACTCTTTCTTTTCTTTGTAGTAAGCATCTATGTTTGCATACGCAGCTTCCCACTCTTCGCGTGATTGCCAGCAAACGCGGCCTGCTGCATTTTTGTTCAGGTGCTCTCGCAGTCGTTCAGCTTCTCCTTTCAACGGCTCAGGCTCAAGACACTTGTTGTGCTCTTTCATATAGATGTCTATGAGCTCTTTAAGCACGGAAAGTTCAGAAGGAGTTGTTTCCATTTGGTCACCCCATTTTAAGAGGGGAAGGCTTAGAAGTCTTTCCGGTATTCTACATCACATCATGGGCTGTGCGTGCAAGCTTGCGGCGGCAGTGTTGAGGGGCTGAATTGTGGTCCCGATTAGGCCGGGCCCACAGAACCAAGAGCTTTTGGTTGTTCCGTCATTGTACCGCCAGTAGGCGGGCCGTTTCGAAGATCGAAAATTGTTAGAGAGACGGGCGACGGAGCATTGGCTTTTTGGCTTGGGCGGCGGCTTGGGTCGGGAGCAGGGTGGCCATTTTGCGGATCATGGCTAGGACCAGGCGCTTGTCGCCTTCGGAGAGCGTGGTGCTGTACTTCTTGATTTCAGCGAGGAAGCGGATTTCGTCCTGGCTGAGTTCGCCGAGCATTTTCTGTGTTTCTTTGTCGCGAGGAGTTTCGGTGCCGGGGAAAAAGTCGGCCAGGGAAATTTCCATGGCTTCGGCGATCTTCGCGAGAGTTTCGAGCGAGGGAACGGTGTGGCCATTTTCTACGCGCGAGAGGTAGCAGCGCAGCAATCCGGTGCGGCGCTCGATGTCGCCCTGGGAAAGTCCGCGCTGGCTGCGGTAGGTTTTGATGACTTCGCCGATATTGACTTGTGGTTTTTCTTTAGGCACGGCTTTCTCCAATCGAAATGATAGCTTAGTCACTAACAGTAGAAGTGGCAAGGGGGAATCGGTGGGGGGTGGTAGCCAAAGGGTAACGGAGGGGGATTGATTGCCCGGGGTGGCGCTGCGGAGAAGTTATTCGGTGGCCTGGTAGAGAATCCGGGCGAGGTCCCCCATCAGCGCGTAGTTATCATTTTCCGGTTCGAGACCTCGAACCAAGATGACCAAAACAAAGGGCTTAGGTGCATAGACGATGGCAGCATCGTGGTGGATTCTAGTGATGTCCCCCGTCTTGTGGGCCACCCGTGTTCCCGGCGGTAAGCCCGAGGGGATGCCTTCATTGAATTTCTGGTGCTCGAGGATTTCGACCATCTGGCGCGAGGATTCGGCGTTGACAGCTTTCCCTTGTGCTATCGCGGTTAGCAACTGGAGTAGCGCGCGGGCGGTGGTGGTGTTGTTCAGGCCTTTGTCAAAAGCCTTCTGGTCTTCGACGCCGCGGAGGACGTGCATACCGTCGGCGTCGAGGGAGTGGACGGTAGCGCGAATATTTTCTACGCCGAGTTTTTCGATCATCAGATTTGTGGCGAGATTGCTGCTGACCGTTATCATCAGGTCGCAGAGTTGGCGGAGGGTGCGGGTCTGGCCTTCGGCTTTGTATAGATCGGTTTCGGAATCAACGGCGGGGTCGAGTTTGAAGACGGAGCCGTCGGCGATGGAATGAAATTCGTTGTGGATGACGAGGGGATCGTCGAAATGCAACTTCCCTTCCTTTACCTGATGGAAGAGTTCGATCATTACGGGAATTTTCATGGTGCTGGCGGCGTGGAAGGAATCGTCGGCGTTGAAGAAATATTCGTGGGAGCCATCGAGCATGCGGAAGGCGATGGCGACTTCGGCGCGGGAAGCGGCGATGCGCTTTTCGATTTGTTGGGCGGCTGCGGCGAGCTTGGCATCCTGCGGGCGTGCGGAAATGCAGAAGAGAAATGCGGTAGATGCGAACGCTGCAACAATTCGAGTACGCATTGCTCCTCCGAGACAGTGGTGCAGCCGAAAGCAGGCCGCTACTAGAATCGCGCTTGCCGGCAAGATGCCGGCGCTACCCACGCTAGTGCGAGATGGTGACGCTGGTTGGAGATACATTGTAGCCGTCAATGTAGAGAAACGGCTGCTGGCCATTCAGGTCTGATTTTAAGAAGCTGGCGACGACGGTTTTTTCTTCGCCGGGAAGCAGCGAGAAATAGTTGTCGTCCCAGAAGATGGGAACGAGATCGTCGCCGTCCGGACCCATAGTGAGGCGCGGATGGACCATGAAGGCGACGCTGTTGCTCGTGTTTTTTACCTGGAGGTGGATCGCGCTGGTGGCGCCGCCCATGTCATGCGCGGCCGCATCAACCTCGAGCTTCACTTGCGGGAGAGAGTTTAGTCCGGTCAGGTCCGCGAAATCCTTTTGCGGAGTGTAGACGGTGTCTTTCTTGTGCTTCCAATCCATGGTGTCGGGTTTGGTGGAGAGCCAGTACAAATTGTCGCTGACGAGATTACCGGAAGCGTCCTGCAGTTGGAGCTTCAAGAAGTAGGTGGTGGTGAGATTATCCGGCGTGGGGAGATCGAAGGCTTTTGTGGCGCTGTCGGCTGGAAGATCGATGGATGCGTCGCGTGAAGCGACTTCCTTGGCATCAATATTGAAAAGCTTCGCGGCGACTTTGTAGCCTTTCAGGTCTTCGTATTTGCCGTTGATTACGGAGACGGAGTTGGCGTCGTAGTCGTATTGGACGTGGACAATTTCCTGGGCCTTTTTGGTGCCGAAGTAGCCGCCAGCGGGAACGAGATAGTAGTCGTAGAGATGCCAGATGAGAGAGGGCCAGGCGTTGTTGAGCATCCACTGGATGACGCCGGTGGAGACGTATTTGTTGCGGGCGTAGGCTTCGAACATGGAGCGCTGGTTGTCGTAGGTCATGGCCTGGGATTTGCGCTCGAAGTCGTCGAGAGAATCGGGTGCGCCGTAGCGGCGGGTGAGCGCGTCGCGGAAGACGTCGATGGTGGTGAAGCGTTCGCCGCCGGCGTGGAAATTCCAGTAGTCGTCGATGGGCCAGAGATGTTCTTTGGGGATGAATTTGGCGAGGCTTTCTTTGGTCGGGATTGCGGGGCCGGGGCTGGTTTCCGTGTTGTAGCTCCAGGCGCCGCCGGCTTTCTTGTCGGAGAGCCAGTACATCGGAGGAACGTATTCGTAGGGGCCGGTCATTTTCACGCCGGATTTGCCGGTGACTTTGGTGGGAGTTTCGGAGGCGGAGGAGATGGTGGGGTTGGGCCACTCCAATTGTTTGAGAATGCCGAGGTACATGTTTTCGATGTCGGCTGGCGGCGGGCCGTCGCTGCCATAGAGCCAGACGAAAACGCTGGGATGATTGCGAAGGCGGGAGATTTGGTCGATTAGAGAGGCGGCGGCGATTTTTTTCGTTTCGGGCGTCCACGTTTTCCAATGTTCCCAGGCATCGCAGCAGATCCAGCCGGGCATAACCAGGATGCCGAGTCTGTCGGTCTTGTCGAAGAATTCGTCACGATCGGTTTTGCCTTCGAGGCGGATGGTATTGAGCCCCATGCCGCGAACGTAGGCGAGGTCGGCATCGAGTTTGTGCGAGTCCCAGCGGAGGAGCATGTCGGGAGCCCAGGCTGCGCCGCGGATGAGGACGCGCTTGCCATTTACTTTGAAGAGGCGGCCGCCGGTGTCGATTAGTTCAGAGGTAACTTCACGGATGCCGAAGTCGAGGGATGCGGAATCGGAGACCTCGTTGGAAATTTCGACACGGAGTTTCGCAGTGTAAAGATAGGGATCGCCCATCTGGTAGGGCCACCAGAGGTGAGGACTGGCGAGATTGAGTTGCGGGAATTGGCCGGGCGAGAAACTAATTATTTTTGTTTCCTTGGCGGCGAGTTCGACGGGTTGAGCCAATTGAATATCTGCAAGGTCGGCGTGAAGCGTGGCCTTAACGGGGCGATCGGTGGTGTTGCGAAGCTCGGCGGAAAGAGTGAGAGCGGCGGATTTGTAGGTGGAATCGAGTTTTGAAGTTGCGAAGGGATGGCGCAGTGTGACGTCGCCGCTGGAGGAGAGAAAGACTTCGCGCCACATGCCAGTGTCTTTGTCGGGCGGGGTGGGATTCCAGTCGACCCAGGTAAGGCCGAGGTCGTTTTTTTCGGGGGCGAAGATTTCGACGGCTAGGGCGTTCTTCCCTTCCCTGTGCAGCAGGTCGCCGATGGAAAATTCGTAGACGCGATAAGCACCGGCGACGTCGGCGCGGTTGGCGAGTTGCTTGCCGTTGAGCCAAATGTTGGCGCGGTAATTGATGCCAAGGAAATGCAGCCAGACGGCGCGATTGGCATACGCGACGGGCGTTGCGAATTCGGTGCGAAACCAATGAGAGCAGCGGAAAGGACTGTCGGCGGGCATGTCGAGATTGGCGGCTTGCCGTTTGTTGTCGGTGAAGGCGCCGGGATAGGAATTTAGATTCTTGCCGTAATTGGGATCGGGGAGAGTTTTGTCCGCTACAAGAGAACCCACTACGGTGCCGGGGACGATGGCGGGGTGCCATTTGGAATCGTCAAAGCCTGGGAGCGAGATGGCTTCGGCCTTAGCCGAAAGTTTGCAGGACGATTCGAGGCGCCAATCGCTGTGAAGAAAAGTGCGATCCGAGGCCAAATCATCTCCATAAGCGTTTGCAGCAATAGCCGAGCTTAGGACGAAGACGATTAAGGGCAAAAAGGCGGAGCGAAACCGGGACATAGGCAGGCCTCGTAGCGAGAAAGGTAGCCGCGGATGGAATCGCGGATGCCCCTAGCTTACATTAAACCGATTGAATACAAGAGTAATTCTTGATGCGGGATGTGGAGAATTTCACGGTGCCGTAAGGAGAATGGTTTCCGCTTGAAAGGGTTAGAAGAGAACCAGTAAGCTGCCAGAGGCTCGGTCGCCGGTTGTCCCGCTCCTGCCGTTAGCCTTCAGGTTGTCTCTTTACCTTTTTTCATCCGCGCAATTAGGAAGTGTCGTGGTAGAAGTGCTCATACCAAATGAGGAGATTCGACATGATACGTCGCGCAGCAGTTTTTCTTTGTTTTTTGGGTTTGATGGGAGCAGCTTCGGTTTACGGACAGGCGAAACGAAAAATTATTGTGGATCAGGATGCGCGGGGGCCTGCTACCACGGATCAGCAGTCGATGTTGGCGTTGATTCAGGCGCCGCAGGCGGAGGTGCTGGGATTGACGATTGTGAGCGGCGACCAGTGGCGGGACGAAGAGGTGGCGCACACGCTGCGGATGCTGGAGTTGACGAACCATCCGGAGATTAAGGTGTATCCCGGGGCGATCTTTCCACTGATCAACAGCAAGGAAGAGATTGCGCGGTGGTCGAAGCTGTATGGAAAAGTGCGCTACCAGGGTGCGTGGACAAAAAATGGGACGGGAAAATTTGTGCGCGAAGTGCATGGACCTTATGAGGTGCCGGAGCTGCCGGAAGGAAATCCCACACTTAAGGCGGAGGCGGAAGATGCGGCGCACTTCATTATTCGGATGGTGCACAAGTATCCGCATGAGGTGACGATTTACGCGGGCGGGCCGATGACGAACATTGCGCTGGCGCTGAGCCTGGATCCCAAGGTGGCGGAACTGGCGCAGGAACTGGTGGTGATGGGCGGAAGTATTGCGCCGGAAGTTCCGCTGGCGTGGAAGACGGAAAATCGGCGGGAGTTTAATTTCTGGTGGGACCCGGAGGCGGTGCATATCGTGCTGCGGGCGCCGTGGAAGAAGATTACGGTGACGACCGTGGACATTTCGGTGAAGACACGGATGACGAACGAGATGATTCAAAAGATTGCTGCGGCGGGGACTCCATCGGCCGCGTACATCGGGAAGTATTCGGATGAGGAGTATTTGTGGGATGAGTTGGCTGCGGTGGCCTGGTTGGACCCGAGCTTGATTACGAAGGAAGTGAGCTTGTACATGGACATGGATATTTCGCATACGGCGGGGTATGGGAATACGTTGGTTTGGACGGAAGAGGATCGCCCGGGACTGGGGGAGCAGTTGGTGAAGGTGCAGACGGAATTGGATAATGAGAAGTTTACGAAGCTGTTGATTCAGTTGCTGGCGGGGACGGCGGGAAGGTAAGAGAGATCGACGGGGTGAGGCGGAAGAGTGGGAAAACCCAAGAGCACAGCCAGGAATGGCTGTGCCACGGGAGCGTAGCGAGCAGAGGCATTTGGGTGGTGGGGCTGCGGGCGTAAAAGCGGCAGCTTCGCTGCCGCACTCAAAAGGGATGGTGTATGATTTGGTGTCCCGATTATTGGAGAGAATGCCCGGAGTTTTGGTGGCGGGCTAGGGTGGATGAGCACCTAAATGAATAACGAAGAACGCAAAGCTGCGCTGGAAGCGATTATTTATGCCGCGGATGAGCCGGCTACGATTGACCAGTTGGCGGCGGCATTGGGCGAAGAGAAGCTGGCAGTGCAATCGGCGCTGGACGAATTGGTTGCGAGTTATGCCGCAGAAGAGCGCGGGATTGAGATTCGGGCGGTGGCGGGCGGCTACAAGATGTACACGAAGCCGCAGCATCACGATGTGGTGCGGCGGTTTATCAAGTCGCTGCGGCCTCCCTTGCGCCTTTCGATGCCGGCGCTGGAGACGCTGGCGGTGATTGCGTACAAGCAGCCGGTGACGGCGCCGGAGATTTCGGATATTCGAGGGGTGAATACGTCGGGCGTGATTTCGACGCTGCTGGACAAGAAGCTGATTACGACGGCAGGACGCAAGGAAGTGATGGGGCGGCCGATTTTGTATAAGACGTCGAAAGAGTTTTTGATGAGGTTCGGGTTGAGCGACCTGGATGAATTGCCTAGCTTGAAGGAGTTTGAGGCGTTGGCACGCGAGGCGCTGGGGACGGATGAAGGAATTGCGCACGGTGACGTGACGGAAGAGCAGGTTGCGGAGTTGCATCCGGAAGTGGATGCGGCGCACGCAGCGGAAGCGCTGGATGGACATTCGCACGCTTCGGCGGCGGAAGCGATTGAGCACGTGGAGAAGGAACTTTCGGAGGCGGAAGAGTTTCGGGAACATGAGGCGCTGGCGACGGCGGAAGGAATGCCGAGCGGCCAGTTGGATGAAGATCCGCCACCTCCTAACGTGAAGACCACCACGGCCGGCGAATAAGAGCCAACCAAGAAAAGGCGCCCGCCTCAGAAGGCGGCCGCTACAAAGGCACAATGCAGGAACGATTGCAGAAAATAATTGCGCGAGCGGGGATTGCTTCGCGGCGTCATGCGGAGCAGTTGATTCTTTCCGGGCAGGTGCTGGTGAACGGAAGAGTCGTTACGGAGCTTGGGAGCAAGGCCGATCCGGAGAAAGACAAGATTGAGGCGGCGGGGCGGACGATCAAGGATGAGCAGCGCCGGTCGGTATACATGTTGATGCACAAACCCGCGGAGGTGGTTTCTTCGCTGGCTGATCCGGAGGGGCGGAAGAATTTGAGGAATTTGCTGCGGGGATTTCCGGAACGGGTGTATCCGGTGGGGAATCTGGAGTATGCGGCTACGGGACTGGTGTTTTTGACGAATGATGGGGATCTGGCGGCGAAGATGTTGAAGCAGTGGGACCAGATTGAGCAGGTGTATCACGTGAAGATCAAGGGGATGCTTACGCTTACGGATTTGGAGCGGCTGGGAAAAGAGATTGGGATTAAGATGCAGACTTTGCGGCAGCCGGACGCTAGCCGCGGGCATGTGGCGAATTTCTGGTATGAGGTGCGGACGAAGGGCGCGAAGTTGGAGAAGTTGCGGCATTTGATGTTTCGCGAGCACCATCCGGTGGAGAAGGTGATGCGGGTGGGGTTGGGGCCGTTGACGGTGGAAGGGATTCCGCGAGGGAGATACCGGTTGTTGGATGAGCGGGAAGCGGAGGAGTTGAAGACGGGGAAAGTGGGAGAAAAGAAGAAGAGGAAGAGAGCTTAACGCAGAGACGCAGAGGACGCAGAGAAGAGGAACCCAAGAGAAGATTTGGAAAGTTGTGGCGTTCGATCGTAAGAACCCACCCTTTCCGCCTGCGGCGGACGAAGAGTGGGGCAGCCTCAAGTTCATTTATCGGGTGATGTTAGATAGAAAACCCAAGAGCACAGGCCCTTCGGCACGGCTCAGGGTAAACAGGAATGCCTGTGCCACAAGCGCGGGAATAGGATTGGCGTATGGATTTTGGGCTTAGCGATCATCAGAAACTGATCAGGGAGACGGTGCGGGAGTTTATGGGGGCGGAGGTGCGTCCGCATGTGAAGGAATGGGAGCGGGGGGAGCACTTCCCTGTTGAGGCGATCCGGAAATTGGGGGAGATGGGCTGCTGCGGGATGTTGATGCCGGAGGAGTGGGGCGGGCCGGGGCTGGATACGATTTCGTATGTGCTGATGATCGAGGAAGTGGCGCGGGTGCATGCGGCGATGGCGACGGCGCTTTCTGTGACGAATTCGGCGGTGCAGTTGCCGCTGCTGGCGTTTGGGAATGGGGAGCAGAAGAATCGGTATTTGAAGCGGCTGGCGGCTGGAGAAATTTTAGGCGCGTTTTGTTTGACGGAGCCGGCGGCGGGGTCGGATGCAGCCGGCATTCAGGCAACGGCGGTGCGTGATGGAGAGAATTACCGGATTAACGGGACGAAGACTTGGGTGACGAACGGATCAGCGGCGGGAGTTTTTATTGTGTTTGCGAAAACGGATCCGGCGGCTGGGGGAAAAGGGATTACGGCGTTTCTTGTGGAGCCGGGATATCGGGGATTTAAAGTTGGGCGGCACGAGGACAAGATGGGGCAGAGGTCGTCGCCGTCGGTGGAGCTGCTGTTCAATGATTGCATGGTGCCGGTTGCGGGGCGGCTGGGAGAAGAGGGGCAGGGATTGAAGATTGCGTTGAGCGCGCTGGATGGCGGGCGGATTGGGATTGCGGCACTGGCGGTGGGGTTGGCGCAGGGGGCGCTGGATGAGTCCGTGAAGTTTGCGCGGGCGCGGGCTGCGTTTGGGAAGACGATTGGGGAGTTTCAGGCGATTCAGTGGATGCTTGCGGATATGCATACGGAGATTGAGGCGGCGCGGGGGTTGGTGTATCAGGCGGCGTCGTTGAAGGATTCGGGCGGGCGGATGGGATCGGCGGCTTCGCGGGCGAAATTGTATGCGAGCGAGATGGCGAATCGCGTGGTGTATAAGGCGGTGCAGATTCATGGGAGCCAGGGATATTCGCGGGAGTCGGAAGTGGAGCGGATGTATCGGGATGCGCGGGTGATTCCGATTTACGAGGGGACGAGCGAGATTCAGAGAACGATTATTGCGCGGGATTTGTTGGGGAAGAGTTAGGAAAATCCAGAACAAGTTGAATGATTTTCGCGATTGGGTATGGGTGTGTTCAAGCTAAGGAAAAAGGAAGAGAGCTTAACGCAGAGACGCTGAGAGCGCAGAGAAGAAGACAGAATTGATGAACGGTGGATTGGTTGCCAGGGTCCCTCCACTCCGCGGCCGGCGCGCCAGACTGCGGCGCGTAGGAAAATACCGGCCACTCCGGTCGGGATGACAGAAAAAGAAAGAACGGAGACGGGGCCACTTGAAAGTGGCCGCTACGGGGCTGGAGAGAGGTGCTTGAGTTGGGCTACTTCGCGGATGGTTAGGGAGCGGAATTTGCCGGGAGGGACGTCGAGGACGAGGGGGCCGAGCTGGACGCGTTTGATTTTTTCGACGAGGAAGCCTACGGATTGGAACATGCGGCGGATTTGGCGGTTGCGGCCTTCGATCAGTGTGACTTCATACCAGGGGTTGGGGGCGTCTTCGTGGAGGCGGATTTTGGCGGGGGAGGTTTTCACGCGGCGGTCGTCGTCGAGGGTGATGTGGACGCCGGAGCGGAGACGTGCGAGGGATTTTTCATCGGGGCGGCCGCTGATTTTGACGAGGTATTTTTTGGGGACGTGAGAACCGGCTTTGGTGAGTTTTTGGGCTAGGGCGCCGTCGTTGGTGAGGAGGAGGAGGCCTTCGCTGGCGTAATCGAGGCGGCCGACGGGGTAGACGCGTTCGGGGAGAGGGCCGAGGAGTTGCATGACGGTGGGGCGGCCTTCGGGATCGCTGACGGTGGTGACGTAGCCTTTGGGTTTGTGGAGCATGAGATAGAGGAGGCGTTGGGATGGCTTGATGGGCTTGCCGTCGACGGTGATCGTGTCGGTGTCGGGATCGGCTTTGGTGCCGAGTTCGGTGACGATCTGGCCGTTGAGGGTGACGCGGCCGGAGGTGATGATTTCCTCGGCTTTGCGGCGGGAGGCGATGCCGGCGGAGGCGAGGATTTTTTGGAGGCGAGTGAGCATAGGGGAGAAGAGGATAACAGCGATCAGTGAACAGATAATAGGATGCGGGTCTCCTTA